>Ga0335081_10000367_pt1 | contig 82928 bp, 61 predicted proteins | sample Lox_Sample_35_FD_206713 | JGI IMG/M metagenome (GOLD analysis project Ga0335081, IMG submission 206713) | Soil microbial communities from Loxahatchee National Wildlife Refuge, Florida, United States - Lox_Sample_3.5 | ecosystem: Environmental > Terrestrial > Soil > Wetlands | place: USA... | reverse complement strand
ATAGATTGTCGTCCCGCTCGCCGGTATCGAGGGTACATTCACCCACACACTCGCCGTGTTCGTCGACGGACTCCAGCTCTCGATCCAGTACGGGATCTGTGTCACCCCGTCGCTCGCGGTAAAGCGAAGGTCACTACCATCGGATCGCAGCTTGGTGAAATCGAAGGGTGAACTGAGCGTCACGTTAACTTGAAAATTCGCTAGAGCAGTCCCTCCCGCGTTGTCGATCGTTACGGCGCTCCGCAAAGTCCACGATGGATCCAGCCAACCTGGGGCCTGGGCTTTCAGCGGAGCAGCCAAGAACACGAAGGCCAACAGCACAATGGCCCACGTACGTAGGGGCAAACGAGACGGAGAACACACCACGACCCTCGGCTTGACTGGACAGGTCGCCAAAGCACTTCGTTGCGTTGTTTCCGGGAACAACGAGTGGTTCCTGATAGCTTTGCCCTCGGGTTGGTCTAAGTGCTCAGATGGCCGCAGCCGTGCACACTCCTCCTCCGATCTGACCGAAGTGCAATCTCCTTACCAGCCGTGTGAATTCTAAAGCCTTACAAATACGGTAGTTGCGGGGTGACGAAGCATGACGATGTCCGCTCGTTCGCAGATTGTTGCCTAAAAACAGAAAAAGTTTTCAGTGTCCGGAACGAAAGCCAAAGCAGGACATTTCGATTCTACGAAGGCAGGAGAACTATTGGGGAGGGAAGTCGAGCGAGAACAGCCGGGAAGAGGTTCAAGAGAGGGAAGAAACGAGGCGCGCGAGCGACAATACAATTCCGCTATGAAACCTACTCCGATCTCTTAAAGTTGGAGGTCGACGAGCCGTCATCCGTTCATTGCGAGTTCGGGCGTTGCCGAGCCGCCCAAGCGCCGGCGGTCCTGATGAGGGGCGGCTACAGGGACAACCGCGGTTTCCCGCCAGCGGGACCCGGCAGCCCACTATCGGCTAATGATCGGTCCTTTTGCATGCTCTTCCTCTCCCTCCGCGCCTTCTAACATGGGGCGTCGTCGTTCTCGCCAGACAGACAGCGCCTTGCGCTTGAAAGCAGATACTAGTGTCTCCCAGCGATAGGCTCCGACCAACTTCAGCCAGAATTCCAGTTCCCAGTCCGTGGGATCGACCGATACGCGCCCCGTTACGAACTCACCTGGCTCCGCGAATGCCAGGAATGGTTCCGTGGTAAACGCCCGCTTGTACCCGGCTTCGCGACACCACCGAAGGAGTTCCTGATTGAACTTGCCATATGGAAAGCTGAAGAGCGTGACGGGGCGATTGAGTATCTTCTCCAATTGGAGCCGGGAATCCACGATTTCTCGCTTCGCTAGTTCGGGAAGCAGCTCGGTCAGTTTTCTATGTGTCATCGTTTGCGATCCGAGCGTGACGCTTGATTCCGGCAGCGCGCGCAATTGCTCTGCTGACATTGTTATCTCAGACTGGTTGTGGCGGTACGATTCGCTGAGCCATCCAGGCAGACTTCCAAGCGTCCCCGCCACAACAAGGATGGTCGCGGGAATCTTCCTGTGTTCCAATTCCGGGATCGCATTGGAAGCCACACTCAGGAATCCATCGTCGAAGGTGACAGCAGCATAGCTATGTCCCTCGGGCAATGGCTCGGCGCGGTCCGCCCGGACGGGCGTCGACCAACGCCGCAGAATGTCCATCTGGCGCGCGAAGCGTTTGCGTTGGTCGTCGGGGACTGAGTGGTAGTAAAGAACTACGCAAATGGGTCTGCCTCCGCGACCCAAAAGATGTCGCACCCCGCCATAGGCACGAGCGACGCCCCAAAAGCCCAAACTGATGAGGACCTTCAAGCTTCGTTTCATTCCGTACAGCATTAGGAAAACCCCGTTCTCTGCGGCAATTGATGTCTCAGTGTTTGCCTAGCCTTGTCCAAGGACGCCTACTTCGAACTCGTAGACGACCTTGCCCTCATGGGCGCGAGCGAATGCAATTTGCGCTCGCTCTTTCCCGACTCCTTCGACGGTCCACTCCCCATTCCGGTGCACCAGCGTCATCTGACTCCTCAGTCGCCACCAATCGTTCACTTCCCTTGGAAGCGCGATCCAGAGATTCGCATCCTGCCGAAGTTGCGCCAGGTGTGCGAGAAGCGCCGCATACACGTCGCGGGCGCGAGACTCAATGACATAGTCGGGGTGAACGATGAAACTCGCCATTCCGTGTTGCGAAACAATGGACTGGATCTGCCGTTTCCAAAGGTCGATCGAGTACTGCTGGAAGATGTGGAAAAGCGTGTAGTCCTGTGTTGTCGTAACCGGAATTTCGAGGATGTTTCCGATGAAATAGGGCTTGGTCGTGCAGCAGCCACCGGGCTGCGGGTCCAAATGGCCCACATTGGGCACCGACATGTCGTACGCAAACTGAAAGGCGTCGTACCATTCGAGATTCCGATACAGCACGCCCGATCGATAGCCAATCGCACCAAATTCTTCCGCATATCGGTTGATCTTGGCGGCGCGGCGCAGAAATTCTGTTCGTTCCCGAAAGAGGTTCCCGTCGTGATTCAAATCATGGACGTTGACTTCAAATCCTCGCGAGCGAATCGCATTGAGAAACTCTTTGGGAACCGCGTAGCGGTCTTCCGGGACGACCTGAAACGACGATTTGATTTCGAACGAGTCGTTCAAGTCCATTAACGAATTGCAAAAGTCGCGACCTGCGACCGTTTCGATGTCGTGAGTCATTGTGGCGCACGCGCGATGGCCATCGGGCCAGAACCAGACGAACGGAATTCGGTTGGCCCGAGAGGCGCGAAGCACCAACAACATCATTGTCTCGAAAACGTGATCGACCGTTTGATCGACGGGCCAATGTGGAAAGGGAATCTGGTTCCATCCTTGCAGCGCCGCTCTCTGCAAGAGCTTGCGCACCGAGACCGGCAATAGCGGCCTGACGGCATAATAAGTGCTGCGCACCAGCGATTTCGCAAGACTCTGCTTCTTGGGACGCAGCGCGGCACAGTAACGCTCGAGTCGCAGGTTCGAAACAATTTCCTCGGCATCGAAAGGAAGGTAGCAGGCAGTCTCTTCCGTCCGGACGCTCGCCAGCGCATCTTCCAACGGTCCTTCCGCTTCCTTTGCAACGCGGCCGGAGGAGAGACGACCGTAACAAACGACCTCGGGACCGAAGCGGAAGAATCCCGCTGGACCCGACGGCTCCACGGGCTTGCGAAAATCAGCAAACCCAGGGGCACACTTGAAATAGTCGTCAAACCTTCGATGCATGCTGAGGGCTGGGGCCTCCGCGAGTGTAGTGGTCATGCGATGGAACGTACAAGCCGAACAGTCACCAACAATATGCCGCTAGCCGATGTGGCGGTAAAGAAACGCTCCCGCGGCAGTCAAGACTGAATCCGGCATCCGAGAGAACACAGCCTCAACAGCGCGCTTTCTACCCGGGGAACCTGTGCGGCTGCTATTTCCGTTTGAATACCGAAAATAATCGAGGGGCAAGCTTTTGGCTCCCCAATTGTCTTTGAACGAAATCAGTCCCTCGTTATCCAATTCGGATCGGCCCAGATCGTATTCCAAGACACCGGTCTGTTTGGCGCTCTGGATCGCCTTCCAATGCAACATCAACATGCCACCGAGATTGTGAAATCGGGAGTCGGAGCAACCGTACTTATAGACTAAAGATTTCTTGTGGAGGATCGTGAGAATGCTCGCGACAGGCTGCCCTTCTCTTGATGCGACGCGAATCACAACCCTGTCACCGAGATTTTCAGTCAGATTCTGAAACCAGCGCAATGGCTGAGGGGGAAGACCGTGTCGGCGCCGAGTCATCAACAGCAGACGATAGAATTGTTGAAGCAGTTCCTCCGAACGCCCTTCGTCGTAGGTCAACTGCTCTCGCTCGGCGCGGTGAATCTTGCGTTGCACGCAGCTCTTGTGAAACGTTCGGAACAATGTGTCGACATCGGGCCTCAGGTCAAGTACATGCAGACAATAGGACTCGCTCTTAACAAGCCCAAGGTCCGGATTCGCGCTCAGACCCCCGACGGACAACGGCCGAAACTCACAATATCTCCAACCCTGTTGCGGCAATGACTCCTTAAACTGCCCCATCAAGGCGGTGAAACTTTCAGGACGGTTCACCAGGGGTTGGCAATGATCGGAAAAGGGAAGCGAGACAATGCGGCTCCCGGTCAACCAGCTGCGGACTTTGCAGAATACGATGCCATCCTCAAGGTCTCGGCCTGACGGCGTCGTAGTGTACACGACGGGTTCATATCCGTACGTCGACCGAATCGCATTGAGCCAGCCAGACGTATGGAATATCGAAGAGTCTGGCCGGCGTTCCACGAACTCAGTCCACCGTGAATCTTCGAGCGGATCTAGTTGGTAAACGTTCATCTTCTGCTTTCTAACTTCACCTACTCACGATGCCTGGCAGTCGTTTCCAGGCAAGTCTCTCGTCCGCACCTAATCAAGGATTTCAGGTCGAGGACTCAACAAAGCAGGTCCGAGCAAACTATGTCAGTCCCGTAGGCACCACGACGGCTTCGAAGTCTCTGGCGGTCGGTCGCGATGAGACATCAAATTTCCCGAAAAAAACGCGGTGCCACAATTCGAGAACGACGAGAGAGAAGACTTCCTTTACGTACGCACCTGATCGCCGATGTTCAGTAAGGAGGTGTTCGACGCAATCCCTCCGAAAGTAGCCGCGCTCTATAGTTTGCCGATCGAGCAAAATGTCGCTGATCCAGTCCTTGAGGTCGGCCCTCATCCAAGCGTCGCAAGGCACCGGAAAGCCGGCTTTCTTTCGATGCAGGATCTCGCGTGGAACGCGGCCTCGCAACGTCTTCTTCGCGATGTACTTCGTCGTGAAACCGTGAACCTTCAAATGCTGGGGGAGCGAGGCGGCAAACTCGAGTACCTTATGGTCGAGCAGCGGCACTCGAAGCTCGATAGAGTTGGCCATCGTCATCTTGTCGGCCTTGATCAGGAGGTCGTCGGGAAGCCAAGTCTTAGTATCCACGTACAGCATCTTGCTCAAGATGTCCCGCCCGTCACTGTTTTCGAGGAGACGCTTCAGGATCTGCGCCGAGTCATCCCGGTTTACGTGCCGCGCAAAATCCTCGGTGTAGAGTGCGCTCCTCCGAGAGTTGAAGAAGGTAAACGGGTTGGATGACCTGCTATAGTAATAATCCTCAAAATGACTGCTGAACAGCGGCGCATGCTTCTTGAGTTTCTTCGACCCCAGTAAGTTCCCCAAAGCCATAACGCCCTGGGACAAATTTCCATTCAGCGGCTTGAGAGCTTGCTTCAAGCGCTCGATCCAAGGAATCGTCCGGTAGTCGGGATAACCGGCGAAGGCTTCGTCCCCACCCTCTCCGGAGATCAGAACCTTGACATAGTCCTTCGCGAGTCTTGAGACGTAGTACAAGGCAACAGCCGGCGGCTCGCAGACAGGTTCTTCCATGTACCAAACATATTGCGGAAGAAAATCTGCAAAATCACGAGGCCCGATCGACATCTCATGGTGCCGGGAGCGATAGCGCGCGGCGGCCAGGCGAGCGTACGGCCTCTCGTCAGTTACCGCTCCCCCGGAGAAGCCTATTGTGTAGCTGCTGAGGGCGCGATTCGTCTTTCCGACAGCCAGGCCCAACATGGCGGTCGAATCGATTCCACCGCTCAACAAGAATCCAACCGGCACATCACTGATCATGTGAAGCTGGAGCGATTCTTCGAGCAAAGCTGAGAGTTGGGCCTCGGCTTCCTGTTCGCTGATGGCGGAAGGCGAAAAGCCAAGGTCCCAGTATTTTCTCGTCTGCACCGCACCGGCACGGACAACCATGCTTGATCCGGGAGCGAGCTTGTAGACATTTCGAAACAGAGTCTGCTCACCGGGAACGTAGTAGAAGCTCAGAAACCGGTCGATCATCTCGGGAACGACTTCGGTCTGGACTTCCGGGTCCGCAAGGATGGCCTTGATTTCCGACGCGAAAATCAGGCACTTGTCCGAGAGGTAGTAATAGAGGGGTTTTATTCCAACGCGGTCTCGCGCGAGGAACAGCGTCTTCTGGCGGTCATCCCAGATGGCAAAGGCAAACATGCCACGAAGCTTTTCGACGCACGTCTCTCCAAATTCCTCGTACAGGTGAACAATTACCTCGGTATCGGACTGCGTCTTGAAAGCGTGTCCCTTGGCTCGCAGCTGGTCACGGAGTTCCTGGTAGTTGTAAATCTCCCCGTTGAAGACAATCCATGCGGTGCCGTCTTCGTTCGAAATGGGCTGATGGCCGGTGCTCAGATCAATGATCGCCAGACGGCGGAAGCCCAAACCGACCGGCCCGGAAAAGTAGTATCCATCGTCGTCGGGTCCGCGATGCGCGATCGCGTCCGCCATCGCTTTCACGACAGCCGGGGACACGCTCGCCTGATGATCAAAATTCAGTTTTCCGCAAATGCCGCACACAATGCCTCACAGTGCCAACGAAGCCGTCAACTCGATGCTTCCACGCTTACCAAGCAGATCCATTCTAGGAGATAACAGACGCTGAATCGCTCACCTCGCGGGCGCATGTGACACAGGCGCTAGGTGGCCCGTCTTCGATTCGATCACTTGACGGTATGCGTCGAGGAGACACCGGCCGGCCGCGGTCCAAGTGACTTCCGGAGCGGTCCTAAGAGATGCATCGCGGAGCCGCTCCAGGAGCTTTCGATCTTCGTGCAGCATGGTTATGTGTCGAGTGAGGGCCTCGACATCTCCGGCAGTGTGGACCAGCGAATTCTCCATGTGTTTGCACAAGTCCGTGCAGGCGTCGGAGACCAGCGGGACGCAGCCGCTCCCCATCGCTTCTGTGCAAACAAGACCGAAACCTTCCTCAATGCTCGGGAGCACCAGAATATCGCTATTCCGCATGAGTTCCGGAACGTCGTTTCGATGACCGAGAACACGGACACTAGGGTGCGACAGTTGTGCCGCCAACTTTTCCTGATAGGCGGGCAGAAATTCTCCCGCAATCATGAAAGTACCCTGCTCACTCGCCGGCGATCGCAACCATGCGTCCAGAGCATAGTGGAGCCCCTTGCGCACGGCGCATACGCCCACAAACAACATTGTGAGGCCAGGCTTCGCCGCTCGCGGACCATCGAGTGGGCGGTATGTCTTCTCATCATATCCGTAGATGTGCCGAATCAACTGAGACGGGGCAAAACCTTGATCTAGAAACGTGCGGGCAGTGAAGTCGGACGGGCAAAGAAGGCGATCAGCGAGGCGATATTCCTCCTCTTCTTTCTCAAGGACATCTGGCTTGTACGCGTGCTCATGATCGGGCGGCAGGGCCACTCCGAGCCGGTCACATTCCGCCTGCACGACTTCGTAAGCAAAGCGCGTGTGCGCGTTCGGCCGTTCAAGGACGGTTGGAATCCCGAGTCTTGCTGCGGCTTTCAACGTTTCCAGCGCCCCGAGCGGCCACGTATGAATGATGTCGATTTGGTTCGCTAAACCTTCGAGGCGCCGCGCGACAATGCGATCGTGCAGACCGAAGGCCCGCATGGAACCCAGTAGCCGGTACGGAATCCTGAACTTTCCTCGCGCGAGCGTAGGCTTGACCTTGACTCCATCAGGAACGGGCCGGGCGAGGGAGGCTGAGCAGACCAGTACGTCCGCTCCCGCGGCGGCAAGACCGTTGACCTGCTGCCATGCCGTGTAGCAGATCCTACCGGCCCCGAGTTTGTGCGGGAAGCTGTACAGGACGCGGATTCGATTGTTTTTCGGTTCCATTATTTGTCTCGAAGCATCTTCCGCAGGGCCGGCGAACGGCCAGCTTGCATTTGGCTATCAAGCGGCTTTCGTGTGTCCGGCGCGAGACCAGCGCGTGGGGAAGCGCGAAGCGACCATCCTGCCCGTGCCAGCGGGCGACTCGGCGACAAGCCCGCCGGCGCGGGTTCCGGAGCTAACTCGTGCACCATCGCGGGAGCCGTGGCGGCACAAATAAAAACCAGAAGCGCAAACCAGGCAACTCGTGTTTGATCGAAATAGCTGATCCCCAAGTACGCAGTCACGTGCGCGAAAAGCGCGGCGCCCAGGAACCAGAAATACAATTCCTTCTTTCGGTCGCCTTCGACGGCTTTCCGCGCAATACCAAGACGCTTGAAACTAATGACGATCAAGGCAATAAAGCAGATGAGCGTCGCCAAGCCGCCGGTTTCACCTTCCGCGACGTACTGATTGCAGAGATCCCAGGTCTGAAATCCCCAACTGGCATTATCCTTCGTTCCTATCAGGCACCAATTGAAGAAATGGCGTATGAACTCGTCGACGAGCTGCGCCCGGTGCCACGATGAGGACGCGTCCATGACATGCACGTGCTGTATCGCCCACCAGAAAGGCACTTTCATCACGAGCTGGAGACAGACAATGCCGAGAACGATTCCCCATCGAAGGAACCGCATCTCCTTCCGGAGAGGCCACAAGCAGACCGCAAATAAACCGGCCACGTAGGCAAGGAGCGAGGTGCTGGATGCCGAGGTAACGGTGATGACCGTTGCTGCAACCAGGCCAACGAAGGCAAGCAGCCTGGATTTTCCGACCTTCCATAAGAGAAGGAACAAGGGCAGCAAAGTGGCGCCAAAGACCCCGGCGAGGATTTCGTGCTCGAACGGCCCGATGGAGCGAACGACGCCGTCGCGGACTTCTGGAACGATTGTCTTCCCTGACAAGAGGCTGAAGACGTTGACCAGGTGAGCCCGCTCGTACACCATGCAGGCACCGATAATCAGGGCGATTGCGCTCAACGTCTTAATGGCTCGGAATATGTCTTCTTGGTCGCGAATCAGATAGCGAAGGAGAAAGTAGCCGCCGAGCGCGTCCAGGAGAAACCCTGCCTGATTGATGAAGGCTCCCACTTGCAGAAAGAGAAGTATGCTGGCCAGGGCTCTAAAAACGGCCCAAAGGGCGAACGCTTTGTCCAGGCTATTCAGGCGGCTGCCGAACTTCGTTGCCGCCAAGCGAGCCAACCCCGCTAGGATGATAATTCTCGCGACGAAGAGGTGGACGCCCAAGACCACCAATTGCTGACTGAGGGGGACCAGGAAAGTCATGGCCAGAACAGGAATGATCACGTATCTCCGGGGTAACAGGAGAATCAGCACGATGGCGATCAACATCGCCACGAGCACGATCGGGTGAATGACCGACTCGGTGGCGCCGCCGCCAAATCTGAAGTTCGGACCCACTAACGGTTCCTCGGTTCCTTCGAATTCCCCGGCGAGAGCAGATCCACGTGTCGTTCGCAACTTGCCGACTGTGACGATCGAGCATTTCGCCCGAGGTCAGAGATTAGATTCTCGAGGTGATCCGTGTTTCTTTCCCAATCGAATCCGGAGATAAATTTCTCCGCGGCGTGTGCCAGGAGAACGCGACGATCTTCATTGCCGAGAAGCGAGGACAAGTTCTGGGCAAGGGCCTCCGGATTCTTCGGAGGAGAAACGAGCCCGGTGACGCCATTTTCTACGTAGTCGCGAATGCCGCCACTGTCTGTGACCACAAGCGCGCACCCACAGGAGGCAGCCTCGGCGGGCGGAAGTGGAAAACCCTCACTCCAGCTGGAGTGCAAAAAAATGCGTGATTTATTGTAGATTTCTTCGATAAGAAAGGATTGGGGAGGATCCTGGTAGTACTTGATCCATTCGGGGATCCACGGTCGACGGCGACCCACTCCGAAGAAGATGACCTCGAGATCCGGAAACCGACACCGAACTTTCTCAAGAGCTTCTATCCCCTCTCGTGACCCTTTCCAGGCAGCGTCCGAGAACAACATTGCGATCCGCAACGGCCGGTTCTCGATTGGCTGCGTACGGCGAAAGATCCTGCGATCGATGGCATTGGGAATGTAGACCACGTCGGGGGAGCCCAATTTAGCTGCCAGCTCCACCATCCACTTGGCTATGACGATTTTTTGAAGTGGAAAGCGCCAAGTCTCGTCGACTAGGTCCTTCGGGCCCATCCAAGTCTCATAGTGCTGAATCAGGTATAGCTTTCGACCTCTGCTTGGCGAGCATTCCAGGACCGAACGCGCTGTGTGCCATGCGGTTGCGAAAATGGCATCCCCCTCGGGAATGTAACGCTCGCCCGAATCAGGAACAAAAAGCATTCTGACTCTCTCATCGATTGGGTGCCAGTCGATTGATGGCCTAAAGAAGCGCTCAAGCAGCGCCAACCTTACTTTTCGAGCGCGGCCACGCAGAGTCAATCGCTCGGGAGGGGGAGGGAACTTTAGGCGTCGCGGATGGACGACCGCGACATCGTGTCCCCTAGCCGCCAATCTGTTGGCGTACTCGTAGACGATTCGAAAGCCGCCCGAGGGCCCCCAAGCGTAGCAAGGCATCAGGAAATTGATTCTCATATCGACCGAAGACGAGATTGGCGATTAGGGGACACAGCGACCGGGGCCGCGCTTTGGCGGGCAAGGAGCCTGAGGCCACAGAGATGCGGAGACGGAGAGGCATGGAGAGGCCCGCGCCAGTTACCGCCCATTCCGACCTCCACTGAGCCTTCTCCTTTCCGCTGGGCGTGGGTACGGAAACCGCACACGTCCCGCCCGCGGCGTCCTTCGGGCGCGCGAGCGTCGGCACCCATAGGTGTACAGATGGATGATCCTAATTTTTAGGGGAAACACACATTTTTTTAGCGTACTTAGCAGAAATTGTCAAGAGACTACTGCCCGAAAGCCGCGTGACGGTATGGTTACTGCACACAACGATAGATTTTCCCTGTTTGCGACGGGCAGGGGCTGAGCCATGGCAGGGATTGCATGTACGGTGCCAGGGCGGGCGAATAATAGGCAATCCAGACCCGCATTGAATCGGCAGGCCAAGCGGCGTGCAGGCTCTCCATTACTTGGGCCATAACGGCCCGGCCGAACGGATTGTGCATGAACACAACGAGCGGCTCCTTGGGCCAACGAAATGCCACAACATCGCAGCACAGAATCGTGATCGGAGGGCTTGGCCGGTTCCATTTCGCAAGATTCTGAGTGGCGATGGCCGCAAGCGTGGGGGACAGCTCAATGCCGATGATTTTCTTGAATCCCATCTCACTCGCCAGAAAGAGGGGTTTGCCCTTACCGCAGCCCAGGTCCACAAACGTGAACTCACGTGGATCCACAGGCACCTCGGCTATTAAAGCGCGGAAGACGTCCTCTGGCAGTGGCTGGTAGCCCATCGAATGAATATAGTTACGGCTCACCGCATCAAGCTTGTACACGGGCAGATTGGCAGCGGTGTCCAGGCCGGTGCGGGCGTCAAATCCGTCCGGGGCATTCGGTCGGCCATGGCGCATGTGGAAGATCGCATTGCCGATTTTCCGTGGTATGCGCCGCGGCAAGAACCGAATGAATCGAATAGCAGTCTCAAAGCTCACGGTTCCCATCATCCCAAGTTGAAATGTCGGATTCCCGCCGGACACGGAATCCACTGGACGATACATACCCGCAACACATGCACCCGAAAAGCAATTCCTGGGGTGCAGATCGAGAAAAGCGCAGGCACCTTCCTCGGCGCCGGTTTATGGGACCCTACCTTGAATTCGTCACCAGGTCAAATTGAATTTCACTAACTTGATGATAACGCCTTTGAGCCAGTTCAAACGGGCACTACGAAGAGATCAAGGGGAACAACATCGAACGAAGGTCACTGAGACTCTTCTCGATGCGCCGCCTGAATGCTGGATCGTGTTCCCGTGGAGGTAGTGCCCCGCAAGAAGGTTGCGCCTAGTTCACCGTGGCCGTCAGGCCGGTGGGCGGCTCCGGCGCCGGCAGGCCACTGAATTCGAATGCTCCGATGTCCCACCTGCCACCCGGCACGCGACCGTAGACCGGGCGCCCGTCGCTACCGTAAGTGGTATCCGTGCAGAGCGATATTCCGGGACACTTCGATGAGAGATCCTTTGCGGTTCCCACGGTGGCGCCAGTGCCGGAGGTGGGCTGATACATGTAGTTATTGGCGGAGGTGTAGCCCTGTGATGATGCCGCAGCGGGGGTCTGGATAAGCTCGTTCCCGGTACCGTTCCCCGAGCAGCCGCTCGAGCAAGGAATCGCCGAGCCCCCTACGGTGAGGTTCGCGACTCCTATACCGCCAGAGAACTCGTACTCAATTCCCGTCGTAATGCAGTGATTGTTTTCGATGTCGATTGTTCCAAAGAGAGAATGCCCATTCCTGGCGCTGGTGTCCCCAATGCACATATTTGCGCCTTGAGGAACTATGGTGTTGTTCCAGATATAGATTTTCGCCGTCGAAGAATCACCGAACTGGTTATCAATTGCGAAGGGCTGCCCTTTGCCTCCGATGACGACGTTGTTGTAATAGTACGAAGAGCACCCATCGCCTCCTTCTACCCACACGGTTTGGCCGTTGTTAGCATTCACGTTGTAAAGGAGGTTGTCATGAACCTGCAAAGTGGTCAATCCGCCGCAACCGAACGGGTAGATCGAATTCGTGTGGTTGGCCGCTTCGAACGAGGAGACGAGATCGTGAATCGTGTTGTAGGCAATCTCTCCTTCGCTGGCCTGAAAGCCGCCGGTCATCTGATAGATCGTGTTGTAGGTGAGCGCTCCGTTGCCATTGTTATTGACTAGGCCGCTGTCCCCGAAGGAAGCGCTCTGATAGAACGTGTTGTGGGTGATGGTGACCGGATAATTGTGGGGCGAACTTGATGAACCGCAAATGACGATGAAGGAATCGCTCGTCTGAGCGGCTGTGCCATGCGTCCATCCGGTAAACGTGTTGTTCTCGATTATGTCGTTTGTGCCCGTGCCTAGCCCGATGTAGCTTGGCCCGCACGTGTTTTGTGGTCCAGTCCAATACAGACCTGTGAACTTGAAATTATCCACGGTGATGTAGCTTCCGCTGCTGAAGAAGATGCCTATCCCGGCGGCAGCGGTTGTGGACGAGCCTGGTTTCGTGCCGCCTCCATCGAAAATCGGCTGTGTCCACGAAGCGCCTGAGTACCAGGTCTTGTCGCCTGCGCCGTAATAGTCGTTCGCAGAGGCTGAACCACCCGCTTGCGTTTGAATGCTTGTGGTGCAGGCTACTCCACCCTTAAAGATAAATTGGTCGCCCGCATGATGCGTATAGTTTCCGGTGAACAGACCATTTGATGTGTACGGATGGTGCAGCCAGGGTGTCGCGGTGGAGGCTCCGTTGTTCGAGTCGGAGCCGCCAGCGCAGTCGATGTAGTAGGTGTTCGCCGAAACTCTGACGGCGAATAAAACCGTTTGAATGAATAGAATGACCAGCAAGCCAGCGATCCGTCGAACTAGTGTCTTCACACCTGCACCTCTCGTTAGGGCCGGGAGTCCTACGAGGATGGTAGCGAGACCCGAGGAAGACAACCACTGCCCGCGGGACCAGTTTGGGTACAGTCTCAAGGGCCTGTCCGTAACTTCAGCCCTTTCTGCAGGAAAGATGCGGTCTTGGCGGCGCTGGTGGCCCAAGGTCATAGGTGGGTCTCGGTAAGGGCGCTGGCCTCGGCCTGGAGCGCGGCATTTGCTCCGATTGCCTGCTGGCTGGCGCGGTGGGTCCGGATGACCATCCAAGCAAACGCCGCGGTCCATATGGCATGGGCTGTGTATGCGATGAGCCGCGAGGAGGCCAGCCCCAGAGCACCCAAATGAATTAGCAAGAGCGTGGAAGCAATGTAAACGACCGCCCAGCCGGTATTCATCAGGAATCCCATCCACATGCGTCCGGAGGCGGCGATGACGTCGCCGACCGGGCTGATGATTCCCATGATGGCGGCGGTAAGCACGACGGCGACGAGAGTGGAGGCCGAGTTCGCATAGGATGAACCGTACAGCCGCATGATCCACGGGCTCAGGATGGAAATCACAAGCGCGGCCGGGATCACGATCGCAGCGTTGATCTTCATCATCACGCGAAGAATCCCGCCAGAACTCCTTCCGTCCTTCTGGCCCATGCGGTCCGACAAGATGGGCAGCAGCGCGGCGCCCAAAGTGGTGGGAAGAAAGATCACGGAGTTGTACCACTGATTCGCGGCACTGTAGATTCCCATAGAGGCATAGCCCTGAGGCTGGTTGACGAGGAGGGTCGAACAAATCCAGTTCACCGGCATGACCAAGACTCCGGCGAGGGCAGCCGGAATGCTGAAATGCCAAAGAACCTCCAGTTCCTGCTTCCAGTGACTCAGGACAACGTGAATGCCATGGCGGCGGGTTTCCGTCCGCAGCGCGGACCCTATCAACATCCACGCCGTGAACCGGGAGATGGCGATCCCCCACATGACTCCGTCCAGCCCGCCCAGAAAGAAGCCGCCCAACATGAAGGGGAAGTCGAGCAATCCGGTGATTGCCTGAAGCCAGGCGGCCGAGCGGAAGGCCTCAAATCCGTAAAGCGCGCCCGTTTGCGCGCCATTGACCGAGGAGAAAAACAGCGCCACTGCACCAATGCGCAACGGCACGATGAGGGTGTGATTGGAGAGCGTGTGATCCGCCAGCCACGGCGCTATCAAGAACATGACCACGGCAAAGATGGCCCCGGAAATCGTGGCGACAACCGTGGAAACGGCAATAATGCGACCGGCCCGGATTGGATCGCGGGTGCGATGCTCGGCGATGTACTTGGTGGCGGTCAGCCCCAGGCCGAAGCCAGCAAAGACCATGAAGAGGTCGATGCTGCCCATCGTCATGCCCAATTCCCCGTATTCGGCGGCGCCCATGAGGCGGGCCAAAATCACCGATATAGGGATTCGCACGACTCGCGTTGCCAGTGTTCCGAAGAGCGTCCAAAAGGCCCCTCGGGCGAGGCGACGGCCGAACGGAATCGCGTTGATCCGGTCCGTGAGACGCGCTGGAAGAAATCTGAGGACGAAATCGCCCACGCTCATCGGGAACCAGTCTCTTTGTGGCATCTTGACTGTATTAGTTTGCTGGCCGCGTCCAGAAACTGCTGGGCAGTGACTTCGGGCGAGAACGCCCGAGCTAACTCTTCAGGCGGCGCGTGTCGATCGAGACTCCCATTTCGAAAACTGGAATAAAAGACCGCGAGGGCATTCCGCACTGCGTCAGCGTCGCCGTTGTCGACGCGGGTAATGCCGCCGTTTGCCGCGAGGTCTGCGACGACGCCGACACGGGGACTCAGGGCCAGGACCGGGCGTCGCGCGGACAAGTAGTCGACGAGTTTTGAAGGGAAGTAAATGCCCTCGTCCATCTGGCACTCTACCAGAACGCATACGGATGCCGCCGCGACGTATTCGAGGCTCTTTTCGTAGTCGACGCTTCCCACCCGATGGATTACGGAATCCAACTGCAACTCGCGCGCAAGGCGTTCAGTTTCCGCATCGGAAGGTCCGACCAGGGTCAATTGAGTAATGTCTCGCGCATCTGGACAGTCATCGAGGAAAGCTCGCAACCCTTGCAGAAGAGCGGTTGTAGATCGGTTCAATATTTCGTTTGTTCCAAGCTTTCCGGCATGAACGAGATTGAATTTGGCCTCGGGACCTCCCAGAACGACGCGCGCGCGCGCCGCAGATCTGCGACCGACGTGCGGGACCACGAGCGACTCGTGCTTTACGCCGGAAACTGCTACATGATAGTCGCGCAAACGCTCTGAGGGATAGGTTATCAGGTCTGCGAAACGGAAACTCTTCTTCATCCAGTAGCTCGAGAGACAGGCTTCCGACCAGGAGACCTTCAAAGGCGCTCCAGGAATCAAGTGTAGGTCCCAAGGATCATTTACATTTGCAATCCAGGGGAGATTGAGTTCTTTCGCACACCAGTAGCCGGCGACGTGAGAGGCCATCGGCAACGACCGGGAATAGACCAAGTCGAAATGGCGTGTTCGGTGAAGCTGCGCCGCCTCGCGAACTACGTTTCCTACCCAACGGGCATAGTTGGGGGCTCGATAGCGACAAGCCATCTGTAGCGATTGAAAAGAACGCTTGTTGGACGCCAAGGGTAGCTTTACGACCTTCTCTTCCAAGGGTTGCCACTCGCTCGACTCGTCGGCTTCCCAAGTCATCCCGGGGTACCGCATCACGGTGACGTCCGCTCCGGAGCGAAGCAGCGCCTTCGCAAACTTTGCGGAACAGAACGCCTCAGCCGTGCGTTGGGGCGCAAATAAGACGCTAATGTAAAGGATGCGAATCGACTCGTGGCGCGAAGACTCACGCAATGAAACGGGGGCCTGTTGAGCGATTGACATTCCGAAAGACCTCTTGATTACGATGTCTCGACACTGACTCGAGCCCGAGGCACGTCCAGCGATCCAGAGTGACCCTGTATGGCTTCGAGTATTCGTTCCGTTGCTTTGCCGTCACCGTACGGATTGATCGCCTTGCTCATGCAATCGTAATAGCGCCTATCTTCAAGAAGCCTAGCTGCTTCAAAGAAAATTCGCTCGCGCTCGTGCCCTACCAGTTTCACGGCGCCCGCCTCCACAGCTTCCGGTCTTTCTGTCGTGTCTCGCATAACGAGAACAGGCTTCCCGAGGCTGGGAGCCTCTTCCTGGACGCCGCCGGAATCGGTCAGGATCACGGACGAACGTTGCATCAGCGCAACAAACGGAAGGTAGGATAAAGGTTCGATCAGATGGATATTCTTCAAATTCGCGCCGGTGCCATCAAGACTTCCCAGAACTTTCGAGACAGTCGACCGTACATTCGGGTTAAGATGCACCGGGTAAACAAACTGCACCCAGGGGAACTTCCGCGCCAAGTCCGTGATCGCAAGGCAGATGCCTTCGAGTCTTGCTCCGAAGTTCTCCCGGCGATGTCCGGTGATTAAGACAATGGGCACATCAACGTTCTCGTACATCAGGCCGGAAGGAAGCCCTGGGACTTCAGGCGGGGAAACAAGCACTTTGTCCCGAGCAATCAAGAGGGCGTCGATCACGGTGTTCCCCGTGACGAAGATGCGATCTGGGTCGCATCCTTCCCGAAGGAGATTCCTGCGGTTCGTTTCTGTCGGCGCGAAATGAAGAGCTGCCAAGCGACTGGCGAGAACGCGGTTGGCCTCTTCCGGCCACGGCGACTTCAAGTTTCCCGTACGGAGTCCGGCTTCGACATGGCCCACAGGAATATTGTGGTAGAAACTCGCCAGGCTGGCCGCGAAGACGGTCGTAGTGTCTCCTTGGACCAAGACGAGACTTGGCTTCTGCTCTTGCAGGTATTGGCCGATCCCCTGGAGCGCCCGGCATGTCAGGTCCGTGAGACTCTGTCCCGGCTGCATCAGCTTCAGGTCCACGTCGGGCACGATGTCGAAGACCTCCAACACCTGATCGAGCATTTCCCGATGCTGAGCCGTTACGCAAACGTCGCACTGGAAAGAAGGGTGCGCTCGCAGCGCGAGGATCACCGGCGCAAGCTTGATGGCTTCCGGACGAGTTCCCAAAATGACCGAGACTCTCAATTGTGTCGACCTATTGCGAGATGGGAAGGCGGGGCACGTCTGCAAGTCCGAGACGCGGTGAAGATTCGGGCGACAACCTTGAACCTTCAGGGCTTGCTGGACGCACCCATAACCGACGAAGCGAGTTGAGGGGATTCGTTTCCCGAAGAGAGTAGTGTGTGTCTCCCAATCCCCAAGTACTCAAAACCGTGCCGAACGATCTCCTCGGGGGAGAACATGTTTCGACCATCGAGAAGCACCGGACGCGCCACCTTCTCGGAAATCTGCTTCCAATCCAGCGCTCGGAACTCGTCCCATTCGGTGAGCACCAAGATCGCATCTGCGTTCTCGCAGGCCTCGTACGCATCTGCACAATAGGCGATCCCGGGAAGCTCCTGTTTGGCCTTGTCCATGGCCTGGGGATCGTAGGCTCGGATCTGAGCGCCTTCCGCCAAAAGACGGCGAACAATCGTCAGAGCTGGGGCAAAGCGGACGTCATCTGTCTGGGGTTTGAACGCCAGACCCCACACGGCGATGGTTTTCCCGCGCAACACCCAGAGCTCCTTCTTGATCTTGGCTACGAAGCGTTCAATGCGAGCCACATTGATGTGCTCCACTTCTCGCAACAACGAAAAGTTGCATCCTAGTTTCTCGCCAATACGAACGAACGCCTGAAGGTCTTTCGGAAAGCAGAACCCTCCAAACCCGATTCCCGGACGAAGGAACGAGGGGCCAATGCGGTGATCCATCCCAATCCCCTGCGCAACCCGTTCGATGTCCGCCCCGGTAGCTTCACAAAGGTCTGAGATCATATTGATAAACGAGATCTTCATGGCGAGAAACGAATTGGAGGCGTGCTTTACGAGCTCGGCGCTATTCGTGTCCGTCACGAGAAATGGAACTTTCGGCTGTGCGGGGCAACTCTTGTGCACAGGACATTCCGTGCGTGGATTGAGAACCGGCCGATAAATTTCCTGCATCAAGGCAATCGCGCGCGGAGATTCAGCTCCGACAACGATGCGGTCCGGATGAAAGAAATCCTCGACTGCGGAGCCCTCGCGCAAGAACTCAGGATTCGACACAACGTCGTACTCGAGTCCTGTCGTATTGTAGATCGCCAGATGCTTCCGAAGGCGTTGGGCCGTTTGAACGGGGACTGTGCTCTTTTCGATGACCAAGCGGTACCCGTGGGCGCGCTGTGTAATCTGGCGTGCGACGGATTCGATCGCCGAGAGATCGGCCTCGCCGTTTTCGAGAGGGGGCGTTCCCACACAAATGAAAAGGGCCTTGCCGCGGTCGATCGCGTCGTCCGTCGTCGTAAATTGCAGGCGCCCTGAACTGTGGTTGCGCTTCACCAGTTCGTCCAAATGAGGCTCAAAGAAAGGAATGCGTCCCGCCTGGAGGAGCGCGAGCTTTTTCATGTCGCTGTCCGCGCACAGCACGTCATGGCCGAGCTCAGACAGACAGGCCGACGTCGTAAGTCCTACGTAGCCGGCACCGATAATTGATATTTGCATTCGTTCTCCTAGAAGCGCTGTCCGCTTGAAGTTGCTGTTTCTTCGTTGAGAGACTCTCCCGCCCACGCGTACAAGAGCCAGCCAAGCTGATACGGCCGGCATTCCGACAGAAGGACGAGATCCTTGTGTGTCCGGGAATCCTCGCGAGCCGAGAGCAGCTCGAACGCCGAGTCCACGTACCGAAGGCTGTCGTTGCGATACACGCCGCCCCAGATCACATTGGCAGAGGCGTCGCGCACGTCTTCCTCAAGCTCGTTGTTTCCATAAATCCAGTTCAATCCCTTATAAATCCACGGCCGGAAGTCGGAATCAACCGCCTCTCCGATCGCGCGAAGGGCCATGGGAGCCATGGCGTCCTGGTGGACCGAATAAACGGGGTATCTTCCTAGGACCTTTCCCGTGGCCGCATCGTAGTGCCACCACCACTGCCCCATCGGTCCTTGCGATTCGCAGAGAGTCAGCGCACAATCGAGCGCCCGTTCCGCCGCCTTCGGCACCGCAAAGGCCTGCGAGAATTTAGCCAACGCATAGACAGAGTAAATCTGATCGGCGAAGCTCCCTACACGGCCCCGCATGAGGCCGGAGAAGCTCCTCTTCTCGGCCAGATGGCTGAACAATCCGTTCTCACCTTGGTTTTTTTTCAGCAGGCCATAGGTTTCCATGGCCAAATCACGGAGGTTCGCCTGGTCGGCGCCGGCGAGTTTCAAGTGGGCGAGTCCCGACAGGAACCATGCCAGCTCCATAGTTCGCCCCTGGCGGGCTTCCCGAAAGACGTGCAGCAGATGGTCGAAATCCCAAGCAGAACGAATTTGAGAAGACAGTTCCGGACCTGCTCCCGCGGACGCCCAGATCAGAAGCCCGAGATCACCGATATTCTCAAGCCAGCGCGTGTCGCTCGCAAGGTTGGCGAGTATCGCCCTCGTGTCAAGGCCTGCTGCTTGGGCGGCGTCTTGAACCCGCTGCAGTCCCAAGAGCGAAATCAAGGTGTAGCGGCGCGACAGCCCTTCGCGCGATAGTTCACCATTGTTCCGCACGAGCCGGTGGCAGAACAGTTCGCGTTCGGGGTTGTACATCGCAACGAGTCCCCGCAGCCCGAGCTGGATCAAGGAACGAATCCCGGTCCTAACCTGCACTTCGTTGACGTCGGCAACGGGTAGATTTGTCATTTGAAGACGGAGAGCTTCGGTTCTGCTAGCGCCAGATGCTGTCGCGGAACGTCAATCTGCGGAGCTGCTGCTTCCTGATGTAGCGAATTAGGTCCTGATCGTCCACTCGGGGAGTTCTCGTCAGATAACCGCTGACGTAACCATAAAACAGGCCCGCCCCAGTGATCAGAAAGGGCTTTTGCCCCGCCCGGCTCAGGCACTTGAGAAGCATGAAAAAGGGGTGGTAGCCGGAGATGTAGTTGGCCCGGCCATTCTTGACCCAGTTCCCCCAGATGCTATTGGTCGCGCCTGTCGGACGGCATTGGACCGCCGTCACATTCGGGAAACTGCGAGTCGACCAGCCGAGCATGTTGGCTTTCAGCTCATCGACCGTGTCCCATCCAGGGGCCTTGATCAAACCATCGATCATCTGCCAGCACTCACGCCTGTAAATTTTCGTCGCGCCGCGGACATGGAAGAAAGGGTTCTCTTCGATCTGCAGCTTGCCGTCTATCATGTGGCCGACGACGCCACCGCCGATGCCGAGCTTTGGATCGCGGCTGAATTCCGCGAAGCAGTTTTCAAAATAATCGGGCGCCAGATCCAAATCGCCGTCGAGTTTGACGATGAAGTCCCAGTCCGATGGCCTTAGAAACTGATGTCCGTAGTAAAAGGCATTGATCACGCCCGTGCCTGGCTCGCGGAATCCGCGATCGGGCCGATGTGCGGCGGTGATCCATGGGTATTTTTGCGCGTATTCGTCGATCACGGCCCCAGTATTGTCCCGCGAGCCGTCGTTGACGAGGATCCATTGAATCGGCCGGACGGTCTGGCTCGCAATCGACAGAATCGTCTTTTCGATCAAATGGCCTTCGTCGCGAACCGGCGAAATGACAACGTATTTTGGCTGCATTGCAGTCATGTCGTCTTCCCTGGCAAGGGAACTCCGATTCGCGGTATCGGCCTGTCTCGGGGTGGGCGGGAGCAGCATCGTCAGTGGGCCGTTCAGGCGCTGTGAGCGTGCGGCGCTTCGGTTGATTTCGTATCGTTCTGCGGCGAAGGTTTCGCGTCGGCTCGAGAGCGGCTGGGATCAATCAGCGAATCCACCAGGCTAAGGTATTCCTGCTTCTTGACACCCCAGTTGTTTGTGGCGACGTACTTACGGGCGTTTGCCACGAATTGCCTTCGTAGGTTCGCGTCCTTGTACAGTTCGAGGATGTAAGTTGCGAGCTCGGCGTCGTCGTGAGGCGTAAAAAACCTGACCATCGAATCGTCGTAGTAGTAGGAGTGAATCCGTGTCCGCGACACAATCAGCGGGACATCCACCGCCATGAATTCAAGAATTTTCATGCTGGCGGCTTCGTTTGCGAAAGCCGAGGTAGCCTGCTTCGGTTCGATCGCAAGGTCGGCGGAAGCCATGACCTTCGCAATCTCCTTTGCCGAAACAGAATGATGAAACACCACTCGTCCGCCGAGACCCAGCGTGCTCGCGAGCTTCATGAACGAGGCTTTTGCCGCTCCTTCGCCATAGATGTGGAACTCAGCGTCAGGCATTTGATTCGCGACGCGCGCAAAAGACTTTATGGCGACATCGATTCCCTGATACCAGTTGAGCGATCCCGGATACAGGATCAAGAACTTGTCGTTCTTGTTGCCTTTCGGGCAAGCATGAAACATGTCCGGGTCGGGGTAGTTCCGGATTGTTGTGAGCTTCCCGGGCCTAACCGATCGGGAGAGCAAGCGATCGTACCAAAGATGATTTGCGATGATGGTGTGGCTCGAAAACGCGATCGACAGTTTTTCCACTTGGAGCATGACCTTGAAGATGAACGAATCCTTCGAAACGGAAAATTTGTCCGCGTACATCTCCGGCAGTAGATCGTGGATATCGAGGATCACGGGCGTTCCGAGTACTCGCGGAACGATCGCGGCAAAGACCAGAAAGTCCGGAACGTTATGGACGTGGATGAGTTTGTATCGGTTCAGAACATGCTTCCACGAAAGAACCAAGCCGGAGAGGATGCAAAATTTCAAGAGCCGATAGGCATAGGTGAGGCGGCCTCGCTCGTTCACCCGTCTGGTCTGTATGCGGCGGACGTGAACGCCGTCGATTACCTCGTGCTTCATTTGGCCCGGAAAGCGAAGGGCAATGACGTCAACCTCGTCTCCCCGGCTCGTCAGAGCCTGCGCGTACTGCATCACGCGCGTATCCGTCTCGTAGAACGAATGCACAACCATGCAGACTTTCATGGCGCCGGTAAAGGTCCCCTAGGTTTTTGGCTGGGCGTGCCGACTTAGGCGGGTGCAGTCACCGGCGCTCGGGAAGGAGCTCGCTTCCCGCGCTCCTGCGACACGAATTCCCTGATGTGCTCGACGACTCGGCTCTGTTGATTCTCGGTCAACTGAGGATACATGGGCAAAGAAACGATTTCGGCAGCGACCCTTTCCGTTACGGGAAAATCGCCTGCGGCGTAACCTTGACCAGCATAGGCCTTCTGCAAATGGAGCGGGACCGGATAGTGAATGCCCGTGTCGATTTGCGCGGTTATAAGATGCTTCTGCAAACCGGCGCGATCGTGGACGCGGATCACATATAGATGATAAACCGCGCGAGACCACTCCGGCTGCTGAGGAGCGACCACATCTTCAACCTTCGCCAGCATGGCATCGTACCGACGCGCCGCTTCCTGCCGTTGCTCGGTCCACTTCGGAAGGTGACGCAGCTTCACGCTCAAGATTCCGGCTTGAATGGAATCCAATCTGCCGTTGTAACCCTCGATGTCGTGATAATACTTCTTTGACTGTCCGTGATCGCGCAGCATCCGCATCTTCTTCGCGATTTGTTCATTGCTCGTGGTTGCGGCACCGGCCTCGCCGCACGCGCCCAAGTTCTTGCCCGGATAAAAACTGAATGCGGCGGCATGCCCCATGGAACCGGCTTTTCTCCACCGATTCTCCTTCTTGGAAAAATATTCAGCGCCGTGAGCCTGACACGCGTCCTCGACCACGATCAACTTATAGTGGCGGGCTAGTTCGAGAATCGAATCCATGTCGGCGGTTTGCCCGTAGATGTGCACGGGAACAATCGCGGTCACGGGCGCCCGGTACTTGCGATGGTAGGGCTTGCCCTCTTCCCGATCGATGTAGCATTCCCGTTCGAGATAGTCCCGAAGCTTTTCGGGGTCCATGCAGTAAGTTTGCTCGTCGATGTCCACGAAGTCGGGACGCGCGCCTGCTTGCGAAATCCCTTCGGTGGTCGCAATGAACGTGTGGGGCACCGTGATGACCACGTCCCCGGGCTGGACGCCGCTCGCCATCAATGCGAATCGTACGGCGTCGGTCCCGCTCGCGAGCCCGACACAATAGCTCGCATCGCAGAACTTCGCGAATTCGCGCTCGAATTCTTCCACCATCGGTCCGCCGACGAAGCCCGCCGTCCGCAGCGCCTTCTGAAACACCGGCACCAATTCAGCCTCGAGCTCCTGGTGAAGGCTCGCCAAATCCAAGAATTGAATTTTCGAGTTATTGTCCGACATCACTTTCTCCTTGAAGGTCCGAAGATGCAATTCGGGTCGGCCATCGACGAGAATTGCAGGCCGGAAGCCGAGTCGTCAGGCGATCTGCCGCTCCGGTTTGATCTTGCGCAGCACTTTCGCCGGATTTCCGGCGACGATTGTGTTGGCGGGCACGTCTTTCGTAACGACGCTGCCCGCGCCCACGATCGCGTTATCTCCGATCACCACATTCGACAGGATCGTCGAGCCCGACCCGATCGAGGCCCCCTTCTTCACCAGCGTTCGCTCGACCTTCCAGTCCTTCTCCGTCTGCAGATTTCCGTCAGGAGTCGTGGCGCGTGGGTAGGAATCGTTGATGAAGGTTACGCCGTGGCCGATAAACGCGCCGTCCTCTATGGTCACACCCTCACAAACGAACGTGTGACTCGAGATTTTGCAGTTCTTCCCCACCGTCGCATTCTTCTGAATCTCCACAAAGGCGCCGATCTTGGTGTTGTCGCCGATTTCGCACCCATAGAGATTGATGAATTTCGAGAGTTTTACATCCTTACCCAGCTTCACGTCGGGAGCGATGCAGAGATAGTGATCCATAGCCACGGGAGTTTTCCTTTTCAGAGGCACCGGAGAGCGGTGTGAGGAGAATCCAGACTAAGCGCGTGCTCGCGCCACACTCGCCCAGCTCGGCGGCATGTTCTTCGAAATCTCGATGTCCTCGAAGACGCCGCTCGCGCGCGCCCCGTGCTTCTTGACCCAGTCGGCCATGGCGCCGATTCCGGCTGGGAGCGGCGTCTTTGTCCGCTTGCCGAAAACGCGCTCCGCCTGAGAGTGGTCCGAAAACGCGATCTTTACTTCGTTCCGCGGATCGAGGTTGACGACCCGACACTCCTTGCCCATGGCTTGCGCCACCACTCGGGCAAGTTCATTCACGGTGTAGGGTACATCCGCACCTACGTTGAAGATCTCATTTCGTGCGGCGGGAAAATCGACGGAGGAGGCGATGATCGGAGCAACGTCGTTGATGTGAGTGAACGCGCGCTGCTGCGTGCCATCTCCGAAAATGGTCATCGGCTCGCCCTTCAAGAGCTGGTTCATGAAAATGCCCACTACGTTGCGATACCGGTCACCGATGTTTTGCCGCTCTCCATAAACGTTATGTGGCCGGAACACGATGTAGTCGAGACCAAACATCTCGTGGCTGACTTTCAGTTCCCGTTCGACCGCGAGTTTGGCAATCCCGTACGAATCCTCAGGCATGGGGATCATCTCTTCGGTCATGGGACTCTGGCCGGCTCCGTAAACCGCGATGGACGACGTAAAAACGAAACATTTCACTCCATGATTCACCGAAGCGTTGATCAAATTCACCGACCCGATCAAGTTGTTCTGATAGTTGAATCGCTTGATGAAATGGCTCAGCCCTTCGGCCGCATAAGCCGCGAGATGGTAGACGTGTGTAAAATTGTAGCGTTCGAACAGCCGGTCGATCAGATCGTGATCCAGAATCGATCCGTTGACGAAGGTCGATCCACTCGGCACATTTTCCTCAAAGCCTCCGCTCAGATCGTCCAACACCACGACCTTGTGCCCTTGCTTCAAGAGTTCATCGGCCACGTGCGACCCGATGAATCCGGCTCCTCCGGTGACTAGCGATGCTGGCATGGCGATGGTTCCTTTCCTCTTTGCTGTTTCGCTCGGCCTGGAATCCGTCGAGCGTCGAAGGTAATGCTAGGAAGCCTGGAGAGCGCGCTTTGGCTCAAGGTCAGGCTCCTCGCCTTTTTCCACGAAGCGAGTGGGATTGATCGCCTGATTCCAGCGCGCGACGGCGTCGTACATTTTCAGCCGCTCGCGAAGCGCTTCGCTCGGCCGCACGTAACTCAGGAGCCGGTAACCCGCCTGGCGAAGCCGGATCCCGGCGATGGATAGATACCGGCACTGACGAGCCCCGCTCGGACCAAAATGTTTGTAGAAATAGCGGTAGCGGCTACGGTGCCTTTCAATCTCAAATCGAATGGGAAACCGGTTTACCGATTGTCCCCCGAGGTGGGTGATCGTTGGCTCAGGGGTGAAGATGATCGGAAAACCGGCGTTCCACACGCGGCGGCACAGATCCACTTCCTCGAAATGATAGAAGAACTGTTCGTCGAATCCGCCGAGGCGCTGGAGTACCTCTCCGCGGAACATCACGCAACAACCAGACTGCCAGTCAATCAACCGTTCGCGGTCTCCCTTCCAACCGCGATACTCCTCGTAACCGAAGAAGTCCGAGACGCCTTGAAGGGGCGTCAGGTAGAGTGCGGCAACCCAATAGCGGCGCACGGTCGGAAAGAGCCGTGCCGAAACCTGGTAGGTGCCGTCAGGATTGAGCACGCGGCATCCGAATGCACCGGCTTCGGGATGACGATCGGCGAAAGCGACAAGCTTGTCGAGAGAGCCGTCGTGAATGATCGTATCCGGATTGAGAATGAGAACATATTTGCCCCGGCTGGCGCGAATCCCAACATTGTTTCCCTTCGCAAATCCCAGATTGGCGCCATTCTCGAGAACTCGCGTGCGGGGGTAGTTTTGGTGAATGAACTCGATCGAGCCGTCCGTCGAGCCATTGTCGGAAACAATCACCTCGAAGTCGGTCGCATGCGTCCCGTCGTAGATCGAGCGCAAACAGTCGCGGATCACCTTCAGGTCGTTCCAGCACAGAATCACAATTGACAGTTTCATTCCCCAGGGCTCCGTTCCGTCGCTCCCCATCTATAGCTGAACTATCTTGCCCTTCTCTCGCAAGGACTCATCGGCCGCTTCGAGCATTCGCACAACGTGCAGACCGGCAGCTCCGTCATTGAAGGGCTTTTGATTGTTCCGGATACATTCGACAAAGTACGCCGCTTCGACCTTCAACGCCTCCACTTGTTCGATGCGTGGGGCCCACATATCGCCGGTTCGATAGCTGACCAGCGTTTGATACACGGCCTCGCCACCTGCAATCTGCACTCCCTTGTCGTACACCTTGATCTTCTCGTCCGCTTCGAGATCATTCCACAAAAGCATCTTCTTCACGCCGCCAATCAGCGTCGTGCGCACTTTGACCGGTGACAGCCAGTTGACGTTGATGTGGCCAATTACGTTGTTCGGATAATACAGCGTAAGGAAAGCAACATCGGCCACCCCGTTCAAGTGCTGTTCCCCCGTGGCCACAACCGCCTCCGGCTTTTCCTTGATCAAATGATCCATGATGGAGAGATCGTGCGGCGCCAAGTCCCAAATCACGTTGACGTCGTGCTGGAACAATCCCAGATTCACGCGTGTCGAATCATAGTAGTACAAGTCACCGAGCGTTCCGTCATCGATCAGCTCCCGAATCCTCTTGACCGCACCCGTAAAGAGGAACGTGTGATCCACCATGATCTTCAGGTTCTTCCGTTCCGCGAGCTCAATCAGTTCTTCCGCCTGCGCCGTGGTGCACGTGAACGGTTTTTCGACGAAAACGTGCTTGCCGTTCTCGAGCGCCGTTTTCGCCAGCGCGTAATGCGTCCAAACTGGCGTGACCACTGCCACAACGTCGATATCCGTCGCCGTCAAGAGCTCCTGGCAATCGGCGGTCAAGTGGATGTTCGGATGCGCCTGATGCGCCCGCCGCAGCGAGTTCGCGCTCTTGTCGCAGACTGCCACAACTCGAGATTGATCCTGCGCGTCAAAATTCCGGACGATATTCGGACCCCAATAGCCGTATCCAATCACGCCGACACGAACAACTTCTTTCCGAGACTCATTCTTGAAAGGCATATCCGGAGCAGAGCCAACACCTAGAGTGGTCGCCATTCGTTCACCTTGACAGCCATTAGAAGAAGCAGATGCAGCCCTAACTAATAGGCTCCATCACCTGAAAATACTGCGCGAGGAGTTTGCAGAAGAATCTTGAGGTCCAGCATCGGGGACCAGGTTCTCGAGTACTGAAGATCGAGTCGAACCATTTCGTCAAACGTCGTTTTGCTTCGACCATGCACTTGCCACAAGCCGGTAATGCCGGGCTTGGCCTCAAGCAAACGTCGGCGATGCCAAAGATCGTACGCCTCGAGCTCGTAAGGAATCGGCGGACGCGGCCCCACGAGCGACATCTCCCCGTGAAGAACGTTCCAGAACTGGGGTATTTCGTCGAGACTCGTGCGCCGCATGAGCCGCCCGATCCACGTAACCCTCGGATCATTCTTGATCTTGTAGATCGCCTTCTGCTTTCCGTCGCGAGAAGAAGATTCCGTTTTTCCCGCAATGAACCGCTTCATGTACTGCTGATGAATGGTGGCATCCGTCGAAACAATCATCGAGCGAAACTTCAGGAACATGAAGGATTCGCCGTACTGCCCGACTCGTGTTTGGCGGAAAAAGACGGGTCCCTTGGATGACAGCTTGATCAAGATTGCAAGAACCACGAAGAACGGGGAGAGGAGCATCAAAGCCAGTGCGCTCCCAACGACGTCCATGCTCCGCTTGATCAGAAGCGAAAGCCTCTTCTTTTTTTCAACTTCCAACAGGTCGGGATACAACACCGTGTCCAGCGCGCGGCCCGGTTTTTTCCCGCTCCAATCGTCGGGATAGGCATAAAACGAAATGAACAGGTGGCTCAGCTGGCTCGCTTTCAGAGTTTTCTGAAGGCCAGCCTTCACCTTGGCCTCGATGATCTTCACAGCTGAGTTCACTTCCGTACTGCCAAGCTCCGTGAAGATCACGCCCAGGACCGAACCTGTCTCGAACCAGCCAGCGATGTCCGTTTCTCGAATCGTGGTGGCAAGCGCTCCGACAACCCTTGCGGCAAGGGCTCTCTCGCCGTTTGTCCAGCTGCCCTTCGCGTCGATGAGCATCAGCAAGAGGTGTTTTCGTGATCGCTCGGATCTCTTTCTCTCCCGGCTGAGGGTTTGGCGAAAGTGATCCTCGGAGAGCAGTTGAACGTCGTGCTCCCCGGCGCCGTAGGAGAGCGTCATTTTCTCAGTAACCTGGGCGGCCGCCGGTTTCGTCATGGATGCCTGGTTCAAAAGATGCCTCGAGTCCTTACCAAACGCTTCGAGATTAGACCGCGAGCTGCGCTGGCCGCAGTCGCAGGTTCGCATTCTCGGGCTGTGCCTTCGCCGCAGGACGCACCGACGTGACCAACCCAGAATCGATTTCCACTGCCACCGAGCGCTGCAATAAAGTCACCGAAAGAATGAGTCGGTAGTTGCCCTTGAATCCGACCAAAATGCCCTGCAATCCGCGCAGTGGGCCGCACTGAATCTGAACCGCATCGCCCGTGTGCAAGAAGGGCCACGGTCCGTTGGGAATTCCGGATGCAACAAGGGTCTGTATCGCGCTGATCTCGCTGTCATCCACGGGAAGGGGGGAGCGATGGCACCCCATGATCTGCATCACTCCTGGAGTCTTGAGAATAGGCAGTCGATTCTGCGGATCAAAACGGCAGAAGAGGTAGCCTGGGAACAGGGGAGTTTCGACTTCCCTGATTCGGTCCGACCAGCGCTTTCTGCACTTATACTGGGGCAAGAACCATTCGTATCCCTTGCCCTGAAGGCAATCTGCAACGTAGGCCTCGTGCCTCGAACGAACCTGCAGCGCAAACCACGGAAGGCGAAGATCACAAATGGCTTCGTTTCTGACAGTTGAAGCGAGACCCTCGGCTTCGTTCATTCTAGGTTTCACCCGCGTACCTAAGCTACCGCCACAAGAGTCCCATTCGGGACCCACCTGCTACGTCGGTACGGGTTGCACGCTTGATGCCAGCCGGGAAACCGACCCGGTGTTCGCCTAATCTAGTGAACCTAGGGGTGTTACGGAGTCCGCGGCGGAGACAAAGCTCGCTCCGAGGCCGTCAGCCGTGTAGACTGACGAACCTTGATTATCCCAGAGTTGCAATTGTTTTCCGTTTCCTTATGTGCCACAAAAACATAGGGTTACAGTACGGCATCAACCCTATGAATCCTGCCCGTGATATGCAGATAAGGCTGACACCGCGAGTGGGACCTTTTCGAAGAATGGCGCCCTGAGCGGGAGGGACCTGCTGGCGCAGAAGCAATTGACACTACTTGTCAGCCCTCTTTGACTTTTTGTGGCTCGGCGCCGTACCCGTAGCCCTCGTAGTAGTACGAATCATACAGGTGGTTCTTCTCGACGGCGTTCAGCACGACCCCTATTATGTTTCTGCCCTGCAGTTCCTGGCAGGCCTTTTGGGCCACCTCGCATGGAGTTGAGCCAGCCCGAACGATCAGCAGCACGCCATCACACAGATCCGCGAGGACGCTTGCATCCGCGACCGGCAAGCACGGCGGAGAGTCCAGAATAACCCAGTCGAAAACCGGCGTGACGCGGTCGAGGAGGATTTTCAATCGGCCATTGGACAGCAACTCGCTTGGGTTCGTTACTTCGTTTCCGCCCGGCATAAAACAAAGATTGCCTTCTTGCCCATGCTGGATCACGTGCAATTCATCGGCTTCGCCGCGCAAGTAGTCCGTCAATCCAGGCGCCAGCGGCGCACCGAGAGGCACGTGGAGACGCGGACGCCTGAGGTCTGCATCAATCACGAGAGCTCGCCGATCGGGTTGTCGCACAATCGCCTGGGCGAGGTTGTTGGCAACAAACGTCTTGCCCTCGCCGGGGATAGAGCTTGTAACCAGGATGGTGCGAAGAGTCTGGTTTCCGCGCAGCTGATACAGACGGGACCGCAGGGTTCGAAATTGCTCGGCACCGTGCGTGGCAGGATCCGAGTTGAAGAACACATTCATGTTCGGATCCGGATGCCACTTCGCCTTCACACATCGGGCTCGAAGCTCATCGAAGCGAAGGTAGTTGCCCGACGCCGACGGCGGAGGGACGATCGGCATCTCCGTCATCACGTCTACGGCAGTGGTGGCCGGCGCACTACCCGGGGTTACCGGGTCGACCGGTGCCGGGACGACCTTAGCCGGAGCAAAGAGCGACTGGGTCGTGTCGCTCGGATGTTGCGCCGCTCGCTCCTGCTCCGCCTTCTTCAGGGCTTCGTGAATACGGCTCATATCTTCCTTTCGCGCGAGGGCACGACGTTTGCTTGACGCAGGCGGCCCAGAAGTTCATCCAGGTTCTGAAGCAACACTCGCGTATCGACGGAGTGTTCCGCTTGCGGCGAAAACCGCCGCGTCACAGTGGGCTCGATTTCGTCCAGCTGGAACTCGCGCGCCACCTCCTCCACTAGATGCGCCGGCACCGGCCTCAAATGATCCACGTACGCATTGATCAAGGAGTGCTCGCTCAAAAGATTGACCACGCGCGGGATTCCGCAGGAGTACGCATGAATCGTCTCGATCGACTCCTTGGAGAAGATCGGCTCTCCGTTTGCCCCCGCGATTCGTAGGCGCTCGGCAACGTAGCCAAAGGTCTCCTCGAGCGTGAGCGGCGCTGTCCGGCAACGCAGTGTGATGCGCTGCCGGAGTTGCCGCAACTGCGGCAACTTGAGCTTTTCTTCCAATTCCGGTTGTCCGGTCAGCACGATTTGCAGGAGCTTCTCGGTTGAAGTTTCGAGGTTCGTCAACAAACGAATTTCTTCGAGCACGTCGAGCGACAGATTCTGCGCCTCGTCCACAATCAAGACCGCAGTCTCACCGGAGCGGTACCGATCAAGCAGCCACTGATTCAGCCGGAGCAGCACTTGGCTCTTCTCGCGCGATTCGCACGGAATCCCGAAATCAGCCATCACGTAGTCGAAAAGCTGGCTCTCATCCAGCTTCGAATTGAAGATGAATGCCGTCGTGACTCGCTGACCGCGTAGCCAGTCAAGCAAGCGATTTAGCAGGGTCGTCTTGCCGGTGCCCACTTCCCCTGTGAGCAGAATGAACCCTTTGCGGTTCTGGATCCCATAGGTCAGCCCCGCGAGCGCCTCCTGAATCTGTTTGGTCAGGAAGAGGTAGCGAGGGTCCGGGTTGACGTTGAACGGGCTTTCTCGAAGCCCAAAGAATCGTTGGTACATATTCTCCTCAGGCGCTTGCTTTCGCGCCCACTCCAGTCGTGCCCGGCAGCGACGTAGCGGATCGACCTGGTTGGTCCCCCGCCAGCGGCCCGATCGCGGGAAGCATGGCGATCACTGGCAGCCTCAATGCAAACTCGACATCCCGTTCATTCCGAATCGATGTGTCCTGCATTTCCAGAAGGAATGCCAGACCCACTCCCAGCGCCAGTCCTCCGCCGAGACCGCCGAGGGCAAACAGAGGTCGATTCGGGAAGCTGGGCTTGTCGGGAAGGTTTGCGGGATCGAGTATCGCGAAGGTCTCGCCTTCCTGCCGGCGTTCGAGCTCCGTAGCCATCTGCGAGTCTTCGCGCTTCTTCAGCAGTTCGTTATATGTCCCCAGAGCTGTGTCATACCCGCGCGTGAGTTCCTTGTACTCCTGCTCGACGGCTGGGCTCGACTGCACACGCGCTTGATACAGCTTGATTTGTCGCTTCACATCTTCCTGTTCGCGACTCTTTTCGGCGATCGCCTGATCGAGGGCGTGGATTTGGGCGCGCAACCGCTGGATCCCGTCGGGCTCCAACGAAGGCTTGCTTTCTTTAGCCGGGTCGGGCTTGTCGCTCGAAGTTTGCCCTTCGTCCGCGATCCTCTTTTTCAGCGCGGCAATGTCGTTTTTCGCCACTACGACATCCGGATAGTTGTCCGTGTATCGAGCTTGAAGATCCTCGAGGTGCGCCTGCAAAGCATCGAGTTGTTGCTGAAGTGTTTGAGGATTGTGACCGTTCTGCGCCGCTTGCCAGGCATCGACCGCTTGGCTCAATTGCGACTCGACAAAGGTCTTGTCTTGCTGAGCGCGGCTCAACGCCTGGGTTGCCGCGTCGAGTTGCGACGTCAGTCCCATCAAGATATTGAGATTCGTCTTGTCATCGTCGGGCAAAGAGCCGAGGTAGCGGCTCTTGAAGGTCCGCACCTTCTCATCCTGTTCGTCCAGTGCCTTCTTCGCATCGCTCAGCTGCTGGCCGAGAAACTCCGTTGTGTCTTCGGAGTGTTGCTGCCGGAGGCGAGAGCTCTCCTCGATGAACATCGACGTGATCGCGCTGCAGACGTTTTGGGCGTTTCGAGGATCGTCGAGCGTGACCGTCACATTGAATCCCGGCAACTGCGAGGAGGTGTCCTCCATAGGCCGAATCGGCGTGACTTCGATGGCCTTCTGCAAGCGCCCAACCAAGTCCTCCATCGGGGCGTTGCGGGCTTCGGGGTAGAGCCCAAATCGCTGAATGACCGGCTCGAGCCGCGTGCGGCTTAGAATCTGCTGCTGCATGCTGGCCAGCCGTGCGCTCACGTCCTCGGTTACGACCGGACGAATCAAGTCCTTCGAGACGGTCGGCTGCTCGATCAGCACGGAAGTCTTTGAGGTGTATCGGCTCGGCAGCAATCGCGAAACTCCGTACGCGATAGGTGCACCCAAAATCGCGAATAGGGTCACCACAACCCAGCGCCGCCGCAGCATCGCCAGATAGTCTTGCGGAGTCAGTTCGCGACGAACCATTTGTGTCCTTTCGTTCTTGCTTTCATCCCTCGACCCTAAAAAGCAAACGGATGCTCATGCCAGACCAGAGAAACGGAAATTATGTGGCGCACGGTGCTATCTCCGCACGTCGGACCGATGCAGTACGCCGAACTCGAATTCTGATATTGAACCTGATAGCTCAGAGCCAAGTTCAGGGATCGTCCCCAGGGATGATTCAGGCTCGCGCCACCGAACCAATAGTCGTAACTCTGCCCGGATGAGCTGCTGGTGATGCCAGAATTTCGCGAGTATCCGAATCGAACACCACCGCCGAGCGTTCGCGACAACTGACGGTTTGCCGAACCGAGCACCGTGTCCCCTACCGCTCCGGGCAGTACTCCCGACCCCCCGTTCACACCATGAAAATACGTCAGGCCCAGGACGGCTCTTTGCAGTTGGTACGTCAACCCGGAGTTCAAAGACCAATAGGCCCCTGTAGTCGGGCTCAAGACTCCTCCGCCGCCCGTAGCACCACCTGACCCTGCGGAAGGAGAGACTTGAATTGAAGTGACTTCCGGTCCGGCCGCGACCTGAAACGCCATTCGGCCAGTGACACGGCGTCCGTACGATAGATTGACGCGATTGTCGTTGATGGACTCGCCCGAGAACCGAAAAGCGCTGAAGTTATACAGAACTGCAATTGTGTCTTGACGCGTAAGCTGATAGTTGTAGCCGGCCTGAAAGATCGAGTCTCCGAAGTTCAACAGGTCTGTGCCAAAGAAATGCAAAAGGGTGTAACCGCCGACGAACGTAAGCGACGTGCGCGGCGTGAGGTAAACATCCACTTGCGCGATCGAAGTGTTCACGAGCCGTTGGCCGCGAGACGTCAGGATCGACTGCTCTGGCGCAAAACCGCCCTGCAGCCCGAGATTTCCTCCGAGCAAACCCGTTCCGGTGAAACCGAAACCTGTGTCGGGTATGTAGGATCCCTGATCGAGAAACGTAAGAGTCGACCGGTGAAGCGTCAGCGTTTCATCGAACGCGAGATCCTGAATCACCGCGTTTCCGACACCGGGGTCGTTCGAGATCATTCCTCCGCCCAAGTAGTTCACACTCAAATCGGATTTCTCTGATATCCGGTGAATATCGATTCCCCCGAGGAGCGTCGTATAGGTCGCCCATCCTGTCGCGGTCGTGGCGCTGAGCGGATTGGAGTCGGCGGTGGAACTCGCGGTAAAGTTGGGTTCCCAAAAACTGTGCTCCTCCCGAGGAACTCCCAGCGCCAGATCCTGCGCTCCCGCGAGTGAGCGCTTGTCGGGAGAGAGTGCTTCGGGATTTTGGTCTCCTTCTTGCGCGTTCCCGCCATTCGCCAGGCCGGCGAGTGGCGAATGGTACGCCGGAATCGGCTGGGTGGATTGATCCTGAGCCTGTTGCGGTTGCTGCTGCTGTTGGGTGGGTTGCTGCGGCGGTTGCTGCTGCTGTTGTGCGCGCGCAGCGGGCCCGCAAATCAACACCAGCGACAGCAGTACGCAGAATCTATAGCTAATCCTGGGCATCGCTTTTCCTATGGCACGACGACCGTGTCGCCGGCTTTCATCAAGATGTTTTCTTCTGCGTGCCGTCCCGCCACAACTTCCTTGTAGTTGAAGGGGTACTTCTGCTCTTTTCCGTTCTCTTCGCGCAGGATGTAGATCTTTTTGAGGCTGGCGAATTGCGTAAAGCCGCCGGCGCTCGAGAGCGCTTGCAGGACGGTCATTCCGGGGAGCAATGGATACGCTCCCGCACGGGCCACCTCTCCCAGGATATAAATTCGCTGGCTATTGATTGCGCTGACGATCACGGTTACCTGCGGGTCCGTCACGAACTTCTTGAGACCCGCCGTGATCTCTTCGCTGAGCTTCATGGGGGTCAGGCCTGCGGCTTGAACGTCATTCAGCAGCGGCAGAGAAATCTTCCCGTCCGGCCGCACGGGAACCGAACGCGTCAGGTCAGGCTCCTTCCAAACGCTGATGTCGAGCACATCCTGCGCGCCAATGATGTAGTTCGGGTCTTCGGTTGCGGCCTTACGGACCTCCGTGGCTGGGTGGTCGGATTGGGCGGGCGGCGTCTTATCGGCGTTCGTCTGGGCAAGTGCCGACCCGGCAATTAGAAGCGCTGTGAACACGCTAATGAACCGCAATGGTTTAGACATGCCTTTCTCCTGCATACTTCAATTCGTCTCCGTGTCTTCGAGTCCGATCTGTTTGAGCTTGTACAAGAGCGATTTGTAGCTGATTTGCAATTCTTGCGCGGCACGCTTGCGGTTCCATCGGGTACGAGCCAGAGCCTTCAGGATCAGTTCCCGCTCCGCCTCGCGAGACGCCGCGCGAGACGCCACCTTCAGCGAATAACCGACATCAGTGGAAGCGAACGCTCGCAAACGCGAGCCCGACTGCACGAGTTCCGCCGTAGCCAGCGACTCGTCGCTAAGCGCCACAATCTTCTTCACCACATTCTCCAGCTCACGGACGTTCCCCGGCCACGGATACGCCAGGAAAATCTCCATCGTTCGCACGCTCAGCACCCGCCTCGGTTTACCAAGCTGGGACGCGTGCTTTGCAAGGAGCCGTTCCGCGAGCGGTTGGATGTCCTCCTTGCGCTCCCGCAGCGGCGGAATCCGCAAGCAAACCCCGTTCACGCGATAATACAACTCGCTACGAAAACGTCCGGCGCGCACCTCATCGTCCAGATGCCGGCTCGTTGTTGAGATCATGCGAGCCGATAGGCATGTTCGACCCGGTGCCATGTCGCCGTCCGGCAGCACAGACACGAGCTTCCGCTGGCACGCGACGTCCAGTTCGCTAATCTCGTCGAGTAGAATGGTCCCGGGCCGTGTCCTCAGTCCGTCTCCGCTCCCGTCCAATCCGAGGTCAGCTAGCAACCGGTCTGCATTCGTCGATGCGCAGGCAACCCGTGTCAGGGACCCGTCGTGGACGCTCGACAACTCGTGAATCCGTCGCGCGAACATTTCTTTGCCCGTGCCAATTTCCCCAACTAGCAGAATGGGGAGATTCGTCGCCGCGATCTCCGCGATCACGCCCGCTAGCGCTACCATCGCCGGGCTGACGCCCGCGACGAAGGTGGTGCCGTCGCTCGCCCGCGAAGTTGCAACTATAGGTGCTGAGCCCATCGAAAAGTGTTCGCCTATTCCTAAACCTAGAATCTCGGAACGCGCAGTTCGCCCATGAGTAGACCTGCACTGCAATGCACTTGCCAGGGTGTTGGGAGTCATTAGCGCGCCTTGGTTTTGCTTATAAGCTTCCCATAATCAATAGCTTGCGCAATGGAGAGCCTCTCAGCAAGAGCACCAACCACGTTCGGCCCTCCGCATTGGGCTTTGAGGAGCACATGTCGTTCGATTGTCCATCGATCGCATTGATCTGCCAGCACTTACGATAGCAGCTCTGCTCTCCCGGCCGCATAAGCCCCGCTTCTCACGGGGCAAAAAGTGGTAACGTGTCTCTGCAATAGGGAATTTTGTTTCCCACGCGGGTGGCCTCTCCTCTGGGGTGAGCTAGTGCGCAGCTTCGTAGACCCTCAAGCGGTCGTGACTGGGCACGTCTAAATCTCTGGCCTTCTGCGCGTTACGAGAAGCCGCCCGTTTCTCGGCGGAGTCTTCAGAACCGGACATCGGATTGCACAGACACTTGCGAGATAGCGAAGGGAGTAGGTCTGCCTCCATGTGCGAATCTAAGAGAATTCGATTCTTTCTATTCTTGGGCCTTGCTGCCCAGGCGCTGGTCTTTGCCGGATGCTCTCGGGACCCGCAAGTCCTCAAGCAGAAGCACTATGACAAAGGCATGGCTTACTTCGACAAGGGCAAGTATAACGAAGCCGATATCGAGTTCCAAAATGCCCTTCAGATCGACCCAAAATTCGCAGATGCGCACTACGGGTTCGCGCGGTCGCTGCTCAAACAGAATGACTGGGCGCATGCCTATCAGGAGTTGAGCCGGACCGTCGAGTTCGCGCCGAACAATTGGAACGCTCAGCTCGATATCGCGAACCTGCTTCTTGCTGGCCGCAAATTCCCGGAGGCGCGCGACCGCGCCGAAACGATTTTGAAGGGTGACCCTCAGAACGCGGCGGCGGAGATTGTCCTGTCCACCGCGGATGCGATGCAAGGAGCAACCTCCCAGTCGCTCGCCGAGGCGCAAAAAGCGGTCGACATGAATCCAACCCGTTCCGCCTCGTACCTGAACCTCGCGATCCTTCGGGAGAGCGCCAAGGATGTCGCCGGGGCCGAACAGAATTTCAAGAAGGCGGCGGAACTCGATCCCAAGGCGGTCAAGACAACGCTGGCCCTGGCCGAATTCTACGAGCGCCAGCGGCGATGGCCCGATGCGGAGAAGCAATTTCAGAGCGCAATCGCTCTCGACCCGAAGAACCCGTTGCCCCGCGGAACGCTGGCTCGCCTTTATCTCGTCGAAGGCCAAAAAGACGCGGCGGAACAGGTCCTGCGCGATGCGAAGGCCGCGCTCAGCGACAATTCGTCTGGATACCGCATGCTTGGCGATTTCTACATCGCCCAGGGCGAAACTGACAAAGCCAACGCCGAATTCGCTTCGCTGTACGCCGAGCACCCCAAGGATGCGGCTGTCGCCGACACCTACGCCGAGTTGCTAATTCGGCAAAAGAAGCTCGACGATGCTGGCAAAGTGGTTGACAAAGCCTTGAAGAATTCCCCTTCGGATGCTCTCGCGCTTACTTTTCGCGGTCAGATCCTTGAACTCCAGGGAAAGCAGCAGGACGCCATCCATCTTCTCGAGTCAGTCGTGCAAAATAACCCCGACAACGCCGCTGCCCGCTACCAGCTCGGGGTCGCTTATGCCGACGCCGCGAACTACCAACAGGCCGAGACGGAGTGGCGCCAGGTAGTGCGGTTGCGGCCCAATATGCTGGAAGCCCACCGCGCGCTCGCCGTCCTCGCGACGCGCAAAGGCGATAGTGACCTGCTCGCGCAAAGCGGCGAAGCGATGATGAAGATCGCGCCCAAGATGCCGGAAGGTTACATCTTTCATGCCCGGGCCCTCTTCGCCCAAGGCAACAAGGCCGGAGCCGAAGAAGATCTGAAGAAGGTGATCGAGGTTGCACCTCAGAATCCCGTCGGCTACGTCCAAATGGGCGACCTGCGCGTCGCCCAGAAACAGTATGACGGAGCCGAAAAGCTCTATGCTCAGGCGCTGGATCGCGATTCGTCGTCCGTGGAAGCCCTCACCGGACTCGCTAACGTGAGCCTGCTGCGCAACCAACCCGCGAAGGCCCTCAAACTCGTCGAGGACCAAATGGCACGCGTGCCGGCCACGAGTAGGCTCTACATTCTCCTCGGCGACGTACAGCTAAAGAATAAGAATTCCGCCGAGGCCGAGAAAGCATTCGAGAAGGCGACGGAACTTGACCCCAACAACGTCCAGGCCTTTGTGATGCTCGCAAGCGTCCAAGCTTCGCGGGGCTCAATCGACCAGGCGATCGGAGAATACCAGCACGCCTTGCAGGTCAATCCGCGCAGTCCTCGCCTGGACGTCGCGCTCGGCGAGCTCTTCGAAGCGAAGGGGCAATGGCAACAAGCGGAGGACCTGTATCAGAAGGCCCTCGGGCTTCAGCCCGACTATGCCGTAGCGGCGAACAATCTGGCTTATCTGATGCTCGACCACAGCGGCAACGTCAACGTCGCCTTTAGTCTCGCCCAGACCGCCCGGCGCGGCATGCCTAATTTGCCCAATTCGGCCGACACGCTCGGCTGGGCCTACTACCATCAGAACGTTTACGCTGCTGCCGCCGACCTATTCGAAGAAGCCATCAAAGGTGATCCCAAGAATCCGACATATCACTATCATCTGGGGCTGACCTACGAGAAGGAGAACAATTATCCATTGGCCAGGAAAGAACTCGAATACACCCTGCAGATCAGTCCCCACTACAGCCAGGCCGATGAGATTCGCAAGCTTCTCGCCGAATCGCCACAGAAGGCGGAGTGACTCGTTCGAAGGGCCAGACCTGGTTGCGTCCAGTGAACTGATCTTCATGGATCCCAAAACCAAACAAATCACGCTCCGCCTGTTGAGCAACGGGATGTATGTACTCACCTCCCGCAGCGACGAGGGGTTGGCAGCCTCCACGATCACTTGGGTCTCCCAATCGTCATTCAAACCGCCGCTGCTCATGGCCGCGCTGCGGAAGGAGAGTAAGGTCCTCGGCTGCATGAAGGAGAGCCGCGTTGCCGCTCTTCATGTACTCGATCGCAGTCAGACAACAATCGCGCAGAAATTCTTCTCCAAAGCCAAGAGTCGAGGCGACGCGCTGAGCGGCCAGCCGCATTTCGAAGGCAAGACGTCCGCGCCGATCCTCGAGCATCTCTTCGCTTGGGTTGAATGCAAGGTGGTCGACATCCGCGAGGAATATGGGGACCATGCCGTTGCCATCCTCGAAGTGGTCGACGCGCAGGTTCGCAAGCGGCCGAGGCCGCTCACTGTCGCCGGTTCACCCTGGGAATATGGTGGCTGACCAGCACCTGCGTGTCCGCCGTGTCTCCTGCGATCGGCCCTGTGCATCGAAAGGCAGACGGGCAAAACCGCATACAATTTCAGGACGCGTTCGGTACAATCGCAAAACTTCGAAGCCGTGCAGTCGAAGTGCGCGGAATCTCGAGTCTTAAATGCCCTCTATCACGCGTCCAAGCACCCGAGGTGAAGAACCTCTCTTCTTCAGCATCGTCATCGGTGTCTACAACGACTGGGCGCCCCTCGATCGTTGTCTTCAATCCGTGGCCGAACAGACGAACAGCCCTAGTTTTGAACTCATTGTCGTGGACGACGGAAGTCAAGAAGTCGCCCCCGAATTCATTCGCCGCTGGGCAGATCGCTACCGGCTGACGATTGTTCGACAGCCTCACGCGGGAATCTCCGCTGCCAGAAACCACGGAATTCGGGCCTCGAAGGGCTCGGTACTGGTGTTCGTTGACGCCGATTGCCGCTTTCAAGCGAACTGTCTGGCAGCCCTTGGCTCGGCGATTACCGCTTCGCGTGAGCACAGTTCTTTTCAACTTCACCTGATCGGGGATTGCTCGAGATTGGTCGGGAAAGTGGAGCAACTGCGGCTCATAACGCTTCAAAACCACTTGCTTCAGCCAAACGGCTGCATTCGATATTTGAATACGGCGGGATTTGCTCTCCGACGCTCGAGAGTCGACGTGGAGAAGGAAGTCTTTAATCCGGTCGCGCTCAGGGGTGAAGACACTCTCCTGTTGACCGACCTGATGCGGGACGGCGAGCTTCCTCTGTTTCTGCCTGATGCCGTTGTGCAACACGCGATTCCACTGTCCGTCGTGGCGTGCGTCCGCAAGGATTTCCGGTCGGCCTATCTGGAAGCGCGGACATACGAGCTCATGTCGCGAAAAGGAGTCAGAATTCGCGTGAGTCACGGCGAGCGACTGCGCATGCTCGTGTCTATGTGGAAAACTTCCCGGCAAGATTCGATCGGGCGCTTGGCTTGGTTCTTGCTGGTAGGCCGGCAAGCGCTGCGGCGCGCCCTTTCGTTTGCTTACCGCTGTCTACGACTCGACCGCGGCTGAGGCACCCTACAAGGCGGCCGCCCTGGGTGAGCCTAAATCCCCTGACGTGATCTCTTCGTCCTGCGAATTCCGAGCCGCCAGTTCAAACTCTTTGTGAAGGGCGAGGAGTGCCACCTTCATGTCCTCGCGGTGCACCACGAAGGAGATGTTGTGCTCTAGGGACGTTTGCGTGCTCGCCAGAACATTGACGTCACCACAGCCCAGCGCCTCCATTGCGCGCTCAGTCACACCGGACATGCCACCGATGTTCTGCCCCACTACGGTCACGATCGCAACTTCCCCGCCGTGGCAGATCTCCTCCAGCGGTCGAGCCGCTATGTCCTGCGCAAACTCGCGACGGAGCGCTTCAACGGTCCGCTTGGCACAGGACGAAGGAACAACCAACCAGATGTCGTCGTGTGAAGCCGATTGCGACCGGAGCAGCACGTCGGCTCGAATGACCGCCGCCGTTGCCAACGCACGGTCCAAGACGTTGGGTGATCGCATGATGCTTGGGCCGATCGAAATCAATGCGACATCGCTTATCGCACTCAGGGCGGTTACACCTCCCCGAGTCGGGGGTCCGGACGGTGTCAGTTTCGTTCCCGGCTTCTTAGGCGCAAACGTGTTGCGAATCCAAACCGGGATGCCGTGCGGCGTAACGGCGCGAAGAGTCTTCGGATGCAAAACCTTGGCGCCGAAATGCGCGAGGTCCGCCGCTTCGCGATACGAGATTTCGGGGATCGTGCATGCGTCGGGCACTAAGCGCGGATCGGCCGTCAGCAGCCCGTCTACATCCGTCCAGATGGCAACTTCATCCGCTTCAAGAGCTGCACCCAGTATCGTCGCTGAATAGTCGGAGCCCCCACGGCCCAGAGTCGTGATCAGCCCTTGTGGAGTCGCACCGATAAAGCCGGTGATCACAGGAACCACATGTTGTCGCAACAGGGGGTGTAGGCGCGCCTCGCAGCGCTCGCGCGTCAGCTCCATTTGTGGATCAGCAGCGCCGTGACGCGAATCCGTGACGACAAGTTCCGTGGCCTCGATGGCCTCACTGGCTACTCCACGTTCCGTGAGCACGGCGGCAACAAGAGGCGCGGACAAGCGCTCGCCAAGACTGGCGATTGCATCGCGTATCTCGAGCGTCATTTCTCCGCGGATCTTCGTCTCCCGGCACAGACGCTCGCCCTCTTGAAAAAGCTCCCGCATCTTTTGGCGAATGCGGCTCCGCGCTGGAGCGGAATGGATGAGCGTGTTAGCCGCAGCCGTGTGTTGCTTGCGCAGCCTTTCGAAAATCGTGGCGACGGCCTCAAGATCACCTGTCTCCGAGCACGTCACCGCCTCAAACAGCTTATTGGTGACGCCGCTCATGGCAGAGACGACCACCACGACATCGCTCTCGCGCAAATTGACTCGAATAATCTCTGCCGCCCTCTCAATGCACGACGCGTCGCCGAGCGACGTCCCGCCAAATTTCAGGACTCGAATCGGCTGTGTGGCGTTTCGACGGACCTGAAAAGGGACAGGCTGATTTTGCGGGAGCACGTCGCGAACGCAGCCGGAGGGTTTGGTCACGCAGCCCCGCCGATCACCGCCTTGCAGCCGCGACCCGGCATGTCTGTTTTCCCGTGAAGGTTTCATAGTCGCGGCAAACGCACCGGAGAAAAAACCTGAACCCACTTCTGCGGAGAATACCAAGGACCCTGATTCTGCCAAGTGCGGACGCAAGCCCGAATCAAGTCCGGCTCTTCCCAGGGGATGTCGTGATAACCCGACCGCAGAAACGCGCTTTCGGGATTCCTGATCCATTCATGCGGGAAAATTGCGATCGTGTCATTCTCGGTGACCTTCGGTGTTTCCCGCACCGTCTGCCCGGATACGGCCGCGTACAGCGCAGCCGGAAGATCACGCCCCGGCCCTAGCGTCAAATGCCCTGCTTGGGTCGCTCTGGGATTGATTTCGATGAGGTAGGCGTTTCCGGTCTGGGATTCCACCATGAAATCAAAGCCGACCAATCCGGAGAGGTTGAGCTTTCGCACCATCTGTTCGCAGGCGGCTGACATTTCAGCGTTCTCGATGATCCGCAGCACCGTGGCCGGACCCAGCGACTTCCTCTTAGCGAGCACCTCAAAATGGAGACCCGCGAGAACCACGCCGTTCCAGCACGCGACAGCGCTGGTGGCCTCACGTCCCGCAACAAATGCCTGCGCGTTCACCACATGTCCGCGACGGAGCAGCGACGGCCATATCAACGTTCGGTCGCGATCCATCAGGGCCCGCTTGCCCGCCCGAGCCAGAAGCGGAGGAGCCTGCAACGCTCGCAAGACCCGTTCGGCTTCTTCGAGCGAGTGGACGGTTCTCACACCCTCCCCTCCGGAAGTGCCATCCGCCTTTAGGACTGTTGGAAAACCAATTCGATCCGCCCATTTTCTGAGGTCAGCTGCACTCGCGATCACCTCGGTTTTCGGAACCCGCACGCCTTCCGCTTCGGCTGCCTTGATGAAGGCAGTCCTTGCAAACACGACATCGAAGCTTTCGGGGGCACCGAGCGAGCGCTCGATCAAGCCGCAAATCGTGCCGCCCGTTTTTGTGTTGTGCCGCTCACGACGATAGAGGTCGTGCAGATGACGCGCTGCGAGATCATCGCCCGGAACGACAAGGTCGGGCTTCGTGGCCGCAATGGCCTCCGCAAACGCCACCAACGGCGTCAAGCCGTCGTAGCGATGGATCTGTTGCACGGCACTTATCTTTTTGATCGGGTGGCCAGGCGGGCACACGGCGGAGACATTGCACCCCGCCTTTGATAGGGCCGTCGCCAAGCGAGCAGTCGAAACCCAGCGAGTCGTCGCCGCAACCAAGACCGTCGGTTTCAATTATTGAGCCTCCGAAAGACCCGTGGGCTTCGCCTGAGGATTTCGGCAAACACGGTACAAGTACTGTGTCACGATGGCATCAGACGCAATCCTCCGACCAAAACTTCTTCCGTCGAACCCCATTTCGGTATTGCGTATCCGCTTAAGAAAAAGCTACTTAGGCGTTCTGAGTCAGAAAGCAGGTGTCTCAAGGCGTGAGACAACTGAAACACATGACCATAATGTGGAAAATCCATTCTTCCTTTTGTTTCATTTGGACTTCACAAGTATAAGTGCAAGCATGGGGCCCTTGAGGCCCTACCCGCGGCGCTAAGTCCTGCCTCTTTTGCGCGGCTGCTGGCGTGGGCAAAGACTTGTCACAGAAGGATAACATTTTCCCCCGTAGTACTAGGCGTATATCGCAACTAACTGTAAATGAGTGAGTTACTGGTTCTTGGCAGTGGCTATGCAATTGCTAAAACTGGCTAGGAAAGGTCATCGGTTGGGCCGTTAGACTAATTCGCTCAGTTAGAGCCGCCGGAGATGGGAGTTTTCGTTACGCGCCCAGTCAAGCCTTGCGGGGCCAGATGAGCCGGCCTGCTTAGGCGCCAACCAAATTCCTGCACGACCAAAGGAGTCCTTTTCGCCCAGCTATGTTAGAGATCGCGATCATCGGAGCGGGTCCATACGGACTTTCCATCGCAGCACATTTTCGACGTCAGGGTATTCCCTTCCGCATTTTCGGTCGCCCCATGGATAGCTGGTCAGCGCACATGCCGAAGGGCATGTTCCTCAAGTCCGACGGTTTCGCCTCCAGCATTTATGATCCCGGTGGCGAGTTCACGCTTGCAAGATTCTGCGCCGACCGGAACATCGAATATTCCGACACAGGGATTCCCGTCCGCCTCGACACCTTCGTTGCCTACGGGCTCGCCTTCAAAGAACGCATGGTGCCGGAACTGGAAGACAAGCTTGTCATAGAACTCGAGCGTTTGCCGGCTGGATTCCGTTTGCGTCTCGATGACGGCGAGGTAGTCTCGGCACGTCGCGTGGTGCTCGCGGTGGGAATTACGCATTTCGACCACGTGCCAGCTAACCTCGCGGGGCTACCGTCAGAACTTCTGTCACACAGTTCCCGCCACTGCGAGCTGGACGGGTTTCGCGGTCGCAATGTTGTTGTAATCGGCGGCGGCGCTTCAGCAACCGACTTGGCCGGATTGCTGCGTGACGTGGATGCCGACGTGCAGTTGGTCGCTCGTCGAAGCACGTTGAACTTCCACACCAAGCCAACGCCGGAGAAGCCTCGTTCTCGATGGCAGCAGATTCGGCATCCTCAGTCGGGACTAGGGCCCGGCTTGCGGTCGCGCTTTTTTGCGAACGCACCGATGGCGTTTCACTACTTGCCGCAAGCCTTTCGCCTGTACGCTGTCCGGAGGCACCTCGGCCCTTCTGGAGGGTGGTTCTCCCGGGACAAAGTGATGGGACGGGTGCCTCTTTTGCTTGGATATACAACGGAGCGTGCTGAGGTCGACGACGGCAAGGTTCGCCTTCATCTCCGGTCCATGGACGGACCCGAGCGCACGATCGTCGCCGACCATGTCATCGCGGCGACCGGCTATAAGGTCGACCTCGGGCGACTGAACTTCCTGAGCCTGGAGACTCGCGCAAAGCTCAAGTCTGTCGCCGGCTCGCCAGTGCTCTCCTCCACGTTCGAGTCGTCCGTCCCCGGACTCTATTTCGTCGGCATCGCCGCCGCAAACTCCTTCGGACCCTTGATGCGCTTTGCGTTCGGCGCGGGTTTTGCCGCCGAGTGCATTACCGGGGCCATTGTGAAATCGCTGTCGCGAGACCGGGCATCGGTTCCAGCTCCGAGCGTAGTCACCATCACAAAATGACGGGAGTATACTTAGCGTCGATGCGGGTCCGCGTGGTGCTGCTCGCTCCGAGGCTGACGCACGCATGAAGACTGAGACGCTCGCCATTCACGCAGGCTACGAGACCGATCCTACGACGAAAGCCGTAGCTGTTCCAATTTATCAGACCATCGCCTTCGAGTTCGACAGCGCCGAGCATGGTGCAGCTTTGTTCAACCTCGAGGTGCAGGGGAACATTTACACCCGGATCGGCAATCCCACAAACACGGTCCTCGAAAAGCGCGTTGCCGCGCTGGAAGGCGGGGTCGATGCGCTCAGCGTGAGTTCGGGCATGGCGGCGATCCACTATGCGCTCGTCAACATCGCGGAGATGGGCAACAACATCGTTTCCCTTCCCCAGCTTTACGGCGCCACCTACACTCTGCTCGCGCATATTTTGCCGAAGCAAGGAGTCACAACTAGATTCGCGGAAAGTGACGATCCCGATGCGGTCGAAAACTTGATCGACGAAAACACGCGCGCCGTCTATTGCGAAAGCATTGGCAATCCGGCTGGAAATGTTCCGGACATCGAAGGATTGGCGCGCGTTGCGCACAAACACGGCGTACCCTTGATCGTCGACAATACGATTGCCACGCCGATCCTGTTGAAGCCGATCGACTACGGTGCGGACGTCGTCCTCCATTCCATGACGAAGTTCATGGGCGGCCATGGCACGACCTTGGGTGGAATGATCGTCGATGCTGGAAAGTTTCCTTGGCGCGAACATCCCCAGCGCTTCTACATGCTGAACCAGCCGGAAATCGCCTACCACGGTGTGGTCTACGTTGAGCATTACGGCGCGGCTGCTTTTGTCGCGCGTTGCCGGACCGTTTGCCAGCGAAACACGGGGTCTACGCTTGCGCCTTTGAACGGCTTCCTGCTCCTTCAAGGTATTGAAACGTTGGCGCTCCGCGTCGAGCGCCACGTCGAAAACGGCCGCAGAGTGGCGGAGTATCTTCGCGCCCACCCCATGGTGGCATGGGTCAATTACGCAGGGTTTCCGGATAGCCCGCTATACGCGATGGCGCAAAGATACATGGGCTCGCGCCGCTGCTCCGTATTCACGTTCGGAGTGAAAGGCGGCTTCGAAGCCGGGCGAAAATGTTTCAACGCCCTGCGTCTGTTCAAACGGATGGTCAACTTAGGTGACGCCAAGTCACTGGCGTGTCATCCGGCATCCACGACGCACCGGCAGTTAACGCCCGAAGAACAGCTCAAGACCGGCGTGACGCCAGAGTTGCTTCGGCTTAGCGTGGGCATCGAGCACATCGATGACATTATCGCCGATCTGGAGCAAGCATTGGCTGCGGCGGCATCATGAAGTCGCTGCAATCGGAATCGTTGCTGGCTTGGGAGATACGCCATGCCACTCATCCTTGACGCAGGCCGAGTTCCTCCCCGTTGGGCAGCCAGGAAGAGCTCGCTCTCAGCGACATCGGTCAAGAGTCAGGCGCCTGTAGACTCCGTCAGGCTCGCGCTGATTAACAACATGCCGGACGCGGCTTTGGAAGACACCGAGATGCAGTTCTTCCAACTCCTCGAATCTGCCGCCGGCGACATTCCGGTTTCTCTCAAGCTCTACTCGCTGCCTAAGCTTCCGCGAGGCGATCGGGCACGGCAGCATCTCGCGACTTTCTATGCCGGAATCGACGATCTTTGGAGCCGCCGCTTTGATGGCGTCATCGTCACCGGGACCGAGCCGCGCCAGCCCAACTTGCGCGACGAGCCCTACTGGCCTGCTCTGGTTGACGTTCTCGACTGGGCCGAACACAACACCATTTCGACCGTCTTATCATGCCTTGCCGCTCATGCCGGCGTTCTCTACAGCGACGGCATCGATCGCCACCCGCGCCGCGACAAGCAGTTTGGCGTCTTTCATTACCGGAAGGTCGGCGACCACGCGCTGATTGCCGGTACGCCAGAGGTGATCCGCATTCCGCATTCTCGCTGGAATGAGCTCCGCGAAGACGCACTGACGTCGCGCGGCTACCTTGTCCTCACCCAGTCGGCCGAAGCGGGAGTCGATCTGTTTGTGAAGAAGAAAGGCAGAAGCCTCTTCGTTCACTTCCAGGGTCACCCGGAGTACGAGCCGCACACTCTGTTCAAGGAATATCGAAGGGACGTCCGCCGATTTCTCAGGGGAGAACGGAAAACCTATCCTTCGATGCCGCACGACTACTTCGACGCGGCGAGGGCTCAGCTCTTCGCCGCTTTTCGAGAGAAGGCTCTGGCAGATCGACGAGAAGAGGTCTTCGCCGCGTTTCCCGATGGCGTCAACGCGGAAACCATGGAGAGCGCCTGGCGCCCGTCGGCTCTTTGCATCTATCGCAACTGGTTGCAGTACGTGGCGTCGCGAAAAGTGGAAATCTCCGAGTTTGCGGGTGTGGCCAGGTCCGGGCGTGTCGCTCTATCGGCGCAGCGCATGCGCGGTGAGGACGCAGGATAGAACGCGCATGGTCGAAAAGCGGATCAGCAACGCGATTCTGAATATGATCCGGGCGCGCCGCGCGGCTTCCGATGCTCTCGAGGGCAATCTCAGCGCTTCCTCTTCAGCTGTTGTGCGGCCCGCGAAGCTTCGGGAGGCGCGATTTTCCGATTTCAAGGCCGTCAACGAACTCAAATGCCGCTGGGGTCTTAGCCCGGACTCACTTGAAAATTGGGAGCGCTTGTGGCGCTGGAATCCGGCCCTCGCGCACATGCCGTTTGAACGTCCAATCGGTTGGGTTTTGGAGGCCGAAGGCCGGGTAGTCGGCTATCTTGGGAATATTTCGCTGCGCTATCGTTATGGCTCGACCACTCTGACTGCGGTCGCTGGATCCAGCCTCGCTGTCGAGCCGCCGTACCGTGTGGCCAGCTTCAGCCTGAACGCTGCATTTTACCGGCAAGAGTCGGTCGATTTGTTTCTCACGACGACCGCGATCGAAGCGGTCGGGAAAATTGCACGGGCGTTCAAGTGCGATCCGTTGCCTCAATCGGATTACGACACCGTGCTATTTTGGGTCTTGCGGCCGTATGCATTCTCGCAAGGCTTGATGAAAAAGCTGAGGCTCGGGGGAGTTCCTTCGCGTGTAGGTGGCGCACTTGCCGCCGTTGCCTTCGCCGCTGATCAGGCGATTCGAAGACCATCACCCAAGATCTCTCCCACCGGCCTCGTCGTGAAAGAAATCGGCGTTAACGAGATCGGAAATGATTTTGAGGCTCTGTGGGCGCAGAAACTGAACGAAACGCCGCGCCTGATCGCCGACCGCAGCCCCGAGTCCCTCCGCTGGCATTTTGATGTCCCCGGCGACAAAGGGAGCGCACGTGTGCTTTGTTGCTATGATCGCCAGGAACTTCTGGGCTACGCCGTGATGCGCAGCGATTTGACGCCAGACGCTCTCCGGACGTCCCTCGTCGCCGACATGTTGGCGCGACAAGATTCTCCCGCAGTTCTGAGAGCCTTGTGGGTCGCGGCGTATGACCATGCGAAACGAATGGAAAGCGACCTCCTCGAAGTGCAGGGTTTTCCGAGCGGCATTCGGCCGATCTTTTGCGAATCAAGACCGTATCAGAGAAAACTCCCCGCCTGCCCTTTTTTCTACAAAGCGACGGACCGGGCTCTGCACGAGACACTTTCGGATGGTGGAAGGTGGTACGCCTCGCCATTCGACGGTGACACGACCCTCATTCGACCGTCCTATTCGAGCTCAACCATTCTGGCGGAAGGTTCGCGAGCGAAGAATGAGGATGTCGGGAGCGATGCGCCTGCCGTGCACGAAAAGCAGAGGAGCGAGGTTGCCTAACTTCGACGTGAATATTCCCCCATTGTGGTTGTCCCCGGCGCAGTTGCGCGGTCCATCACAGCAGCGTGAGCACTCGAATCAGGAGCAGCTAGCATGTGCGGCATTTGCGGAGTTCTGAAGCTCGACGGAAGTCAGCCTGATCGCAACCGCCTGGCCCATATGGTTGCGGCGCTCCACCACCGCGGCCCGGATGCGTTCGGCATTCACGTTTCGGGTCCGGCCGGGTTGGCTCACGCGCGGCTGAGCATCATTGATTTGCAGACAGGCGCACAGCCGATGTGCGTGGCACAGGGCAGCCTATGGATCACGTTTAACGGCGAGATTTTCAATTACGTGGAACTCAGGGAAGAGTTGTTGCGCAAGGGGCACGCTTTCGCGACGCGCTCGGACACGGAAGTGATCCTGAATGCCTATCGGGAATACGGAGAGGACTGCGTCCGTCACTTCAATGGGGAATGGGCCTTCAGCATCTGGGATCCCGCAGAACAGAAGCTTTTTCTATCGCGGGATCGCTCCGGTGTTCGGCCGCTCTTTTACACGCAGACAAACGACAGTTTCGTCTTCGCTTCTGAAGTCAAAGCCCTGTTCTCTCATCCCGGCGTTTCGCGGCAAATCGACCCGCTGGGTATGGATGAGATTTTCACTTTCTGGGTAACGCTGCCTCCCCGGACCGTGTTCAAGAACATTCTCCAGTTACCTCCGGGTCATTCGCTCACGGTCAAGGGCGATTGTGTTCGCGTCCGGCAATACTGGTCGCTCTCCTATGCGGACGTTGAAGACACCACGGATGGCAATGAGCACGAGCTCGCGGACGAATTGTTGCATCTCCTGCGTGACGCCACGCGCATCCGTCTTCGTTCCGACGTGCCCGTCGGGACATATCTGAGCGGCGGCATCGATTCGACTGTAACGACGGCTCTCGTACGCCAAATCGCCGGCGATCGCCTCCGCAGTTTCTCGATCTCATTCGACGACACCGCCTTCGACGAAAGCTCTTACCAGCGCGAAGCGAGCGCTTTTCTCGGCACCCAGCACTCGGACGTGGGTTGCTCACATGCCGACATCGCCCGCATATTTCCGGAGGTCATTTGGCACACCGAACAGCCTGTCGTTCGCACCGCCCCCGCGCCCATGTTTCTGCTGTCGCAACTGGTGCGCGAGAGTGGCTTCAAAGTCGTGCTGACGGGCGAAGGTGCCGATGAGATTCTGGGTGGGTACGACATCTTCAAGGAAGCGAAGATTCGTCGCTTTTGGGCGCGCAATCTTGAATCGAGCTGGCGCCCGCTTCTCTTGAAACGCCTCTATCCATACCTCCAGGATTTCCGGCGGCAGCCCGCCGCAAGCCTGAAGCAGTTCTTCCGCGTCACTCCAGACGATCTCGCGAGTCCCTTCTTCTCCCACCTACCACGCTGGGAGCTCACCTCGCGACTGAAGTTACTGTTTTCGGCGGACTTCCGCGCCGACATCGGGAACTACGACCCGATGCGCGAGCTCAAAGCGGCTCTGCCGGGCGATTTCGATTCGTGGCGGCCCTTCACGCAGGCGGAATATCTGGAATCCAAGTATTTCCTGGCTGGCTACCTCCTGTCCTCGCAGGGTGATCGGATGGCGATGGCCCATGGGGTAGAAGGGCGCTATCCGTTTCTGGATCACCGTCTCCTGGAGTTCGCGGCGAAGGTTCCCTCTCATTTGAAATTGAAGGTGCTCAACGAGAAGTACTTGCTGAAGCGTGCATGTAAGGGTCTTGTACCGGATTCGATCCTCAATCGAACGAAACAGCCGTATCGCGCACCCGACAGCAAATGCTTTTTCAACGGCGCGGCACCCGAATACGTCAGCGACTTGCTCTCGCGAAGTGCGATTGAAAAGAGCGGGATCTTTGATCCGCACGCAATCGGTCTTTTGGTCGCCAAATTCAAGGCCGGGAAGGCCGGCAGCGTGAGAGACGACATGGCCCTCGTCGGAGTTCTCTCGACGCAACTTCTGGCTACACAATTCATAAACGACTCGCATACACTATCCGAACCATGCAGGCAGCCGATATCGAACGTGAAATCCGAGGCTTTCTCGTAGACAACTTCCTCTTCGGCCGGGCCGACCAACTACAGGACGACGCGTCCCTTCTCGGCAATGTCATCGATTCGACGGGCGCGATCGAGCTCGTCTCCTTCCTTCAGGATCGCTTCGGGATCGCTGTGGAAGACGAGGAGGTAGCGGTTCCTGAGAATTTCGCTTCAGTAAGAAATCTGGTCGCTTTTGTCGAGAGAAAGCTTGCCGCCAAGGCGTAGAGGCGGCCTGCGGTGTTGATCCTCTAGCAGAACCTTCGCTTCGTGTTTCACGACGCGTGCTTAGTTGAACTGACAAAGAACCGATGACTGAAGATCGAGCGTCGGACATCCTGAAGGCTCTTCCCACGCGCATCGACGATGTCGTGAAGCCGTGGTCGGAGAGCTCGCCCGATCATCCCGCATTGGTCGAAGCCAGTGGGACTTGGGCGTATCGAGAGCTCGCCTCGGCCATCGCGCACACGCAGTCTTGGCTCAGCGAAGCGGGCGTGCGCCCCGGCGATCGCGTCATGCTCGTATGCGAGAACTGCCGCGCCTTCGTCGCCATCCTTCTCGCCTTGGCGCGTTTGGATGCGTGGCCGGTACTCGTGAATGCGCGACTTTCGGCCCGCGAGATCGATGAGATCCGCGATCACTGTGGCGCTCGTCGCGTGATCTACACCACGAGCGTATCTCCGCATGCCGCCGAGCATGCCAGACGCCATGGCGCGGCCAGCTTCGAGCTTCTGGACTCGGGCACGATCGGCCTCGGCCCGCTCGACGAGAAGGTTGCACCGGAACCACTCGACGCCAGCGCCGCGAATCGTGTTGCTGCCTTGATCTACACGTCAGGCACGACCGGCCTTCCGAAGGGCGTCATGCTGACGCACCGGAACTTGCTCTTCATCGCGGCCGCCTCGGCGAAGATACGTTCGCTTGCTCCTGATGATCGCCTGTACGGCATTTTGCCGATGTCCCACGCGGTCGGTCTGTCCGTGGTTCTTCTCGGCACTCTGCTCAGTGGCGCGACACTCTACTTGACGCCCCGCTTCGATCCCATGACCGCGCGATCCGCGCTCGAAAAGGACCGTTTGACGATCATGCTGGGCGTGCCCGCCATGTTCGTGCAGCTGCTCCAATATGCGAAACTGAGGAGCCTTGAATCGCTTAAGTTCCCTTCGCTCCGAATTATTTCTTCCTCCGGCGCGCCACTCCATCCGGAGATCAAAGCCGCCGTCGAAAAGCTCTTTGGCTTGGTGCTCCACAATGGCTATGGCGTAACGGAATGCTCCCCCACGATCGCTCAGACCCGGGTCGAAACGCCTCGCAGTGATGTCTCCATTGGAAGACCGCTACCGGGAGTGGAAGTCAAGCTAGTCGGTCCGGATCGCGTGCCGGTCGCAGACGGAGAAGTCGGCGAACTGTGGGTACGCGGGCCGAACATCATGAAGGGTTACTATCGCGCTCCCGAGGAAACGGCTGCGGTGATCGACGCCGAAGGCTGGTTCAACACACGCGATCTCGCGCGCCTGGAAGACGGGAATCTCTTCATCGTCGGCAGGACCAAGGAACTCATCGTCCGTTCAGGATTCAACGTCTATCCCGCCGAAGTCGAGGCGGTGCTCAATGCTCATTCCGCCGTCGTTCAGTCCGCAATCGTCGGCCGGTCGACGCAGGGAGACGAAGAGCTCCTCGCCTTTGTTCAACTTTCTCCCGAGTCGTCACTCACCGTTGCTGAGCTCGCGGAATATGCGGCGCGGCATCTCGCTCCCTACAAGCGGCCGTCGCAGATTTTCTTCGTTCCCTCAATGCCAATGAACCTGAACGGTAAGATCATCAAGGACGAACTGCGGAAAATCGCGGCGAATCCCGCCCCCGAGCGATCCGACCGCTGACGTCGGACCGTTCAGAGCGGCACCTCGATCAGCGTCGGCCCCGCGCCCTCAAATCCATCGCGCAGGGCCTTTCCGAACTCGTCAAGCGACGAGACGCGAGTGCCCGGCACGCCCATTCCCTTCGCCAGCGACACCCAATCGAGATCGGGCCGCCCGATTTCAAATAGCTCCGACGCCCGCGGCCCGGGCTTGCCGAAACCGAGACTCGCGAACTCGCGCTGAAGGACCGCGTACACGCGGTTCGCGAGAACTACGGTCGTCACCTTCAGGCCTTCCCGCGCCATCGTCCATAGCGCTTGTGCTGTGTACATCCCGCTGCCATCGGCCGTTAGGCACAGCACACGGCGGCTCGGACACGCCACCGCCGCTCCCACGGCCAGCGGCAACGCGATTCCGATCGAACCTCCCGTGCAAGCCAGCCAATCGTGTGGCGGCGCGCCTCGAGTTGCCACCATCATCCCGCGCCCGGTCGTCATAGACTCGTCGACGACGATCGCATTCTCTGGTAGCAGTGCCCCGACTGCGGCCGCGAGCCCGGGCAACGTGATTGCGCCGCTCGGAAGCGCCGGTCGCTCTGCTTTCTCGGCCAGTGCTGACGTTCCCTCCGACGACAAAGCGTCCTCCAGTGCCTCAAGCGCGCCACGGTAGTCTTCTCCCGCGCTCGCAAGCGTGTGGATCTCACAGTTGGACGGCGTGGCGATCGGGTTCTTGTCAGGGTGAGCGAAGTAGGCGACCGGGGCGCGCGTACCGACCAAAATGAGCTGGCGAAACTCCTTCAGTAGCTCCGCAGCCTGCTCCAGAACGTAGGGAACGCGCTCCACAACCGCGGCTCCAGCGCCCCGCTCAATGCGCGTGAATGGATACGGAGCAAGCAGCTTTGCCCCCGTGGCCCGTGCGATGCGGCCCGCCGACGCCAGACCCTTTCCGTAAAGCGCGTTTCCTCCGAGCAGTATCCCAGTCCGCAAGTCGGACCGAAGCATCGTCGCCGCACCCTCGATTTTCGCAGCGTCCGGAATCCGCGCCTTTGGAATTGCCGGGATCGCGGCCACCGTGCCGCCCTCTCCCCATGCCACGTCCGCCGGCACAATCAACGTCGCGATTTGCCCTGGCGCCGTTCGCGCAGCAATGATCGCTTCCGCGGCATCTCTGCCCGTCTCGGACGACCCGGCACAGGTCCGCAACCATTTCGAGTAAGGCCTGGCGAAGGCTTCGATATCGGACGTGAGAGGCGTGTCGTGGCGAAGATGAAACGTCGCGTGCTGGCCGACGAGATTCACCATCGGCACATGGGCCCGGCTGGCGTTGTGCAGGTTCGCCAAGCCGTTTGCGAACCCCGGACCTAGGTGAAGCAGGCTGCACGCGGGCTTCTCCGCCATGCGGGCATAGCCATCCGCGGCGCCTGTCACGACACCCTCGAACAAACCGAGCAGGCACCGCATTCCCGTCAGTCGGTCAAGCGCCGCAACAATATGCATTTCGGACGTACCAGGGTTTGCGAAGCAGGCTTCGACGCCTCCCGCAATCAGCGTACCAACCAGACTCTCTGCCCCGTTCATCGATTCCTAGCCTGGCGCCTCCTTTAGGTAGCGCGAAAGTGCTTCCGCTAGTTGCGCAACGTGTCCGGCCAAAATCCCGAAGTGGTCGCCGGGGACGGTTTCCATCTCAAAGTGCTGGGCCAACTTGGCCCAGACTGCCACTGGGTCTTCTGCGAATTCCGTGTTGACTGCAGCCTTCACGAATTTTATCTCGCCCGCGTAGAAGCGAGGCGCGTATCCGATCCACGCGCGATTCGCGCTCTCCCTAACGACCTGCATCGTCCGGGCGAACGATTCCGCATACCGCGGCCGATCCAGAACACCGCCATTATGGCCCAGCGAACCGGCCCCCGCGCTTGCCGCCGATCCTAGCTTCGCGAACGCGTGGCGTTTCAGACGACGCACCAGCACGCCCGCTTGTTGCCGCAACGTCAGATATTGGAAATGGGGATACGAATCCACCAGGACCAACAACGCAGGATCTTCTCGGTTCCCGGACAGGCGCCGCGCTATCTCCAAGGCGATCAAGCCGCCGAGTGAGTAACCGATCAGAAGATAACGACCGCGCGGCTGAACCTTTCGGATTGCGTCGAGAGAGTACTGCGCGATGTCTTCGATATGGTCGAGCGGCTTTTCCACTCCGTCGATGCCTTTCATTTGCAGCCCGTAGATGGGGCGCTGGGAATCGATGTGGCTCACCAGCTTGGAAAACTCCATCACCGTACCGCCCAAACCATGAGCGAAGAAAACTGGCGAACCCTCCGTGCCGGCTCGCAACCGAACGATTGGCGCGAGCCGCGGTAGCTCTGGTCGTTCCAGAATGGCGGCCAGCGCCGAGGGTGTCCGCGCTTGGTAAATGGTCAGCGGCGATAGTTCTCGCCCCCAGACTCGCGAGATTTCCAGGAAGAGTGCGGAAGCGGACGCCGGGTCACCTCCCAGATCGAAGAAATCGTCTTCGGCACCGATCGACGCTCGTTGCAGCACGCGCCGCCAAATCGACGTGAGCTCTTCGACCATCGGAGAGGTGGGCGTATGCCCCCTGATCATGAATGCGCGAACGCCCAGTAGAGTTCCCGTGCCTTCGTGTACAACGGGCCGTGCGGAAGCGGACGATCGTCGATGCGAATCACCGGAACAACCTTGGAGTAATTCCCCGTGGAGAAGATCTCGTCCGCCTTCTGGAAATCCTCGTAGCGGAGAACCGCTTCCTCTACCTTCACGCCCGCATCGCGCAGCAGGCCGATCACGCGCTGCCGCGTGATCCCGGCGAGGAACGTCCCGTTCGCCACAGGTGTATAAACCACGCCGTCCTTGGCCATGAAGATATTCGAAGTCGAAAGTTCGGCCACGTTGCCCAGCATGTCGCACGCAACTGCGTTGTCGAATCCTCGCGCCTGTGCTTCGAAAAGCATGCGCGCGTTGTTGGGATAGAGGCACCCGGCCTTGGCGTCGACAGGCATCGTCTCGAGTGTCGGCCGGCGGAACGGCGACAGCGTTATTGAGAAACCCTTGGGCTGCCGCATCGGGGCTTCGTAAATTGTCAGGCACCAGCGCGTCGATTCGGGATCGTGGGCTTGGACCCACGGCCCCTCCCTCTCGGCCCAGTACATCGGACGGATGTACAGCGCGGTTTCTCCGCTGAACCGCGCGATTCCTTCCTTTGCCAGCTTCACCCATTCTTCGGTTGAGACCGTCGGCTTCAGGTAGAGCTTCTTGGCAGACTCATTCACCCGCGCGCAATGGAGCTCGAGATCGGGTGCGACACCCTCGAATGCCCGCGCGCCGTCAAACACCATCGAGCACAGCCACGCAGAGTGCGTACGCGGACCGATGATCGGCACATTCCCCTCGTGCCAGGCGTCTTGAAAGTACGTCCACGTCTTCGACCAGCCATTCCCGTCTGCCATTCATCCGCTCCTGGAGTGCCGATTTCTCGAACACTTTCGTGCCTGGAACCGCGATGCCAAGCAAAAAAACAAAGAGAAGGTTTCGCTCGTGGCGCTTCGCCGTACGTTACGTCAACTAAACTCCCACCGTCAACGACGCTCAGCGCCGCTGTCCTGATGGCACGACCGCTGCCGATTCAGTCGGCGGCGAATCCTTTGTGCGCGTCAGCGCCAGAATGGCGAACCCCGTCGCTGCATCGTCCATGAAACGAGCGCCGCCGTAAAACGGGTTGCGGTGCCGCCGGTTCGGTGAAGACGCGGACCAGTGGCCGTCCCACATGCTTTGATTGCGCGCGAGCCAATCGAGCCCTCGCGTCATAGGAACGTCTTCCGAAGAATCTCCCGCCTGTTCCAGCGCGTAAACAACCAGGCCGGTGGCGCATCCGTCGCTGTCCGTCACCTCCGGCGTGCCGTCTGACCTCTTCCATCCGGGGATGAGGGAAGAGACACTCCAGCCCCCGTCAGCGCGCTGCTTGCTCACTACTTCGTCGATGATCGCCTTTTGCTGCGCCGCCTCGATCACTCCCGGCAGTTTCGCCGACGCCCAGAGCAGATACACTCGATTCATCAGGGACTGCCTCGCCGATTCGCGGTTGAGGTAGTCGCCCAACAATTTCAGGTTATTCTGAATTTCGGCGGTCGAGCGGTAGTTGTCGGGTTCCATCCCGACCGCGATCGCAGCCAGGGTCGCACCGTAGTACGGCGAGTCCGGTGCCTCCCACGGCTCGTTGTCAAACTGAATCCATAGCCAGCGGCCTTTTGCTTCCCCGGTTGTTTGCTGCTCCGCCCACAGGTTCGCAAACGCCGCCCGCGTGTCGTTGCTCAGCTTCCCGCTTTGTGAGTCATAACTCGCCAGCACGAGCGCATTCAGCACAGCTTCCGTTCCTCGCGCCTGCGCGCCCATCTGCGAATAATACGGTTTCACCTCGTTCCACATCCGCACCCGCTTCGTGACGTCGTCCAGCAAGCGGCGCTCGTTGGCTGACGGCTCTCGCTCTCCCAGCGCCGCGCGAAGCATCGGGCGCGACAGCGCGTAAGGCGCCACCGTGTGGCACGAAACGCAAAACGTCCCGTGATCCTTTTGTGCTCTCGGCCACTGCATCCACCATCCTTCTCGTGCGTCGAGGTACCCCGCAGCCGCCTTCCGATTCCATAAGTCCGCCCTCGCAGTTCCAAAACGCGAATTCGACGCGAGAAGCACCACGATCACGCACAGGATTGCAGCGCCCACTCCCATCGCGATCTTCTTCATCGGAAACCTCGCCTCGCTCGTTCTCACTTCGGCTGCGTTGCGTAGCCGAAAATTGCCTTCAGCTCCAGGAATTCCTCGAGTCCCGCCTCGCCCCACTCGCGGCCGTTGCCCGATTGCTTGTAGCCTCCGAAGCATCCGCCGAAATCGGGACGCGCGTTGTTGATGTGCACGTTGCCGGACCGAATCCGCTTCGCCACGCGCCGTGCCCGTTCGATATCGCCCGACGTCACGAATCCGGAGAGGCCGTACGGCGTGTCGTTTGCAATTCGCACTGCGTCTTCCTCGTTCTCGTACGGAATAATCGCGAGCACCGGACCGAAGATTTCTTCACGCGCGATGGTCATATCGTTGCGAACGCCGGCAAACACCGTCGGCCGCGCGAAATAACCCTTGCTGATGCCCTCCGGACGTCCCGGCCCGCCCGCCACCAGCTCCGCTCCTTCCTCAATCCCCTTGCGGATTAACCGCTGTACCTTCTCGAACTGCGCCTGGCTCGCCAGCGGACCCAGGTGCGTCCCCTTCGTGAAGGGATCGCCCACAGACGTGGCTTCGGCGGCCTGCTTTGCCGCTTCGGCTACCTGCGCCATCTTCGCTCGCGGAACCAGCATGCGTGTCGGCGCGTTACACGACTGCCCCGTATTGCGAAAGCACGCGTGTGCGCCTTCCTTCACGGCCGACGCAAGGTCCGCATCGTCGAGGATGATGTTGGCGGACTTTCCGCCCAGCTCCTGCGTCACGCGCTTCACACTTGGAGCCGCCGCTTCCGCCACAGCGACGCCTGCTCGCGTCGAACCTGTGAACGATACCATCGCCACGTCGGGATGCGATGCGATCGCCGCGCCCACCGTGGGCCCGTCGCCGTTCACCATGTTGAAGACGCCGTGCGGCACACCCGCTTCGTGCAGAATCTGCGCGAACAGGTACGCGGAGAGCGGCGCAATTTCGCTCGGCTTCAGCACCATCGTGCATCCCGCCGCCAGCGCCGGCGCCACTTTGCACGCGATCTGGTTCATCGGCCAGTTCCACGGAGTGATCAGCCCGCAAATTCCCACGGGCTCTTTTCGCATCATCGTCGTTCCCTTGAGTTCTTCGAACCGAAAGTGCTCGAGGACCTTCATCATTTCCGCAAAGTGCGCCAGGCCTGCCGGCACTTGCGCCGCTTTCGACAGCCCTAACGGCGCTCCCATCTCCTGCGATATGGTCTCGGCCATCTCTCCGGCTTTCGCCTGATACACCTCGATGATCCGCCGCAGCAATGCCAGGCGCTGGTCGGCTGTCGTCTCCGAGTACGACTCGAAAGCCCTTTTCGCCCCCGCCACGGCGTGGTCAACATCGGCCCGGCTGCCGAGCGTAATCGTGGCGATGGGCTCCTCCGTCGCTGGGTTGATCACCGTGAAGTCATTTCGCTTCGCCGGTTCCACCCATTTCCCATCGATATAGAACTGCCTGCAATCCTTCAACATTCCCTCCCATTATCTGCGGCCGCCCGCGCCCCGCCCGTCACCTGGTTCACAAGCGTCCGCTATTGTACCCTGTGGAACCCCCGGGCATGCCTTCCTCGCACTTTCGCCCTGCGGGATGGTCCCATCGCCGACAGCGACGGTCACCAAAGGTAATAAATTGACGTCGAAGGTAAGGCCGACGTACACTCGCTGCGCGTCCTGATCGCGCACCTGCCGCAGACGCCAGACTCCGGCCACCCCATTGGCGCATTGGAGCGCTCAGCATGACTGTTCGCACCGGAAGCCACTGGCACTCTCACGTTGCAACGTCCGCCTGCCCCGGGCTACTCTTGGTTTGCACCTTCCTCCTCTTGGTTTCGGCCGCGCGAGCCCAGTCTTCGCCGCCTGCGTCTCCTGTGCCGCCGCAGCAAACCTCGCCCGGGACCACTCCTACTGCCGCTGCACCGGCTCCCGCTTCCGACAAGCCCGAAATGGACACCCACGATTCGATCATGCCTCTTGAATCGCGCGTAAACCTCGTCCCCATTCGGGTGGTCGTTCGCGACCCGAAGGGACACATCGTTCCGAACCTGAGGAAGGAGGATTTTCAAGTCTTCGAGGACGGCAAACCCCAGGATATTTCCTACTTTTCGATGGAAACTCCCGCGTCCTTCACGCGATCCTTCGTTCGCCCCGATCCCCCCGCCGGGACGCCTGATTCCGAGAAGCCGCCCGCGGATTTCGTTCCCGCGTCGCGTTTCGTCGCCCTGCTCTTCGACGACGCGCACGTCACGGTGCAAGATCTCATGCGCTCGCGGAACGCCGCCGAACTCTACGTTGACCAGTCGCTGCAGCCGACCGATCGTGTCGCTGTCTTCACCATCTCGGGCCAGTCCGAGATGGATTTCACCAGCGACCGCGATAAGCTGCACTCGGCCTTGCGCGGCCTGATGCCGCGCCTCGTCACCAGCACCGACACGAAGGGAAATGGTGACTGCCCGCCGATCGACTACTACGAAGCCGACTTGATTCAAAACAAGAACGATCAGCAGGCCCTGAACGTCGCCGTTCTCGACACGCTGGCCTGTGCGTTTAACGGCGATCAGGATCAAATCCAGGCGGCCAGGGAGATGGCGCTCGCCGCGGCAATAAACATCGACGATGCTGGCCAGTCGGAAACTGAGTATTCGTTCCGCCGCCTCGAAGAGGTCCTCCGCCGCATCGCCGGCACACCGGGACAGCGCAGCCTCGTCCTGATCTCTCCCGGGTTTATTTACCCGGGCCGCGAATATGACCTCTCGCGCATCATCGATCGCGCCAATCGCGACAACGTCTTCATCAACACGCTAGACGCGCGCGGCCTCTACACTCCCCAAATGGACGACATCAGTGAGCCGTATCACGGAGATCCGCGCGTCGCCGGACCGCGCGACATCCTGCGCACAAGCGCCCAGTCCGCTCAGCTCGATGTTCTCGTGGCGCTCGCGGACGGTACCGGCGGCCTAGCGTTCCACAATAACAACGACTTGAAGGGCGGATTGCAGGCGATTGCATCCGCCCCCGACGTTTCCTACCTAGTTGCATTCGTCCCCCGCAACCTCAAGTACGACGGCAGGTTCCACTCGTTGAAGGTCTCGTTGACTTCGAAAGAGAGAGTGAGCATTCAGGCGCGCCGCGGCTTCTATGCGCCCAAGCGCGCGGTGTCCGCAGATGAAGTCGCGAAGCAGGACATCGAAGACGCCGTATTTTCTCAGGAAGAGCAGAAGGGCCTTCCCGTTGAGCTCCACACGCAGTACTACAAGGTAGATCCCGCGAACGCGAAGCTCGCGGTAATGACTCACGTGGATGTCGGCCACGTACGTTTTGAGAAGGAGGCCGGCCGCAATCGCGACGATCTCGTCATCGTCGCCGCTCTGTTCGATCGCGACGGCAACATCATCACCGCAATCGAGAAGAGCGTCGAAATGCGCCTGCGCGACACAACGCTCGCGCGACTTAGCCGCACCGGAATCACGGTCAAAACGAATTTCGACGTGAAGCCCGGCGACTACGTCGTGCGCCTGGTCGTGCGAGACTCAAACGACTCGCGCCTCTCCACCGAGAATGGCGTCGTTCAGATTCCGTATTAGGTTCGGCAGCAAGGAAGGTGAACCATGGGTTTCCGCTATCTCGTTCGATTTTCCGGCCTGATCCTTCTCTGCATCGCAACGGCATGGTTCGTGCGCCAGGCGGTCTTCTCTCCGGTCGCGATTCGCGCTCAACAGAATGCGCAGCAGCAGTCCCCTGCATCCGCGCCGCCGCAGACGAACGCGCCTCCCCTCACATCCGAATCGCGCGTCGTCCGCGTCGATGTAGTCGTGACGGACAAGAAGGGAAACTACATCCAGGACCTCACCGCGCACGATTTCCGCGTCTACGAGGACAACAAAGAGCAGGAAATCAATAATTTCACCTTTGGCGCGAACCCGACCGCGCACGGCGCTGTCGACCGCCACTACTTGGTGCTCTTCTTTGACGACTCCACAATGGAACTCGGCGATCAGCCCCGCGCCCGCGCCGCCGCCGCGAAATTCATCGACGCCAATGCCGGCCCCAATCGCGTTATGGCCATCATGGAATTCGGCGGCAGCCTTCACATCGTCCAGAATTTCACCGCCGACGCCGATCGCTTAAGGCAAGCTGTCGCAGGCGTCAAGTTTTCTGCCGTTTCGCCCAACGCCACCGACCCGCTCGCCGGCGCGGCTCAATCCGCTGGCGGCCCGTCGATTTCCGTTGGCAATTCCGAAGCAGACTTTGGCGCGTACTCGCTTCTCCTCAGTCTGCGCGGTCTAGCCAAGAATCTCGCGTCCATCCCCGGCAGAAAGAGCCTGATTCTCTTCACCGCAGGCTTCCCGCTCACGGATGAACGCCAATCCGAGCTCACCGCCACGATCGACACCTGCAACAAGGCCAACGTCGCCGTCTATCCGCTCGATGTCCGCGGCCTCGTCGCCATTGTGCCGACAAGCTTCTTGTACCATCGCGACCGTTCCAGCGCTCGCCCACTCCTGACGGCGCTTACCTCATCCCGTTCCGAACGCGGTGCCCGGCCGACGCTGCTGCTCGCGTCCTATCCAATCCCTTCGCCGTTCACTCCTGCGGCCTCCCAACGCGTGGGAGGAGGTGGCGGAGGTGGAGGAGGCCGCGGTCCGGGCGGCGGTTCACCTCCAGCGGGTGGCGGTGGCACAGGCGGTGGAGGTACCACTGGAGGCGGCGGCAAGGGTGGTACCGGAGGTACAGGTGGAACCGGCGGCAAGGGCGGCACCGGAGGAACCGGTGGTCGGGGCGGAAGCCCCGGCGGAGGCGGAGGCACGCCGCCGCGCGGCACCGCGCTCAATCCTTACGGCAACCCGAATTTCACGCAGCCGCGATCCATCGTTCCGCAGTTCCCGCCTTCGGCTACCACGAACCAGCAGATTCTCTACGCGCTGGCATCCGGCACGGGCGGCTTTCCCATCCTCAACACCAACGATTTGCTCGCCGGCTTGCAGAAGATCGCGCGCGAGCAGGATGAATACTATCTGCTCGGCTACACGCCGGAAGAATCGCCGGACGGCAGTTGCCACACCCTGCGCGTCAAGGTCGACCGCGGCGGCACGGAAGTTCGCGCCCGCAGCGGCTATTGCAACGTGAGGCCCAGCGACGTGCTCGCCGGAAAGCCCATCGAGAAGGATCTCGAATCGCGCGCCACCGGCGTCGCGGCCGCGAGCAACGTGGGCGGCACTCTCGAGGCTCCCTTCTTCTACACCTCGCCCAATGAGGCGCGCGTCAATCTCGCCATGGAAATTCCCTCATCGTCGTTGAACTTCGACAAGGTCAAAGGCAAATACCACGCGGACATCAACATCCTCGGCATCGCCTACAAGCCCGACGCCTCGGTCGGCGCCCGTTTCAGCGACGAGGTCACGCTCGATCTCGAAAAGGACGAACTTAAAAAATTCAACGAGTCACCCATGCATTACGAGAACCAATTCACGGTCGCGCCCGGGCAGTACAAGTTGACCGTCGTCGTCTCCACCGGCGGCCAGAATTTCGGCAAGTACGAAACGCCTCTCGTCGTCGATCCCTACGACGGCAAGGCCTTCGCCCTCAGCGGCGTCGCGTTGAGCAACAAGGTCGAAAAACTCGCCGACCTCGGCGGCGAGCTCGACGCAGAGCTTCTCGCCGACCGTACTCCCCTGATCTTCCACGATATGCAGTTCATTCCGTCTGGCAGCGACCACTTCAAAAAAACCGACAATGTTGCCCTCTACGCCCAGCTCTACGATCCACACGTGCAACAGGACAAGCCCCCGGTCATCAAGGTCGGCTTCCGGATCGTCGACCCGAAAACCAACAAGACAGTCCTCAACACCGGCGCCATCGACGCGTCTGGGTTCATTCAGAAGGGAAATCCGGTGGTTCCTGTCGCGCTGAAGGTCCCGTTGGAGAACCTCCTGCCCGGAACCTATCGCATCGACGTGCAGGCCATCGAGCAGGGCGGACCCGTCACCCCGATCCGGGCGGTCACTTTCGTCGCCGAATAATGTACGTTCCGTCGAACAACTGGTCCCTTCGATTCTGGGCGGTCTTCTTTCATGGCGGCAACCGCTTTCTATCAGGTGTCTTTTGCGTCAGGTCGGCGGAGCCAAATTTCCCGCCAGTAGACATATTCGCAGCGCGAGCACCCGCCAAATGCGATATGGGCGCACCCGCAATGGGACCCTTCGAGGAACACCGTGTTGCGAAGTTGGCGCATTTCTCCCGTTCCATCAACGATAAGCCTCTCGATTCGTTTCTCGACTCTTCTTTGCTGGCCGCATAGTAAGCGCATGCTCGGTGAAAACCACAGCCCGCGGTTGCTTGCTTTGTGATCCAGCGTTGGAGCAATGCTCTCCATCGGCTTGATTTCCACGAATTCACCGGCCTGCAGGTTCAGCGCTTCGGTCGGTGTGGGCTTCTTCTCTCCTCGGGCGTAAACGCCAATAAGTGCGCCGCGGACTTTCCAAAACAAGAATATGCCAATCTTCTTTGCCATTTCGGCTGGATTCGTATTGCCGGCGCGGACGTCGCTGACGGCTTTCAAGTAGCCCTCGAGCTTCCCCAGACGCTTCGTGGCCCTCAAGAGTTCGCTGGCCTGGCAGAAGTAGATACTCGGCGCCGCAACTGTTTTCAGGCCCTGGCGAAGACGCTCGCTGCTTTGCGGTCGCACCTCCGCGGTAGGGTCGGCGTCCCCGACTCTGCTGAGCCATGCCTCGCGCCAGAAAATCACACACGACTTCTGGCAACCATCATGGTCCACGCCCGAGCAGCGCAACCCCTCGAGAAGCAGCACATCGTCCATCCGGAACGCGCGCAGAACTGAGCCGCCCTTCATTCCCGAGGCGCAGATTTTCACCGCTCGACGCGACACTCGAAACCTCTTGCCGCAGTACTCCACCATTTCGCGCATGAATGGCAACTGATCCACGGTTCCCGCAGCATCCAAGGTCGCGGCGATTTCATCCGGCGTCTTTACTTCTACCAGGTCGCCGGGCCGAAGCTTGCCCTTCTTCTTCACGCGTGGTTTGCCTCTCCTTGTTCGGTCTCACGCTTGTCTGGTCTGAAAGCGAACCCGGACAAGCTCATTCCGCACGTCACATTCACTTCCGCCGTTTCATCGAAAGGTCCGGAAAGCAACGAAAGCCACCAGCGCCGTGAATGGTGACTTGCCGGATAGCCCGAGCGCCTTCGACAGTTTCATGCAGACCTTCACGCCGAATCCCACGGGTCTCCAAACGGAGTCCTTGAGCACGGCGACCTTCCGGAAGTGATCGGGATGCCGCCAAGTGGCGTTGGTTCCAGCGGGAAAGAACGCCACGTCGCCTGGGCCATACCGCCTCTCAACACCCTTCTCGTCGGTCATGAAGCCCTCGCCCGACAGAACGATATACGCTTCGTCCATCGTGTAGTGCCACTTGTAGCTTACCGCGCCGCATTCCCAGAGCATGATGTAGGCAAGTTGGTCGCGGCTCTTCCCGAGAAGCTTGCTCCGCGTCTCGGGCTCTCCGCCCAAAAGCCACTCTGCAGGAATCGAGCCCGGCTCGAGCTTCACATCGGCTAGCGTGGAAGAGAAAATTGATTCACTCACGGCATTCTCCGGATAGAGCATTACATCGACGAATCCGCCCGAAGCAAATGTTGAAACGAACGACGAAAACACTGGGAGACGTCAGATCGTTTGTTTCGCGTCTTGGCTTCTCTGCGGAAAGAAGTAACAACTTGGGTTTAATTATCGGCCATTGCGGAGCGTCGGGTCAAGCGAACAGCCGCCATTGGCCATTTCTTCGCGATGGACTCAAACCTGAACATGCCTTCGCCCATCGGCCAGGTGGACCGCATCTCCCCACGACACTTCCTTATCGGCGGGACTCATAGGTGGCTGTAGATCTGCGCGCCGAGAAATTCAGTCAAGCCCAGCGGGGCTCGTTGCCAGCAGCGAGTCATCAAGGAAAGGCTTCCAAGATCTGTGTGGGATTTCGCCGCGGGTTCTGTCGCCGTTCGCGGATAGACGTATCTGTATAGCCGTTTAGGCGTAGCGCACCATTTGGATTTGAAAGCCGCGAGACCGCCGCAGTCGTCGGCAACTTCTCCGAAGTCGTAGAGGCGAAATCCGTCGCCATAAGCGCGTTGGATAGCTTCCCATTGAAGCAAGTCATTCACATGGAGTGCCAGGGCTCCGTTATGACATCCCGTGAAGGCATAATGCGTGGAGCGGCCGTACATCAAGAAGAGAGAACCAGCCAAGAGAACGGTTCGGCCAGTCTCCGGCCCCTCGGCGAGCATCAGCCTCATCATGCCCCGAGGCTGCAGCCGCTGCCACATCTCAACAAAGAATCGGTAGGGCCGCGGGGGCACCACCACTCGGCGCATGGTTTCGAGGTAGAGAGGGTACCACTGTCGCAAATCCTCTTCGCAGACCGCCTCTCTTGTCGTGATGCCCTCGCGTCGCGCGCGGTTTACGCCCCAGGTGACTTTGTGATTGTGCTTGGCGTTGCCAAATCGCACGAAATCTGTCGCGCCATCGGGAAGCTCGAGTTCGTATCGATCCCGCCACGGCGTTCCCCAAACATTCTCTAAAAGCCCATCCATGTCGTTCGCTGCGACTTTCAACTGCAGGATAAGGTTGTCCTGAGATCTCACCCTTCGCACTGCTTCTCGCAATAAAGCTCTGGTGGCGGCAGAGTTCGACGCGAGCGGACCCGCTACAGGCGTTCGCGGCAAAGACGAGAGTCGTTTCCCGGTATCGTGCACACCGATATGGGAGATGCCCAGAGGTAGGCCCCGCGTGTAAAAGAGAGGCAGAATGCCTTGAAACCTGCCCGAAGCGTCGACGCAAGCAAGAGACAACGTGGGCTGCCCGAATTCGGCTTTCAGCGTGCGAAGCCACAGCGAATGATGGAAGAGCAAACCTTTCGGATGGTCCTTCACGAAAGAGTTCCACCGGGGATCCTTGTCGAAGTCGGTTTCGATTACGGTCAGCTGCGCATCCGAGTCACGGTCGACGCAATGATCTCCAAACGAAGCTGCTCCCTGATGGATTTCCCAGGACTGTCCGCACTGGCAGAGGATCGTTCCTTCGTTTACGAGGATGCTGCGGCATTCCTGACAGTCGATCGGGGTTACTGCGGCATTAGCAATCGGGCGGTTACGAAATGCACACCAGTCGTCACAGAGGACCGCAGAGACGTTCACTGCAATGTTTGTGCGGCTTCGCGCTGAGCTCTCCATATGGAGATGCCGAGAGCCGCAAGGGCATTCGAGTGTTGTAAGTTGTGCATAGTCCATGGCGTTTGTTCACCGTTGTTGCGGGGAGGGAGAACTGTTGGATGCCCAGCATTTTCTTGAGGATCACAAGTGGCAGGAAACGCTCAAAGCCGCGGGACGTGTTCAGGAGCCGGACAGGACTGGGCAATTCCACAAACCAGCATACCATGAAATTGGCCATCCTGTCCTGATTTTCTCGAGCAGCCGGACCCAGCAGCACGTTCGTTCGGCCCGGGCGCGGGACGCAGGCCGCGCGCACATAACCGGCGAGCGCTGTTTCTCGGACTTGCCTTCAGCCTGAATCGCCTCGTCGAAAACATGCTACCTGCCTCAAGCTCCCCTTCGCCTTATAATCCCCCGATGGCATCCTCCCCTTCATCTCCCTCGTCGCGTCCCTATCTCCGCCTTCAGTCCGTCAACATCTTTGTCCGCGACCAGGACCGCAGCCTCCGCTTCTACCGCGACCAGCTGGGCTTCGACGTCGCTTTTGACGCCAAACTCCAGTCCGGAGAGCGCTGGGTCGCCGTTTCTCCGCCCGACGGCACCGCCATCCTCTCTCTCGTCGCTCCCAAGCCCAAGACGCCGGAGTACAAGCTCATCGGCCGCGCGACGCACGTCGTCTTCATCACCGAAGACGTCACCGCTAAATTTCAGGAATGGATCAAGCGCGGCGTCCGTTTTGAAACCGCGCCGCGCCTCCGCCGCATCAAGTATGACCACCAGGCCAGGACCGAACCCGATTCGCCTCTCCGCGCGCCTTTACTCGGCGCCGGCGCGCCGATCTGGGGCGGCGTCGTCACGCATTTCAAGGACATCGACGGAAATTCCTTCACGCTCGCCAGCTTCGACGAAGTCACTCACGCCCTCGAAGCGCTGCGCCGTGGCGCCGCCGAAAAACTCGAAGCCGAGCGCCGTACCGCCCAGGAAATCGAAATTGCCAAGCAGGTGCAGGCCCGCCTTTTCCCGCAAACGCTGCCTCCCTGTCGAACCCTCGACTACTCCGGCGTCTGCATCCAGGCTCGCCAGGTCGGCGGCGACTATTACGATTTCCTCGATCTCGGCCGCCAGCGCCTCGGCCTGGTGATCGGCGATATTTCCGGCAAAGGAATCGCTGCGGCGTTGCTCATGGCCAATTTGCAGGCGATTCTCCGAAGCCACTGCGCGATCGCTCTCGATCAGCCGGAGCGCCTGCTCTGCTCCGTCAATCAGCTCTTCTGCGACAGCACCACCTCCGGCGCCTACGCCACGCTCCTCTTCGCCGAATACGACGACGAATCGCGCCACCTTCACTACGTGAACTGCGGCCATCTGCCCGCGCTTCTCTTTCGCGCCGACGGCGCTCTCGAGCGTCTCGATTCCACCTGCACTGTTGTGGGTCTCTTCAAGGATTGGGACTGCGCCACCGGCGAACGCCAGCTCTTCCCGGGCGATACGCTCGCGCTCTACACCGATGGCATCACGGAATCGTTCAGCAGGTCAGGAGAAGAATTCGGCGAGCGCCGCCTGATCGACGCCCTCCGCCGGAATCGCGATCTTCCTTCGCAAGCACTCGTAGCCGCCGTCGTTGAGGAAATCGGCCGCTTCAGCCTTCACGAGCAGCACGACGACGTCACCCTCATCATCGCCAAGAGCATCGCCTAGCACTGCGCAATACGCATCCTGCTCTCTTGGGTTTGTGGCCTCCGTCACTCCGCCCGCAGCGCCTGCATCACGTCCACGCGTGCCGCTCTAGCCGCCGGCAGCATCGATGCAACCACCGCGGCCCCTAACAGCACGAACGCAGAAAGGACCACGGGCAGGGCGCCGGGCATTTTCACGTCGGAGAAGTAGCTGCCCGCCAATCGCGCCGCCACGAACCCGAATGCCGCGCCCGCGAGAAGACCCCCGCCAGCCATTGCTACGCCTTCCGCGATGACGGTTCTCAAAATATCTTCTGGCTGCGACCCTAGCGCCAGGCGGATGCCGAATTCCCGCGTCCGCGCACTCACCGAAAACGCCAGCACGGCTGCCACGCCCACTACCGCAATCAGCAACGCCACCGCAGCGAACACGCCAAAGACGAGGGAGTTCAAACTTTCCGGCGCCAGGACCTTGGCCCGCATATCTGCGAGAGTGGCGGGATGCTCGACGGGTTCATCGGTGGACAACTGCCGAATAATTTTCGTCACCGGCGCGACCAAGGCATAAGGATTGGCGTTCGTGTGGATGAAGAGGTGACCGCCAAACATCGGAGAGTCTGCAAAGGTGCCATAAATGGTGGTGACGGGCTGCGGTACGACATGCAGGTCGTCGACGTCGGCTACGACGCCAATGATGCGGTGCGGCCCTTTGAATCGCGCCTTTTCCGCGTCCGTTCCAGGGAGGAATTCCAGCACGGGATCGGTCCAATAGACGTGTTGGCCAACGGCATCCCCGGCCGGGAACATGCGGCGCGCAAGAGTCTCACTGACGATGGCGACGGGTTCTCGATTCTGGTCATCGAGGTCGTCGAAATCACGGCCGTCAAGAATGGGAACGCCAAGGGCAGCAAAGTAGCCGGGAGAGATGGTGCGCCACAGAGCGCGAGGATCGTCTTTGCCATGGACGTGACCATCAGCGGAGAATTGCAGGCCTACACCGACGGTGTCGGCATCGCGCCACGGTGCAATGGTGCTGAAAGCGGTGGTGGTTACGCCAGGTAGAGCATCGATCCGACGCATCGATTCTTTGTAGAAGTCGACCACTTGCTGAGGCGTTTTTCCGTAGGACAGCGCTGGAACGTCAACGGTGAGGACGTGACGCGTGTCGAGACCGGTTCGCGCCTGTTGCAGGGCAATTAGCGTGGTGACCAGCATGGTTGCGCCGGCCAGCAGCACGAAGGACGCGGCGATTTGCGTCACCGCGAAGATGCGCTGGCGGCGGCTGGTGCTGCTGGTCATGCGGACGCCGCCACTGGCGACGTTCAGGCCATTAGCCGCGGTGGCGGAGGGCAGGTGCGGAACAAAGGCCAAAATTACCGCGGCGACCACCGCTAGAATCGCCCCAACCCAGAGGAGGCTGGAGTCCACAGTCAAGTCGAGCGCGCGGATAGAGAAGCGGGAGGCATACCGAGCCAGAATGCTGACCAGCGGCTGCGCGCTCATCACGCCGAGCGCCGCCCCGGCGGCGCAGAGCACAAGGCTTTCAGCTAACAGCATCCGCCGCAACGCGCCGGAACTTGCGCCGAGCGCAGTACGAATCGAGAGTTCGCCTTCGCGCCGCACCGTCCGCGCGAGAATCAGGTTCGCAACGTTGGAGCAGGCGATTATGAAGACGAGGCCAGAGGCCGCCAGCAGCACGAGCAGGACGGTGCGCGCGCCCGAAGTAATCTGGTCGCGGAGCATCCTCGCTTCGATGCGGAAGCCGCCATTATCGGGATAGGCTTCCGGGTGATCCTTCTGCATCGTGGCGTAGACGGTGCGCAGTTCGGTGCGGGCCTGGTCGAGAGTGGCGCCGGGCGCAAGCTTGCCGAACAGTTCGGTCATGCGATGGACGCGGCCGGTTACCATCGTGGCGGAAAGATGATGCGGGCTGGTGACGATGTTGCCGATGATTTCTGTGTCCGCGGGATAGGGCACGCACGGTTCGAGGACGCCAACCACCGTGGCGGAACGGTCGCCAATGCTGCTGAGGCGGACTGTTTTACCGATCACGTTGGGATCTTTCTTGTAGACGGTCGACCAGAAGCGATACGTGAGCACGATGACGCCTGTCGCATTCTGGCCGTCATCTTGAGGTCCGATGAGACGCCCGAGGACGGGGTGGAGGCCCATGACGTCGAAGTAGGTGCCGCTCACCACGCCGCCTTGAACTTCGCGAGGTTCACCGAGTCCGATCATGGTGAAGCCGATCGTTGAGAAATCGCCGAATTCGCTGACAGAGTGCACGCTGGCTTCGAGGTCTTTAATTTCGGGGACGGAGAAGGCGGCGTTGTCGTAGCCGATGCCTTGGGCGCTCTGGCGGATGTAGATGAGCCGGTTCTCGTCCCGGTTGACGAGAGGCTTGAGCAGCACTCCGCGCACCAGCGTAAAGATGGCAGCGTTCGCCCCGATGCCCAGCGCCAGCGTCAGCACCACTGTCACCGTCAGCCCCTTCGTCTTTGCCAGCGAACGCACCGCAGCCTTCAAGTCTCGCAGCAGCAACTCCGGCCGGAGAATCATCGTTCACCCTCCTTTAAGCCTCGCCCCGTGGTCCGGGAATAATACCTCACTCCCGCCTTTCGTTGGAGGCCCTCCCCGCGCCTTCTGCCCCGCGGTGACTCAGGCTCGTCGCTTCGCTCTTTGCCCTTAGGAGCACGGCTTATCGCAGATCCGGGCCGTACCCGCTCCCGCTCGAATCGGGCTATTGGCTGTTGCCGCCGCCTTCTCTCAAATTTCAAATCTGAAATTTGCAATCGGCTATTCGGGGGTCGTAGCTTCAGCTCCTACAAACCCGTCATTCATGCCGCAATGCGATCAGCGGATCCACCCGGGTCGCCCGCAGCGCAGGTACCAGGCAGCCAAGCGTCGCCACCAAACTGAGCACAATAAGGACGCCAACCACCGTCCACGGATCGCCTGGCGACACACCGACCAGCGCCACGCGCAGGAGCTGTGATGTGCCCAGTGCCAGCACCAGCCCGATTGCAAGGCCCGGCGCCAGCGGACGAAACCCTTGCGCCAAAACCAGCCGTACGATGTCGCGCCTCGTTGCCCCAAGCGCCATGCGCAGCCCGATTTCCTGGCTGCGCCGGCTCACCGCGTGCGCAATCACACCGTATAGACCAATCGCCGCGAGCACGGTCGCGATTCCAGCGAAGATCGAGCAGATAGCACTGAACAATCCGACCGTCAGCCTGCCCTCCGCGATGCGGTTCTCGAGCGTGCGCACGTCGTAAACCGCAAGGTTTTCATCCAGTCGCTGCACTTCGCGTCGGAACGCGCCCGCCAAAGTTGCCGGTGGAACCCGTGTACGCGCCACCAGGAATGCTTGCTGCTCCGGTTTCTCCGCAAACGGCAAATAGATCAGCGGGTCTCGTTCCAGGTTTTGCCGGAAGTTTTGCAGGATATCGGGCACTACTCCAACCACCGTCAGCCACGGACCGGGCAGCTTCCCCACCATCACCCGAACGCGCTTCCCGAGGGCGTCTTTTCCCGCCCAGAACTTCTCCGCGAAGCTCTCGTTCACCACTGCCACCGCTGGCCCGGCCGCGCCATCTGCATCAACGAACAGCCGCCCGCGCCGTGGCTGCACTTGCATGGTCTGGAAGTAATTGTTGCCTACCACGAGACCTCCGGCTTCCGGCGGGCGCGCCGCCTCGGTGCTCGAACCCTCGAATTCCAGCGAGAATGGAATCCACCCTCCCACGGGCAAGTTCGATGCGACGCTCGCCCGCTCCACACCGGGCAGCGCCTTCAGCCGCTTGTTCAGTTCTTCGTGAAACGCAATCCGGCTTTCCGGGCTCGTGTACTTGGCTTCCGGAAGATTAATGCGCATTGTTAGGACGCTCGCTGTGTTCACTCCAACCGGCGCACTGTACAAGTTCACCGCGCTGTGAATCATCAGTCCGGCGCCCGCCAGCAGCACCACGCACAGCGCCATCTGGAACGCCAGCAGCACGTTCGAAAGACGCAAACCAAGCTTGCTGCCAACCGCCCCGTAGCCGCCGCCGTCCTTTAGGGCCGCATTCACGTCGGTTTTCGCCAGCCGCAACGCGGGCGCCAGCCCGAACAAGACACCCGTGCCGAGAGAGATTGCCGTCAGGTACAGCAGTGCGCTGCGGTCGAGAGATAGATGCAGCCATATCGGTTTCACCTGCGTGCCCATGCCGCTGTCGAACCAGCGCAAGCCTCCCATCGCCACCAGCCACCCAAGAAGCCCGCCCAAAATCGACAGCATTACGCTCTCGACGAGCAGTTGCCGCAGGATGGGGAGCTTCCCCGCCCCGATCGCTACCCGAATGGAAATCTCGCGCGACCTTTCCGCCGCCCGCGCCAGCAGCATGTTGGCCACATCCGCGCAGGTGATCAACAGCACGAATCCAACGGCGCCGAACAACGCCAGAAACAGCGGGCGCATGAAATAGAGTCCCGTAATCTCCAGGATAGGCCGCACCTCCGCCGTCACGCCCTTGTTCGTGTTCGGATACTGCTCCGCAAGCCGCGCCGCGATGGACCTCATCTCCGCGCGGGCCGCTGCAAGCGGCACGCCTTTCTCGAGACGCCCAAACAACATCACATCGCGGTCGTCGCGCTTTTCTCGCGCGGCGTCGGCCGTCAGCGGCGTCCACAAATCCGTCTCTTCCGGAAATCGCCGCCCGGGCGGCATCACGCCGATCACCACGCGCGGAATCTCGTCCACGCGCACTGTCTGGCCGATGATTGACGCGGCTTGTCCGTACCGGTCGCGCCAAACGTGGTACCCGATGATCACCACGGCGGGAGCGCCCATTCGCTCGTCCGCGTCGGTGAAGTCTCGCCCCAGCAACGGTTTTTGCTGCGCCACGGAAAAGCCGTTCGCAGACATTTGCACGCAGTAGTAGCGCTCCGGCAAGCCGTTGCCGTCGCTCACGTTCACCGCTGCCATTCGGTACGCGGCCAATCCTGCCAGCGACTTCGTCTGCGAACGAAAATCGCGAAAATCCGCGTACGACGCTTCCCACTCCTGGCTGTGTGCGGTGTCCGTCGAACTCACGATCACGATTTCGTCGTGATTGTCGAGCCCCATATCCCACGACAGGGCCCCGTTCACGATCGTGTACATCGCCGTGTCCGCTCCGATCCCAAGCGCCAGCGCGGCGACGGCCACTGCCGTAAATCCCGGTTTCTTCATCAGCATTCGCAGGCCGTAGCGAACGTCCCTCAGCAAGCCCTCCACCGACGGCCAACGCCACACCGTTCGGCTATCCTCTTCGATCAGCGCCACATTGCCGAATTCGCAGCGAGCTTGTTCCCTGGCTCGATCCTTCGGAACCCCGCTCGCCACAAGCTCGTCGATGCGTTCATCGAGGTGCGCCTGTATCTCTTCCGTCAGGTCGCCGTACATCCGCCGCCGCCCCAGCAATTGCTTGAGCCATTTCATGATTCACCCCGCGCCAGAACCCGCGTGATTCCTTCGAGCATGCTTTCAAAGCGGGAGACTTCGCGTTCCAGGTGCTTCGCGCCCACCGCCGTTAGCCTGTAAATCCGTACCCGGCGGTTCGTGGAGGAGATGCCCCACTCCGCCCTCACCAACTCTTCCCTCAGTAGGCGCTGCAACGCCGGGTAGAGCGATCCTTCCTCGATCTGCAGCAAGTCGTTGGACATTCGCTTGATGTGCTGCGCCAGGGCATACCCGTGCAAGGGCTGCCGCTTCAGCGTTCGAAGAATCATCATTTCCAACGCGCCCGGAAACAAATCTCGCTGCTCCTCGTTCTTCATGGTTGGTCCGCCTGCCTTTCCACAGGCTATTTTGTTATACCCCTAGAGCAAAATAGTCTCGGCCTGCGTCCTTGTCAAGACACAACCTGGACCCATCGCCATTCCAGCGGCGGCGAAGGGATGGCACATGAACTCGGGTCGTACGATCGGGTTTGGGGTCGAGGCCCCGGACTCGCTGTCTAGCAACGGGCACTGGTCCGGTACCCCGACCAATGAGGCGCTATGTCAATCCATCCCAAACGATTATTCTGAAGTGTGACTGAAAATCCAGAGGCACCCCCGAAGCCCCCGCATCAGAGAGGCACTCTCCGATCCTTCGTTCGATGGTTTGTCATCGGAGTGGCGCTTCTTTGGTCGCTAGGTGTGCTGATCCTTGTGGCTGCCCGGTGGATCGACCCGCCGACCACCGCGGTGCACATGGAGCGCCGCTTGCAGGCATGGATTCACCACACGCCGTATCACGAACGATACGAATTCGTTCCGCTGCGCCAAATCTCGCCCGATCTCCAGCATGCGGTCATCGCCGCGGAAGACGCGCGCTTCTACCAGCATCACGGATTCGATTGGGACGCGATGGAAATCGCTGCGGAAGACGATATGGAAGGCGGCCGCATTCGCGGCGGGTCCACCCTAACGCAGCAACTGGTAAAAAATCTGTTCTTCGGAACCGGCCGCTCCGTCCTCCGCAAGGGCGCCGAGTTCACACTTGTCCCCGTAGCCGAATTGGTCCTCGGCAAGCAGCGCATTTTGGAACTCTACCTCAACGTCGTCGAATGGGGTCCTGGCGTTTATGGTGCGGAGTCCGCGTGCCGTTACTATTACCGAACCTCAGCCCGGAGTCTCGACCCGCAACAAGCGGCCCGACTCGCCGCAATTCTGCCGTTGCCCCTGAAGCGGCGGCCCGATCACATGAATCACTATAGCGGACTCATCCTGGAGCGGATGCGCCAAATGGGTTGGTAATCGCGCATCACGTTGTTGAGAACTTTGGAAGATTCGTGCCGATGAACGGCATCACTCGTCACTCGCATCACGCTGAAATTCGAGAAGTTCAACCGGCGCGCCGCTATCGAGGATCATCGCTACCATAACGCCTTTCGAAGGTGAGTTCGGTTCCGTGAGAATCTGCTTCCCTGCTATAGCAGCTTGAAGATCGTCCACTTCGAACGCTATGTGAGGGACTGACTTCACCAAGGCGTGCACTGGGCTATCGGGCTCGAAGCGCATCCATTGAATGCCACAGGGACTGGTCTCGAACGCCGACACGTACATCTTGAACCGTTCCAGGTAAATCTCGTCGGGACGCTGAACGTCCGTCGGAATGCCGATGTGGTGATATCGCCAGCCGCATACCGAAGTAGCCACCGGTTGCTCGTGGCCCTTCCGGTGCGTTACGGCCCCATCAGACTTGGGTTCTGAAGCACACATGATTTCTTCCTGACTGAAATATCACCGCGCCTTTCGCGCAGCGAGGACGGTCAACGGGCGCCACGGAGATCGTGCTCTGCCTTGTCCCGCCTGGCATGTACTGGATAACACTCAAAAAACTGGTTTTCAAGCCAAAGGAACGAGCGACTGGTAAAACGCGGGCGGGCGGCGCAGCCTCTCGCCTCGCCTTGCCCAGATTCTGCGGGAGAAGCCGAAACGCCAGCATCGCGGTTTCCCGCTTCGGTTTCACTCCGAAAACGCTTTTGTAGCGATGGTTCACCCTGAGGCAACAGCCGAAGGGCTTGCCCCGAGCAGGTCTCGGGGAGGGGAGGCAACAGCCGAAGGGCGCCTCGCTTGCCCTGAGCTTCGAAGGGCTTGCCCTGAGCGAAGCGAACGTGCCAGCTAATTTGCCTTTGCCCTCCTCTGAAGTTTCAAATCTCAAATTTCGAATCGGCCGCAGCCGCGACTGCCCGGGGGTTTCCCGCTTCGGTTTCACTCCGAAAATGGCGGGTGGCGTAGAGCTCGCAGGTGTTGCGGGGAGGTTGGCGAAGGGATCGGAATCCGATCCCCTTCGCCACACGATGAACCGCGAAGCAGTTTTGGGCCTTCCGTCAATCCACGGTGATGCGCGTTGCTGTTGTTGTTCCCTTTATTTCTTGGAGGACCGTCCCTTTGCCAAGGACATCCGTCGCGTCGAATATTTTCATATCGAAGCGGCCGCTGTAGGTCTTGCCATTCGGCGCGACAGTGTCGATTTCATCGACGGTGAAGATGTTCGCGATGGCGCTCCCGTCCGGCGTAAACATCAGGCCGATATGGTGCAGCTTCACCGTACCGTGATCCAGGTCCTTCCAGACGCCGAAACAGATGTTCCCGCCAGGGGTCGGCAGAAATGCATTCTCGAATTCAGTGCCATCCCCGTGCCAGGTTTTGTAGGTCTGGACGAATGGGAAGGACTCCGGAGGGGAGATCACGGGAACCGGCAACGGGCCGCTCGTGGTGTAAGTGGCTGTATAGGCGACGTGCCACAAGCCCACGATGCTCGCGGGATGGTAATCGTCCTCACCTTGATTTTTCGACGGAGCATTCGCGCTGTGGCTTGCGAATGGAACGGGAGTCGCAAATCCCGCTTTGCTCGGAGCCCCGCAGCCTGCCTTGGCTCCGCTGGCGCCGAACAGGACTCCGATGGTGGCCAGGGCGATGAGAACGGCAAATCGTCTGCCAACCGAGTCAAAATTGTTCTTTCGATTCATTTTTTTCTCCCGGTGCTATTGGCACGCAATCTCTGCTCTCGCGTTTCCTTGCGTTGGACGAGCGCCAGGGTGAGAGCGCGCGCACTATGAGCGCCGACGCAGCGGCTGGCAATTCGCGGAGTGTCACTTTCGCGTCAATTCTAGGTCATCAGCTAACCACCCTGTGGGAATGACCTTGAGGTGCAGTAGAAGGGACGCTCAGGAAATTGACGGTTACTCTGTGGGTGTGTTAGTCTCTCGCCACTGCTCCCGCGTCAGATGCGAGGTGTGTCCAAGTGACCTCGTTTTCGCGCCAACCAGATACGAAAACTGGGGTCAATCGATTTCGCCTGACCTTCGACAGGTTCCAACTGAACCTACGCTCGGGAGAATTGCACAAGGATGGCAGGAAAATCCGGCTGCAGGCACAACCCTTCCAATTGCTGGCCCTCCTGATCGAACACGCCGGCGATGTGGTGACGCGGGAGGAAGTGTGTCAAGCCCTTTGGCGCACCGATACCTTCGTCGATTTCGACCATGGTGTAGGGGTAGCTGTGAACAAGATTCGCGAGGCCCTGGGCGATTCTGCGGAAAGCCCCAGGTTCATCGAAACTCTGCCCAAGCGCGGCTATCGATTCATCGCCGACGTCCAGATTGACGAACCGAACTCGGATCGCGCATTAGTCGCCGACTTGGACGCGGGCGCTGCGAACCGCAGCCTTCCGGCCCCTCAGGAGAATGGAAGCGCTTCGAAGCGCCACGTAAGCGAACTCCAGCCGAGCCTCGAAATTGTCCTAGGCCGTGGAACAAGAAGGTCGAGCCTGAGTGGGCTGGCCCGGAAACACAAGTGGGGAGTAGCCACGGTGGCCGTTTTGGCCGTGGCGTCTTACGGTGTCCTTGGGTTTCTCTACCGCCCGCCGCGCATTCCTTTCCAGAACGTTACGATCACGCAGGTCACCGATTCGGGAAACGTAGACGATGCGGCGATATCGCCGGATGGCAAATACCTGCTCACGTCGACGGCAAGCGGCAGGGACGAAACCTTGTCGCTGCGGAATATCGCGACGTCCAGCGAAATGCAAATCCGCGTTCCCGCGTTGACCGTTTTCTCCAGCCTGGCATTTTCTCCCGATAGCAACCGGTTCTACTTCGTTGGACTTGCGGGGAACCAATGGAATCTTTATCGCGCGCCGGTGCTGGGAGGAACGCCTGAGCGAATCGCGGAAAATGTCGACTACACGTTTGGAGGCGTCACGGTTTCGTCGGATGGAAAGAGAGTCGCATATGTGCGCAACGACGTTCCGGCAGCGGGCTTTTGGACCATATTCATCGCCGACGTGGAAGGAACGAACAAAAGGGCGGTGGCGTCCGCGTCGATGGGGGACATACCGTACCCCGGAAGGCTTTGCTGGTCGCCGAACGGCAAGCTCATCGCCTACTCGGGCGGCCTTGGCCTCAAGCGCAGGATTTATGTGCTCGATCTGGGAACGGGCGAAACGCGCCCGTTCACAACGCGTACGGACCTGAGTACCGGACAGCTTGCGTGGACTCCACGGGGGGACGGCTTCCTCGTGGGATACCGCCTTCGATCGGACGTTATTCGGTGGCAGATCGGCTTTGTTTCTTATCCAGATGGAGAGTTCCATTCGATTAGCCGGGACACAAACTCTTACAGCAATTCGGATCTGACGATTTCCGCCGATGGCAAAACCTTTGCAGCGTTGCAGAGAAAAGCGACGGCTGAGCTTCTCCTATTGCCTGGCACAGGGGGAGCGACGGGAGCTAAGAGTACGATCAATATTCCGGGTTTCAGCTATGATCTCGGGCGCCCCAGTCTCCTGAGCTGGGCCGATGAGAACGATGTGCTGTTGGGCGGACGCGACCGACTTGAGCGTCGGTCTGCGGACGGAAGCAATCCATCAATTCTGGTGAGCAGCCCGAATTCCTTTATTAACAACCCCCAAACGTGCGACGGCGGAAGGTACATTTTGTTTGGATGGATGTACCGCACCGAGGATGAGTCCCTCAACATTTGGCGCGCCAATGCGGACGGCTCGAACGCCGTTCGACTGACTTCGGGCAAGGCAGATACGCACGCAGTCTGCTCGCCTGACGGCGCGTGGGTGTATTACGAGGATGATGCCGCGCGCGCGCTGATGCGCGTCCGTTCGACGGGCGGTCGGGCGGAAGTGGTTCCGATCCCCCAAGACCTATTTTCCCCCACATGGATCGGACTTGCTTTCTCGCCGAAGGGAAGTCTGCTGGCGGGCTTTCTCTATGTGGTGGATCCAGCCACAAGAACTGTGCACCAGGAATGCATTCTGGTGAGCAACTATGGAGCGCCGAAACCGACCGTTCGAACTCTCGACGTTCATCCAGGCATGTCTTACCGGGGACAGTTCACGCCGGACGGTAAATCACTCGTCTATCCGTTTGGGGAAAATGGCGTGGGCAATATCTGGGTGCAGCCGCTCAGTGGCGCTCCCGGCCACCTGATCACAAATTTCAATTCTGACCAGATCTTTGAGGTCCAGTTGTCGCCGGAGGGCAAGAGGCTGGCGGTTGTTCGCGGCCACTCCGAGTACAACGTCGTCCTCTTCCGCGACTCGAGCCAGTAAGCAAGGCGCGGAAGGTGGCCGTACACCTCCGCAGGGGCAGATGCCCGTACGTAGCGGCGCGGCAGCGCTTTGAAGTCGCGCGAGACTGCCGGGCCACTATTGCCCTGGTGCTTTAGAGATGAGCAGTCAGCGCCGCGGCCAGATCCTTGAGCTGCTTTGGCGGCGACTTGACTCTGTTCCCCACAAACCGCTTGCAATCCAGTCTGAAGTGTGGTATACAGGTATTACCTAGAAGAAACTGATACTGCAGCAAGACCCGGCGCGTGAAGCGCACCCCCTAAAAATTAGGAAGTTGACGGCGAGCAGCGTCGCCGAATCCGCCCGCGCGGATGAGGGAAAACCTCCCTCTCTCCCGCGCGAGCATGCGGATCCGTGCGACTGCGCGCGTCTTCCCGCTGAGCGGGAGAAAGGATTCATCGAACCATGGACAGTCAACGACCGGTAGTCAGGCGCAAGAAGACTTTCCCGGTCACATTCGTCATCACGCCGCCCACAAGGACCGAACCGCGCCGCTGCGAAATGTATTACGCCGACGAATTCGCGGCCTTCCAAGCCGCCAAAGCCGCGCAAGAGGCTTGCCCGGAGCCCGACGAATGCATCAACGACGCAGCGGAGCAGCCGGCGATCGAAGCTGAACCAAACGAAGCCTCCGCAGACTTGGCCCTCTCTTCAGAGCCTCGCTCCGACGCGCCTTCCTCCGCGCCACCTTCTTCAGGGGGTCGGAGCTTAAGCTCCGACGTTACCGCCGCCCCTTCCTCAGGGGTTTCAACCCCTGAGGACTCGTCTTCAGGAGGCCGGAGCTTTAGCTCCGGCGTTACAGCCTCCTCCTTGGCAGGGGTTTTAACCCCTGAAGCAAAGCTTCCTCCCGATTTCGCCCGCCACGCACGCAAATGCCGCATCTGCTCCCATCCCGACCGCGACGCCATCGAGGGCGACTTTATCCGCTGGCGCAGCCCCGAGCTGATTGCGAAGGACCACCAGATCTCGGACCGAACCTCCGCATCCATTTCTAATCGCCAAATTCGAATATTAGAAGCCCCTCTAAGTTGTTCAAAACAAACGACGGCACCCCGCTCTAATCGCCAAATTCCCCGAAATCGACGATGCGGCGAAGCATCTCGCCCCTCGCCCCAAACTTCTCGCCTTCCGTTAGTTCTAATCGATACACATGTGGAAACAGAATCTGTCCTAACTCATAGAAAACAAACGACCGCGCCTCGTTCTAATCGATACAAATCTCGAGCCTCTGGCCCTGACGCGGCTTCTCCCTTGAACTCTTGCCTCTGTGCCTCAGTGGCAGAAGGTGGCGGCTAATCGCAACAGTTCAGGATTAGAAATCGAGCCAACTATATGAAAACAAATCACATGAACACTCCTAATCGCAACAAAAACGCCTTTTGGGGAATCTCGTCCCGCCACGGCCAGAATCCTCGAACCTTGCTCCTCTGCCTCCTCGCCGCTCCCAATCAACGTTTATCTGTATCCGTCTGTGGTTCAAGGTTCGAGGCACTTGCCTCCTCCCGATTCTCGTTGAGCGCGTGCCACAAACCTTCTATAATTGCTGGTTTTGGAAGCACTGAAAGGCGTCGCAAAGACATACGGCCATGCTAAAGAGCATTCAGCAGCGTGATTTGGATCGAAATCGCTGGATCAAGATTTCGATGACGGTGATCCTTGTCGTGATTTGCGTGAGCATGGTCATCACGCTGATTCCCGGACTCTTCGGCGGACCCACCAACAGCACCAGCCCGGACTCCGTCGCCTCCGTCGCCGGCCAGGACATCACCGCCGCCGACGTGCAGCGCCAGCTCAACCAGAGGAGCCGCGGCCAATCGATTCCACCGATGATGCGCGGCCTCTTCACGAAACAGATCTTCGACCAGATGGTTTTTCAGGCCGCGATCGAATACGAAGCGCAGCGCCTCTCGCTCCAGGTGACGCCGCTGGAAGTCCGCGACCGCGTCCAGCAGATGCTCCCGAGCGCCTTTTCCGGCAATGTCTGGCTGAAAGACCAATACACCACCCAGGTGCAAACGCTCACCGGAATGACGGTTCCGGATTTTGAGACCGCGCTCCGCCAGGGCATGGTCATGGAGAAATTCGAGCACCTTGTCACGGACGGCATCACCGTCACGCCCGCGGAAATCGAGCACGAGTTTCGCCGCCGCAACGAAAAGGTCGCGATTCAGTACGCGTTGGTCAAGCCCGTCGAAATCGCTCCGACGATCCATCCCACCGAAGACGAGCTTTCCACGTACTTCAAGCAGCATCTCGGCAACTATCAGATTCCCGAAAAGCGCACCGCGCAATATGCTCTGCTCGATCTCGCCAAGCTGGCCGCTCAAACGCACCTCTCCGACGATGTGCTCCGCGCCTACTACAACAGCAACATCGACCAGTACAAAGTGCAGAACAGCGTCCACATCGAGCAGATCCTGTTCAAGACCCTCAGCAAGACCGACGCCGAGGTCGCCGAACTCAACAAGAAGGCTGAGGATGTCGTGAAACAGGCTCAGCACGGCGCCAATTTCGAGGATCTCGCCAAGAAGTATTCGGAGGACGACGAGACCAAGTCGAAGGGCGGCGACCGTGGCTGGGTTGTCGAAGGGCAGATGGCGCCGGCGCTCGAGCAGGTCGCCTTCAACCTGGCCAGGGGCTCCGTTTCCGACGTTCTGAAGACCACCTACGGCCTCGTCATCATCAAGGTCGTCGACCGCCAAACCGCCCACACGAAGCCCTTCGAGGAAGTCCGCGATTCGATTCTGCCCGGCGTTCTCGCCCAGCAGGTGAACGAGCAGGCGAACAACGTCTCGAATCAGATGGCGGCTGCGGTTCGCCAGTCGGATCGCCAGCCCATCGCCGACATCGCCCGCAAGTTCAACCTCGAACTCGGAACCACTCCCCCGGTTGCGGTCACCGATGTGACTATCGGCGTTCTGGGAACCTCGCAGGATGTCCGCCAAGCGATCTTCCAGCTTCAGCCCGGCGAGCTGAGCTCCCCCATTCACACGGACAATGGCTTCGTCATCGTCACGCCTAAGGACGTGTTGCCCGCCCATCAGGCCACGCTCGCGGAGGTCCATGACAAGGTCCTCGCCGATTACCAGCAGGAGAAATCGCTCGACGTGGCTCGCACGAAGGCGGCCGACCT
>Ga0335081_10000366_pt1 | contig 82946 bp, 74 predicted proteins | sample Lox_Sample_35_FD_206713 | JGI IMG/M metagenome (GOLD analysis project Ga0335081, IMG submission 206713) | Soil microbial communities from Loxahatchee National Wildlife Refuge, Florida, United States - Lox_Sample_3.5 | ecosystem: Environmental > Terrestrial > Soil > Wetlands | place: USA... | reverse complement strand
GCCGTCGTCATGCCCGCCTATAACGCGGAAAAGACGCTGGAGGCGACCGTCCGCGAGATACCGGACATTGTCGACACTCGCATTCTGGTGGACGACTACAGCAAGGACGAGACCGTAGCTGTGGCCGAGAAGCTCGGCCTGCTGGTCTTTGTACATGACAAAAACTACGGCTACGGGCGCAATCAGCAGACCTGCTATCGCGAGGCGCTCGCCGCCGGCGCCGATGTCGTCATCATGGTCCATCCGGATTACCAATACACGCCGCTGCTGATCACGGCCATGGCCAGCATGGTCGCCTATGAAGTTTACGATGTGGTACTGGGCTCGCGCATTATCGGCGGGCAGGCGCTGCACGGTGGTATGCCGCTGTACAAGTACATCTCCAACCGCTTCCTCACCGCATTCGAGAACCTGTTCCTCGGGGTCAAGCTTTCCGAGTACCACACCGGCTATCGTGCTTTCTGCAGTGAGGTACTGACCACACTACCGCTGATGGAGAACTCCCCCGACTTCGTCTTCGACAACCAGATGCTGGCGCAATGCGTGCACTTCGGCTTTCGCATCGGCGAAGTGTCGTGCCCAACCAAGTATTTCGCCGAGGCTTCGTCCATCAACTTCCGCCGCAGCGTGAAGTACGGCTTCGGCGTGTTGGGAACCTCGCTGGAGTTCAAGTTCAACAAGTGGGGCTTGGTGCATCAGCCGCGCTTCAGCCCGCAAGGCCGGAAGCTTGAGCTGCCGCCGGAAGTGGCCAGAGCGTCATCGATGGTGGGAAGCGGATAAGAAAGCCGTCAGCACTCAGCCATTCGCATTCAGCCCTGCAAGCGCAAGCTCGTGGACGACCACAAGTTGGGATCGAGCCTAGACGACTGAATGCTGATTGCTGACCGCTGAGTGCTGTCCGGTGCAACTTTCCCGCATCCTGCCTCGTACTACCCATCGGGCCGGTCCGTCCTGACGCTAAAATGATCCAAAGGCTCCCTCGGCAATCCCGATGACATCCACCTCGCAGCAACGGCGGCTGGCGCACACGCACTTTCTGCGCGAGCCCACGATCATCGCCCTGGAGACGATGCGCGCCCATAAGCTGCGCTCATTCCTGATGCTGCTCGGTGTCATCCTGTCGGTCTCGACGCTCATCCTTGTCGTGGCGCTGATCGCGGGCATGAACCAGTACTTCGCCACGCGCATCGCCAACCTCGGCTCCAACGTCTTCCTGGTGATGAAATTCGGCATCATCAGCGACTCGAAGGAGATGCTGAAGGCCCAACGCCGCAATCGCAACATTACCTGGGAAGATTACGAGGCGCTGCGCGATAACCTGAAACTCCCGCAGGCGGTCGGACTGGAAGTGCGCCGGCCGGCCAATATACACAACGAGCGCCAGAACCTGGAGGATGTCGATCTGCGCGGCGTGACCGCCAACATCGGCGACATGGATGTCGAAGAGGTTGCGACCGGACGCTATATCACCGACAGCGACAATGAGCACCGCGACCTGGTTTGCATGATCGGCGCCGACGTGGCGGAGAAGCTCTTTGCCAATACTGATCCGCTCGGCAAGAGCCTCACCATTGACGGCCAGGAGTTCCAGATTGCCGGCGTGGCCAAGCGCATCGGCAACACCTTCGGCCAGTCGCAGGACAACTTTGTCTATATCCCAGTCGAGACCTGGCTGAAGATGTACGGGCGAACCAGTGACGGCATGGCCATTAACATTCAGGCGCGCGGCCCGGAGTGGATGGCGCGCACCGAGGAGGAAGCGCGGGTGCTGATGCGCGCGCGCCGCCATCTCGCGCCCGATGAAGACGATAACTTCGCGGTTCTCGGCAGCGACAGCCTTATGAGTTTGTGGAAGAACCTTACGGGCACCCTCGCCTCGGGAATGGTGGGTCTGGTTTCCATCTTCCTGGTCATCGGCGGCGTGGTGATCATGAACGTAATGCTGGCGTCGGTGACCGAGCGCACGCGTGAGATCGGGATCCGCAAGTCGCTGGGAGCGAAGCGCCACGATATCCTGTTGCAATTCCTGGTGGAATCGACCGTGATGGCGCTGGTAGGCGGTGCGATCGGTGTATTCGTGGCGTGGATGCTGGCGGTCGTCGTGCGCACGGCCACTCCCGTCCCGATGACGGTACCGTTTACCGCGGTCGCGGTGGCAATCGGGATATCTTCCGCGGTAGGAGTGTTTTTCGGTGTCTATCCCGCGCGCAAAGCGGCGCGGCTGGATCCGATCGAGGCGTTACGGTATGAGAATTAGTTCTCAGTTGTCGGTTGTCGGTTGTCAGCGGGTTATTCGCGACGCCTGCTTCAGCAGTTGACAACTGTTGCTCGCCCAAAACAGCTCAGGGCGCTGACCGACAACTGACAACCGACAACATGCTCTTAGGTATCAATTCACGAATGGCCTTCCAGACGGTGCACGAGCACAAGACGCGCTCCTTTCTCACCGTGCTGGGCGTCGTTATCGGCGTTGCGGCCATGATCTTTGTCGCCTCCATGCTGGTGGGCGTCAGCCGCGACATCCAGGGATATCTCGAGGACTACGGCACCAACACGCTGTTCATCTTCCGCTGGGACTTCGCGATCCGCGTGGGACGCATGAGCTCAGAAGAGCGCAACCGCAAGCCGCTCAGCCTGGCCGACGCGCAGGCCATTCGCGCCGAGTGCCCTCACGTTAAGGCAGTCACGACGGAAGTGATGGCGCGCATCAATCCTGACCAGCAGCGTCCTCCCCTGCGGGTGGCGCGCTACGCTGGGCACGAAATCACCGACCTCGACTACACCGGCACGGACACCGCTTATCAGGACGTGTACAACGCTCATGTCCGGCAAGGCCGCTTTTTCACCGATTTCGAAGATGAGCACCGCGAAGATGTTGCCGTGATCGGCGATGAAATCGACAAGAACTTCTTTCCCGCGCACGATGCCATCGGCAAGACCATCCTGGTGGATGGCATTTCCTACAAGGTGATCGGCGTCTTTGAGAAGCGCAAAGGCCAGCTCTTCAAGGACGAGAGCGCCGACCGTACCGTGAAGGTCCCATACCATTCCTACAAAAAGCATTACCCCGCCGACGACGAGCATTTCATTGGCGCCGAGGCCTATCCCGGCTACAAGGACGCCGCCGAAGACGAGATTCGCGGCCTGCTGCGCCGCCGCCGCAACGTGCCGTTCAATAAGCCGGATAACTTCGGCATCACCACCGCGCAGGCTCTGGCCGACAACTTTCGGCAGATCATGAGCACGGTGGCGCTGATGACCATCATCGTCAGCTCCATCGGCCTGCTGGTCGGCGGCGTGGGTGTGATGAACATCATGCTGATGTCGGTGACCGAGCGCACGCACGAGATCGGCGTGCGCAAGGCCATCGGCGCGAAGCGGGGCGACGTGGTCCGCCAATTCCTGACCGAGGCTGTCGTGCTCACCGGACTGGGCGGATTGCTAGGCGTGTTGCTTGGCGTTGCCGCGGCCTCAGTCCTGCCGCTCATCTTTCCCTCCATGCCGACATCGGTGCCGATCTGGGCCGTGATCATGGCCGTGCTGATGGCTATGAGCGTGGGTTTGTTCTTCGGGATGTACCCCGCGGTGAAGGCGTCGCGGCTCGATCCAGTGGAATCGTTACGGTACGAGTGAGCAGTCAGCAAGCAGCACTCAGCATTGGCAGGAGAATGCTCTTGTACGCAGCCGTCTGCTACTCCCATGAACGCTGAGAGCTGAATGCTGAGAGCGCTGACTTCTGACTGCTACAATCATCCCATGCCTTTCCGCGGACCCGAGACCAATCACCAGAAGGGAAGAACGCCTCCTCCGGACGACACTCATCAGGAAGCGGCCTATCTGAAGATGCTGGGCGAAAAACAGCGCCCGGTGCGCATCAAGTTGATGGACGGCGAGGTGGTGCGCGGCTGGATCGAATACTACGACCGGCGCATGGTGCGCCTCACGCGCGACGGTGCGCCCAACCTGTTCATCTTCAAGCACGAGATCGCCTATATCGCCGAGGACGTCGCGCGCAAGCCGCGCCCTGAAGCCAGCTCGCGGCCGCAGGACGGCAATTCGTCCAATGGCGGCCAATGAGCGGCTACCTTCCCGAGCTGCAAGCCATTGCGCGTGAAGCCGGCGCGTTGCTGATGCGCCATTTCGCCCGGCGCGTCACCATCGAGTACAAAGGTGAAGTCGATTTGGTCACCGTCGCCGACCGTACTTCGGAAGAGTTGATCGTCAACCGGCTACGCGCACGCTGGCCCGAGCACGGCATCGTGGCCGAGGAGGGTACCCGCAGCGACACCGGCGCGGAATATCGCTGGTACGTCGATCCGCTGGATGGCACAACCAACTTCGCGCACGGCTACCCGGTATTCTGCGTCTCGATCGCGCTTGCCAGGCAGGCCACTCCAACAAGCGCAAATGCGGCGCTCGTTCAGGGCCCCGGGGAAATTGAACAGATTGAAGTTGGCGTGCTCTACGACCCGACGCGCGACGAGATGTTCGCCGCCGAGCGCGGCGCCGGCGCAACCCTGAACGGCAAGCCGATGCGAGTTTCGAAAACGCCACGTCTTGCCGAATCGCTGCTCGGCACAGGATTCCCCAGCCACAAGCGTCACCAGAACCCCAATATTCACTTCTACCACCAGATCACGTTACGCTCGCATGGCGTGCGCCGCGCGGGCTCGGCAGCGCTCGACCTGGCAAATGTCGCCTGCGGGCGCTACGACGGGTTTTGGGAGTTCAACCTGAATCCCTGGGACACCGCTGCCGGCGTGCTGTTGGTGCAGGAAACCGGTGGCAAAGTGACGCGCTTCGACGGCACGCCCTTTCGTCTCGACAGCCGCGAGGTCCTCGCCAGCAACACCCTGATTCACGACGAGCTGATCGGGAACTTCGAGGAGATCTTCGCCGGCCGTGGACTCCAAGAGCTGCCGTCCGTGGCGGAATATGTAAAGACGCGCCAGTAAACGCGCATGCGATGCCAGTTGCCGATTCGAGTAGCGAATTGAACCGCAGATCGCCTTGTTAATGTACGCCGGCCAGCATCTCGCGAAAGTAATCGTCGGAGAAGTCCAGTTCGATCGAGCGGCGCTTCAGAAGGTAGGGATCGGTTGAAGTGGAGCAGGAACCGGATAGGACCGTCGCCGCAGACAGGAATCCACATCGCTTCACCGCCGCGACAACGGTGTCGTTGAAGTCCCCGTTGGGATAAGCGAAGTGGGTCACCGGGCATTGCAGCTCTTCTTCAATGCGCCGTTTGGATTCGGCTACTTCCCCGTACACCGTTTGGGCGTCCTCCAAAGAAGTCAGGATTGGATGGGTCGTTGTGTGGCCGCCAAATTCCACGCCCGCGTTCTTCAGGATGCGGATCTCATCCCACGTTAGGGCTGCGTACTGTGGAGGCGCCGAAGCGGGCAAGTCGACCGCCAGCGTTTGCGGCAGGCGCTCCAACACTGCCAGCCGCGTGCGGTTGGGAACTCTGGTCAGAGCCAAGCACAGCTCCGCATAAGCGGTCTGTCGCTCTGCATCACTGCTAAGCGGCAACCGCCGATGCTGGCTTCCGGCAGCCAGGCCATCCTCGAAGTACGGCTTGGTTGTGCGCTGCAGCGCATACTCCAACTCGTCCCACCACGGCCACAGCCGGCCATCGATGAAATCACTGATGAGGTACACCGTTACAGGAAGCTCGTATTCCCGAAAAAGCGGGAACGCGACGGACAGAAAATCTCGATAACCGTCATCCACGGTGATGGCCAACGCTCTCGGTGGAAGCGTGGCTTCGCCGCTGAGCGCACGCTGGACTTGCGATACCGAGACAGGATGGAAGTGTTTCCGGATGTAACTAAACTGTCGCCTGAGAACACCGGCTATATCGATCCCCTGCATGTCGCTGAAGCGATGGTAGGTGAGAATCTGAAAAGAATTACGGTGGTACCAGAACAACGCTTGCAAGATGCCAAGCCTGTGCAGACTTAGCCGGGCGAGCGCTTTCATTGGACCATGGGCTGCGTTCATCCGAGGGTCGGGCAGGAAACGTCAGGATAACTTGATATCCTGCGGAGTGTAGATGGTTTTACTGCCTGAGGGCAAGCTGGGCGATTCGCACTTCGCAACCGCTTGGCGATGACATCTCCGCGGGCGTGTCATAATGCCGTGTCGGAACGAAGACCGGCCAGGTGTGTGCAGATGATTGTCAATGATGCTTCGGCAAGTGCTGCCCGAACGTGCGAAATTCGCCTGGCGGGATCCGACGATCTGGCGAGCATGGTCGAGCTGTTACCCGAGCTGGATGGTGCGTCTTATAGCCAACGCTTTCCCGGTCAGACCTGCTCTGATTTCATCCGCTGGAAATATTTGCAAAATCCCGCTGGAGACGCCGCTGTAGGCATAGCGCTGGATGGCGAGCGCGTGGTCAGCATCGTCGCTGGAACTCCAAAACGTGTTTGGCTGGGGACTGAAGTAGTCCTGGCATTCGAACTGGGAGACTTTATTACCGCGGCAGACCACCGCAAGCGCGGCTTGTTCTCTGCCCTGATCAACCTGGTTTGCGAAGAGGCGCAGCAAAGAGGAGCGGCCTTTGCCTATGTCAGGCCGAATGAGGTATCGTTTCCCATCCTCTCGTCAAGGCTGTCGTTCGCCGAACCGGGAAAAATTGAAATGCGGCGCTATGTCGAGCTGAGCGGCCTGGTGCAGCGCAAGCTGGGCATACCGGCAGGCTTGTTGCGCGGAGCAGGAGCCGATTGGATCACACGCAGGTTGTCGATTCCCGACGCCTCCGCCTCCATCCGTGTCGAGGCCATACCCCGCTTCGAGTCCGACGTTGACCAGCTTTGGGAATGCACGCAGGACCAGTTCGGCTTCAGCCTTGTGCGTGACAGCCGGTACCTGAACTGGCGGTATGTAGAATGCCCTACCCCTTATCGAATCTGGCGTGCGCGTCGCCAGGAAAAGATGGCAGGATATCTCGTGGCCTTCATCTCTAGACTGCAGCCGATAGCAACGATTTTGGATCTCTACACTCATCCGGCGGATGAGGAAGCCGCAGCTGCCCTGCTGAACGTTGCCGTCAATGACCTGCTTCGGACGGGAACGCAGGTGGTGTATGCCTGGGCGTTGCAAAGGGGCGCCGGCTCGGCGAGTTCCCGGCTGCTGAAGCGTACTTGCAAGTTTGTGAGCAAGCCCCTGCTGCATTTTGCAATGCGGGCGCTCAACGGGCGAACCGTCCAGGACCTGCCTGATGCGCGGTGGCAGCTTACCGCTGGAGACTTCGACGGCTTCTGACTCCATTTCAAATCCATGGAACGCGCTTTCAAAGAGCTGTTCGACGATTGCGTCGATCACTATGCCAACGAGCGTGAACTACTGCCATATTTCCGCGCGCAGCTGAAGATCATGCGGTCGATGCTGTCCGGCGAAAGCGCGGGCACCGTGCTCGACCTGGGTTGTGCCGCGGGTGCTGAGATCCCGGTGTTGCGGGCCTTGGGCCACAGGGTAATCGCCGCGGACCTGTCGGAGAAAATGGTAGAGGCGTGCAAGAAGCGGTTTGCCAACGACGCTGCCGTGCAGGTGCTTTGTGCCGAGGCCGACCGTCTCCCGCTCGCGGCCAATTCGGTGGATCACGTGGTTTGCCTCGGGGTCTTCGAGTTTCTAAATGACTATTCGCCGGCGCTGGGGGAAATTTCCCGCGTTTTGCGGCCCGGCAGGTTGGTAATTTTGGCGGTTCCCAGCGCAATCAGTTTGTACAATCTATCGGATCGCCTGGTCGCCGGTACGATCGGTCCGCTATGGCGCGCGCTCAAGCACATTAGGGGTCGCGCACCGGCTCCAGTTCGAACTCGTCCGGAGACAAACCTCTGTGTGCCTTGGAAATTCCGCAACCTGCTGCGGGAGCATGATCTCCACCCCGAGCGAGACGGCTACTCCAACTATTTTCTTTATCCGCTGGATCGATTCCCCGCCATCGACGTGAAGGTGGCGGCACTCCTCGAACCGTTAACCTCCGTGCCGATTGCGAAGTTGGGGGCTGCGGTTTATATGGTTTCGGCGCGCAAGACCAACTAGGCTAGGCGCTTCCGCAGGGTCGTTCAGTTCGGAGGGCCACCGGGAGTGTCGGGCTGAGAGCCTGGTGGTGGAGGCGGGATCTGAGGCACAGTCGACACTGTGCTGCCGCTCTGCTGCTGGCCATCGGGTTCCTCGCCCGGGCGTCGCAGCGTGGGTCGATAGGCCGGCTGCGGCTCCTCTTTCTTCTGCGCGACCTCGGTTTCTTCCGACTTCAAATCCACTTCTTTTTGCGTGCGCACAATCTTCTGGCCGTCGACGGTCATGATCTCCAGCCGCGTAACGAACGGACCCGTGAAGCGCACGAAGTCGACCTCTTCCGGCGGATTGCCATAGATCCATTCTTCGTAGGCGGCACCGTTGTCGTCTTTGTCGCGGATCTTCTTCGGCGGACGGCCTTTGGCGAAGACCACCATGTCTCGGTCCATACCCACCAGCACCTGGTGGTTCTTGATAGCGTTCTGCACCTTCGGCGGCAAGGTCTTCTCATAGGCTTCCGCCTCAGTCAGGGCCTTGAAGTCAAAGACCGGCGCGAGCAGATCACGCACTTGGGTGCCCGTCATTTCGGGGACGTATTTGTCGAACTCCAGCGTGACGGTCGATCCGGTGGCTTCCAGGCTCTTGGGCGCGCCCCCCGGCGTGATACCGCCGCCCCCCATGCCCACCTGCACATGCTGATACCACTTCTCCTTCTTCTTACCGCCGCCGTTAATGTCGAAAACAATCGACTTCTCTTTGATCACAACATTGGTGATGACGACGCGATCGCCGGGCTTGGCGGCAAAGCCGTTCGTCATAACCAACTGTGCCACCTTCTGGCTGTCGGGCGTGATCTTGCCGTCCTTGAGCACCAGGCCACGCTCGCCGCGGGGAATGACAATGCGCGCGAAGACGCGTTCCGCCGTAAGATCGCGCATCACCTCCAGACGAGTTCGCGGCGTCATTTTATCCGATGGATTGGGCGAGTTGGTGTCCCCGGCGAATAAGGGAAGCGGCAGCAAGATAGCTGTCGCGAGCAGAGAAGCAAATGCGAGCTTCATGGAAACCCCGACTGCGAACCATTATATGCCGCTCCGAGCTACGGCAGACTCAGGCTTGGATGCTGGAGATAGGATCGCGGGCGGCCTCTTGGAGAGCGGGATGGCGCGCCGGTTGCGGCAAGGCGCTCAATGGCAGTTTCCATAGCAGGAGAGTTCCGATCAAGAAGACCACGGTCGCGGCCACGCCAGCCTCCGGGCCGTAGGTGCCGCCGGTAAGCCATTTCGGGCCGAAGGCATCTGTGTAGACCCACAGGTTGAACACGCGAAAGCCACTGACCGGCAGTCCGAACCCAAATCCGAGCATGGTGTTCCAGCCGAAATGAATGCCCCACGGCAGCCACAGCGCCCGGGTTCGCAGGTAAGCAATAGAGAGCAGAATCCCGATTAATATGGAGTTGCAGGCGCCCCAAATGCTGGCGTTGGGGTTGAGCAAATGCAGCAGGCCGTACATCGCGGAGAAAATCATTACCGCCAGTGCGCTGCCGATGCCGCGCTCCAAATGCTGGAAAGGATATCCGCGAAACACCAACTCCTCGGACAACGCGGTGACTAGCAACATGACCAGCAGCACACCCAGGTTTGGCAGCAGGTGCACGCTCATGAGCGGAATAAACCTGAAATGTCCGAGGAAATGGATCGGAGCTATGGCCAGAAGCGTGAGACCGCCGCCGACGGCGCAGCCAATGATGAATTGCTTCAGCCAGCCCCGCACGCGAGGCAGGCCCTGCGCGGCTATACGATGGTCTTCTACATGATCGCCGATGGTCAGCATCCAGGCGAAGATACCGAGCAGCAGCAGCAGCCAGAGGCAGCGGAAGATGACCTCGGTGCGGAACGGACGCTGATCGCCGGCTTCGTGTGCGATGTTTCCCGAAACCCAAAACGCCAATGCGGCCAAAAACAGTGAGAGCGCGAACGCCCATAACGGCCGTAGTCTGCCTTCGTTGTCCCTGAAGCTGCTCATACCTATGCCGTTTGCCGCCGCGTTGCGTGATGGAAGCGGAGGCCTTCGGGCGCAACCCGAAAATCGAGCGGCTGCCCGCCATGCTCGCGTATGGCCTCCTCCACTCTACTCCGAGTACCCCTGTCGATGAGCGCGATTACGCAACCACCGCCGCCCGCGCCGCAAACTTTAGCCGCCCGCGCTCCGTTCCGCTTTGCCACCTCCATCAGTTTATCGATCGTCGGAGTCGTGATGCCGGGGGCGTTGGTGCGCCGCAACTTCCATTCCTCGGCCATCAGCTCCGCGACGGTCTCCCAAGTCTGGGCTGCGAGCGCACGTCGCATCGCCTGTGCAATTCGTGAGATCTCGGAAAAATTCCGAACCACCTGCGGATCGCCATCGATGCACTGCTTGAATACCTCCCAGTTGTTGGTTCCGGACTGGCGTGGCGCTCCCGTATAAAAAAGCACGAAGCGCTGATTGATTTCTTTGGCCGGAACGGCGATCTCCTGGCGCGTGATGCCGGAAACGTCCAACTGGATCGCGTTCACGCCGCCGTACATGGCCGGGTAGTAGTCCTGGCAGCCGGTAGGCACGCGAATCAACTGCGCCTCCAGGTTCTGCGCAATCACTCGAAGCTGCTCGAGCTCGATCTGCTGCCCAACGAAGCGCGCCAATGCCGCCGTGCTGGCGATCATCAGCGCCGACGAGCCCGAGATTCCGGCGCCGGCCGGCGACTCGGAATGCGTCTCCAGCAAGCAGCCATCTCTGGGCTGGAAATATTGCATCAGGATCGCCGCCAGCGGATGCGCGTACGACGGCACAGACAGCAAATGGTCGAGGTTCGCGAAATGCTCTTCGCGGCCGGTGTCGTGCGATTTGAGATGAATCTCGCGATCGGTGCGCGGCGTGATCCGGCAAGCCGTCTGGATGTCCAGGGCCATGTTCACGCTCACCGCTCCGCGATGGAACAGGTACAGTGGCCAGATATCGATCGTGCCGCCGGCGAGATCGGCGCGGCAAGGCGCGGTGGTCAGGATTTGATCATCGTGCACTTGCGCTACAAATTGAGAGAAGGATTGCATCCTAGGATTCGGCCCCAAGTTCTGTGCCCACCGCAAGCACTTCGTCAACAATCTGCTCCACGTCACCCCGCGTCGTGCGATGGTTGACGAAGCAGGCCCGCAAAGCGAATCTCCCATTCAGACTCGCGTTCGATAAGAATACCTTTCCCCGGCGAACCATGCGCTGCAAAATCGAACGATTCAGCGCGTCGAGCTCCGTTGCGGCGCGCTTTGAGACATATCGGAAACAAACAGCGCTCAAAGGAACGGGCGCAAGCAACTCGAGTTCGCGATGGCCTGCGATGAGCTTGCCCAAGAATTGCGCGTTTTCGAGATCGTTGCGAATGGCCTCGCGAAACTTTTCCAGTCCGTGATAGCGCAGCGAGAGCCAGAGCTTCAATGCGCGAAAGCGCCGCGACAGCTCCATCGATTCCTCGAAGAACGCGAAGCTTTCGGCCGGATCGTCCAGGAGCGACTGGGCATAATCGCCGGTTTGGGAGAAAGCGCTTCGTGCGGCATTCGCGTCGCGATAGAGCAGGCAGCCGCAATCCACGGGCTGATAAAGCCACTTGTGCGGATCGAGCGAGAGCGAGTCGGCTGCATTCAACCCTATGAACTTTTCCGGTTGTGCAATGGATGCGAGCGCACCGTAGGCGCCATCGATGTGAAACCACGCCCCGTATTCACGGGCAACGCTCGCTAGCTCGATGAGCGGGTCGATGCTGCCGGTCGCGACAGTTCCGGCCGAACCGACAATAGCGATCGGCGTTTGGCCGGCGGCAATGTCGCTCGCGATGGCATCGCGCAAAGCATCGGTGCGAACGCGGAAATCGCGGTCGCAGGGGATGAGCCGCAGGTGATCGCGCCCAATGCCCAGCAGGGCAACCGCTTTCGGGATCGACATGTGGACCTGCTGGGAGGCGTACACCGTTCCCGGCTGTGCACCGCGCTCATTCGCCGGCAGGCGGGCCTCGCGTGCCATGGCGAGCGCCATCAGGTTCGCGGGCGAACCGCCGCCGGTAAGCGAACCGGTGAACCCTTTGCAGCCGATCGCCTCCGCCAGCCAGCCAACAACCAGATGCTCCAGTGTTGTCGCCGTCGGCCCGGAACGCCATGCGGTTGTGTTCTGGTTGAGGACGCTGGTGAGCAGGTCAGCCGCAGCCGCGACCGGCTCACCCGAGCCGAAAACATAGCCGAAGAAACGCGGGCTGTTCGGGCGACAGCCGTCGATCACCTTCGTCAGCTCGCCAAAGATGGCGTCGCCCGCTCCACGTTCCGAAAGTTCGCTGGAGAACCACGTCGCGAGTTCGCCGGCGGTCACCTCGGGGAAGCTGGGAAGCTCAGGGACCGAGGCCAGATATTCGAGCGAGAGCCGCGTGATTCGCTCAAAAATCTCTTCGTATTTCGCGTGGGAAAGTATGAGCGGATTCATGCGCCGATGGCCCCCGTTCATTGTAATTGTGTGCCTCGCTCTGTCAGTCCGAGCCCAGTTGTCGCTCACCGGCCCGTTCGCACGACTACATCGTTCGATCTGGAACTGTCGCATCGCGCGGCAGCCGCTTACATCTCTACCGCACCCGATAACACGCGCTAAAATGTTTGCTTCGTACCGGGAGGACTCATGGCAACTCTCACCACGCGTACCAATCCGCTCTCCTTCCTCACCGAGCAACTGAACGAACTCAAGCAGAAGGGCACCTACTTCAAACTGCGCGTGCTTGATGACGAGCAGGCGCCGGTCTGCACCTTCGACGGCAAGAAGGTCATCAATCTGGCGTCCAACAATTACCTCGGACTGACGACTCATCCCAAGCTGCGCGAGGCGGCACTGAAAGCCACGAGCGAATTCGGCGTGGGCTCAGGCGCGGTGCGTACCATCGCCGGCACCATGAAGATCCACATGGAACTGGAGGAGAGGATCGCCCGCTTCAAGAACGTCGAAGCCTGCGTGGTCTTTCAGTCCGGCTTCACGGCGAACGCGGGCACAGTTTCTGCCATCCTCGGCAAAGAGGATTTCATCATCTCCGACGAGCTGAACCACGCCAGCATCATTGACGGCGCGCGGCTCTCGCGCGCGAAAATCAAGGTCTTCCGCCACAAGGACGCCGCACACGCCGAAGAGCTGCTGAACGAAGTCAAGAACGAGCCCGGGCACAAGCTGCTCATCACCGACGGCGTCTTCTCGATGGACGGCGATATCGGCGCGCTGCCGCAACTGACCGAACTGGCCGAGAAGTACGGCGCCATCATGATGGTGGACGACGCGCACTCCTCCGGCGTGCTCGGCCGCAACGGCCGCGGCACCATCGACCACTTCGGCCTGCACGGCCGCGTCGATATCCAGGTCGGCACGCTGTCGAAGGCCATCGGCGCGCTCGGCGGATACGTCTGCGGCACTCGCGACCTCATCGAGTTCCTCTACCATCGCGGCCGCCCGTTCCTCTTCTCCACCTCGCATCCGCCGTCAGTCGCGGCAACCTGCATCGCGGCCTTCGATGTTCTGGAGCAGGAGCCCGAGCGCATCGAGAAGCTGTGGGAGAACACGCGCTACTGGAAGAAAGAGCTGGGCGGCCTCGGCTTCAACATCGGCGGCGTCAACACGCCGGCCAGCGAGACGCCGATCACGCCCATCATCATCGGCGACGGCAAGCTCACCATGGACTTCTCGCGCGAGCTCTTCAACGAAGGCGTGATGGGCACAGGCATAGCCTTCCCAACAGTCCCCGAAGGCAAAGCCCGCATCCGCACCATCATGACCGCCACGCATACGAAGGACCAACTCGAGCAGGCGCTGGAGACGCTGAAACGCGTCGGCAAGAGGATGGGGATTTTGAGCAATTAGCAACTAGCAGTTGGCAGTTAGCCAAAGCTGCTCGCACTGGTAAATTGTCATCACGAACGAAGTGAGGGATCTGCTGGTCGCCCGAACGGGAAGGCTTGCGCGAAGGGGGAGGACCGACAACTGCTTCACGCCCGCAGGAAGATTCTCTGCCCAACTGCCACTCGGCCGACGCGCGTGACCGCGGCGTATACTCCCGCATAGTTCTGGTTGGCGCGCACCACCGCCTTCATCACCTCCGGCGCAAGACTTGCCGAGTCGGGATCGATGTTCACCATCGCGCAGCGCTCATCGCGCATGGTGACGGTGATGGCGGGCGCGTCGTCCTCCAGTCCCCAGTCCCGAATCCCCAGTTCCCGAAACCTGACCTCTGACCCCTGAACCCTAACTCTCGAACACCACCTTGCCCCCAACGATGGTCGCGACGGTGCGGCCGGTGAAGGTCCAGCCGTCGAAGGGAGTGTTGCGCGACTTCGAGAGCGACTGCGAGGCGTCGAAGGTCCAGCGCCGCTTCGGGTCGAAGATGGTGACGTCGGCGTGCGCGCCCTTGGCGAGAGTGCCGCGGCCTTCCAGTCCAAACAGCTTGGCGGGATTCGTGGACATCACCTCAACGATCCGCGCAAGCGGCAGCTTGAAGTGATGATGCAGGACTGTTAGGGCAATCGGGAATGCAGTTTCCAGGCCGGTAATGCCGAAGGACGCGCGCTCGAACTCGATCTGCTTCTCGTGGAAAGCGTGCGGCGCGTGATCGGTGGCGATCACCTCGATCGTGCCGTCGAGAATGCCCGCAATCAGCGCATCGCGGTCGGCCGCTGACCGCAGTGGCGGATTCATCTTGTAATGGGTGTTGAACTCGCCCACGTTCGCGTCGATGAGCGTGAAGTGATGCGGGGTCACTTCGGCGCTGACCGGAAGCTTTTGTTGCTTGGCCGCGCGCACGGCTTCAAGCGCTTCGCGGGTGGAAAGATGGGCCACGTGCAGGTGGCCGCCGGTCTCGCGCGCCAACGCAATGTCGCGTTCCACCACGCCCGCCTCGGCCGAGTTGGGCATGCCGTGCACACCCAGACGAAACGACGTGGGGCCATAGTTCATCGAACAGCCGACTGTAACGCGGGTGTCCTCTGCGTGCTGCACTACCGGGAGCTTGAGCCGGGCCGAGTGCTTGAGCGCAGCGCGCATCAGTTGGTCATCGAGAAGGGGTTTTCCATCATCGCTGAAGGCAACCGCGCCCGCTTTCTTCAGCGCGGTGAAATCCGTCAGCTTCTCGCCGAGGCTGCCGACTGTGGCGGCGGCGATGGGAAAGACGTTGACCCGCGCGCCGCGTTCCGGCGACTGCATCCAGCGCGTGATCTCCGGCGTGTCATTGACCGGCGAGGTATTCGGCATGGCGCAGACCGAGGTGAATCCGCCGGCGGCTGCGGCCGCGGTTCCCGTCGCGATGGTCTCCTTGTGCGGCTGTCCCGGCTCGCGCAGGTGGACGTGGACATCGATGAGGCCTGGACAGACGATGCAGCCGCGCGCGTTAAAAGTCCGGTCGGCCTGACCGCGCAGAGTGCCCGCAGGCGCAACTGCGGCGACGCGCCCGTCGCGGAGCAGCACGTCCATCTCGTGATCGATGCCGTTGGCGGGATCGATGACGTGCCCGTGTTGGATGAGGAGGGATTCCATTCTTCTCAATAGGGGTCCTTCGACTCCGCCGCGCCCTCTAAGATCTTTTTTCACCACGGAGACACAGAGGACACGGAGTTTCTTAAACCGGGTCTTCTCCGTGATCTCTGTGTCTTTTGCTTCACTTCGCGCCCAGCACCATCGCCAGAATCGCCATGCGCGTCTTCACGCCGTTGCGCACCTGTTCGTGAATGCAGGACTGCGGGCCGTCGGCGACTTCGCTGGTGAGCTCCATGCCGCGAATGACCGGCCCGGGATGCATGAGAATCGCATTCGGCTTAGCGAGCTTCATGCGCTGTGGCGTCACCTGATAATTCGCAACGTATTCCTCGACGCTGTGATGGTGTCCCGTGATGCGCTCCTTTTGGACGCGCAGGGCCATGATTACGTCGGCGCCCTGCAACGCCGCATTGAGGTCGTGGCTGACCGCAACTCCCGGCGCGAGCGTTGCGGCCACTTCGGGCACGAAATCCGGCGGCCCGCAGAAGATCACCTCCGCTCCGAAGCGCGACAGCAATTCCGCATTCGAGCGTCCCACTCGGCTGTGGTAAACATCGCCAACAATCACCACGCGCAATCCGCGCAGCCGCTTCTTGTGATTCAGCATGGTCAGCGCGTCCAGCAGCGCCTGCGACGGATGCTGGTGCATGCCGTCGCCCGCATTCACCACCGGTACGGAGACATAGCGCGACACCAGGTGCGCCGAGCCGCTGTTGGGATGGCGCATCACGATGACGTCGGCGCCGATGCACTCGACCGTCCAGCCGGTGTCGATCAGCGATTCGCCCTTCTCGATGCTGGAGGAGGTCGCCGTGACCAGCGTGGTCACCGCACCCAGCGCCTTGGCCGCGAATTCGAACGAGGTACGCGTGCGGGTGGAAGCTTCGTAGAAGAGCAGAACCACCCGCTTGCCGCGCAGCAACTGCGAGGGCCGACTGGGGTCCATGCGCCCGGCCAGCGCCAGGATCGATTCGATCTGCCCGGTCGTAAGCTGGTTGATACTCAGCAGCGAACCCAGTGGCTTCATTGCGCTTCGGGCGTCCGCTCCAGCAACAGCACCTTGTCGGCGCCATCGCTCTCCTGCAGCTTCACTTCGATGATCTCGTCGGGCGAGGTCTGAATGCTGCGCCCGACGAAGCTGGCCTCGATGGGCAACTCGCGATGCCCGCGATCGATGAGCACGCAGAGTTGGATGCGGCGCGGCCGGCCATGATCGAACAGCGCGTCCATGGCAGCGCGCGCCGTGCGTCCGGTATAGAGCACGTCATCCACCAGCACCACGTACTTATCCTGAATATCGAACCCAATGCTGCTCGGATTCACCTGGGTACGGTGACCGGCGGGGGCAAGATCGTCGCGATAAGAGGCGGTATCCAGCGTACCCACGTCCACCGGCGTCTTCTCGATGCGGCCGAGGATCTTAGCCAGCCGCTGCGCCAACGGCACACCGCGGCGAATAATTCCCACCAGCCCAAGGTTGGAGACGCCGTTGTTCTTTTCCACGATTTCGTGCGCCAACCGGACCAACGTGCGTTCGATTTCCGATCCCGACAGGAGCTGCGATTTTTCGCGGAGATTGGGAGAGTGGGTGGAGACTTTCGTCATGCCGCTGGCAATCATACGCATGACCAAGCTGCGGAGCAACTGCCGCTGCGCATGCCCTGCGTGACCATGGGCCTGCTACCACGAGTCACAGTGAAAACTCCACCACGAGACACCGTTCGGCTTCTCCATACACGTCTGTGACCTCCGAGGTGATTGATTCTTGAGAGATGGCATCGCGGCCGCGGGCGAATTATCACAAACCGCGCCGTTGACCGGAGATGGAGGCCGCTACGGCGCCGCCGGCCGCGGAGAGCACAATAAACACGATCCCGAAGATCAGCAGGAAAAAGGCAATCATGGTGGCCGCACCTTGCGGCGTGCTCATGTAGTCGAGGAGGTTCTGCATCATCTGCTGCACCCTGGGATCGGAGTTGCCCGCCATCTGAGTCTGCATCTGCTCTTGCATGGCGTGGCGAAAGTTCCCCGTGTTGCGAAGCGCGACAAAGGAAACGACGGACGTAACTGCGTTGAAGAGGAAACCGAAAAGCCCAGCCAGTGCACCCATCCGCATTCCCATGCCTGGCGTGATGGTCGCGCCGGGCATACGGCGGCGGTACAACGGCGCCATCAGAGCGCCGCCGAGCAGCATCCACACCACTCCTCCCATCCGCAGAACGGGAACGGTTACCACGAAAAGTATGGCTGCGCCGACACCGCATAACAAGGCGTCCCGGCGCGCCAGACGCCACTGAATCATGCCCGGCAAGGGTGGATAGGCCACTTCGCTGCGGGTCCACGCTGGTGGCGGGCTAATCTGCGCAGCCGGGAGAGTCACTTGTCCAGTGAGGTCGGCAGAGCCTGGAGCTTGCCCTTCCGCCGAGGTTTCAGGGGTGACGACGCGAATCTGGGGCGCGCCGCAGTGCGGGCAAAACGCCGTGCTCTCCGGGATCTCAGCCTGGCATCGGTAGCAGGAGTGCTCCACTTGCCGAACGTTACAGGATTCGGGCGGGAGGTGGCAACCTGCGATAGTTGATTTGGACCGCTTTGTTCACCACGGAGAACACGGAATGCACGGAGTGTTAAGGAAACTCTGAACAAGTTCCTACATGCTAAGAACCAGGGCTGAAGTGTCTGCGTGAGAACTATGCCGCCGCTCCGCGGCTCGGAGAAATTTCCCACCTGACCCAGGACTCCGCTGCGCTCCGTCCTGGGCTAACGGCACAGCCACCCCTGCGGGGTTCGATTTTCGTGCTTCCTGCTCCACTGCCTCAAGGAAAATCTAGTTCTCACGCAGACACTGAAGCCCTGCTGATTTATGAGGGTTGGACGCCGGCCTGAAGGCCGGCTCTTCCACCGACCGACTTAATCAGAGCCTCCTTAGCTCTTGCCGGCCCGTGCACTTCCGCGTCGTCTGTGGCAAGAAAATCGAGGTGCGTGCCAGTCACGCAGACGCGAAGATGCCTATTGCTTTCTGCTTTCCTTCAGCTTGCGGGATTTCGCCTCGACGCCGTCAGCCAACTTTTTCTTGTATGCATCGAGCTGCTTCGCGACGTGCTCGTCCGCGGTAGCGATGACCTGCGCGGCCAGAATGCCGGCATTGGTTGCGCCCGGCTTGCCGATGGCGACAGTCGCGACGGGAATGCCCGCCGGCATCTGCACCATCGCCAGCAGCGAGTCGAGGCCGAGCAGGGAAGTAGATGGGATGGGCACGGCGATGACCGGCAGGGTGGTCTCGGCGGCGATGACTCCGGCAAGATGGGCTGCGCCGCCCGCGCCCGCGATGACCACCTTCACGCCGCGCGCTCTTAAGCCGCGTGAGTATTCGCTGGTGCGCGCCGGCGAGCGGTGCGCCGAGGTGATGTCGATTTCGTGAGCAATGCCGAACTCATCGAGGATCTTCGCGGCCTCGTTCATGATCTCGAGGTCGGAGTCGCTGCCCATGACGATGGAGACGAGTGGAGTGGTATTCATATTTATTAACCGCGACGGAACTGACGTCCCCGAAGGGACTCGGGGAACTTTGGGTACGCTACCCAGCACTCCGCTTCGCTCCGTGCTGGGCTATCCTGACTCCGCGCCTCCGGCGCTCGGCCTTATGTGATTCGTTACAGCGATGCAAATACGAACGTCGGACTCACTTCCCTGCCCGTAGATGCTTAAGCCCGCGGGCGGCTATGTCTTTGCGATAGTGCATGCCTTCGAAGCGAATTTTCATCACAGCATCATAGGCGCGCTCGACGGCGTCGGGCAGGTCTTTGCCACGGGCGGTCACGCCCAGCACGCGTCCGCCGGAGCTGTAGTATGAGCCGTCGCGGCGGCTGGTGCCCGCATGGAAAACCTTCACGCCATAGATGCGATCGGCTTCATCGATACCGGTGATCAGCTTGCCCGCTTCAAACGCGCCGGGATATCCGTCTGACGCCATCACGACGCACACTGCCGGCTCGGGCGACCAGCGAAAATCGCCCTCGCTGGCGCGCCCGGCGACCGCAGCTTCAAGCGCGTCCAGCAGGTCGCTTTCCAGACGCATCATGATTGGCTGCGTCTCCGGATCGCCGAAGCGGCAGTTGAATTCGAGCACCATCGGCCCGGTTGCGGTCATCATGATGCCGCAGTAGAGAATGCCTTTGTACGGCGCGCCTTCGGCCTTCATGCCGGCGATTACAGGTCGCGCGATATGGGCCATCAGCCACTCGCGCATCTGGGCGTCGACGATCTGGTCGGCGGAGTACGCGCCCATGCCGCCGGTGTTGGGGCCCTGGTCGTTGTCGAAGACGCGCTTGTGGTCCTGGGTCGCGACCAGCGGAACGACGCGCTCGCCATCGCTCATGACCAGGAACGACAGTTCCTCGCCTTTGAGGCATTCCTCCAGCACCACGCGATGACCGGCGTCCCCCAGGATCTTGCCCGCGAGCATTTCGTCGGCGATACGCTGAGCTTCATCCTTGGATGGCGCGATGGCGACGCCTTTGCCCGCGGCCAGCCCATCCGCCTTGACCACGATGGGCGCGTGAAACAGCTTCAGCGCCTCGGCGACTTGCTGTGAGCTTGTACACACCGAATACTTCGCGGTGGGAATGCGATACCGCTGCATGAATTCCTTGGCGAAGCTCTTGCTCGATTCCAGCCGGGCGGCGGCGCGCGTGGGGCCGAAAACGGGCCAGCCACGGCTTTGGAATTCGTCGGCGACACCCAGCGCCAGCGGCAGCTCCGGTCCAACGACGGTAAGGTCCGGGCGCAGCCGGTTGGCAAGCTGGACCAGCGAGGGGACGTCCTTCAGATCGGCGGAGACGCATTCAGCGTCGGTGGCGATGCCGCCGTTGCCGGGAGCGCAACAGAGTTTGGTGATGCGGGGCGATTGCCGCAGCTTCCATACCAGCGCGTGCTCGCGGCCACCGCTGCCGAGGACGAGTACTTTCATCGGAACAAGTCGTGCCTTTTCTTTCGTTGCAGGCGAAAGAAAAAGAGTAGGGGCCGATGCCGCGCATGTCAAACAAAGCCAGCGGCTGAGGCTCCGGGAACTCTCCCTCATGAGTTGAAGGCAGCGGTCACAACCGCCAGCATCCAGTGGGCTTGCGTGATAAAATCACGGCTGAATATCTAGCGAGAGTGTGTCTTGATCGAGATAGCGCCCTCCATCTTGTCGTGCGATTTTGCCCGCCTGGGCGAGGACGCCAATGCGGCGGTTCGCGGCGGCGCGACGCTTCTGCATGTCGATGTCATGGACGGGCATTTCGTCCCTAACATCACCATCGGCCCGCCGGTGGTCGCGTCTTTGCGCAAAGTGGTGGATGTTCCGCTGGATTGCCATCTGATGATCGAGAATCCCGACGAGTACATCCCGGCGTTCGCCGATGCGGGCGCGAACTGGGTCTCGGTGCACCAGGAGATTTGCGTGCATCTGAATCGCACGCTGGAGCTGATCCTTAGCCATGGGATGAAAGCCGGCGTGGTCATCAATCCGGCGACGCCGGTACAGACACTCGGCGAGGTATTGGACATCGTGCACCATGTGCTGGTGATGTCGGTGAATCCCGGCTTTGGAGGACAAAAGTTTATTCCTGCGACGCTGGAGAAGGCGCGCAAACTCGCGACCATGCGCGCTGCGAAAGGGGTCAAGTTCCGCATTGAGATGGACGGCGGCATCGACCTGGAGACGATCGGGCCGGCCGCGCGTGCTGGGGTGGAATTGTTCGTCGCCGGCAGCCACGTGTTCGGCAAAGGCGATCCCGGGCGCAATGTGCAGGAGTTGCTGAAAGCGGCGCAGGGCGCCATGATGCAGACCGCGTGAAAAAGCAGTAGCCAGTAGTTAGAGGCCAGTGGTCAGTTACGGAACGACATCGTCGGTTGTCAGCTAGCGGTTGATGCCGATGAAGTGGGTGTTTTCCTGGAAGGTGGTTTGGATGTTTCGTCGAGTAGTTTTGAGTACGGCAACGGGGTTCGTGCTGATTTCGCTATGCTGCGCAGCACAAGACACAAACGCGGCGCAGGCCCAGAGTGGCACAAGCACCGCGCAAGATACCAGCGCGAACGGCACACAGGCCAAGGCTGCCGCCAGTACGCAGGCGCAGCCGCAGGCTTCGAACAGCAAGACGGCAGCTTCGCCGCAGCAATCCAGCAGCAAGAAGAAAAAGAAGAGCAAGAAGAACGCCAATCCCATTGCCGATGTCGATTCCAAGCAGCCCGACAAGGTGCTGTTCGACCGCGCCGAAGACGCGATGAAGCACGGGAAATACGATGTGGCGCGCTTGAGTCTGCAGACCCTGATCAATACCTACCCGGATTCGGAGTACATAGCGCGCGCCAAGCTGGCCATCGGCGATTCCTGGTATCAAGAGGGCGGTACCGCTGCCATGGCTCAGGCGGAGAGCGAATACAAGGACTTCATCACCTTCTTCCCCAACATGCCGGAAGCGGCGGAGGCGCAGATGAAGATCGCCAACATCCATTTCAACGAAATGGAGAAGGCCGACCGCGATCCCACGCATGCCCTCCGCGCCGAAGAAGAGTATCGCCAGATGATCCTGCAGTTCCCCGACAGCCCGCTTATCCCGCAGGCCAAGGAACGCTTGCTGGAGGTGCAGGAGATCCTTGCGCGCCGCGAATACCTGATTGGGCACTTCTACTATTTGCGCGACAGCTACCCGGCAGCCATCGCACGCCTGAAGTCGGTCACCGACACCTATCCCCTTTACAGCGACGCCGATGAGGCTCTGTTTGAATTGGGCAGTGCGTATGAGAAGGAAACCGATCTCATCCGCCGTTCCAAATTGCCGGAAGCCAAGAAGGGCGCGCTGATCAAAGAATACGATGCGGGTGCGGTGGCGGCTTACGACCGCATTCTCACGCGATATCCGCTGGAGCCCCGTGCCGTAGATGCGCGAAAGCGCCTGGAAGCGATGAAGCAGCCCGTCCCCAAGGCGACTCCGGAGGCCATCGCCGAGGACAAGAAGGAAATCGCCAGTCGGGCGTCGCTGGGAACGGTTGGCAAGGTGATGGAGAACTTCCGTCGCGGTCCGGATGTATCCGAGGCTACCAAAGTCGGTGAGCCTACGTTGGTCGATCCCAAACAGGCCAGCGCACCGGATCTGGTGCGTCAGGCGAACGCGCTGGTCGCCGGAACCGGTGATGCGGGCGGCGGAAATCACGTCAGTGTCGAGCAGGTGAACCCTGGGACTGCGCCGGCGGAGAACGCGCCGATTCCGCGTTCGGAGCCCACCCCCGGTACGACGGCTCCCATTGCGGGGGATGCAGCGGCGAACGGGTCCGTTGCGGCGGATGCCGGCAATGGAGCGAATTCCGCAGCTCCGGCCGCCGGCAGCGAAATGAAGAACGATATGGCGCCGGCAAGTACTGCGGCAGCGGCGCCGGTACCTCCTCTGCCGCCAACGCAGGTCAATGAAGTGTCCGGTGCGAACTCGAGCAGCAGCACCCAGCAATCGTCGGCCAGTTCGTCCACTCCACAGCAAGCTCCCCCAGCCAATTCGGATACGGAGAGTTCGTCGAAGAAAAAGAAAAAGAAGCACCTGCTGGTGTTCTGAAATTCCGCAGTCCCATCTCGGCTTCTGGAGTTTTTCCGCAGCGTATTGAAGACGCGCTCCACGCCGCTGTAGAACTGCTCTGGTCGTGACCAGAAGAAAAACCCTTTACAATCGCAGCGTGTATTTCCTCTACAGCCTGCTCGTGCTTTTGGCGCTGATTGCCAGCACGCCGTGGTGGCTGCTGCAGATGTGGCGTCACGGCAAGTACCGCACTGGGTGGAGCGAGCGGCTGGGCGGAGTGCCTGAGCGGCTTTCTTGTCATCCGGCCGAGCAGACAATTTGGGTCCATGCCGTTTCCGTCGGCGAGGTGCTCGCCATGAGTCACATCATCGAGCGACTCCAGAGAGAACTACCGCGATGGCGCATCGTGGTTTCCACGACGACAGACACCGGGCAGAAGCTGGCGCGGCAACGATTCGGGGAAGAAAACGTTTTCTACCTGCCGCTGGACCTTCCGTTTGCTGTGCGACCGTACTTTCGGGCTGTGCGCCCGACGCTGCTGGTGCTGGCGGAAAGCGAATTCTGGCCTAATCTGCTGCGTTCGGCGCAGCTTGCAGGCGCGAAGGTTGCCGTGGTCAACGCACGTATCTCCGACCGCTCGCTGCCCGGCTATTTTCGTTTTCGCAGGCTGCTGCGGCCGATGATGCAGAACATCGACCTCTTCCTGGCGCAGAGCGATGAAGACGCATGCCGGCTCATGCACATCGGGGCACCGCCGGAGCGCGTGCAGGTCAGCGGCAATCTGAAGTTCGAAGTCAAGAAGCCGGAGAAGTCCCACATTGTGGCAGTATTTGAGGAAGCGGTGCGCCGGGGGGAAATCGGGCCTGTGATCGTGGCCGGAAGCACTTTAGAAGGCGAGGAGGCCATGCTGCTCGATGCGTTCCGTGAGGTGCAATGGCGCCACCAGAGCGCGCTTCTAGTGCTGACGCCACGGCATCCCGAACGCTTCGACCGAGTCGCCGAGATGATCTCGCGTTCGGGCATGTCGTATCAGCGACGCTCGCGCTGGGATGGAGTGAGTTCGATCGCGCCCGGCATTTTCCTGCTCGACAGCATCGGTGAGCTCGCGGCTATATATCAAGTGTCTGAACTGGCGTTTGTCGGCGGCAGCCTGGTACCGCGTGGCGGGCACAATGTCGTTGAGGCAGCGCAGTTCGGCAAGGCGATATTGGTCGGACCGTTTACAGAAAATTTTCGCGATATTATCGATATCTTTCTCCATGCCGACGCTTTGCGTGTCGTCAATACGCAGTCACTCGTACCCACCCTGCTGCAGCTCGTCGCAAATGCTGAGGAGCGCGCTGCGCTCGGCGATCGCGCGCTCGAGGTCATGTGTGCGCAGCAGGGAGCAACGGAGAAGACCGTCAACGCGCTCCTGAACCTGTTGACCTCATCCGTCCCAGCAACTGAGGTCCACTCGGAGAGCCGGGCGTGAATCCGCTGGCAACACTGTATGGCACGGTCGTGCAGACGCGCAACGGGCTCTACGATCGCGGCAAGCTGCCCATCGGAAAACTTCGGGGGCCGGTTGTCAGCATCGGTAATTTGAATGTTGGCGGATCGGGCAAAACACCGTTTCTGATTGCGCTTGGAAAATTGTTGCAGCAGCGCGGCATCGCATTCGACGTACTCTCGCGCGGCTACAGGCGGGCGACGCGCGGTGTCGCTTTGGTCGATCCCGCCGGTTCACCACGCGACTTCGGCGACGAGCCAATCCTCATCGTGCGCAAGCTGGGCGTGCCGGTCGTTGTTGGCGAGGACCGTTACCAGGCCGGGCAATTCGCCGAACAGAGATTCGGCCCGCAACTGCACCTGCTGGATGATGGCTTTCAGCATCGTCGACTGGCGCGCGACTTCGACATCGTGCTGATCACGCCGAGCGATACGCGGGACACTCTGCTGCCTACGGGCCGGCTGCGTGAGCCGCTCTCGTCGCTCGCTCGCGCCGATGCGGTGGTGCTAACAAACGAGGCCACTTCCGACGGACTGCCGCTTGGGAACCGGCAAGTCTGGCGGGCGTCGCGGGAGATCATTGCACCCAGGCTGGATGATCCGTGCATAGCATTCTGCGGCCTTGCTCGTCCCACCAATTTTTTTGCCGACCTGGCTTCGGCAGGTCTCACGGTGGCCGGTACGAAATCGTTTGCCGATCATCACGCTTACACGAAGGCGGACGTTCGCAAGCTGCGATTTCTCGGCGAACGGTACGGCGCCGCGGCATTTGTTACCACGGAGAAGGACGCGATCAACCTGGGACCGCTCATCTCCGAGCTGACGCCGCTGCATGTTGTTCCCGTTCAGCTCCGCTTGCAGGCGCCCGACGCCGCCATGGACTGGGTTCTGTCGCGGATTGCCGCAGCAAACGCCCATCCGCATGAGACAATTTAAGGGCACATTTTGCCCGGTGGACGTTTTCCGCACCGGGCGTTTCTTTGCATGAACAAGCAGCCGAGCGACGCAGAACGCTGGAAAAAAATTGTCCGCTCGTTTTCGGAAGTCTCGGTGACGGTATTGGCGGACCTGGTCGCCGACGAGTTCGTGTTCGGCGAAATCGCGCGGGTATCGCGCGAGGCGCCAGTGCTTATATTGAAGCATCGCGAGCGTACCGTCGTTCCGGGAGGCGGAGCGAACGCCATCATGAACCTCGCGGCCCTGGGGGTGAACGTCCTGCCGGTAGGGGTGGTGGGTGACGACGAAGCCGGTTGCCTGCTGATCGAACGCTTCAGGGAGAACAAGATTTCCACCAGCGGGATCCAGCGACTAAAGGGGCACACGACCACGACCAAGACGCGCATTCTGGCAGGCATGTCGCATACCAGCCGGCAACAGGTGGTGCGCGTCGACCGCGAACCCGAACCGCTGGCCGAGCTTCATCCCGCGCTGCTCAGCCTGGTCAATGCCGCGCGCGAATATGCCACAGCGTCGGATGCGCTGCTGCTTTCCGATTATGGTTATGGGGCGGCCACGCCGCGGCTGCTGACTTTCATAAAGTCGAACGGCTGCCTCCAGAACAAGCCCATCACCGTCGATTCGCGTTACCGGCTGCTCGAATACGAGGGGGCAACCGCGGCCACGCCGAATGAGCCGGAGGTCGAGGAAGCGCTGCACATCAAGATTGGGCATGACGATGAGGCGCTCTTCCGAACCGGCGAACGCCTGCTGCGCGACCTGGCGCTGGAGTCGCTGGTGATTACGCGCGGCCGCGACGGAATGGTGGCGTTCGAGAAAGATAAGCAGCCGATGGTGATCCCGATTTATGGTTCCGACCAGGTGGTGGACGTGACCGGGGCCGGCGATACCGTTATTGCGACGTTCACCGCCGCGCTGGCTGCCGGCGCGAACACCGCTTCCGCAGCGCAACTGGCAAACATCGCGGGCGGCATCGTGGTGATGAAACGCGGGACGGCGACGGTTTCCAACAAGGAGTTGCTCGCCGCGATTGAGGCCGGCACTTAGCACTTAGCATTTGGCACTTCACATTTGGCCGATAAACCGCGCCGGAGCTGTTGCCAAATGCCAAGTGCCAAGTGCCAAGTACCCAAACCAAGCAACGCAAAATTTTCTCCCGCGAGAGCTTGCGGCAGCGGGTCGGAGAATGGCGAAGTGCCGGCGAGCAGATCGTGCTCACCAACGGCTGCTTCGATCTGCTGCACGTCGGGCATGTCCGCTATCTGCGCGGTGCAAAGGCGCTCGGCGGCAAGCTCATCGTGGCCTTGAACTCGGACGTGAGCGTTCGGCGCATCAAGGGCGGACCTAGACCGCTTATGCCCGAAGGAGAGCGCGCGGAAATCGTGGCCGCACTTTCCGATGTCGATGCCGTGGTCATCTTCGATGAGCCGGATGTGCGCGCGCTGATTCGCGAGATTCGACCCGATGTTCAAGCCAAGGGCACCGACTACACTCGCGACAACGTTCCCGAACGCGATGAGGTTCTGGCCTGCGGCGGCCGGGTGGAGATTGTCGGGGATGCCAAAGAACATTCCACCTCGGCCTTCATTGCGCAATTTGAGAAAGGCGGCGGAGGCAACCTATCCGGGTGAGTTCCCAATCTACTACGCGCTCGGCGGCTGAGGCCGCAAGGACGACCTCCTCCGCCCACATTTGGAGCCGGAAAGCGCGCCGTATGCGAGTGCCGCTCGGATTCGCATTCGCCGCGTTCTACATCTGGCGGGCGCAGCCGAAATGGCCGAGTTTGTGGGCCGGGATGACTGTAGCTGCGATCGGACTGGCGTTTCGGGCCCTGGCGTCGGGCCACGTGCAAAAGAACCGCGAGTTGACCACGACCGGGCCGTATGCCTACGTGCGAAATCCCCTTTATCTCGGCTCGATCATTATCGGCGCAGGCTTCGCGATCGCCGCCCGTGACATCTGGATCGGCATGGTGTTGGTGGTCTTCTTTCTCGCGATCTATCTCCCCGTCATTCGCGGCGAACAGAACTATCTGCGCCAACATTTCTCCGGATACGCCGAATACACCCGGCAAGTCCCGAGCCTGTTGCCGCGATCGCTTTCCTTCCAGGGCTTAACTCGCGGCTTCTCTCGTGAGTTATACTTCCGGCATCGCGAGTACAACGCCCTGCTCGGGGCGGCCGCCATGCTGGCGGTCCTCGTAGCGAAACTTCTCTGGTTCCCAGGACTACATTGAGCGCTTTCCTTTATCGCATTCGATTCGTACTCGTGGCGGCATTGTTCGGCGCAATGCTGGCTTACGGCGGCACGCCCAATGCGCCGCTCGGTGTGTCAACCCCGGGCCATACAGCAGCGGACTCGCGACCAGGTGCCGCATCGCGTATTCAGCCGCTGAGGCCAGGATTTCAATTTTCCTACGGAGAGACGCTCCATTACGAGGGCGAGTGGCGTTTCGTTCCCGCCGGCATCGCGACTCTGCGCATCGAGCAGTCCGGTACGCAGAACCATATAGCCGCGACCGCCGATTCCTCCGGCGTGGTCACCATGCTGTATCGCGTGCAAGACCGCCTGAATACGTATTTCGACGCCGGCAAGCTGTGCTCCTACAAGGTGATCAAGCACACCGAAGAGGGCTCGCGCCAACGCGAAACGGTGGTCACCTACGACTACGCGCGCGGCAAAGCGGTGTTGGAGGAGCGCAACCTCAAAGACAATCAGCAGAAGAAGACGGAAAACGATATACCCGGTTGCGTGACCGATATTCTTTCCGGGATTCTGTATGTCGCTAGCCTTCCGCTGCAGCCGGGCGACACGTACGTTTTTCCGGTCAATGATGGCGGCAAGACCGTTACCGCCCAGGCGCACGTGGAAGCTCGCGAAGACATCAAGACGCCGGCGGGTACCTTCAAGGCGGTTCGAGTTGGTCCGGAGGGCGACTCCGGTGCGCTGCTGAAGAACAAAGGACGAATCTGGATTTGGTACAGCGACGATGGGCGCCACCTGCCGGTGCAGATGCGGGCGAAGCTCTTCTGGGGGACGGTAACGATTTATCTGGCCAGCATCAGCAAATGACCCCGTTATACCATCACTGTACCCGAAAGCGCTCCGAAATCAGGCGCTGCAGGCGCGGCCGGTAGAGGATGTCGTAGGCAAATTCCTTGTCGGGGAACATGGCGAGCGCGGCGCGCTTGGCGTTGGCGGCGAGCTCCGCCGCCTCTTCCACGGTAAGCTCCTCGTCCTGGCTGATCACCGACATGACCATGTTCATCATGATCTGCAGGCGGCGCAGCTTGCGGCGCTCATCTTCCTGCTCCTCGCTGCTTGCGGCCTGCGGCAATGCGCCAAGTTCCTTGCGTTCCGATAGCCCCATGAGTTCCCTTTCGAGGAGACCAGCCGGGACGTGGGTTGCCAGGCCGTGCCGATTGGTTTCCGCTACAATTTGATGTTCGTCGCGCGGTACCCGTTGCGCAGCGCCCAAGAGCGGGTTGCTTGGGTCGTAGCAGGGTTCCTGGGCTGCGATGGACGGCATCATACAACGAAACGCCGCGAATGCAGCCGGGAATCGAAGGTTGCAAGGCAATCGAACCCGCGTCAACAACGGGAGCTTCGGAGGAGCTATGGCAGAGGCAAAAGAAGGTCACGAGGAACTGAGGAAGGTGTTCGACACCGATGAGGAATCCGAGGCCATGGTGGTACGCGGCCTGCTGGAATCGGCGGGAATTGAGGCGATGATCCAGAACCGCGAAGCCCCGCAGGACATTCTGCCCGGCGTCGGTGGAGTCGTCATATTGGTGCGCCCGGAGGAGGCGGATGAGGCCTTGCAGACCATTGACGCTTACCGCAATAATCCCGCCAGTGATGCTGACGAGTCGGTCAGCGAGGAACCGGCCTAGCCGTTACCGTTTTGCCGTCAAGATAGAACGAAACCGCCCCGGCGAGATCGGTGCGATAGGTGGTGATGTGGGCATCCGCGTAGCGCTTCATCACCTCCGGCCGGGGATGCCGAAACGAGTTGTAAAAACCGACGGAGGCCACGGCAAAGCGCGGATTCACTGCGCGCAGGAATTCCGGGGTGCTGGAGGTGGCACTGCCGTGATGTCCGATTTTCAGCAGGTCGGCTTGCGGAGCTTCGTTTACCAGAAGGTCCTCGATTCGCTTGTGGGCATCGCCGACCAGCAGCGCGGAAGTTGCGCGATATTGCAAGCGTAGCACCAGTGATTCGTCGTCTTGCGCAGGATCGCGCGGCTCCCATCCAGGCTGCGGATTCAAGACGCGAACACGAACGCCTCCGAAATCAAAGGAGTCGCCGGTCGAATACTGGCGCGACTGCAGATGAAACTCTCGCGCGGTTTGCTGGACTTCGAGAAAACCGGGCGCGGGCGATTGCACTCCATACCACAGCTCTCGCGGTTGAAAATTTGCGATGACACTGCGTATGCCGCCGATGTGGTCGCTGTGGGCATGCGAGACGGCGACCGCATCCAGACAGCGAATTCCGCGCGACCATAAATATGGCGAGACCACTTCTTCCCCCACGTCGAACTCCGATCGCGAGTTTCCCGGCATGCCGCCGGCGTCCATCAACAGCGTCTTGCCTTGCGGCGTGATCAGCAGGATCGAGTCTCCCTGCCCCACGTCAATCGCTGTTATCTCAAGGACTCCGGGGCGCCACTGCGGCGCGGGCGGAAAGAGCATGATCCACGCCGCCGAAGCGAACAGTCCGGCAACGCCGAGCGCAGCAAGGAAGCGCCTTCTCGCGAGCAGGAGCGCCACGCCAAATGCCAGCGCCGTTGCAACGGAAACGGTCAACGCCGGCGTGGGTACACGTACATCTGCGACGCGGAAGTGGCCAATGGTGCGCACCGTTCCGGTGAGAGCATCAAGCGAGTACCCGGCCACCGCCCCCGGAAGATGTGCCAGCCAGGGCGACAGATATGAGAGTGCGACGGCCAGCACCGCGCTCGGCAACAGCACCGACGCAATGGGAATGAGCAGGGTATTTGCCGGCAGAGCCATCGTGGTGGCGCGATGAAAGTACCAGGCCATCGGCAGCGCCAATGCGAGTTGAATAACGGCCGAGACGAAAAGCAATTGCGCGGCCAGCAGAACGAAACCGGTGATGCCGACCACGACGAAGTTAGCTATGCGAGGGCCAAGCACTTCCTGCAAAGCCTCGCGCACGAGTCGCACCTCCACGCGAAACTGCGCTGCGCGCGTGGGGTGCGAGAAGTCATATTCCGGCGAATCGAGGTTTCGCAGCCCCATCTGCAATGGATAAACTGTGCGGCGCAGGATGGGGACGGCGATTCCTGCCACGGCGATCACGGAAAGAAACGTAAGCTGAAAGCTGGCCTCGAAGAGCGTGCGGGGATCCACGACCAGCATGCCCAAGGCCGCGATGCCGAGCGCGTTCAGCCCGGCGCGATCGCGAAACAGCAGCCGGGTGAGCAGGTAAATGGTGAGGGTGACCGTCGCGCGCACGATGGGCGAGCCAAGATCGGCGAGGAATGCGTAGCCCCATGCGAGCAGGATGGTCAACGACGTCGCCCACGTTTCTTGCAGGCGCAATCTGCGCAATGTCCAGAAAACCGCGAACGCGAGAATGCCGACGTTAATTCCGGAAACAACCAGGATGTGATAAGTCCCGGTGCGCTGGAAGTCGCTCTTGATCTCGTGTCCGAAGAAGGTGCGCCCGGCGATCAAGGCTACCTGCATCAGCGCGCCGCGTTCTCCCGGCCAAAGTTGTGCGATGTGTTCCAGCGCACTGCGGCGCGCGCGGCTGCGCCAATAGCCAACGCGGCTGCCCACAAAGCCGGGCAGTACCTGTATCTCGGTGGCATGCTCAGATCCGGTCAGGCGAATGCCCTGCGAGGCGAAATAGCCCGCTACGTCCATAGCTCCGGGATTGCGATAATTCCGCGGCACACGCAATTTGGTGAGAAAGTGCAGCCTCTGTCCGTAGCGGTACACGCGGAGTGGGGATTCGCCTCCCGCATCGCCGGCCTCGGCCTCTTCACTTTTCTTGCTGTAGAGGGTGAGCCTGATGCCGATGGGCCCAATCAGCACGCGGTCGTCGCGGCCAATCGATTCGCTTTCGACATCGACGGATTCCTGCTTGCCGCCGTAGGGGCTGTCGCGGAGCAAGCCTTCGCGAACGACGTGAGCAGTGACGTCGCTCTCGTTTTCGCCCGTAGCGAAAGCTCGCAGATTATCGGCCAGCGCCGGCTGGGCGGCGTCGCGTGCCTGCAGATAGAAGCCGCCAAGCGGGAGGATTGCGATCAGTGCGAGAGCGAACGCCAGTTGTGAAGAGCGGCGAAGCGCGAGAGCCGCCGAGAGAGCGGCAACGAGAAAACCGATCAGCCAGACCCAGGGAGAACGCCACAGGTAATTGGCAGCGACAATGCCGGCGGAGAATGCAAGAGCGGCAAGAAACAGTGGCTCCTGGCCACCACAGTACGGCCGTATAGGCGGTTTCTCCGGCCTACGACCGACCGGCGGCGACGCTTGCGCGGCGGCGCGCACGGCTGGTTTGCCAACTAAAGTCGTGGACACATCTCGCCCGAGTCCCGACTCGCGCGCCGTTGGCCACCTACCGTCAGCAGCGCCACGGGCGCTACGGGTCCGGCCGCGTCGATGGGAAAGTTACAAGCGGTCCAGGTCCTCCGCGCCGAACACCGGAGCCCATGGACACAGTTCGTATTGCGCGAGTCCGAACCGCGTGTACGGATCGTTGTCGCGAATGCTGTCCAGCGTCGCCTGCGCTTCGTTATCGGGCACCCGCAATAGCATCGCGCCACCATTGCGCGGCACCAGCGGCCCGGAAGCGATCAGGAGCCCCTCCTGTTTCAGGCCCTGGCAATAGGCGCGGTGCGAATCTACATGCTTAACCACTTCTTCCAGCGGTTTGCGATAACGAAGTATGGCGATCGCGTACATCACAGCCTCCACCACTGAATTCAAAACTGTGAACCTGGTTCCAGGCGAGGGCCGTCGAGCTGGCGGACCAGATGCAGGACCGTCTCCAGGCGATAGGTCTGCGGGAACAGGTCCACCAGGTGCGCTTGCTCGACCCGGTAGCCCGATTCTAGCAGCACGCGCAGGTCGCGAGAGAGAGTTGCCGGATCGCAGGAGACGTAGGTCACACGCGAGGCGGACATACGGCACAGCGTTCTGCTCGCGGTTTCGCCCAGACCTGCGCGGGGCGGATCGACGACCAGCAAGTCGGGCGCGAGCTTCGCGGCACGTTCGGCAAGAAACGCCTCGCTAGTCATGCGAATGCATTTCACGTTGCCGGGAGCGTTATGGCGCAGGTCCGCGAACGAGTGCGGCGAGGCTTCCACGGCGATCACATAATCAAAATTGCGCGCCAGATGCTGCGTAAACAATCCGGCGCCGGCATAAAGTTCCACCGCGGAGCGGCCGGTATGTTTGCCGACTACGACTTCGACGAGCTTGTCGACGAGAAAGCGGTTGGTCTGGAAGAACGATCCGCCGGTAACCCGATAGTCGGCGCCGGCGACCTTATACAGAAGATCGTTTTCACCGATCGCTTCCGAAGCCTCGCCGCGGGTCACAGTCAGCGGGGCGCGCTGGCGCGAATCGTCCTCCGCTGACGTTGCCGGAAACACCACGACTCCCGCAATTTCTGCAATTGAGCGATGAAGCGCCGCAGCAAACGGCTGCAGCTGTTTCGGGTCAATGCCCGGGTGAGCATAGGCTTCGACCAGGAGCCTGGTGTCGTTGTGGTTGGCGAAGAACTGCATCCCGTGCACAGATCGGGGAAGTGTGCCTTCGCGGCCCAGCGCCCATACGGCCGCGACCGCGCGATTGATCAGCCCTGAGCTGATGGGACACGTCTCCACCGGCAGCAGAGTATGCGAGCCGTAACGGAAATATCCCAGGGCGAACTGCGGATTATGGTGCACGCGCATGCGTGTGCGATTGCGATAGGCCCACGGCTCGGAGCCGTGCACTGCGACGTTCTCTTGCAGCTCCAGCTTGGCGGTTCGCCGCAACGTTTCGCGCAGGATTTCCGCCTTGAACCGAAGCTGGGCCGGGTAGTCCATGTGCTGGTAATGGCATCCGCCACAGCGGCCGAAATACGGACACTCCGGCTCGATTCGTTCCGGCGAAGGCGCAAGCACGCGCTGAAGAGTGGCGCGGCTGAATCCGCCCCGGCTCTCGACCACAGTGGCTTCGACGCTCTCGCCCGGAATGACGAAAGGAACGAAGAGGGCCTTGCCGCGGCCGTGTTCGTCGGCCGGCAGCCGCGCCAGACCGTCTCCGCCATAAACCAGTTTTTCGATCTGCAGTTGCAAGGTTCGTGTTCCCGTGCTGGGATGCGAATGCTACTGGGTCGATCTTACCTAAGCGGCGCCCTTAGGCGAGTCCTGTTCCGCTGCGCCCCTTGGCAGTCACTCCCCAGTAAAGGCGTTTAGCGTTACAACGTCATCATGGCGAGATCATCGGCGCAGATGAAGCATGAGCAACTGGTGGCGCGTGCGGCGGAGTGGCTGCGCTCCAGCTACGGATGTGCCATCATTCTGTCGGAGCAGTATTGTGCGACCGGCGAGGTTCCCGACGTGATCGGCTGGAAGGCTTCCTGCCAGTCGGTGCTGGTGGAGTGCAAGGTTTCGCGCCGGGACTTTCTGGCCGACGCGCATAAGCCGTTCCGGCTCGCTCCCGAACAAGGACTGGGCAGCAGACGCATCTACATGGCGCCCGCAGGAATCATTGCTGCCAATGAGCTACCCAGGCATTGGGGGCTGCTGGAGTGCAAAGGCCGCGAGGTACGGCTGGCTGTCAAGCCGGGCAAAGCCGAGCTGCGAACTCAGGTTGGACTGATGAAGGAAATGAACCTGCTGCTCGCCAGCCTGCGGCGTGTCGAGGTGCGCATCGAGCCACAAACTATCGGCGAATTCTTGAAGTGGAAGAACCGCATGGCAGAATACAACGGCGGGGCGTTGCCGGCAGGGATCCGTGCACGCGAAGAGGAAGGGAATTCGTATCTTCAGCAGCCGCTGTCACCCCTTCAGCTTTAGGTTCACCAACTGCATCTCGGGGGCGGCCTGGTCCCAGTCGGCGGAGATGTGCTCCAGCGTCATGCGCACCGTCTTGCTTTGTCCCGGGCCGATAGGCGAGCGGTCAAGATCGAGCAGGTCGGGATATCCCGCCAACGAGTTCGGCACTAGCACATGCAGCGGCAGCATTTCCTTCTGCACGATCTGGCCCATGGTGTTCTTGAATACCAGGCTCATGTCGGCACCCAGCAGTTCTTTGTCGCCCGTGTTGGTGATGGTCGCGTCGAGGTAGGTGACCGTGCCGCCGACGTAGTTCTCCGCCGCGCTCACGGTGGCATTGGAAATCTGCAGCTTGGACGCGTACGGGTTCACCGCAGTTGTCGTCTGCCCACGTGTGCGCGTAAGCGCGACGATGATGCCGACGCCCACCAGCACGGCAATCAGGCCAATGACGAACGGGGTCCAATGGTGTTCTTGCGTCTCTTGTCTTGCGCGACTAAACAGGTCGGCCATCGCTGTGACGATTTTACTCCGCGCGAATCGGGCAGGAACCCCGAGCGTCCCATCCCGCGTTAGTTGTACACACACCTCACCCAAGCATGTGATGTCAATCACGGGCTGTTCGGCCACACTTGGTACATCGTGGTTTTGTAATCGCTTTGTACCCTGCTTCGCAAGATTGGATACAGGAAAACCAAGGCGAGCAGGAGCAGTTATGGCACGGATGATAGAAACGCCCAATTGGTATCACACCAACAAATACACCGCCGAGTCCGCTTGCGAGCACTGCGGCGGCGTGGTTCGTCATGAAGAATGGTGCATCACCTGCAATCGCAGAGTGGCGTATGCCTACGCAGCTGTGCTCGACCCTGGCAAACTCACCATCGAAGATGAATTGATTCTGCACGCTCTGGGAGCAGCCTGGGTGCAGAACGACGGAAGGGCCTGCGCCTGCGTTCGTAGTGTCGAAAAATAAGTTCCGCGATTTCAATCCCCGGCGGCCGCGCTAACCGATTGCAGAAGGTGCGCGATTGCCCTGCACAATTCTTAACAATTTTCCGAGGGCCAGCGCTGGTATTACTTGCGCCGAAACCGGCATCATTGAACATGTGCCTTGATGTTTCTTAGCAGCACGTCCGCGCGCTGTCTGGTTCGGGCGGGTTATGAGGAGAGGTCTTAATCGCGTTCCCCGATTGCCCATGGTACAGCACGTTAATTTACCCATCTCAGGATCGCTCGCATTGCTGGCCGTGCTCGCATTCGGTGTCCTCATCTACGCCGGCTTCCACCGTCGCGGCAACGTAACAAAGTTCGCCCGCACTCGCTCGCATCTGCTCTCGCTTGGAGTGGTGCTGGCGATCATCCTGGGAATCTCGCAGGTTTATCAATCGCGTGACGCGGCAGCCGACGACGATTTCCTGGAAACGGCAACCGCTTCACCGAAAATGCAAGGCGCCACGGCTGAGTCCCTGGCTGCCTCGGGACTGGCGGTCGTCTGGACGTATCACAACGACAATGGGCGTAGCGGCCAGAATCTTGTCGAAACCGTTCTGACGCCGCAAAGCGTCACCGGCGCGAAGTTCGGCAAATTGTATTCGTTTCCGTTGGACGGCTACGTCTACGCGCAGCCCTTATACATCCCGCAAGTCGCGGTGCCGGGAAATGGCGTTCACAATGTCGTGATCGTCGCCACACAGCACGACAGCGTCTACGCCTTCGACAGCGATTCGCCAGCGCCCGAGCCGCTATGGAAGGTGAACTTTCTCGACCCTGACGCGGGTGTCACCACGCTTTCTGCGGCGGACGTGAACGCCAGCGACATCTTGCCGGAGATTGGGATCACCAGCACCCCGGTCATCGATATCGCCAGCAACACGGTTTATGTTGTCGCCGCCACCAAGGAGCATGGCGCGTATTACCATCGCCTGCATGCGCTGGATCTGGCATCCGGTGCGGAGAAGTTCGGCGGTCCGCGGGCGATCCAGGCGACGTATCCCGGCGCGGCGCAGGACGGCAGCGATGGCTTGCTCACGTTCTCGTCTCGCTTCCAGTTGCAGCGGGCGGCGCTGCTGCTTACGAAGGGCAAGGTTTACGTGGCTTTCGCTTCGAACGCGGATTCGGGACTGTATCACGGATGGGTCATCGCCTACGACGCCACCACCCTGCGGCAGTCCGGCGCCTGGGTCTCGACTCCCGACGGTTATCAGGGCGGCATTTGGATGAGCGGTTGTGGAATCGCCGCCGATAACGATGGCACTCTCTATCTTTCGACTGCCAACGGTCCGTTCGACGCGTATGGTGAGCAGCCCGGACTCAACCTCAGCGACAGCATCGTGAAGCTGAAACCGGGTGCACACGGGATTGCGCTGACGGATCACTTCACGCCGTACAACCAGGCGAAAATGGCGGAGGACGATCTTGATTTAGGTTCGGCGGGCGTGATGCTTTTGCCGGAACAGACAGGGCCCTATCCGCATCTGGCAATCACCAGCGGCAAGGACGGACATATCTATGTTCTGAACCGCGACAGTTTGGGAGGGTACAACCAAGGCAAAGGGAACCCGCAAGCGGTGCAGGAAATCGCAGGCCAACTGAAGCAGCAGATGGGAACGCCTGCCTACTGGAATGGGCGCGTTTATTTCGGTGCGGGAATCAGCCCACACAAAGACGGCATCAAGGCCTTCGCTCTGCAGAACGGGACAGTTTCTAAAACGCCGGTGTCGCAGACCGCGGCCACGTCTCATCTCACGCGCAGCACCGTCAGCATCTCAGCGAACGGCAACAGCAATGGCATCGTATGGGCGGTCGAGAGCGATGCCTACTTCGACGCGCATCAGGGACCGGCGGTGTTGCACGCCTATGATGCGACCGATCTTTCGCGTGAGTTGTACAACTCCCAGCAACGCTTGGCTCGCGATAATCCCGGACAGGCGTCCAAGTTCACTCTGCCTACAGTTGCCGACGGCAAGGTGTTCGTCGCCGGAGCGAATCAGTTGAGCGTTTACGGATTGTTACCCGTTCCGGGCCCTTAATCGTGGAGCGCTTCCGGTGGTTGCATAGCGGAAAATCGTGACCAAACGCAGTTCACGGCCGGAATCCCGTGGCATCATAGAAGCCTGGGACCATTGATGCGAACCCGCCGTTTTCTGTTTAGCTCTGCGTTCTTACTTCTATTTGCGTTCGTCGCTCCGGTCCTGCCGGCACAGACCGCGGCCCCAGCGCCAGCCCAGCATCGTCCGACCAGCACTCCATATACGGGAGATTTGTCGATTTTCGAGACGCCTGGACGCGACCAGCGGCTTCACATCGACCGCGTCATGGACATTCTCGGGATAGCACCGGGCAAAACCGTTGCCGATATCGGAGCCGGCTCAGGATGGTTCACGGTGCGCGCGGCCAAACGCGTCGGCAACACGGGTCGGGTTTATGCCGTAGACATCAATCCCGCGGCAATCAAGTACATTGACGAACGCATCCAGAAAGACCAGCTCAATAATGTAAAGACCATCGTTGGGAAGCCCGACAACCCAGAGCTGCCGCCGGATGCTGTGGATGCCGTGCTTCTGCTGAAGACCTATCACGAGGTCGCCGAACCGGTGGCGCTTCTGCGCAATTTGAGAGCTGCATTGCGACCGGGTGCTCGCGTTGGCATCATCGACCGCGACGGCAATGGCGAAGATCATGGGGTGCACAAGGAAATTGTGCTGCGCGAAGCCGGGGAAGCGGGCTACCGTCTTCTGGGAGAGCACGACGAACTGGTCAAGGATGACCGAGTGGATTACTTCCTGGTTCTCGGGGTCAAGTAGGTCCGAGCGCCCGGCCACACGCTCCCAAGGCACCCTGGTCGCCCAGTCCGCTCCGGAAATAATAATTTCCCAAGTTAACTATTCGGTAAGCTGCCAGCCGGGTGCTCTCGTTCATCCAATCAGGAGCACGGGAAAGCTCCCTTGCGCGCCGCGATAGGCTCGAACAACTCAGTAGGTCGCTCCATCCATCTGATTGAGGTGACCCAGTTTTTCGCAGAGAGAAAGGCCGCTCGCGAGTTGGCAACAATCATGAAGACCGGATTGAACACCGCACTGGATCCCACCCGACGCAGTACCGAAGCTTCCGAATTCGAAACCGCCTTGCGACGGAAAATTGTCGGCCAGGATGCCGCCGTGGATAAGGTGGCCGAAATTTATCAGATGTTCCTGGCTGGCCTGAACCCGCCGGGCCGCCCGGTCGGCAACCTCCTGTTTCTGGGGCCGACGGGCTCCGGCAAGACACGGGTAGTCGAAGCTGTGGCCGAGTCGCTGTTTGGCGACACTCACGCCTGCATAAAAATCGATTGCGCCGAATTTCAGCACTCGCACGAAATCGCGAAGTTGATCGGCTCGCCTCCGGGATATCTCGGGCATCGCGAAACCCATCCCCTGCTCACGCAGGAAGCGCTCAACCAGTGGCACACCGAGAAACTGAAGCTCTCGATCCTGCTGTTCGACGAAATCGAGAAGGCGTCCGATGCGCTGTGGCAACTCCTGCTCGGCATTCTCGATAAGGCGACATTGACCCTCGGCGATAATCGCCGGGTCGACCTGTCGCAATGCGTGATCGTCATGACGTCCAACCTTGGCGCTACCGAGATGAACGAGATGATCAACGGCACCATGGGTTTTGCGCAAACGCCGGCGCAGATGGATGCCAAGCTTGACCAGAAGATCGATCGCACGGCGGTTGAGGCGGCACGCCGCAAGTTCTCGCCCGAGTTCATGAACCGTATCGACAAGGTTGTTGTCTTCAAGATGCTCCGCCGTGAGCACTTGGAACAAATCCTGGAGATCGAGCTGGGCATGGTACAGCAGCGCATCCTGCAGGCCACCGGCAACAACCAGTTTGTCTTCAGTTGTACGCCAGCGGTAAAGCAGTTCCTGCTGCGCGAGGGCACCGATCTGCGCTATGGAGCGCGTCACCTGAAGCGGGCAATCGAGCGCAATATCGTGTTCCCGCTGGCCAATCTGGTGGCGACCGGGCAGGTCAAGCTTGGGGACTTCATCCGCATCGACATCGATGCCAAGGGCAAGATGACTTTCGTGAAAGAAGCCGAAGGGGCGCTCGTCCCGGTGCTGCTGGAACGCTACGGCCCCGAAGCCACGGCGCACGCGGCCGCGGCCACGAAGTCAGGCAAGAGCGCGGCCTCTAACCGCACTCGCGAATTTGGAACGGCGATTGAGAGGAAGTGAAGGAGCAGTCAGCAAGTAGCATTTAGCACTTGGCACTTGGCCAAAACAGCGCGGACAGATTTGCGAGATTGTCTGCGCTCTTTTGTGTGGGAATCGGGAATTCTTGGTTGACTCATCCCAATGAGTCAATTAGACTCAGCCCGTGGCTAAGCGACTGCAGGTAATTCTTCAGGATCCGGAATATCGTGAGATCCAGCGGGTCGCGCGTTCGCGTCACATGTCGCTGGCGGAATGGGTCCGGCAGGCGCTGCAAGCCGCGCGCCGCGAGGAGCCGGCCGGTAGCATCGGTCCCAAGCTCGAGGCCGTACGTGCCGCAGCGCGCCACGAGTTTCCAGCCGGCGATATCGACCAGATGCTGGCCGAGATTGAGGCCGGGTACACGAGCGATAGGCGCTGGTGATTCTCATCGACTCAAACATTCCTATGTATCTGGTCGGCACTCCGCATCCCCACAAAACCGATGCGCAGCGCTCAATCGAAAAGCTCGTTACTGCACGTCAGCGCTTGGTCACCGATGCTGAGGTACTGCAGGAAATACTGCACCGCTACGTTGCGATTGATCGTCGCGACGCGATTCAACCTGCCTTCGACGCACTGCTTGCGATTGTTGACGAGGTGCTTCCCATCACCCGCCAAACTACTGAGCGCGCCAAACAGATCGTGCTGGAGTACCACCATCTATCAGCCCGCGATGCGCTGCATGTCGCGGTCATGCAGCAGAATCGCATAGCCGAAATCCTGAGCTTTGATGCGGCCTTCGATTCGCTACCCCGCATCACGCGGCTGTCGTGAAATTAGGCCCTTCGGCCTCACCGCTCTGTTATTCTTCCCCTGTTTGTGCACCCGATCCTCACCAGCATCTTGCTCGGCCTGACCGCCGCTGCCGCCAACGTCTTCGGCGGCGCCGTTATCGTGCAAAAGCACTGGCAGCGCAATTATCTACGCTATTTCGTCGCTCTGGGCGCAGGATTCATGCTGGCCACCGCACTCGTCGAAATGGTGCCCGAAAGCCTGCGGTTGGGCGGAAGCACTGGGGCGCTGCTGGTGCTTGCCGGGTACCTGCTGGTGCACTTCTTCGAACACACCATTACCCCTCATTTTCACTACGGGGAAGAGACGCATTCCGACGAGTACATACACTCGCACCGCCGGGTATCGGTGCTCTTCGGGCTGCTCATCCATACGTTCTTTGACGGTATCGCGATTACGGCCGGCTTCCTGGTCTCGCCTTGGCTGGGATGGATCATCTTTCTCGCTGTCTTCCTGCACAAGATGCCCGAAGGCTTCACCGTCACCTCGGTGATGTTGGCGAGCGGTCTCAGCAAAGGACGGTCCTGGTTCGCATCCGTGCTGCTCGGGCTCGCGACCCTGGCCGGAGTTCTCACCATGGCCATCGGGAAGCACGCGGTCAGCTACGGATTGCCGGTCGCAGCCGGCGTGACCATTTATGTCGCCGCTTCAGACCTGATACCAGAGGTCAATCGCGAGCCGGGAGTGAAGATGGCGATCGTCGTCTTCCTCGGCGTGGCAGGGATGTTCCTGCTCGATCGATTGGTGCATGGGCAATGAAAATCAGCGCCGACTCGTTACACAGGTAGGGGAATGACTAGAACGACTTTGCTTGCATTGCTCGTGGCCGGTTCATTGATCGGGTTTGCCGGCCCTCGCCAGCGTCGCCAAGCTGATAACACGCCGGGCAGCTTCGACTATTACCTGCTGAACCTTTCCTGGGCGCCTGAATTCTGCGCTGCTCATGTTGGTAACGTCTCATCCAGCGAATGCGGTCCAGCGCATCATTTTGGATTCATCGTGCACGGCCTGTGGCCGGAGAACAACGACGGTTCGTATCCGCAAGACTGTGGAACATTCAGCCCGGTCGCGCAGCCGATTGTGCAACATATGCTCACGATCATGCCCAACCGCGGCCTGATCCAGCATGAGTGGGCCAGGCACGGCACCTGCACCGGGCTGGCCGCACAGGATTACTTCAACGAGATCGAAACGGCTTTCCGGAAGGTGCAGATTCCACCGGAATATCGCAATCCAGCAAGCCCCGTCACTGCCATGCCTTCGGAAATTGAGCAAAAATTCGCCCAAGCGAACAACGCTCCCGCCGGCGCGTTTCGCGTCGTGTGCTCGCAATCGGACTTCGATGTCGAGGCCTGTTTGACGAAAGATCTGGAATTTCGGCAGTGCGGTCGACGGTTGCGCGATTGCAGCGCAAACCAAGTGACGCTGCCGCCCGTGCGTTAGTTGCCGGAAACTCTGGCAGGCGGGGCAAAGTGCAGGATGCAACTGATCACGCGACGCGCCGCACCGGCAACACCGCTTCAACAGCGTTGGGCAGGAAGATAGAAAATACGGTCCCACTGTGGCCGGGACGCACGCTGCTCCGGAAGCGTATGGAGCCGCCATGTTTTTCCACCAGCGACTTCGATACCCACAAGCCTAAGCCGGTGCCAAAATTCTGTTTGGTTGAGTAGAACGGTTCGAACAGGTGGGCGCGCGATTGAGCCGGTATGCCGGGGCCGTGGTCGGCGATGATGACGCGCACCCCGGCGGTTGCGGGGTGGTTCCCGGCGCGTCCCATCCCCACCCGCAAGATGAGCGTCCCTTCCAGGGGAGAGGCCTCGATGGCGTTCACCAGCACGTTGGAAAACACCTGGCGCATCTCCCCCAGCAATCCGCGGATTTCACAAGAGCGGTCAAACCGGGTTTTCACACGCAGCTTCTTTTGCGCCATCTTGCCCTGGTACAGCTCCAGGATGTCATCCAGCAGTTCCGCAAAGTTGACGGTGACCGGGGCGGTGGTGTCGCGATAGAAGCCCAGCGTCTGGCGGGCAATGTGCGCCACTCGTTGTAGTTCGCGGTCAGCACCCTGGAGGAGTGTGCGGATATGGGGCGAGAGGGAGGCATCCTCCTTGGCGAGAAAGATCAAATTGGTAACCGCTTCCAGCGGATTGTTGATCTCATGCGAGATGGTCGCCGCCAGCCGGCCGGTGGCGGCCAGTTTTTCCGTGACCCGCAGCTTCTGCTCCATTTGCTTGCGGGCGGTGACGTCACGAACACACCCGGTGAACAGCCGCCGGTCCCCTTCGATCGATTCGCCTAAGGACAGCTCCAGCGCGATCTCCTGTCCATCCTTGCGCAGTCCGGTAATCTCGATGCGGTCCCAGTCCATCTTGCGGTCGCCCGTCTGGAGATAGCTTTCGACCGCACGGTGGTGACTCCCGCGCAGGTGTTCGGGCATAAGCATGGTGAGCTTCTGGCCCAGCATTTCCTGGGCGGTGTATCCGAAAATCTGCTCGGCGGCGCGATTGGCAAACAGGATCGTGCTCTGCGGGTCAATGCGAAAGATGCCGTCGGCGGCGGTTTCCGCAATAGCGCGGAAGCGTTCCTCGCTGGCGCGCAATGCCTGCTCCGCCTGTTTCCGCGCGGTGATGTCGCGGGAAATAGAAGAAACTCCGATCACCCGGTCGGCAGCGTCTTTAATGGGCGAGACGGTCAGCGACACGTCCACCCGCACCCCATTCTTGGTAACGCGCTGCGTCTCGCGATGCGCAATCCGCTGCCCAGCCCGGAGTTGCTGCAGAATCTCCATTTCTTCCTGGTGGAGATCGGGCGGGACGAGCATCAGGATCGAATTGCCGAGCACCTCCTCCGGCTTATATCCCAGCAACTGGCCCGCCGCGTCGTTCCAACTGGTGATGACCCCATCCAGGGTCTTGGCGATGATGGCGTCCTCGGAGGACTCAACGATGGCCGCCAGCCGCGATTCGGTTTGCTCCGATTTGGCCATCTGGCGTTCGAGTTCGAGCCGCCCTAAACGTTCCCGCTCCTTGCTCTCGCACTGCAGCGCCTGCTCGGTTTCCTTCAGATCGGTCACGTCGAAGCCCACGCCATGAAGGAACCATGGTTCGCCGGTCGTCTTCCGTACCAGCTTGGCTTCACAGTGGAACCAGACGACGCGGCCGTCGCGTGCAATCACACGGTACACAGACTTAAGCGGTTTGCCCGTAACGAACGTCTCAGCAGCCTCGGCGCTCCAGCGGGCGCGGTCTTCGGGTTGGATCTGATGGTACCAGCGCACGGGATCGTCAAGCCATTCCTCCTGCGTGAACCCGAGCATCTGTTCAATGTGCGGGCTGACGTAGGCCTCGCTGATGCCACCGTCCAGCACCGCCATGAAGACCACCGCAGGAATTTGCTCGACGAGCACCCGGTATCGCGCTTCCATGCTGGGCAAAGAGCTTTCCGTGATGGCCGGCTGCGAAAGGGTGGTTTCCGTATCCTTCATTCCCCGCGAAGTAAAGGAAAGTTGCCGGAGGACGGTGATTGCCAGTTCGCGCAGTGCGCGGTCCTGGTCTGCGAAATCCAGCGCAACGCCGCAACCGGATTCTGATTTCTCAGCGTTGATGGGAGGGCCGCTGTTCCGATCGTTCACGCTTACTCCGCCATAACCGATTCTGCCGGAGACGGCTGATTCTGCCGGCGCCAGCTTGGAATTTTATTCATCGACGCTTTGGTGAACTCCCGCAGAGCGCGAATCATGCGGCCGTAGGTCATCACGGCATGCGACGAAAGCAGCGATCCGGGAGGCTGATTCAGAAAGGGCATAAACTTGTCGGGAAACCCCGGCATGGTGCAGCCGATACATACGCCGCCGACATTGGGGCAGCCACCAATTCCATTGATCCAACCGCGCTTGCCCACGTTGCACTGCACCACCGGGCCCCAGCAGCCCAGTTTCACGATGCATTGCGACTGCCCGTAATCCTCGGCGAACTCCGCCTGCTCGTAATAGCCACCCCGATCGCAGCCTTCGTGCGCGGTCGCGCCGAACAGCCAGCGAGGTCGCAACGATTGGTCCAGTGGGATCATCGGTGCGCGTCCGGCTGTCATCTGGAGCAGGTAAACCAGAGTCTGCGACATATTGTCGGGCTGCACTGGACAGCCGGGGACGCACACCACGGGAATGCCGGCCTGCGATTTCCAGCCTGCACCCAAATAGTCGGGCAGACCCCTGCAACCGGTAACGTTGCCTTCGATGGCATGAATGCCGCCGTAGGCCGCGCAGGTTCCGGCGGCGACCACCACCCAGGCCTGAGGGGCGAGCCGGTCGATCCATTCGCAGGTGGAAATGGGTTGCCCGGTTGTGCTGTTGGTTCCAAAGCCAGCCCAATAGCCTTCAGGCTTGTTGCCCTCGTCGGGCACGGAACCTTCCAGAACAAGAATAAATGGCGACAAACGCCCTTCCACAGCCGCATGGAAAGAGCTCACAAACTCCTCGCCCACCTCGTAGGCCAGAAACGGATTGATGAAATTGACCTTGGGCATTCCGGGAAGCGCACCTTGGATGAGCTCTTCAAGACTGGGTTGTGTGGCCGCCGTCAGCGCGATAGTGTCGCCGTCGCATCCCAGGCCGGCGGTAAGCCAGAGAATGTTGATCGGATCGAAGCTGGTAACGGGTTGTTCTGGGTTAACCGCCATTCGCGCAGCCATGTCTCTGCAATGTGGAATCGAGAGAAATTATCCGTCTAGCTATTATGAGCGAGAGGAAAAGAATCCGCAGACACTCAGCCGCAACCTTAGATGCGGCAGCTGCTCGGATTGTTGTAACGCACAGTCGGAAACAGGGGAAGTCTGTTGCGCAGCTTCGGATATTAACGACGAGTACAGACAGCCCACTCGATTAACCAATCATTCTGCGTTGGTCCGAGATGCGGCGCTCACGTTCGTTGGCGAATCGCTCAACGCCGGCGAAAATCGAATCGGGATCGAGATGCGCTTCCGCGATCACGTCGGCCTCGAGGCCGCCGGTGCGCCAGCAATTGTCGAAGTCGGAGGTGAGGGAATACTCGTCTGTTAACGGACCGACGTTGCGCAGCGGCCACATGCGCCGCGTGCCGGTTGACACGACCATCAAATCGCAGCGAGCCTCGGGCGGCAGCACGGAATCGCGATAGGGCTGCGGCTGGCGGTCGAACAACTCCTCGCTGATCGCCGCGATCACCTTGACGTTCACACCGGACGCTTCGAGTTTCGGCAGCACCTTTACGAGATTTACCGTTGAACTCGAGCCTTGCGCGATCACGTAACCGTGGCGCGGCTTGCCCGCCGCGAAATCGCGGATCACGTAGAGGCCCTTTGCCGCAGCGCGTAGATCGCTATCGGCGAAATGGTTGCGGTCCGCAACCGCGAAGTCGGGACGCGCTACTTCGATGGTGATGATGCCCACGTGCGGATCGCGCGCCGCGACTTCTGCCGCCGCGAAATATCCGGGCGCGACATCGTTGTAATCCCAAAAACTCAAATTGATGACCTGCCCGCGGGGAAACAGCTTCCACACCTGCGGCGCGAAGATGCCGAAGTGCGTGCGCGCGTCGGCCGCGGTCTCCGGACCGGAGTGTGCGGCGAGAATGTGCAGCACGCCAACGCGGAATTTGCTGTCCTGATTTTGTTGGCTCCAGACACGCGCCGGAGTGTACATCAGCGGCGTGAACGCTCCGTACGTGCCGCTCAACGCCCAAACACCGGCGAACTTCTCGGGATCGACGGAGGCGCTTTGACTTACCAACCCGATGGCGGTGGAAACATTACCCGCTTCTTCAATCGGCGCTTTCAAGCGCGTGCCAAGCGGATTGGCCGTAGGACTGTAATGTCCCCACAACGCGCCGTGCTCCACGTTGATTGACTCCGAAAGGTCAGCGGCCACCGTGAAGAAGCGTCCTTCCGTGACGTAATTCATCCACTTGATGATTTCGGAAATTGCGCGCCGGGCTCCGGCTTTCTCACCCGGTTTCTTGAACAGCGCAATGCTGACTTGCTTCTCAGCACCGGAAATCGCATTGCGAATCGAGACCTTCTGCGGCTCTTCCGGCAGCGCTGCAACGCGGAGGCGACCGTCGAGGAACGGATCGCTCGAGGTGGAGATGCGCAACTTCACGTCGTCGCGCACGGTGTCGCCGATTTCCACCAGGCGGTCGGCGAGGCGATCCCCCAGTCCATTGCGATCGAGCAGCGACATCACCACATCGATGTTCGTCTTGAACTGGATCAATCGCTCGCGAGTGTCGCTGACCGGGCCCTTGCGAATGCCTTCGAATTCCACCCCGTAATGCTTCTCGAAGGTCTGCGCCAGCGCGACAAAATACTCCGAATTCATCTTCAGCGCGTAGGGATGGCTCGGGTAGCTCACCAACTGATCGCCGTAGCCGGTAATTTTTCCGTCGGCGGCCACGGGCCAATAACCCTTGATGGTTTTGCCGATCGCGACGATGGGACGGCGGTCGTGCGGATCTACTTCGTCCATGGCCTTCAGCGCCGCAGTCACCTCGCCGTAATCGTTGCCGTTTGCCAGCGTAAAGACGTTCCATCCATACGAGGTCCATTGATTCACGAGGTCATAGCAGGAGCCCAAATCACCGCAGATCACGCCGCCAATCGGGCCGCCAATCAGGCAATCGTCGATGCCCGCATTGTTGTAGGAAACCATCACGCGCAAACGCTTACCCACTTGCAGCGCCAGCGCCTGCGTCTTCAATTCCTGCGCGTGACCTTCGGTTAGCGCGAATTCGCCTTCCAGCGCGATCACCTTGGGCGACTCCGGCGCGCCCGCAATGTCCCAAAACGCCGCTTTTCCCGCGGCGGTCGCGATGCCGATGCCCGAGGGTCCGCCGTTCACGTCATTGGTTAAGTCGGTGCTTTCGGCGTGTCCCTGGAGCGCACGAATGCCGCGGCCTTTGGCTTGCGCGAACAGCGGATGGTCTTCCAACCCGGTGTCGCGCAGCAGGGTCTTTAGCGCCCCCGCGCCGCGGCGGAATCCCAACGCGTCGATCGGCAGCATCGCGACGTGCGGGTCGACGCGATAACGCGGATCGCCGGTCTGCTGATACTTGCGATACAGCGCCTGGCCCATGATCATCCACAGCGCGTAACACGTGGGGACCGAGTGGCCCGCCGCCATCATGAATTTGTCGGAGTAAGGATGCTTCGGCCGGCGGTAATCGTAACGGAGTCCGCCGTTTTCCGGACCGGCCAAATGCGCCGCAACGTTGTACGGGGTGTAGGCGAGCGGCCCGCCGAAATGCCCGGTCTGCGCGTAATTTCCGAGCAGCACCAGGGTCATGCAGGTCATGTACCCAATGTCGTCGAGCAGCGGATCGTACGCCCAAGTCTGCTGGGAGGGAGAAGGAATTACCTGAATGCACGTTGTCATAGAGGGTCTCAAGAAAGAGCTACATCAATAGTATCAGTGAAAATCTGGAGGATCCGCGGTACCGACCAGGACACTATCTCGCTTTCTACTGACCGCTGGCCGGCACGAGATCGCGCACCGACTCGTCTTCTAACGAAGCAGCGCGCCGATTGTCGCCCAGGGTGCGCCAGGCCGCAGCGCGTCCCACCGCGACTTGATACCTCAAGCTGCGCTCTCCGCTGGCGGCGAGCAGGTCCGGCGGGGCGCCGCGCTCCAGTTTGTCGAAGGCCTGCAATGCGGCCCTCGGTTGCCGCGCCTCAAGATAGAACTGCGCCAGCCTGAGTAGCTGCTCCGGCTGCGCAGTTGACAAAACATCGATTCCCCGCCGCTGGACCGCGATGGCCTCCTGCAGCCGACCCTCCTCTTGGTACAACGACGCGAGCGCGAACCAACTCGCCGGCGCGTCGGGGGCAAGGGCGAGGGCTTGGCGAAATTCGCGCTCGGCGTCCATGCGTTTCCCGATCGCCAGAAAGATGCTGCCCTCCAGCCCCACTGGGAAGAAACTGTCGGGCGCGAGACGGTTGGCATGGTCGGCGGCGATGAGCGCGTCGGCATAGCGGCCCAAAGCGAAAAGGCTATACGCCGCATTCGCCCACTGGTTGTAAGCGTCTTCGCGCGCAGTGGCAATGGGCCCGACGGGCAACGGGGCCGTGGAACAATCGACACCAGAACGGGCGATCAACTCTTCGGTTTCCGGCATGCGGCGGACAAACACGGCCGAAACCTCATCCAGATAAATCGGCTGCCACCCGTCGCTGGCGCAAAAGCTCTTGAGCGTCGGCCCCAGGCCTTCGTAGCGCAGCACCGGCAGCAGGACGGTATTGATGTGGAAGCGCGCGGCTTCCTGCCGCCACAGCTCCGAATCGAGCGGGCTTCCCATCAGCTCACTTTCATGCCGGAAGATTTCACCTCCGAAAGGAATGGCGCGGCCATCGACGTAGTCGCGGCGCGCGGGGCCAAGCCGCCAGACCAGATAACCACCGTCGTCATAGGTATTGAAGATCTCTCCCAGAAGGTGGTTGCGGTCGATGAACTCCGCCGCACGCTGCGGCAGCCACCAGCTCAATCCGGTGCCGAACTGCGTAGTGCCATGATTGCCACGGTTGGCCACTACATCGGCACAGCGCAAGCCAACCAGCAGAACGCCAGCGGTCGCGGCCCCTGTGGCCAGCGCCGAACGCCATCGCGCATTCGCCATCGACGAAGCAAACGCCTGTAACGAGCCTCCGCCCGCGACAACAACCACAGCGGCGAACAGAGAATCAACGCGAATATGCTGCAGGCCCAGATACAACGACGCCAACAGCAGAAGGGCCGGTCCGGGGCGACGCTTCACGATCGCGGCGATTGCCGCCATCACGGCAATGGCGCCGATCCAGTACAACGTACCTCTTGGACTGCGCAGGGAAAGAGCGATGGCGATCGAAGCCCAGTTCAGCCGCACGCTGGCCCACTCGGCTATCCAGCTCGAGTGCAAGGCCATGGCGCGATCCTGGCGAACAATCGCCGAATAAATTCCCCATCCCCAGGGGTTAGCCAGAGTGGCCAAGGCGCTCGCGACGTACCAGGGCCACGCGCGCCTCAGTCGGTTGACGGCTGCGATGCGGCGCTCGTCGGTGAGGAGCATCTCCAGCAGCTCCATCCCGACGAAAGACACAATCAACGCCAGCCCGGCAATAAATCCGAGATGCAGGTTGACCCACGCTGCCATTAGCAGCGGCAGGATCCAGAGGCGCGCGCCTCCGCCTTCATGCTGCTGCCAGAGGATGGAGAGAAACGCGGCGAAAAGAACAACCGTAAACATCTCCGCGCGTGGTTCGCATCGCGCGGCGATCAGCGGCAGGGAGAGAATGGCAATGACGGCGCTTACGACGGAGCCGCGGCGAAGCAGCAACATGACGGTGCCGGCGCTCGCGACAGCGCCCACCCACGACAGCAGTGCGTAGCCGCCAATCCGGTAAACCAAATAGAGAATGAGCCCCGAACCTGCGGGGTAGATCCACGGCTGTCCCTGCGCGGTGTAAGAGAAGACGTCGGTCGAGAAGACATAGTGGTGCTGGGCCACCCAGCGTCCCGTAGCCAGTTGCCAGAAGAGATCGGCGTCGGCAATGGTGTGCAGGCCCGCGAGCAAGGCATAAACGGCCGCCAGCGCGGCGAGAAGCAGAAACCAGGCGCGTCTAGACCCCGTTTCGAAACTCGTTCCAGGAAGAATGCGGTGGAACATAAAGCGCGCAATTCCCGATTCATGCGCGCCATGTGCGGAGATCCCGGCTTCGGTGAAGTTGGAACCAGCGTTCGAATTGAGAGGCACTGCGATCTCGCTATGCAATTTGTCTTGGGCGGCACATCCAGGGATCGGCCCATTGGTCGGCTCACGGGAGATGCACCTGTACCGCCCCACGGCCACGGATTGAGAAGTTTGGTAGGCCCGGCTGGGATCGAACCAGCAACCCTCAGCTTAGAAGGCTGATGCTCTATCCAATTGAGCTACGGGCCCTCACCCTGTACCTACCGCTCACATTATCGCAAAACCAGCGTGAATTGCAGAACCGCATGCCAGCTATCTCGCGAGCGTCGATTCGCTTTAATCTTGCCGTGCTAGAATCTTGCGGCCTTTCCTTGCCGCGGAGTCGCCTAAATGCCGCCCACGATTAGGTATCGCTATGTTGATATTGAGACGGTTTTTACCGGCGACTCGCGCAGACGAGATGATCTAAACGGCGGCGATTCTCCTGCCACACTTTTTGCCGACGAACTGGCCTGCGATGTCGGCGGGACCTGCTGGGGCGCCAACGAGCCGTTGGCCATCATCGACCATCATCTGCCACAGCAAGCGCAATTCCCTTCGGCTTGCGCCGCCGTGGTTCACAAATCCAAGCTGATTCGCGACAGGTTTGCCCAGCTTGAGGGTGTGGTATGGCTGGTCACGCACAAAGAACCGGATTTCGATGGCTTCTGTTCGATGTACCTGGCGCGCTGGCTCATTCAGGACGCAACGTCTGCAATTCCCTGGGAGAGCTACGGGCTGCACCCGGACGGCTGGCTGGACCTGCCGGGCGCTCGCAGGATCGATTGGTTCGATCCGGATGTAAGCGGTGTCGCGTCGGAACACCGCTGGGCGCTGCTGCTTGCCAGCTATGCATCGATGCTGGAGATGCGTCGCCACATACCCTGTCCTCGCGAGCGCGGCCTCCGCTCCATTCTCTATGCGGCGATGAAACGCGGCCGCGAATATCTAAACCCAACCAGCGGTGCGACCGAGTTTTTCGACGAAGTCCGCGAGACTTTGAGGGAGAAAAGTCTCAATCCCATTTTCGACTCCGTTCTGGAGGGAAACGCCACATTCGCTCCCGAACTCGCCATGCTCGACCATGAGGCGGCGGCCTATCTACGCGATCTGCAGCGCGCTTCCAAGGCGCTGGTCTACCTGCCGGAAGCCGAGGCCCCTTCCGCAGATTTTTTCGAACACCCAAAGCATGTCCCAGAGCTTGACTCGCAGCAACTGCGGCTCGCCGATAGTTTCAGGATTGCGACCGACGGCATTTTTCTGCGTGATCCCGAGTGTGCCTTGTTTAAAGAATGGGCGCGAGTAGACGTAGAGAACTCATCCCTCGCGGCCGGATTCGAATTCACAGCCATCGCGCAATCCCATGGGCGCCCGGAGAGGGTCCTTAACAGCACCGAGTACGTCTTCGCCATTGATCCTGAGCGAGCGAACGGACGTCACCTGTACACGGTCTGGTCGCGCCTCGAAACCGAAGAGGTAAAGGCCTTACGCGCCCGCAAGGCGCGACAAGCACCGGAGTTGACGGTGAACCACACAGCCGAGGGCGCTGAATCGCAGCCTGGAGCTGTGGAATCTCTCCTTTCCGATCCATGGTCAGGCGGACAAAGCCGGTCCAGCACCATTGTCGAGACTCCCCGGCATGGCACATTTCTCGGTCCGCCGGGCTTGCGCAGCGATTTGCGCGACGATCCCGTCGCAGAAGCGGTGCGCACAGAATTGGAAGCTCCCATCTACATCTCGGCGTCGCTTGTGGACGGACCCCAAGTCACGATCTACGATTTCGCAGCATCGCACGCGCATGCCGATGCGGAGCCGCGCCTTTTCAACTTGAACGCGTTGCTGGAGTTGGAACCTCCCGCGCCAGATTACTTTCGGTTTGCAAGTATCGGGTTGCGGTCCGATGTTCCGATTGCTTCAGGTGGCCTCGGCGGGCATCTCCTCGCCCGGCAGATTGGCGAACATCTCTGGCAGGCCTTGCATCCGGAACGACCGGGCGAAGTTCACCAGGATTTTGATCGTCACTTGCTGGTGAGAGCAGACGCTATCGGCGTGTGGAGCGCGCGCGGGATTGCGGTTGCACAAAAACCCATCGAGCTTGTTTCTGCGAGTTCCCGTGTCCAGGGCGATTCCGGCGAGCTGCGAGATTTCATGGCGCTGGTGGCTTGGGTCCGCGACATCGATCAGCTCGCCGCCGATTGGAGTGGGCGGGACGCAGACAAGCAGGCGCGACTCACCGATAATCGCCGAACGCCCGCGCAAGCGCCTCTGCCAGCGCTCGCTGCCAAAGGCGAGGATCTCGCGCGGCGTGCGCTCGATCTGCAACACACGCTGACTCTGCCGCAACGAGAACTGCTGCGCCGGTTCTGCGAGGCCATTGCGTTCGAACAAATCATGACAAGGCTGCGCGACTTGAACCAAGTCGCCACAGAAAGTTTGCGGCGCGCTGCAGCGTCGGAGGAGGCGCGCAGCCAAGAGAAACGATCCGACGATGTCGCGCGTGTGCAGCGCAAATCAAAATGGCTTCAGGTTCTTCTGGTAGGGTTCGTTGCGCTCGAGGTTGCCGGCATCATCGTTTCCAATGTGAACCTGCCAATAGGCCAGAGGGAAGCGTTGGTATTGTTTGCTAGCCCTGTCGCATTCGGGTGCGGAGCTTGGCTCCTACAGCCTTGGAGGACCAAGCGACGTGTCAGCGCGGAAGCAACGGGAAGGATCGGATGGATTTTGATCGCGGCCCTGCTGGTGTGGTTCGCTGCCTGGCTGGCGCAAGTAGTCCGGTGGTGGTAAGGAAAATGGCGGTGCCGACCCTCCCGAGGCTATGCGTAGTCGATGGGATGCTGGGTCAGCCAGTGCTGATCGCGAACGCCGCCCATCTGCTTGGCCGCGGAACGGGTCATGCTCTCAGCCAGGTCGCGGGTCTTCCACCCGAAGCCGGCAAGAAACCCAAGCGCGCCTCCCAGCAGTCCGCAGGCAATTGTTTTGGCAAGACGACCGCGGCGGGCGGGGAGATAATAGCGCAACAAACCGGCACATGCGCCCAGGGTGGCCAATCCGAGGGAGGCACGCGCCGACTCGCCCAGAACGTCCGCCAACGCGCGTCCGTGCAGATGGGCATCGCGCCCGTTGCTCAGCCCGCAGACACCCGATTTGACCAACTCTCGGCCGTAACGAATTTGCGACTCCCACGAATGCGGTGTGTTCATACTGTAAACTCCACGCTCAACCGCCTGTCACATTGCTCGTTCCGGCCAGGCGGCAGGTCTCGGCCAGCAATAACAGATTGGCATACCCGATTACCCATAATCTGTGCGATACGTCACAATCCCGCCGTTCAGGCGGACCGAGCAAGACCGCAACGCAAATTTTTTAACGTACCGATACCTACAAGATGAAGCGCAGCAACAAAGGACGCGGCCCCACTATCAAGTTTGTAACCTTTCAATAGCGAAATGATCTGATCTAGTGACGCGGTTGTAGGAATACAGATGTCACACGAGCCTCAAGCCTCCACCGAAAAGAAAGCCGAAACGCGCGGGCCGGAGCCGGTGGTCGGCGGATCTGAATCCAATCCAGACGCTCACAGCCGGCCGGCCGAACCGGGACCTCGCGGCCCATCCGGCGAGCCGGTACGCGATGCTTCTCCGAGCGAACGTCAGCGTATGAACCGCCGCGAACTGCTCAAACTGGCGCCGGTGGTGGCGCTTGCCGCCTTCGCGATTCCCAGGCTGCAGCAGCCGTTGGTGAACGAGGGGCTGGCATTCAGCGACTGGGCGTCGGAAAAGCTCTTCCGTCGACACCGCCTCGCCCAGACCTTCAGCGATAGCCAGGTCGCGCCCTTCAGTCGCTTTCCCTACAACTACTACGATGTCCTCGATCCGGGCGTCGATCTCGAGACCTGGACTTTAGCAGTGGAGGGTCTGGTGCAACGCCCCGGCGAGTACAAGCTGCAACAGATCCAGGCGTTCCCCAAAGTCGTGCAGAACACGCGACATGTTTGCGTTGAAGGCTGGGATGTCGTCGGCAATTTCGGCGGTACGCGCGCCTCCGATTTTCTGCGCGCCATCGGCGCCGATCTGACCGCCCGCTATCTCGAAGTGGAGTGTGCGGACAATTACTACGAATCCATCGACATGGAGACGATGTTGCAGCCGCAGACGCTCTTCTGCTACGAGATGTACGGCCAGCCGCTCGACGCCGGACACGGTGCGCCTCTGCGCCTGCAGATGCCCACCAAAATCGGCTACAAGCAAGCCAAGTATCTCGTGAGCATGCGTGTGACCAACGTGCTCAAGCCGGGACAGCGCGGCTATTGGGAAGACCAGGGCTACGACTGGTATGCAGGCTTGTAAGGGGCGTTATGGCGACCACCACTAACGCAATCGAACAGAAGCAGGCCGAGCCGATCACGGTGGCGTACGAGCATCCTTGGGTCGTGCGTTTTGCGCATTGGGTCGGCGCGGTTGCGGTGGTCGTGATGATCACCAGCGGACTGCAGATCTATCGCGCGTTCCCCAGCTTCGGGCCGAAGATCCCGCAGAATAACTTTTGGATTCCGCCGCGGCCGATTGCGCTAGGTGGCTGGTTGGCTGGCGGAATATGGTGGCACTTCACCTTCATGTGGTTCTTCATCGGCAGCGGTCTGTTGTATGTGATCTATCAGGCCGCGACCGGCCACTGGCGGCAAGTGTTGTTTATGCCGCGCGACGTCAAAGGCGTGTGGCCGATGGTGCGATATTACTTCCTCTTCGGGGAGAAGCCGCCGGTTGATGCGGCCTACAATCCCCTGCAAAAACTCGCCTACACCGCGACGATCTTCTTTGGCGTGCTCTCCACGCTGACGGGCCTGGCGCTGTTCAAGTCAGTACAGTTCTGGTGGCTGACGGCGGTTTTCGGCGGCTTTCGAATGGCCCGCATCTGGCACTTCGTCTCGATGTGCGGATTTGTGGCGTTCATTCCCGGCCATCTGATTATGGTCGCGCTTCACGGCTGGAACAATTTTTACTCCATGATCACAGGCTGGAAGCGCGGGCCGGAATACATCAACTGACGGTAGGGCTCTATCTCGTTCCGCCCCATCGCTGTTATTGTTTGCCGGTGGAAATGCAAATTCGGAGCAGTACCAACTGACGCGTTGCATTGCGCGCCATCGCGCACCTGCTTTATCGTGGATGGTCTGCCTTGGCGCCCATGACTGACCATCTGCACGCCGCATCCGTCTTCGAAAGCAAGATCAAGACCGACTCGCCGCGCTTCGAGCGCAATCAACGTGCCGTGGCCGACCTCGTGGCGCAGGTGCGGAGGGAAGAGGAGACCATCCGCCGGGGTGGCGGCGAGAAGGCCATCGAGTCGCAGCACAAGAAAGGCCGCCTGACCGCGCGCGAGCGCATCGCGCTGCTCATTGACCCAGGGACAGAGTTCTTCGAACTCGGCTCGTTCGCCGCTTGGGGCATGTATGAGGAGTGGGGCGGTGCGCCGTGCGCCGGAGTCGTGACCGGACTGGCGCGGGTGCAGGGACGGCTGGTGATGCTCATCGTCAATGACGCGACCGTGAAGGCGGGCGCGTTTTTCCCCATGACGGCGAAGAAGGTCATTCGCGCGCAGAATATTTCGATCCACAATCACATCCCAACGATTTACCTGGTCGATTCCGCCGGGGTCTTCTTGCCGCTGCAGGAAGACGTCTTCCCCGATACGGACGATTTCGGCCGCGTCTTCCGCAACAACGCGGTGATGTCGGCCATGGGCATTCCCCAAATCGCAGCCATCATGGGCATGTGCGTGGCCGGAGGCGCCTATCTGCCGCTCATGTGCGATCACATCCTGATGACCGAAGGCAGCGGACTGTTCCTCGCCGGGCCGGCGCTGGTGCAGGCGGCGATTGGCGCAAAATATTCCGCCGAGGAGTTGGGCGGGGCGAAGATGCACTCCCAGATCAGTGGCACCGTGGACTTTCGCGAACCCGATGACGAATCCTGCATCGCCCGCATGCGCAAGCTGGTGGACAAAATGGGTAACCGGACTGCCGGCGTCTTCGACCGCAAAGAGCCGGAAGAACCGCGCTACGCCGCAGGGGAGATTTACGGTGTCTTCGATGGCGACCCCGCGCGCCAATATGACATGAAGGAGATCATCGCCCGCATCGTTGATAACAGCGACTTCGGCGAATACAAGGCCGAGTACGGCGAGACGGTGTTGTGCGGCTATGCGCGCATCGGTGGCTTTGCCGTGGGCATCGTGGCCAATCAGAAGACGCACGTGCAGCAGACCGACCACGCCGGCAATCGCCGCATGGAGTTCGGCGGCGTCGTCTATACCGAGTCGGCGGAGAAGGCAGCGCGCTTCATCATGGACTGCAACCAGAATCTGGTGCCGCTGGTTTTCCTGCACGATGTGAACGGCTTCATGGTGGGCCGCGACGCGGAGTGGAGTGGCATCATCCGCGCCGGTGCGAAGATGGTGAATGCCGTCTCGAATTCGGTGGTGCCGAAGGTCGCGGTGATCATCGGCGGTTCGTTCGGGGCGGGGCATTACGCCATGTGCGGCAAGGCGTATGATCCGCGCTTCGTCTTCGCCTGGCCGACGGCCAAGTACGCGGTAATGAGTGGCGCCTCAGCCGCCGGCACCCTGGTGGAGATCAAAATCAAGCAACTGGAGCGCGGCGGCAAGAAGCTGAGCGAAGAGGACAAGAAGAAGCTCTACGACGAGGTGAAGGCCACCTACGACGAGCAGATGGATCCGCGCTATGGCGCCGCTCGCCTGTGGATCGACAAGATCATCGATCCGGCCGAGACACGCGAAGCCATCATCACCGCCCTGGAGGCCGCGTCGCTCAACCCCGATGTTCCGAAGTTTAGCGTCGGCGTGCTGCAAACGTGAATAGGGAGAAACGCGCGACCATAGCACTGGCGAACCCACTGTATCGCTCACCTCACTGACATTGCAACCTCGGTGCCGGCGCGACCTCAGTCACCTTCCGTCAGGAGCAGTGCTCGTATAAAAGAGGGCACCAGTTTTCGACATACAAGAAAATGAAGAGCTTGCAATTGAGAGCTACGGGATTCCGTATGGTCACTCCACAATATCTGGGGAAGTTGTAATACTCGCAAATACTTACAGGATATGCACTTTGGCGGTAGAAATGCAGCCAAGCAGCCCAATTCTGTCCGGAAACTCGGATTCTGGAGTGGATCGCTGTGCCACAGGGAGTGGTTGGCGTAGCGCAAGTTCTCTTCTTTTCGTCCGCGGGGGGTGCCTGCCTGATTGTCCCCTGCGAGCCGTCCCGCTTTAATCCTCCACAGCAGACAGTTCGTAGAAGCCTCCGCTGCACCTCGCCGTTCGACAGGAGCAAGGAGGCAACAGCGGTCATTTACAGTCTCGCCTCCTGAAAGGGAGGCCCAGCGATGTAAGGGGCGAATTGGCCAGTCGCCCTCGATGTTTCACCGAAAAGGAGAACGTGCATGACGGGTTCGATTGCTTCTCGCAGACAGAGTGCGCTACCCCTGCTGGCGGCACTGGCGATAGCTTTCCTGTTGCCTTCCCTGATTTGGGGTCAAGCCACGATTTCCACCGGAAACATCAACGGCACGGTGACCGATCCGACCGGTGCTGCCGTCCCTGCCGCGAAGGTGACGATTACTCGCGTCGACACCGGGGTGAAGACCAATGTAGTCACCAATGCCAGCGGCTTCTATAACTCCGGCTCGATCACTCCGGGTACGTACTCGGTCAAAGTCGAGGCCAAGGGGTTTGAATCAGGCGAGACGCAGGTCCCGGTGAAAATCGGCAACAACAGCGTGGCCGATTTCAAGCTCAAGATCGGCTCCGAATCCACTACCGTCAGCGTCGAGGCAACTGCAGTGGGCGTGAACACGGAGCAGTCCTCGGTTCAAGGCGTGCTCACTGCCAACCAGATTGAGAGCCTGCCCGTAAACGGCCGCAACTTCCTTGACCTGGCGCAGCTCGAGCCCGGCGTGCAGATCCAGGACGGCACGAATTTCGACCCAACCAAGATCGGGTATCAGTCGATCTCAATTGGTGGACGCTTCGGGCGCACGGCGCGCATCCAGGTGGATGGCACGGACATCTCCGACGAGACCGTCGGCACCACGACGGGCAACATCAACGCCAGCGCCATCCAGGAGTTCCAGATCGCACAGTCCACGATGGACCTTTCCAACGATCTGAGCTCCTCGGGCGTGGTCAATGTCTCCACCAAGTCTGGCACTAACGTCATTCATGGCAGCGGATATGAGTACTACCGTAGCAGCAACGTAGACGCGTCCTTGCCAAAGCCATCGGGCTTCCCCGATCCCAACTATCATCGCAACCAGTACGGCGGTACGCTGGGCGGCGCCTTTATCCCCGACAAGCTGTTCTACTTCGCCGAGGGCGATGCGACCTACCAGAACCTGTTCGTCCCGGTCGTCTACGCGTCTCCATTCCAGAACTTTGGCGGCGGATTCAATTCGCCGTATAAGAACCCCAACGCACTGGGACGTTTAGACTACAATGCGCCGCACGGGGTGAAGCTGTTCTTCCGCTACGACTACTCGCAAATCCAGGCGATCGGCACTTTCTTTTCCGATAGCCTGCAATCCTATGAATCGAAGAATTACACCCGCAACTTCGTGGGCGGCGCCGACTTCACGACCGGCGAGTACACCCATAGCTTCCGCTTCAGCTATTTGAAATTCCAGAACCAGATCGTGGATGCCACCATCGGCAGCGGACTGCCGCTCTCTGACTTCCCTGGCAACGGCCTATACGACAACATTACCGTCGTCAACGGACCCGCGACAGGTCCCAACCTGCTGGCGCCGCAAAGTACGCCGCAGAGCGATAAACAGGTTAAGTACGACGGCTCGCGGACCATCGGCAAACACATCCTGCGTTACGGGGTCGATTTCAATCACATCCAGGGCGGCGGATTCGCCAGCTTCTTCAAGTTGGCGCCGCAGATTGTCACCAACCAGGGCGAGTTCGGGACGGCAACGAGCTACAACGGGGTGCCCACCCCTTTTTGCACTAACGCGAACCCATGCTCCGATGCACAACTTGCCGCGCTCGGGCCATACCCCGGCGGCGCGAGCAATCCGCTGAACTATCCGGTCGAGTCGGTGGTCATCGGCAACGGCCAGGGCTTCTCGACCTTGCAGCCCGCTTTCGGCTTCCCGGCCGGCGGCTTGGGACCCGATAATCGCCTTGGTCTCTACATCGCAGACCAGTGGAAGGTGTTACCGAACTTCACGGTCAACGTCGGCCTGCGCTACGACCGCGACACTGGCCGCACCGACAGCGATTTGCCGGGCCTGCCCTTCCTGAATAATCTGGTCCCCGGCTACCCCAATCTGGGCGCGCCAATTCCCAACCCGAACACGAACTTCGCTCCGAACCTGGGAATTGCCTGGGATCCGTGGAAGAACGGCAAGACCGCCATTCGCGCCGGCATCGGCCTGTACTACGAGAACGTGATCTTCAACAACGTGCTGTTTGACCGGCCACTGCGCCTGCAAAACGGCGCCTTCCTGCAAACCCCTCTGGCCTGCGATAGCGGACAGCCGCAGACCATCCCCGGTGTGCCGCTGTCGGCTGGTCCGGCGCAATGCGGTCTCCCCGATGTTCCGGTTCCTATCGGAATGGCAGGCACCGCCATCGCTCAACTGCAGCAGCAGTATCAGGCGCTGTCACCGTTCAGCTTGACCAACCCCAATCCTAACTACCTGCAGAACTTCATCACCGGTGGCGCCAATTTCCCGCTGGGTCTGTTTGCCCCGGACTACAAGACGCCGCGCTCGACCCAAATCAACGTGGGCATTCAGCGTGAGCTCACTCCGGGTACGGTTTTGAGCGTGGACTACGTCCGCAACGTCACCACGGGTCTGCCGCTGGGCGTTGATGTAAACCACACCGGTGATGCGCGCTTCTTCAACAAAGCTGGGGCGCTGTCTGCTATCTCCGCCACCACCATGCAATTCGGCTGTGGCGGAGGTACCAACCAAGCAGCGATCGGCTGCGCCATCGCCAATGGCGCGACCATTTCCTCGTTTGCTGGAAACGGTCTCGACTCGCAAGGCGACTTCGGTGGTACCTGCCCGCCGCCGGGCTGCGCCTTCGGTGGCTTGAATCCCAACGCACCGGCTATGCCTTTCCTTGAGCCCGCCGGCATCTCCAAGTACAACGCGCTGGATGTCAAACTGACCTATCAGAAGAACAACGTGTTCAAAGGACTGAATGCGATCAATGCCCAGGTCTCGTACTCGTATTCGTCGTTCCAGAATTCGGGCGGCGGCTCGGGCATCAGCGGCGTGCTCGGCGGAGTCGCCAACAGCGACCAGGACTTCATCGTCCCAACATTGGACAATGACAATCCCAACCGCTACTTCGGCCCGTCGTTGCTTGACCGCCCCAACCAGTTGTCGTTTGGCGTAGTCGGGAACCTGCCGTGGAATTTCCAGACCTCGTTCATCGGGCACTTCTACTCGGGCCTGAGGCTGCCGATGGAGGTGTCCGGCGAGGGGCTGGGAGCGATCTTCCAGACCGATTTTACTGGCGATGGAACGGTGCAAGACCCGCTGCCCGGAACCTATAACGGCTCTTTCGGATCGCAGTACAACGGCAGCACCATCAACAACGCCATCAACTCCTACAACAGCCACTACGCCAATCAGGCAACACCGGCCGGCAGCGTGCTCATCAAGCAAGGCCTGTTCAGCTTGCAGCAGTTGCAGGCCTTGGGAGCGGTCGCTCCCACCGTGGCGCTTGCCCCTCCAGGCGAGGTAAACCTCGGCAATCTGCGTGACTTCGACCTCAAGCTGGGCTGGACTTACAAGCTGGAAGCGCGTTCGCACACCATCTCGTTCAATCCCACCGTTGGCTTCTTCAACCTGTTCAACCTCGCCAATTTCGACCTGCCGCCCAACGTGCTTACAGGCGGCCTGACCGGCACTCCGGGCTCCATCAACGGCACGAACGCGGCCAATCGCATCACCAACCGTGTCGGCGCCGGGACGGGCGTGTTCCAACTCGGCGCGCCGCGCGCCATGGAGTTCGGCATGGCCATCAACTTCTAAGGCTTCGCTGTTACCTCAGACTGCGAGGTGATACGGGGCGCTCTGGCGAGCGCCCCGCTTTTTCTGTCTCAATCCGCCTCTCAATTCTGGCGATCCTCCAATACCATTGTGTCCTTTCGGTTTACCGGGCATCATCACGGGTGATGGGAGGTTCAGAAGTCGTGAGCGCCACACCCGAAACTGTCATTCGTCAGCATCCGGAGCGCGCCGTTCCCGAGCACGCCTGCGAATTTCTCCAGCAGGGACATCTCGCTTATTTCGGCTTCGAGCAGGACGGCTGGCCATATGTCATTCCCATGCTTTACCAGTACGACAGCGAGCATCCCGACCGGCTCTACGTTCACGGAGGGTCGTCCAGTCGCATGCTTCGTCACCTCGCGACCGGCGTTCCAGTTTGCGTGACCGTGACCGAACTCGACGGGCTGGTGTACTCGCGCGACGCCCGCTTTCACTCGGCGAACTATCGCAGCGTGATGTGCTTCGGGCACGGACGAATCGTCGAAGAGGATGATCGCAAGCAGGCGATCTTCCAGGGGATGACGTCGCGCTATTTTCCTGGTAGGACAGCAGGTCGCGATTACGCGCAGGCGCCCAAGGCGCATCTTGATGCCACCACGATTATCGAGGTCGTGATCGAGAAGATGAGCGCCAAGATGCGCGCAGGCGGTCCCAAAGGCCCGCGCGACACCCATAGAGACGCGCCTGGAACCAGCGGCGTGGTGGAGAGACGAACGGAATACCGGTCTGACTAATGCGCGTAGGGGACTGCCGCCGCGCCCAACACCTTCATGCTTGCGGGATCCTGCACCAGGATCACGACCTTCAGCTTGGCCGGGTTCCAGTCGGCATGCGGAGCCACGTCCACATTGGCGTCAAACGCGCCCTTGTCGGTTGGTCCCAATTGCCGAAGCTGACGAACAACGGCCGCGTGGTGCAAAGTATGTCCGCCGTTCTCACCGGCTTCGACTGCGGTGCTAAGGCCATCCTCGGTGGTTGCCAGCAGCACATTGCCACGGTCCTGCACGGGCGATTGCACGCTCACATGCAGGCGGTTGTTCCCCTCCCAATGCAGCGTCACCTGCGCGGGCTTGGGCTCTTTTGCCGCGGCGGCAATGTCCCGTTGCGCCTCGGATGCATCGCTGCCGACGAATTGTGCGTTGCCATCGATCACCATCTGCGGGGTGTACACAGTGCTGTTGAGCGCACGGCCATATTCGCTCTGCCGTTGGCTGAACTGTGCCGAGGAGAAGCGGTCGGTCCAGCCGATGTAGTTCCAGTAATCAACGTGCTCGCCGAGCAGCACCAACTCGGTGCCATTGCCGGCCCCCTGCTGGCTTAACTTCACCAACAGCGCGTCCGCCGGCGGGCAACTGGAACACCCCTCCGAGGTGAAGAGTTCGACCACCACCGGCGTCTGTGCCGAAGCGCCTGCCGCCAAAGAGAAAATCGTAACAATAATTAGCGCAAGGATCTGACCAAGCTTTTGCATGACAGAAAATAGGACTCGCGAGGCGGCAATTGGTTTCACGCGTGTGCCGCTTTCGAGAGATTACTCAACGTCTGCTGACGCGCTCCACAATCAATGCCGCGATCAAGGCCGCGTCGGCGGCGAACACATTGCTGACAAAGTTGACCGCGTCGTTGCCCATCTTGCCGGCGTTTTCCCAGGTGGCACCCAGAATGCTATCGAGGAACATGCCGCCGATCGCGGCAAATGCGACCACGAACGTCCAGCGCCATTCCAGCCCTCCGTAACTGGCGCTGATCCAGGAAATGACGCACGCAGCAACGCAGCCGCTGATCGTACCTTCGATGCTAATAGCGCCGTTGGTTCCGATGGGCACGTCCCGAAAATCGGTGATCAGGTAAGCGCCGCGGGCCGTTGCCTGGCCAATTTCGCTGGACACGGTATCCGCGGCAGCCTCGGCCAGCGCCGCTGTGGTACCCGCCAGCAAAAGCGAACTCAGCTCAGGAAACCAGATCGCTGGTAGCGCGCACATTGCCGCCGGGGCAAGGTTCGCCAGCACTTGCGAAGCGGTGCGTCCCCGCCGGCGTTCCGCCACTCCTAGCCGCTGTTTGCGAGCGTAACCCCAACGCGTGGAAACCATGGTGAGAAGGAAAAGTGCGACCAAAGGTAAGAATCCCGGCAGTCCGGCCGCCAGGATCAGGATCACGGCGATCAGAACGCCGGCCATGGCGCCGCCGTCGGTGACTGCCCCGATAATGCGGGCCACTATGGCGAACCCAATCGCCACAACAATGGCAGGCAAACCCCTGGAGTGGATGAGTTCGGTCACGCGTGGCTCAAGTATCGCATGGGCGCTTTTCGCCTCTCGCTCAACGAGAACGTGAGTGTGCAGCCCGGAACGGGCTCACACAAAAGTTGCCCTCCAGGCTCTTACCTTTAGCACCAACATGCAGCACTCATGCGCGCGCGTGGCATCCCACTTAGCGAGCGACCTCTAGTGATCCCGCTTCCGCAGGCACTTGACGAATAACCCTTGACGAGAGCCGCCGGAGCGCCGGATCATATGTTGCCTGTATTTGCACCGCGTATAGTGCACAAAGGACGAACTATGGCTTCTTCCGTGTGGTCTGGGTACTTGACGTTTGGATTGATCTCCATGCCGGTACGGTTGTTCTCCGGCGCGCGCGGTAGCAACATCTCCTTCCACATGCTGCATCGCCCGGACCACGTCCGCATCAAGCAGCAGCTCTTCTGCCCGCATGACGAGCGTGTGGTGGAGCGCAGCGAGATCGTGAAGGGCTACGAATATCGCAAGGGCGAGTACGTCATCATCGAGCCGGAAGAGATCAAGAAAATCGAGCCCAAGACCGCCAAGGCGATGGAGATCCTGGAATTCGTGAAGGCTAACGACGTGGATCCGATCTACTTTGAGTCGTCCTACTACGTGACCCCCGAAGAGGCCGGCCGACGGCCGTATGCGCTACTATGCAAGGCACTGGAAGAATCGCAATACGTCGCGATTGCCAAACTCACCATGCACAACCGGGAGTACACGGTGTTTCTGCGTCCGTACAAAGGCGGCATGATGCTGCACACCATGTACTACAAGGAAGAAGTGCGCGAACTGGATAACTTTGGCCGCCCCGATGTCGAATTAAAGGACGCCGAAGTAAAGGTCGCACACCAGCTCATCGAAGCCCTGGCCGGCGATTGGGAGCCGGAGAAATATCACGACACCTTCGAAGAGAACCTGAAGACGCTGATCAAGGCGCGCCTGGAGGGTGAAGAGGTTACGCCCGTCGAGAAGCCCAAGAAATTGGCGCCGGTGGTCGATCTGATGGCCGCACTCAAGGAGAGCCTGGCGCAGTTGCCCAAGAAGCCGCCGCAACGCGTGGAAGCCGCCCAGCACGCCGCTGAGGTGAAAGCTGTCGCTAAGAAAGCCAAGACTTCGCGCCGCAAGAACGCCGCCTAAAGACTGCGAGCGTCCCCGTCGAGTTCGGCTTGGGCAGCGGTTGTGGCCAAATACTTTACTGGCGATTAGCGGATACGAGCTGCCTATTGATGCCTGTGATTCAAGGGCATAGCCTAATCGCGGTCAAGCCGTCCATTGGATGAAACGATCACGCGGCAAGATAATCTACGTCTCGGTTCTGGAAAGCGACCCCATGCGTGCAGTCGGGCTGCAAGCGGTGTTTTCTTCGGAACCCGACATGAAGGTCCGCACCGGAACGGTCGAAACCGTCCTGCACAGCCGTTACGAAGAACTGGTCCTGATGACGACCGACCGCGGCCCCTCGTTCAGTGCGGCGATGTCGGCGCTCAAAGCAGTTCGCCCGGGTATTCGCATTATCGTGACCGGCCCCGGCAAACGTGACGACGATATTCTGCGCGCGCTTACCGCAGGAGCGAAGGGCTATGTTGCGCAAGAGGCCTCCTCCGACATTTTGAAGAAGGCTATTCGCGAGGTCCACGCCGGCTCGCTTTGGATTCCGCGGCGGGTGCTCGCGATCTTCGTCGAACGTGCAACCGCGGTGCGCATCCTTCCCAGCACCGCGTCCAGGATAAGCCCACGGGAGCGCGAAGTGCTGCGCCTGCTCGTCTCTGGACGTTCGAATCGGGAGATCGCCCAGGAGCTCGGGATCATCGAGCAAACCGTGAAATCGCATGTGGCGCAGTTGCTGCGCAAGACCGGCGTGCGCAACCGCACTGCGTTGTCGGTCCATACGATATCCAAGTCGCTGCTCAGTGCAGGATGACGTGTGCGTGTGGTTACCAAAGCTCCCGTATGGAGCGCCCAGAATGCTGCGTGTCAGCGGATTATAAGGCCATAGCGGCTCGGGAGCATTCCCCAGCCGGGAGGGGGCGAGGTTACTAAAGTATGGTTACCCCAACCCCTACTTTCGTTATCTTGCGCACTCGCTAGTGCTACTGCATACTGCACTCACCTACCACAGAACCTGGGAGACAGGGCTGGAAGAGGTTACGAGGGTCTCCTCTTTCCAGCCCTTATTGTTTGCGCAAAGCAGTCGCCAGCCAGCGACCATCGCTCAGCCCAGACTCAAGCACATCAAGAGGCGTAGGACCAGCTCTCATCCCATTTGCCTAGTAGGAAGACGCCGCTGCCGCGGTCATCGCGCCCATAACGCAGGCAGGCCAGACCTTGCGAGAAGGCCTTCAGGAACTGCTCGCGATTACGCAACTGAAGCTCCGCCGCCTTCTGGCGCGTCCCGGCGTCCGCTTTCCACGCGTAAATCTCGGCGGGAACGTCAATGCGCATCGCTTCCACGCATGCGGGCTGGACTTGCTTGGCCAGCAGCCCTTCCACGCGCTTCGATTTCAGCCACCATTCCGCCACCAGGCGGTCGGTGGGAAGAAATCCCTGCAGCGGCGAAGAGGTGATGCCGTACTGATTGATGTTGTAGCGACGGGCAAGCGCACCCAGCCGCTCCAGGTTGAAATAAGCGTTCTTGATCTCCAGCGGATCGAAGGTCCACTCGATCAATTCGTAGCCGTGCGCGATTGCGTCCTCGCGCTGAAACAGCTTCAGGCGACGCCCGAGGCCGCTGTTGCGATAATCGGCCTTCACGGCCAGCATGTGCGAATGCAGGTAGGCGCGACCATTGCGCGTGCCCGGGATCGAGAAGGCGAAACCGACGAGCGTTCCGCCATCCCACGCTCCGATAACCTGTCCGCCGATCTTCGGCGCCAGCGAAAAGATACGCAGCGGCACAAGCTCGTTGTCGGCAAACCCCCATACCTCTTTTTGCAAGGCGACGAACGCGCGCAGTTCCTCGACTTCGGTGCAACTGCGCACCTCGATCGCGCGGTTCGTCATAGCGGTTCCTGCTGCTTCGATTCCTGCCACAGCGATTCCATCTCCTCCAGCGAAGCGTCCGCCGGTTTGCGCCCCTGCTCGCGCAGTTTCTCTTCCAGATACTGAAAGCGCCGTCGGAATTTGCGATTGGTGCGGCGCAGCGCCGACTCCGGATCCAGCGAAAGATAGCGCGCGAGGTTGACCAGCACGAAAAAGAGATCGCCGACTTCATCTTCCAATCGCGCGCGCAGCTCGGGGGAAATCTTCACGCCACGCGAGCCCGCAACTCCCGCTCGCGATTCCGGCTGCGGACCGGGCGCGGGATACTCCGCCAGATTGTGGCGAAGCTCCGCGGTCTCTTCATTCAGCTTGTCGAACAAGCCCGCGATGTTCGGCCAGTCGAAGCCGACGTGGGCTACCCGCGAGCTGATTTTGTACGCCTCCATCAGCGACGGAATCGCGGAAGAAACGCCCGCCAGCACGGACTCGGGATGATCCGCAGCCGCGCTTGCCGGTGCCGATTGCTCCTGTCGCTTCTTTTTCTCCTCGGCCTTCAAGGCCTGCCAATTGCGCAAAACCTCGCCCGGCGTATCGGCTTGGACGTCGCCGAAGACATGCGGATGGCGGTCGATCAGCTTGTTCGCGAGCCGGTCGAGCACATCGTCAATCGAAAACCGCTGTTCCTCCTGCGCCATCTCGGAGTAAAAGAGGACTTGCAGCAGCAGGTCGCCGAGTTCGCCGGTAAGTTCATTCCAGTCGCGCGCCTCAATCGCTTCAATGACCTCATAGGCTTCTTCCAGCGTGTAGGGTTTGATGGTGTCGAAGGTCTGTTCGCGGTCCCAGGGACATCCGCCGGGGCCGCGCAGCCGCGCCATGATGGAGACGGCGCGCTCAAATCGTTCACCCGTGGTTGGCATCAGGACGATTCTAATCGCGCCGTCCGCGGTTCGCTATTCGCCGCGCGCTCTTCGCCAGAGATTCGGCTTGCGACGCAATGGTCATCGCGAGGAGACCTTCACAGGAGCCTGCCAGCGCCGATTTGTCGGGGTCCCCAGCAGACGCCGCCTTTGCGTCGGCTGGGGGGACTTTGCGCTAATTGGGGGTGAGATCGACGAGGGATCCGCTCTTAGGCTTTTTGTCCGGATCGCAAGGCCAACGCGACCGGGAACGTCTCAGCCAGCAGCGTGGTATCGTCGGAGATCAGGCCGTCAATGCCCCAACTGGCCAGCCGCCGCATATCGCTGCGTTGGTTTACCGTCCAGGTGAACAACTGCAGGTCGCGCCGGTGAACTTCGGCAACCAGGCGCTCTGATACCAGAGAGAAATGCGGGATGAAGACCCGAATCGGCAGCTCGGCCCAGAGCTCCGCCTGTTCCGCATGCTTCGCGATGTAGCCCAGCGGCAACGGTGAATGAATCTCGTGCAACCGAAGCAGCACCTCCGGTAAGAAAGACGAGACCACGAAGCCGCGCTGCGGCGGATCGGCATGCAGTGCCGATACAACGGCGCGTTCGTTACCCGGGACCTTCAGTTCGATATCCAGATAGGCCGCCGCGCCGAAGCGTGCCAGGACGTCTTCCAGGCAGGGCAGGTTGTAGCCGCGGCGACGCTCCAGTCCTGCGTAATCGTGCTCTGCCAGCTTCCTGCCCTCGTGCTCAGGATCGTGACACAGCACATGACGGCGGTCGCGAGTGTAGCGCACGTCAAACTCAAAACCGTCGCAGCCGTTCGCCAGGGCATAGTCGAACGCAGCCAGCGTGTTCTCGGCGGGAACATCCCGACCGTGCGGCCCAATGCCCAAGCGGCGAACTATCCGTGCGCCGCGATGGCCGAGAAGAAGAGGACGTGAGCCGGCACTTAGCACTTGGCAATGGGCACTTGGCATTTAAGGCAACCATACTCCTATTGGTTTAACGGGATATGAAATGAGTAATAGCAACGGAGAGAGCAACCGGCCCGAACCGGTTCCACTAAGTGCCAAATGCTAAGTGCCAAGTACAGCTTCTCAGTCCAGGTCGAAGTCCCGCAGCGGCTTGCCGGTATCGGGCGCTTCCTTGGCGCGCTTGAGCGCCTCCTGAAATTTCTTTTCCAGCAGGTCGGCCTGGTGCTTCTGCGCCTCCACCGATTGGCGAAAAATCGATTCCTTGCGGCTGTCCTGCTCTTTCATGGCGCGTGCCGCCGCCTCCATATCCTCAAACGTCTTGGGCACGGCCTTGGGCGTGTGCGCAATCACAGCCTTCACGCTGGGATCGATCTTCAGGCTGGCTCCGCAGCATGGGCAGGCAACTTCAAAGGGCGCGGAATTCTTGGGCATGTCGGAATCTTACCGCAGAGAGCCGGAACGAGCCACATCTGACGGGCGACATTCTGGAAAGCTGCGAACTCCACCAGTAGTTCGCGTTGTTGCAGCGACCGGCAGATGCTGGATTTCTGCGGTAAGCACGGCGTCACCGCGGACATCGAACTGATTCCGATGCAGAGGATCAACGAAGCCTACGAGCGCCTGCTGCGCAGCGATGTGAAATATCGCTTCGTGATCGATATGGCGTCGCTGAAGTAGAAATTAACCACAGAGACACAGAGAAGAACACTGGTTTGACTTTGGCCGTTTGCGAGGTTCGGCTTCGAAAACCTCTGTGTCTCGGTGTCTCTGTGGTGAATAGCGCTTTGTTATTTGGCTCCGACTGCTTCTGCCAGTTGTTCGGGGCTGCGCTTCATGCGCTCCTTCTCCACCACGAAGTTGCCCAGGAACAGCATATCCATTTCGCTGCGTGAGAAGGTGCTGAAGGCGTTGGCGGGAGTGGTGACGATGGGCTCGCCTTTCAAATTGAACGAAGTGTTCAGTACCGCAGGAATGCCGGTTGCCTGTGCGAAGCGTTTGATCAGCCGGTGATAGCGCGGGCTGGCGTCCTCGAAGACGGTTTGCAGCCGCCCCGTTCCATCGACGTGCGTGATAGCGGGCAACACGTCGTGCTTCGAATTCCGCACCGGAACCACATACAACATATATCGCGCGGGGTAATGCTCCGCCGCGTTCGGCAGCTCGAAGAATTCCTCGGTGCGCTCGGCGAGCACGGACGGCGCAAACGGCCGATACGGCTCGCGGAACTTGATCTTGGTGTTGACGATGTCCTTCATCCGCGGATTGCGCGCGTCCGCGATGATGCTGCGATTCCCCAGCGCACGCGGCCCCCACTCGAATCGCCCCTGATACCAGCCAATCACGTTTCCTTGCTGGAGGCGTTCAACCGCAAGGTCCAGCAGGCGATCGTCATCGTCGACGCACTCGTAGGGAATGTTGTTCTCGTGCAGGAACTGATGCACTTCCGCGTCGGAGTACGATTTGCCCCAGTAGGCGTGGTCCATGCGGAAGCGCCGTTTGTTGCCCAGCAGCATGTTGTCGGCCCAGAGCGCGGCGCCGAGTGCGCCGCCACCGTCGCCGGCCGCGGGTTGGATAAAAACGTCATCGAAGGGTGTCTCGCGCAGAATGCGATGATTGGCGACGCTGTTCAGGCCCACGCCGCCGGCGATGCACAGCTTCTTCAGGCCGGTTTCCTTGTGCAGCTGCCGCGCCATGCAGATGAGCACCTCTTCCGTCACCTGCTGGATGCTGGCGGCGATATCGGCATAATGCTGATTCAGCTTGCAGAGCTCGTGAAAGTTCGAGGGCGCCTTGCCGAAATATTCCGGAAATCCCGAATCCTCGGTGAAGAACAACATCTTCGGCGGGCGCGGCTCGCCAAACAATTGCACGAACTTGTTATTGAAGGTGCGCGTGGTGGAGTGCTGGAAGCAGAAGTAATCCATGTCCAGCGAAAACGACCCGTCGGCTTCCTGACGAACCAGCTTCCAAACCTTATCGACGTAGCGCGGCTGGCCATACGGCGCCATGCCCATCACCTTGTATTCGCCCTCGTTCACCTCGAATCCCAGAAATGCGGTGAACGCGCTGTACAGCAAGCCGATGGAATGCGGAAACATCATCTGCTTGCGAATGTCGATTTGGTTGCCGCGGCCGATGCCCCACGTTCCCGTCACCCATTCGCCGACGCCGTCGACGGTGAGGATCGCCGCTTCCTCGAAGGGAGAGCACAGGAAGGCGCTCGCCGCGTGCGACATGTGGTGTTCGCTATACAGGATCTTATTGATCGGAACGCCCAGCTCGGCGGAGATCTTCGATCCCACCCATAGCTTGTCGATCATCCAGGTGATCATCGACTCGCGAAAGACCTTGTACGACTGCGGATAGGTCTGCAGCACGGTCATCAGGATGCGGTCGAACTTGCGGAACGGCTTCTCGTAGAAAACCACGTAGTCGAGATCGCCACCCTGAAGCGCTCCGCTTTCCAGGCAGAACTGGATGGCCTGATGGGGAAAGCCGAAGTCGTGTTTGATACGGCTAAAGCGCTCTTCCTCCGCCGCGGCGATGAGCTGGCCGTCTTGCAACAGCGCCGCTGCGGCGTCATGGTAATAACAGGAAATTCCCAGGATATTCATGTCAGCCTTGGCGCCGAGCTTCTTCCAAAGTATTGGGGCTGGCAGGATGGTCGAACCAGGCTTCAGGGCGCTTCTTAGTGTGGAGAGAATCGGACAACAACCGCACCGCCAAACCAAAGGGCAAGATCAGGATGGAATAAAGCACGGTGAGCAGCACCCGCGCATTGAAATTGCCGATCGCGTGCCCGAACTTATTCCAGCCCGCCTTCAGCGTCGCCTGCAACCGGACTGGTAGCCATGCCCAGACCGCAAAGGCCACAAGGGCGATGGCCAGTACGGCCCGCCAGTGCTGTCTTACTAGATGAAAGGGCGCCACCATCACTTTTCCTTTAGAAGAAGGTGTAGATGAACGGCGCGATTGCGGAGCTCTGCGCCAGGATCAGCACCACGGCAAAGATAGCCAGCGTAATCAGGATGGGCGTGAGCCACCACCGCTTATTGTTCCAAAAGAAAGAAAAAAGCTGGCCCGCCGTGCCTACGCGCTGACCCGTTGTCCTGATGAACCCCATGTCTGTTTTCCCCCAACAGCCGGCCTTGGCGCAGCAACGGCAGCGAAAGGCGGCAACCGTCCCAAGATTATACCGGAAGCAGAGCTCATGACTTATGCGAAAAGTGGGTTCTTGTTTTTCTGGCCATCCAACCGGCAAAGGGGCAGATGTAGTGCGGGACGATGGCGATTCATTTTGAGTACGAACGTCTACGTTTGCTCCACTCTTATGGAAGAAGCCATCTCTCGGAGCAGCCAAGCTCTTTGACAGCGAAAGGCCGGTAATCGTCCGCTGATTCTACTCTACATTTCAACGGATGCAGAGACCTAACGAATGCTCTTAGAAGAACCGATACATAAACACATTGGCGGCGCGGCTCTGGTGCGGCACCAGGGTCAGCACCAGAACGCAAGCCGACGTCCAGATCGGTGCCAGCCAAACCCAGCGATCGCGCAGCGCAATTGCGGCCACGCTTGAGCCCGCGTTCGGCGTAATCTGCAGGCGCTCGGCGTAGCGATCCAGGCTGTCGAGCGCGATCAATGTGGCCCCGTATCCCGCGCCGAAAACCGCGACCAGCAAATATAAGCTGCGGTGAAGAAGCGGATGAGCGTATCCAGCAGGCGAGAGCAACGCCGATAACATATCACCCGCCTGCGCCAGCGAACCAGCGCGGAAGAAGATCCATCCCAGATTGACGAGAGCCATGGTCAACATCCAGGAGAGAATGCTCCACACCCGGGATGACGGCTGCCAATCGAACCTGCGCTCTACCTGCTGTGCCTGACGATGCAGGATGAGCAGCGCTCCGTGGTACACACCAAACAGCGCGAAGAGAATTGTCGCGTTATGCCAAATCCCGAACAGCACCATCGCCACGAGGAGGCAGAACTTCTTCCACCAGCCCTGGCGGTTGATCATTGCCAGCGGCAAAAACACATAATCGCGAATCCAGAACGACAGCGACATGTGCCAGCGCGTCCAGAAAACCGACGGCGTGGTGGACGCGAACGGCCGCGCGAAATTTTCCGGCACCGTGAAACCGAGCATCTGCGCCGCGCCGATTGCCATATGCGAGTAGCCGGCAAAATCGAAGAAGACTTGCAAACCGTAGCCGAGCGCGAGACACCACACGTCAGGCCCGCTCCAGTTGTGCATCTGGTCGAAGCCGGCATTGATTCCTTGCCCGCTCAGCAGTCCTTTTCCCAGTAGTTGCGCGATCTGCATCATCAGCAGACCGGTGGCGATGCGGGACAGCCCGCGGGCCTTGTCGTCGCGCGACGGTGGCGCCTCCGAACGGAACTGCGGGAGCATGTCGGGCATGCGGCAGATGGGGCCGGAAATCGTGACGGTGAAGAACGCCATGTACAGCGCGAATTCTATGAACGACGGATCGAGTTCCTCGCTGCGATACAAGTCGAGAAGATAGCTCATCGCCTGGAACGTCCAGAACGATATCCCCAGGGGCAGGGCAATGTGAGAGAACTTCTGTAGCGATGCGAAGGGAAGCGAAACCGCCGCGCTTGGTAGATACTTGAAAACCGCGAGCAGCAGCAGGTTGAAGACCAGTCCCGCCCACAACACCGCGGCCGAAGGCTTGCGTTGCATCTGCCGGCCCAGCAGAAAGTTTAAGAGCGTGGAAGCCAGCAGCACGAGCAGAAACCATGGTCCCCAGGTGAGATAGAGCGCGTAGCTGATGGCGAGGAGGAAAAGCTGGCGCGTGCGCTGCGAGCGGGCGCGTGTGAACAGAGCTAGGCCTACGAGCAGCGCCAGCCCGTAGAGCAAGGCTCGCGTTGTCACTCCGATTTCCACGTTCTCGTCTTCACCCAGTCGAGGAGATCATTAGTTCCGTTTGTCACAGGGCGCGGCTTTTAGCCGTGCCGTAGAGCTCCCTCGTATTAATTTGTCATCCGACCGAACCCGCCGCGGCGGGCGAGCGGAGGGACCTGTTTTTTGCCGTGCGGAAAGCAGATCCCTCGCGGCCTGAAGGCCGCTCGGGATGACAAAAATAAAGGGCTCAGAACGGCGCAGCTGAAGCTGCGCCCCTTCAAGGCAGCCAGAATCCGAGTTTTCAGCGGCCCTGTGAAGCCGTGCCCTGATACGAAGCATGTTGTCGAAACTCAAGGCTTAAGCCCGAATGCAACTCGTTTTGACGCCGGCGCCTCCTCCAAGCTCTTGCTGATCACCTCCGCCACCACCGCATCGCCCGCCGAATTGTAATGCGTGTCGCCGAAGATGAAGTGGCTCAGGTACCAGCAGCCCGGCTGCAAAGGCGGGCACTGCTCTTTGATCGCGAAGAAAGCCGGAAACAAGTCCACAAAGCGCTTGCACTTGCCCTGGCACCAATCGCGCCAGATGCGCACCTGCCGCGAATCCACCCTATCGTGAGCGATCTGCGCCGGCCAGGGATAAACCACCACGCTTACCGGAATGTTGCGCTGCTGCAGGTCGCGGTAGAGCTCATCCATCTTCGACTTCTCTCTGGCAATGCCGCCCTCGAGCCCGAGCGGAGCGTAGCCCGTCTCGTAAGGCTCGCTATCGGAGACTTGGCGGTACGTCCAGGCCGAGCGCTCCAGGTCAAACTCGTTGCCGCCGTGTCCCAGGTCAAGGTGATACCAGCCGAGCCGCACCAGCTCGCGCTCAAAAAAATTGAAAACGTCGTTGCTGAGCAGCAGATTGTTGTTGATCCAGAGACGCGCGTCGGAATACAAGTCGCTCTTCGTTTGCTTCTGGGTCGCGGTCGCGACCGCTCCCGACGAATCTTTGTCGTGGAAGAACGCCGCTTCGTCCTGCGCATCGGAGATGTCGATGAAGACGATCGCTTCATCGAAGTCGACGCCTTTCTCCAGCAGCATTCTCGCGGTGTTGAGGTAGTTCGACGGCGAATAGCCTTCCACGCTGGAGTTCAGAAACTCATACTGCGGGAACTTGGCGGCGATGCGGCCGATGAAGCTGTCCTGCCAGCTTGTCATGCCTTCCGGTGCAGAATCTCCTAGAACCAGAATGCGCGGGCGCGAGCTGGTAAACGGGACGTCGCGGATGCGCTCGTCGCGGAACCCAAGGCTGTTGGTGTTGAACTCGTACGAGCTTCCCAGCCACGGCCGCACACACGAGCAGTTCGCACGAAACCCGAAGGCGCGGACCGGGTCGCGGCTGAAGCAGAACCCATGCGGACCGCCGGAGACGGCCGAGCCCAGAATGACCTTGCTGTAGGCGTAGTCAATGGCGACGAACGCCGCCACGCTGAACAACAGCGAGCACAGAAACAGCGCCAGCTGGATGCGCCGTTGCCGCTTCACGTCGCTGACGATCGGCGCGTCGGAGACTGCGTTGGCCGGAGTCGCGCTCAAGACGGGCCCTTACGGCTTGCGCGGCTTACCCACGCGCTGAGCGGTGGCGAACATGAGCGCCACCGTGTCCATGTCCTTGGGTTGCACCTTGCCGGGTGGGATCCGCAGGCGCGTCAAGTCCTCCAATTTCGTCAGCAGGTCAACTAGCGCCATGGAGTCGATCAATCCCGAGGAGACCAGCCGCGTGTTCTCATCGAGGGCGATGTCCGGCTTGCGAATCAGGCAGGCTACATGCTCGATCATCTGTTGTGTTTCAGCAGTCACCACCTGAGCTCCTACTGGGCTGGATTTCAATTTTCGTGAGTTCACAAACCGCCGGGACTAGCGCTTACACTTTACTTGCGACCAATCGTCCGGCCCGCTACGATGCTGTGCGATGACAGCCCCGCCGCGAGACTACTACGATAAAGAGAAGCTGCGCAAGAAGAGAGAAACTCTCGCTTTACTCAAAGACAGTTTTGGAGCATACCGCGGACGAAAACGACTTTGTAGAGGCGGTCAAAAGCGTGAATCCAGAGGTGTCCTCCGAAGAACTGGTTCAACTGATTAAGCTGTTTCGCGCCTTCGTGCGCGAGAAGCGCGGACTCGGTCGCCAACAGCCTTAAGTTTTTTCTGTGAGCGGGCGATTTCCTCCTCGTTCAGACCGTCGTACGACTTGTCGACCAATTCGCTGAGCTTCTGAAGCAGAGCTTCCTTTGTGGTGCTCGGCTTGGCGACTGAGCGGGGCATGCACCCCTCCGGATCTTCCGTTATCACTATACTCCTGACGCGGTACGGCAACTCGTGGCGGAACGGAACATTGTGCGCACAAGCCCCGCAGCGCCTATTGCAACGGCAGCACCGCCAATCCCGTTCCGCCGGGATACGGTGAGGCGCCGGCGAGCGTTAGCTGGCCATGGCTCACGTTCCAGACGTAAAGCTCCGTGCTGGAGCTGGCAAACAGGTGGTTCGCCTTGTCCCAGCCGGCGTTCTGAAAGTCCGGTCCCATATTCTGCGGTGCAGCCGCGGGCAACAGCAGCCCCGCAGAGTTGATCGCGTACGTCTGCACCCCGCCGTTGCCGGCGACGGCCAGATAAGTCCCCGTCGGGTCGAAGTTGATGGCGATGGGAATGTGATTGCGCTGCGCGTCGCTCGACGCGGTCGTGACCGAGGAGCCGGCCACATAGGTCAGCGTGCCGTCGCTGTTGATGTGGTAGGTCCCGACCAGATACTGGGCCGTCTGGCCACCAAGCGCCTCGTACGCGACCGCAAGATATCCTCCCGCCGAGACGGCCGTCGCCTCCGGACACCACATCGTGTTCGGATCGTTCGAGGGCGGCGGCTGCGCGCCGGTGTTAACCGAAGTCAGCGCGCCGTCGCTGCCACGCATATACCCGAAGATGGTCCAGCTCAGGTGATAGCAATTGGCGGTATAGGCATAGTGGTTGTTCGGCGAAAACACCAGCGGCGGGCCAAACTGCTCGCTGTTGCCGAAGTAGCTGACGAGAGTGGCCTGCGAATCCTGGCTGACGTTGAAGACACCAAAGCCGTCATCTCCAGAGGAGTCGAACTCGCCGACATAGAGCGTGGTGCCCGTGTGGTCGAGGGCCAGCGAGCCCACGATGTCCTGCGGGTTGGGATTGCCCTGGATGGCATTCACGCTGTTCGCCAGCGTAAGCGAGCCGTTGCTCGTATTGCGTGAATAGATGTTCAGCGTCGAGCCGGCGCTGTTCGCGGTGTAAACATTCGCCCCGTTGGTGACGACGTAGGTGTCGGTACTGGCCGGCAATGGCGAATTTGGAACGGGCGTAAGCAACCCATTCGAACTCGCGGCGTATCCAGTGATCGCGGTCGAGCTCGCCGTATAAGCGTACGCAACGAAGCTGCTGTTGCCGGAACCGCCAGAGCTCGAACCCGAACCTCCCGAGCCACTGGAACCGCTGCTTCCCGAGCCCGTTCCTGAACTGCCGCTCGATCCACTCGAACCGCCGGTGATGCTTGTAGAACCTGAAGACGAGGAATTGCTGGTTCCGCCACCGCATCCGGCGAGCAGGATTAGGAATAAAACGACAGAGACTGACGTGCTGATTGCTAAGAAACTACGCAAACGGGCGCACATGGAATTTCTCCTGCAACGGCTCTGCGGGGAACGTAGATCGTAGAAATTCGGATGGGAACTACTGGCCGGGTGTTGTCTGCACAGGAAAGCCGGACGGGCTTGCGAGCCGAGTTGGATGCCACACCGCGTTCGTTCTGAGGGCTGATTGCTGGGTGCTGATTGCTGCTTTACCGCAACTCCTCCATGCATTCTTCCAGCGCCTCGCGCGAGGGACGCGTCGCGCTCTCCGGCAAGGTCGCTAGCGGCCGGTCGGTCATATTAATCATGTCGAGGAAATTGGGCGCGGTGGTGTTGAGGTAGAGCACGCCGGTCAGCACCTCGTCCGCCTCGTGCGATTGCATAATCCGCTTGATAGCTTCGGCCTTGTTCGTCGGATCGTAGTCGTCCTCCAGCTTGCGCAGCAGCAACGTCGAGCCGTCGTGCATGGTGACGTTGAAGGTCGTGCCCTCGTCGTAGTCGATGTCGATCTCGTTGAAGTGGGGCACGAAGTTCAGGTCGTGCAACGGCTCTTCGTGGTCTTTCACGAATTTGTACGACTTGGTCGAACCCTCGTGATCGTTAAACGTGGTGCAGGGCGAAATGACATCGAGCATCACCGTGCCGCGATGCGCCAGCGCCGCCTTCAGCATGGTGTGCAACTGCTTCTTGTCTCCGGAGAATGACCGGCCGACAAACGTTGCGCCCAGCATGATGGCCAGCGCGCAGGTATCGATCGGCGGCAGGTCGTTAATCACGCCGGTCTTCAACTTCGATCCGAGATCGGCCGTCGCTGAAAACTGGCCCTTGGTCAGGCCATACACGCCGTTGTCCTCGATGATGTAAATCATCGGCAGATTGCGCCGCATCAGGTGCACAAATTGCCCGATGCCGATGGACGCCGTGTCGCCGTCGCCGCTGACGCCGAGCGCGACCACCGTCGAATTCGCCAATACCGCGCCGGTCGTCACCGACGGCATGCGGCCATGCACGGCGTTGAAGCTGTGCGAGCGTCCCATGAAATACGCGGGGCTCTTGGACGAGCAGCCGATGCCCGACATCTTCACCACCCGTTCGGGCGCGATGCCCATCTCGTAGAACGCGTCGATGATGCGCTCGGAGATCGCGTTGTGGCCGCAGCCGGCGCACAGCGTCGTCTTGCCGCCGCGATAGTCGAGCACGGTGAGCCCGATGCGATTGGTCTTGGGTTGCGGAGTGGCTGTGGTCGCCATTATTTGCCCTCCTGCGAAATGATCTCGTCGGTGATGGAGCGCGCATCGATCGGCAGCCCGTTGTAGTGGCGCATGCTGCGCAGCTTGCCGATGTCGGGCACGGCGATGTCGAGCTTCAGCAGCTCCAGCATCTGCCCGTCGCGATTCTGGTCGATGATGTACACCCGCTTGTGTTTCGCCAAGAATTCATGCGTCTCGCGCGTGAACGGATAAGCCCGCAGCCGCAGATAATCGATCTTCACGCCATATTCGGTTTCGAGCTGATCGAGGGTCTCGATGGCGGCGTGATGCGATGTGCCGTAGGCAATCATCCCGATCTCGTTGCCCTCGTTGCGTACGATCTCGGGACGCGGAACCAGGCGGCGCGCGGTATCGAACTTGCGCGCCAGCCGGTCCATGTTGTTGGCGTAGTCGTCGGGACGTTCGCTGTATTGCGACTTCTCGTTGTGGCCGCTGCCCCGAGCAAACCACGCCGCAGCGGGATGGTCCGTCCCCGGCAGTGTGCGATAGCCCACCGCATCGCCATCCACATCTTTGTAGCGAGCGAAGGCCGCAAGTTTTTCCAGGTCCTCTGCCGTCAGCACCTTGCCGCGATTCTGCGGCTTCTCGGGATATTGGAACGGCTCCGACATCCAGTTATTCATGCCGAGGTCAAGATCCGACATCACGAACACCGGCGTCTGCAGTTGCTCGGAGAGGTCAAAGGCATCGCCGGCCATGCTGAAGCACTCGCTCGGGTCGCAGGGGATCAGCATGGGATGACGCGTATCGCCGTGCGAAAGCCGGGCAACGAAAGAAATGTCGCCTTGCGAGGTGCGCGTCGGCAATCCGGTTGACGGACCGACGCGCTGGATGTCCCAAATGACACCTGGGATTTCCACGTAGTAGCCAAGGCCCGCGAACTCGGCCATCAGCGAAATGCCCGGCCCGGCGGTGGCCGTCATGGATCGCGCGCCCGCCCATCCTGCGCCCAGCACCATGCCGATCGCCGCCAATTCATCCTCGGCCTGAACGATGGCGAAGGTCGCTTTACCGTCGGGGCCGATTCGGTGTTGCTTCATATACTCGATCAGGCTTTCCACCAGCGACGACGACGGCGTAATCGGATACCAAGTCACCACCGTCACGCCGGCAAACATCGAGCCCAGCGCCGCGGCCGAGTTGCCGTCGATGATGATCATCCCGCTGGTCTCGTTCATGCGTTCGATGGTGAATGGGTCGGCCTTGGTGAGCGATGACTCGGCCCAATCGTACCCGGCCTTGGCGGCGTTCCAGTTGAGCTCGGCCGCCTTCAGCTTTTTCGCGAACTGCTTGCGCAGCGCCTTCTCAACTTCAGCCATGTCGAGGTTGAGCAGCTTGGCCACTACCCCGACGTACACCATGTTCTTGACCAGCTTGCGCAGCTTCGACTCGGGACAAACCGCGGCCGTGATCTTGTCGTAGGGAACGGCGTAGAAGGTCAGGTCGGAGCGTAGCTCGTTCAGCTTTAGCGGCTCGTCATAGAGCGCGACCGCGCCCGCCTCCAGCGACATCACATCTTCCTTCGCTGTCTCCGGATTCATCGCAACCAGAAAGTCGATTTCCTTCTTGCGCGCGATGTAACCCTTCTTGCTGGCGCGGATGGTGTACCACGTCGGCAGCCCGGCAATGTTCGACGGGAACATGTTCTTGCCGGAAACCGGCACTCCCATCTGGAAGATGGTGCGCAGCAGGACGGTGTTGGCGCTCTGCGAGCCCGACCCGTTTACGGTGGCGACCTGGATGCTGAAATCGTTGACGACAGGCTCACGCCCGGCGCCCTGGTCGGCGCCGTGTACGGCAAATTCAGTTGTGGCCATCAATACCCCTTACTTACTGGATGAGGACGGAGGGGAGAACCTTCCATTATAGGGCAGGCCGCAAGGGCGAGTCCCGCTTCGCGGAACGGTGTAAGAGAGACAGCAGAATTAGAACAAGCAGATCAAATTGGGGCGATGCCGCCATGCGTCGCCCCGCTGAGCTCACGGCCCCCAATCGTTCTCCACTTGCCAGCAGGTCACGCTGCCCGCGGGATACACAGGAGTCTGCTCGTCGGTTTGAACCATCGTGACCGTAACCGGCAAGTTGATCTCGAAATAGGGATACGGGACTTGCCGCGGGTCGGTTTGTTGTTCCGCCGTGGCAACCTGGCTGAACCACCAGCGGCACCACTGACCCTGTCCCCAACTCGACTTGTTCACACCGCTACCGGCATCTGCCTGTACGTAGCTGTAAAGCCACAATCCGACCGGCCAGGGTGGCGACGTGTTCATGGGATAGAGCGAAACCGTAAACTCGTAGACGCTGATGGGCTGACCGTTTACGTGCAGCGTGAGCGTTGCAAAGTGAATGGGCACGCCGGTCTGGATGCTGACCATCTGCTGAGCGGAGCTGGGCAGAGCACAGAGCAGTGCGATTAACAGCGAAGATACTTGAGCGAGCTGCTTGAGAATCGGCGAGATCGAAACGGTTTTCATGTCTTCCTCCTTGCTTCCTTTGCGGTGAAGGGCGGGAGGAATACGTGCTTCCCGCCTCAACGGCAACTTGTGCTTCGTTTCATGATCGATTCCTGTCGCGCGGGGCGATGCCTTACAGCATCGCCCCGCTGTGAGTGGTCTACCGGGGAGGGTCCTGCACGATGGTGTACAGGCTCAGGCTATACACAACCAGATCGTTCGTCTGGCCGGTCACCTGGAGCGACAGGTTGGTGATGATCCCCCAGTTGGAGGGGAAGGTCACGGTTTCCATCGAGGTGCCCACAAAGAAATTCACCGCGCCGATGTAGTTGCCGTTTTTGTAGGCCATCGCCGTGACGGCCGCAGGGCCGTAGCCGCCGGCAACTTCAGCACTGACCAGCTCGAAGCCGGAGGAGCTAGACAGGGTGCCGAAGCACGTATTGCCACCACCTAGCCGGCAATATTCGCCGCCAATGAAGGCAACATCGTCACCTTGCGGCCCCAAGCGGTAGCCCGGGCCGGCGCCTGACCACGTAAAGGGGTCAACATAGAAGAAGTTGCCCCAGTTGAGCTGGTCGTAGCCGTTCGGCACCGGCGCCGGGCTGCTGATCAGCGGAAGTTGCGAGAAATTGACTTGCTGCTGGGCGCTGGCGCCGATGGCCAGGGCCAGAAGGCTAGCGAGTACGATCAGAGTCTTTTTCATGGTCTTCTTCTCCTCGGTGAATTTTTTTGCCTATTAGGCCGCTATAATTTCGGGCCGCTGGCACCCACATCCTTAAAACTGGGTCGAGTTTGCGCGCACAGGCTCGCGCGGTCGATGCACTGGCGGTGACTTGAGGGTGGTTTAGCGGTGAACTGAGATAAGCGAATGATTCCAGGAGCTTTGCCGGCACAATGTTCTTGACTCTGCAACCCAGAATCGCTGCTGAACGGCAAAAATTCTGGTGATTAACGGCGAGAAAGACTACACTCTGCGCAACGCATGTCTCCTGGCCTACATGCAAGAAACAAAATCAGTCCGGGTCCGCATCGGAAATTTTGAGCTTCACCTGAAAAGTGGAGAACTCCGCTCAGGCGAGCGAAAAATCGTACTGCAAGAACAACCCCTTCAGGTCCTGCGGATCCTGATCTCGGCCGACGGCGAGATTGTCACCCGCGACGAAATCCAGAAAACCCTCTGGCCGCACGACACCATCGTCGAGTTTGACCACAGCATCAACACGGCTATCAAGAAGCTGCGGCGCGCGCTAGGCGACTCCCCCGAAACGCCGAAATACATCGAAACCATCGCTCGCCGCGGCTATCGGCTGATGGTGCCGGTTGAACCGGTTGAAAGCTCCGACGATCGCGTGGACACGCCTACTCCGGCCGAACCGCCGCAACCGGTGCAGCAGGAACTCCCGACGCCACCCACTCCTGCGACGCCCTCCGAGCCGCTGCCGGGCGCGCAAGCCGCTGCCGCCGAGCCCGCTCGCACGCCGGATCCGGTCGAGGTCAGCGACACGCAAACCTTGTTTCCCCACTCCGACCCGAACGCGCCCATCTTCTCCACCGGAGAGCTGATCTGCGACCGTTACCTGGTCGTTCGTTTCATCGCCATGGGCGGAATGGGCCAGGTCTATGAGGTTGACGACCTGGAGCTGAAATCCCCGGTCGCGCTGAAGACCATTGCCCCCGCGCGCGCTTCTTCACCCAAGCAGGTGGAACGCTTTCGCCGCGAAATTCAGCTCGCCCGCAAGGTCAGCCATCCCAACGTTTGCCGCGTCTTCGACCTGGGCCGGCACAGCGACGACCAGCATGGCGAGGTGCTCTTTCTCACCATGGAGCTTGTCCCCGGCGAAACCTTGTCGACGCGCCTTCGCGAAAAAGGCCCGTTCTCGCGCGAGGAGGCCTTGCCGCTCATTCGCCAGATGGTCTCCGCCCTGTCGGCCGCGCACCAGTTGGGCATCGTTCATCGCGACTTCAAGCCCGGCAACGTGATTCTGCTGCCGCAAACCAGCGGCACAAATCTGCCGCGAGGCGGCGGCACACTTTTGAAGATCACCGATTTCGGCCTCGCCATCGACCCCGAGCTGCACGAGTCCTTCTCCGGCAACCATCCCGAG
>Ga0335081_10000365_pt1 | contig 83201 bp, 65 predicted proteins | sample Lox_Sample_35_FD_206713 | JGI IMG/M metagenome (GOLD analysis project Ga0335081, IMG submission 206713) | Soil microbial communities from Loxahatchee National Wildlife Refuge, Florida, United States - Lox_Sample_3.5 | ecosystem: Environmental > Terrestrial > Soil > Wetlands | place: USA... | reverse complement strand
TACTTCGACTATTCCATTATTCCAATCGCGGTCGAAGTCCCAGTCATTAGTCGGATTCCATTTGCCAAACTTTTCGAAGTCACCTTTCTTATACCAGTCTCTGCCGTTCATTATTTCGTCACAGTCCTGTTTGTGAGTTTTGTCCTCCTTCAGCCAGCCAAGTGTGACGGATTGGTGCTTGTAGGAAATGAGGGTGTCGAGAATTGTCTTAAGGTCTAATGAATCCAAGAAATTGGAATTGCCAATCGTTTTTCCGGATATAGAGTTCGTTCGCATATCATTTAAGAATAGTTCGTCGGAGGTCAATTCAGATTCGTTCTGAAATACGGGTGGGATACGATCTCCTTGCAAATGATAGTTGACAATCACAGGGTTATCTTCTCCTGAAAGCACAAAATCATCTTTCGTTTGACCTTGAAGAACCATTGCATTAGGGTACCCTCCCACGACCCATTCGGCAATTGGATGGTTGCTCCACGGGATAAATGTCCAATTCGTCGGATCCGAATGACCGGTCCAATCTGACACACCTTCCAAAAAAACATCTAAAACAGCTTGTCGGCTGTCATTACTATTGAATACAGAGTAAATGTATCTGAATCCATCTCTCTCTCTGTCAACTTTTACCGATAGCGAGGCGTTCATTAGGTTGGCGGGAAGAAAACAGCTCTGGGTGACTTTGGTTGGAACAGATGACTCAGTGTATTTCGAGCCGTTCCAATCGTACTCGACCATTATTGTTGAATCACTCGAATGTTGAGAGGACAATATCTCCGACACCTTGCTATTATTAAGATTGGTGGCTTCAAAATAGCTGCTTAGACCGTTAATAGAAGATCGGCCGGTTTGCGGGTCAAAGTCATTTATTATTCTTCCGGTACCGCCATTCCAATTGATTATCCACAGGTCGACTTGATCGCCCATTGTCCCAGCTTGATCCCAGGTCGAAAGAATATCAATTGTGCCGTCTCCCAGTAAGTCGATGGTTCCTATGATCTCCTGCAAATAGCCACTTATAATCGGTTCGGACATCCATCGCACAGCACCATTTTGGTATATACCGACTATGCTGCTGTCCTCATAGTCAGGGGGACGCACGGCGTTGAAAATCAATGCGCCCTTTAATAAATGTCTTGGGTCACAAAAATCAGCATATCCGCTGTACGAAACTCTACCGATCAAAGTATCGACTGCTACTACATATAGCTCATAACCACTGCCGTATCGCGTCTGAATTAACTGCGCAATTTTATCCGTTGCTTGTTTAGAGTATTCTCCATTCGATCGAGTGTTTTGCCCATAGGAGACTTCTGCGATAAAAAAAAGACCGATTAACAAGATTTTCTTTGACATGACTGAAGCCCTTTCTTAATTACTAGGATCAAACATTCTAGCGTTGGTCAATACAATAGATCCGTAGCCACTCCCTTGGTTATAGTACACATATCCTTCCCTAAATGTCTCTTCAAAGCCGAGTTGCCATTTCCCTATGTCATAATTATTTTTCGTCTTACTTAAGACCTTCACGACATTATGCTTAATGAATTTACAAGCTATCGGAAAGTGATTATTCTCATCATCAAGATTTTCAGGCGCATTAGTATTATCTTGAGGATAACCGCAGTATGACATTATGGCAGTAGTATAAAGAACCTGCAAGAAGCCATAAGAAGCCCCTTTCCTGGTTTGAGCCCATTGTGCATAATTCGCTCTGAGGAAATCCTTCATGTCAGCATTCGCAAAAGCGACGGCCTGAGACGGATTTATTTTGTACATGCTCCGATACTTCTTGACCAGCGCGTACCAATATAACCGGACTTGATCTGGCGCTCCCAGTGCATTAAAGTCTTTCGACAACCCGACCCCTTGGTAGTAACTCTTGTAATTATCAGCCACATAATCTCCAATTCGCGTGGGCGTGTTAGGATAAGCGTTCTGTTGAGAGAAACTCAGGATCGGGCGGACATTTTGATGTGAGGTCGGAACTGCTGTCCCAACTCCCATTGGATTTGGCGTTCCTGTACCTGTAACCCAATACGGCTGAGACATGTAACTGGAGGCCCACGTATCAGCCCTGGATCTTAAGTCCTGCCATGGCTCATAACGATATGTAGGCCAAACACTCTGGTTCTCTACATGAGCCTCACGAAGTATTTCGCTCTTCAGAAGTTGAGGCGGAATTCCATATTGTCCTCCCCATCTAATGCAGAGCGAGTCGATGCTAATATGTGCATTGCGGATGTCAAGAGCGGGGTCATAAGATGGGCTTTGTCCTGCCGTCAATAGGGCTCCCGGTTTCTTCACCTCTATAACAATTGAACCGGACCGTCCATCAGAAGTGTGCGCAGTCAATTTTGTCTTGAAAGTCTTGCCTTGCTCCCAATATCTCCCCACGAGTCTTATCATTCCATCGGGCAATTTTTCCATTTGCTGAAATTGCGTTCCATCATATTTGGGCCACTTATATTCCCAATATACCGGATTCTTTTCACTGCCACCAGCAGCGACAGGATCATTAAATTTCGCGCTGGCAATACCTCCATCGCCAAGCGCAGGCGGCTCAGTCTTCGTTTCTTTGATGATGAGATTGCCTGAATTATGGGGATCCGGCGTTGCGTAGTAGTATTTCGTCTCGCCAAGTAATATGATATGAGGCTTAATCACCTCATAGCCGATCCCATAGTAACCCGATGAAAAGTTAGGCGCATCGGAGACCGACTTGCGGTGAACTGGTAATATATTCACCTTCTTTGCCGGAGGGTTGATAGATGTATTTTTGAGATTTGCATCAACCGTTGTGCCTCCCGCTTTCCTGTTTTGCCCGGAATTCTCTTTTACACCCGGCACCGTTGAGCAAGGTACCTCCTGCTCCCAGCCCACTCTAACCCCGACTATCTCTGAGTCTGCACTTATGCTGTCGACTGCTATGAACTGCAACGGCTGAGGTCTTCGCGCAAAGTATTGTGAGGTATCACCCTGCGACAGAATCGTTCCATATGCGTTCCCGCTGTCTATCCCTACTTCAAAGAATTGATCCGGCGTGAAATCCGTTATCGTACCGTCGGGGTTCTGATTCTTTACGACTATCATCGCAGTATCGCCCGGTGAAATCTCGGACGGAACGAGACCGACGACTACCGGTGAAGTTTCGGTATAGAAGACCTCGATCAGTGCGTTATTGTTGTCCTCCGGTCGGCGGTTTATAATGCTGTAGATAAGAGGTCAGGGTGTAAGTATAGTCGGTTGGAAAAGGGTAGCAGTAATAAATGATGAGACCATAGGTGGTGTAGTCTTCTGCCAGAGCTATGAAACCCCTTACTTGGTCTGGATAAAATTTTTGGCCATTGCTACCAGGAATGTCAGCGTGATAACCCAAACATGGAAGAATGTTCTTTGTTGGTAATGCGGCTTGGACAGCTCTCATAAACACCGCATAATGGGATGAATCAGCAGCGTAGTTGTATGGGAGAATCCCGTCAACATTCTGATAGAACCCGGGGTTTTCTTGCATCAGTGTCAAGTTCCATTCTCCGGTGATAAGCTGATCACCATATACCGCATGCACGAGGGATGCTACATAGTCTATGTTGGGTTTCGTGATTACCTTTCCTGAATCTTGATCGGACTGTGCATCATCTACGTAAAACAACCCCACCCCGTTTGCCTGCCCGAAGGCAATCTCCGAAGCAACGCTAGCCCAATTGCCGGCCACAACTGAATCACGGCTTATCAAACCAATGATGTAAACATACCTCCCAGCCTTGGCCCTATTAAAGTTGAGTCTGTCATCTTGTTCTAATGGAGTGATTATACCGGCCCAGCCATATCCCGAAGGGCCCATAGAGGTTATCAGCGAACCGTCCATGCCGAAATTTCCGAAGGGTTGTGGCATCTTTGCATAAAGAATTTCATGTTCGTGATTAGGACTAACAATTTCCATGCGGTTCTTGCTACATCCGAACCACACGAACAGAATAGCAACTCCCAACACAGCAAATAAAGCTTTCATAAAAGCCTCCTTAAATTGTGATGGTCACTGTTGTTTGGTACCAAAAACGTGAATCTTTGTGCTTTGGGCTCCCTGTTTTTTTCCGCCCTCTGGCAATTGGGTTGTATACTTAAATTTTAATACACCACGGAGTGAATGTCAAGAAGAAAATGAAATCAATCGTGCCTCACATTCCCTCTAATCTATTAATCCCCTATTCCCCCTTTTCTCTTCTGCTCAGCGATTCAATAGCTCTCCTCGCGGCCTCTTTCAGTCGCCCGTCTGTCTCAAGCTTTTCTCGCTCCTGCAGCAAAGGAATAACACTCTTATCGCCAATCCTTCCGAGCGAACTTATCGCGATCATTCGCGCCCAGATATACGGATCACTCAGATACTTTTTGAGGAGGCCGAGTGTTTCTTCACTTTTCGGTTCAAGCTCCGCGATCTCATTTATCGCCCGCACCCGGAGCGATTGCGGCTGGCCATATTTTGAAAACGCGACCGCCTTATCGTACGCTCTTGAAGAATCCATCATCGCAAGAGAGGAAAGTGCCGCAATTTTTATGACTTCTTCGTAGGAATCCTGGACCAGAGCATTCTCAATTATTGCGGCCGCTTTCTTGCCTTCGATTGATGAAAGTGCCTTGACGGCGGCGGCCCTGACAAAATAATTCCTCTTGACCTTGTACAAATTCTCAAGAGCAGCCGTAACATTTATATCTTTGTATTTAGAAATCTCATTTATCGCCTCTTCCTGTACCCGCGGGTCTCCATCCTCAATCGCGCCCTCAACAGCTCGCTCGACTTTTTCATCATCAAAAGACGATAACGCTTGTACGCATTCGAGTCGAACTCCCCAGAAAGAGTCATTCCTTAGTCCCTCGATCAAAGCATTCTCGGCCTCGGCTGCGCTTTTATCGCCTCCCGCTGACTGAGCTTTAGAAAGCTCTCCGGCTGCCCAAACTCTTCCGACCGCGCTCGGATCGTGCTTAAGCTGGTACGATAGTTCGTCAACCGATTTTTGGAAATTTAATTCCTTAAGGACATGATCCCCTTCGTCAAAATTTACCATCAATGGTTTTTCTGCAACACCTAACGAGTAAGTATCATTAAGTGAATCCACCCAGATCGTCCTCAATATATTTTGCTGCGGAGTAACGATATAAATATCGACAGGCATCCTGTAAACCGGAGTTACGCTGTCCACTTCCTGGGTTTGCGCAACATGGAGCGTAAGCAAGTGCAAGCTGTCGCTATAATCGTAGCTCACATCGAAGTCGGGATGGCCGCCATTGTAAAGCCATTCGTCGAAGAACCAATCAAGATTATATCCGGTTGCTTCACGGACAGCGTTTGCAAAATCATGGGTGTCGACATTCCTATGCTGAAATTCATGAACGTAATATTTTATAGCCTTGAAAAATAGTTGGTCTCCGAGAATCCCACGGAGCATGTGCAAAATGTCCGCACCGCGAGGATAGATATATACACTGAAAAGATCGACGGGATCGTTGTAACGATCATAAACAGTCGGGCGTCTCTCATTATGATCGGCGTTGACCACTTCCCGTTGATCGCGGTAGATCTCGTAATTGAACTCATTCTCTCCAAAAGCATGTTCGCTGTAAAGCGCTTCGAAATATGTCGCGAACCCTTCATTGAGCCACGCATCTGCCCACGACCTGCATGTCAGCAGATCGCCGAACCACTGATGTGCTGTCTCATGCGAAATCAGGTCGGTGCTGGTGACCTGCGGCTCTGCATCGGGACTGTGCATTGTATTGTCCGTCAACGTAATTGCGGATACATTTTCCATTCCGCCGAACGTGAAATCCGTAACCGCGGCGAGAGAGAGTTTTTGCCACGGATAATTGTAACCCGTAACGTCGGAGAGAAATTTTAATATGTCCGGCGTATGAGAGAAATTTTCACTTGCGTACCTTGCGTATTCAGGTGCGACATAATAATAAATTGGAACGACGCCATAATGGTCATCGACTACAGAATATTTTCCTGCCACGATCGAGATCAAATAAACAACGTGGGGTTTACTTTCGACCCACTTAAACGTTTTAGTTTTGTCTTTCCTATCCGGGGCGACTTTTTCCATTATGCCGTTCGAAACGGCAGTCCAATCTTCCGGCACCGTCACCGTGACGGAACTTGTCAAGAAATCGTCCGGGTAATCATGGCACGGGAACCAGTATCTCGCGTCCTCCATCTCGCTCTGGCTCCAGACCTGCGGGGTGCGGTCCGGGTATGCACTGTCGGCCTGCACGAAGAATATTCCTTTCTTCGGAAAAGCAGAATATGTAATGGTACAGGTGAGAGTATCTTCAAGGACGCAGCTTCTGCGGAGACCGATCGATAGGATATTTCCGTCGTATCTGAATCCGAGCGGCCTGCCGTTCATCGTAACTGTTTCTATCGCCATATCCACCGCATCGAGGCGTATGGTATCGAAATTTGAACGAAGCGGCACAATCTTCTCGACCGCAATTCCGAAGATTTCTTTCTTCTGCAAATCAAACTTCAAATTGAGATCGATATTTACTGCGTGGAATTCTCTATCGGGCGCATGATGGATGGGAGGGAGATTTTCCTGACCGCACGCTGTGGAAATTATAAATGGAATTGATACGACCGCCGACAACAATAAAGACATTGACTTTTTCAAAACCGATCCTCCCTATTTGAAAAGTCAATATAACAGCACCCGCAGATAAATACTAAGTTGGAAATTTGGAACTTGAACGTCTGGATTTCTTTAAGCCCGGATTTCCACTTATACTATCCACCAATTCTTAATGTATCCGATATAGATTTCACCACGGCGGTGCTGTCGTTCAGGAACGGGGTAACAAGAATGCTGACTCTGCGGTTTGAAAAGTCAAAAGGATTCTCCGGATCGCGCAGGCGCCTGTCTGCGTACCCGCGCACCTCGAGGATCTGATCCTTTTTCAGACCTCCGCTGTCTAAAATTTTCCTCGCCGCATTCGCACGGTCCGTGCTCAACTCCCAGTTTGTATAGTCGGTGCGCACGTACGGTCTCGCATCCGTATATCCTTCAATTATGATTTTGTTCGGCATGTTCGACAACTCTTTCGCAATCCTTTCAAGGAGCACAACAGTCGTGGACTTTAACGTTGCACTCCCGACATCGAAGAAGAGCCCTTCGGAATTTTCTATGAGCTCGATTCGCAGCCCTTCCTTTGACACAGTTATTTTGATCTGGTCGGCAAACTTTTTAAACGCGATCGTCGAATCTATAATTTCCTGGAGTCTTCTGCTTTCGCGAATTAGAGACTGGATTTCGGCCGACTGATCATCCAAGGGGATGCCGATTTTCGATTCGCTGCTATTTTCCGCAGGCACAAGACCGCCTGACAATGCCCCCGATCTGGTCTTCTCGTTAAATGCGCCGGGATCTTTGAAATACTCCGCGACGAATTGTTTCACCTGTTTGCTCTGCCCGATGATCCAGAGAACAATAAAGAGCGACATCATCGCGGTCACGAAATCGGCATATGCAACTTTCCATGCGCCACCGTGTTGACCATGATGGACATTTTTCTTTTTGATTATATTGACCGGCAGCGCGTCGCCGTTCTCGTTCTTAGCCACTACTTCGTGCCCCCGGCCACAGAAGACTTTGCCGCAGGCATGCCCTTCAGCGCGTTTTCCATTTCCTTGAATGACGGTCGATAATCCTGGAATATCGTCCTTCTCGCAAACTCAACCGCAATCAGGGGCTGCATTCCTTTCGCGAAGGCCACGACCCCGGCTTTGATGGCCTCGAACATTCTAGCTTCTTCTTCAGCCAACACATCGATGTTGGTGGCAATCGGCTGGACAAAACCGTAAGAGAGGAAAACTCCGAGAAATGTACCGACGAGAGCGGCGGCAACCTTGTGGCCGATTTCCTGCGGCGGGCCATCAATCGCTTGCATCGTAATTACAATTCCTAAGACTGCAGCCACAATTCCTAATCCGGGCATCGAATCTCCGATCTTCTGCAGTATCATTCCCGGCTTAGATCCTTCTTGATGATGCGTCTCGATGTCAGCGTCCATCAATCCTTCCAGATCAAACGGCTCTGCTCCGCCGACAATGAGGAGCCGCATCGTATCGGTCAAGAAATGCAAAATGTGCTTGTCGTTAGTGATGCCCTGATACTTTGCAAATATCTTGCTCTTTTCAGGGCTTTCGATGTGCTGTTCAAGTCCGATCACGCCGTCCTTTTGCCCCACTTGAAAAAGCTCATACATGAGCTTGAGCAAACCAAGATAAGTGCTTGTGTCGACCTTTACGCCTTTGATTGAGATAGAAATTCTCTTGAAAATTTTTCCCAGCAGTTTCCCGGGAGTGGATATCAAAAGTGCGCCGGCAGAGGCACCGATAATTATCATGAACTCTGCATATTGCATTAAGACCAGAAATGGTCCGCCTTCGATCGCAAAACCTCCGAGTACGGCGACCAAGACGATCACAATTCCTATAATGACAAACACTCAAACTCTCACTTTTTGTGGTTTCACCCTATTTTTCGGAATTTTTCCCCGCAACTTTAAAACTTGAGAGACCCAAATTAAAAATCATTAAGCATCCATTTCGCTTAAACATTGATCGGTAGCAATACGTTATATTTGGTAAAAAGTATTGGAGGTCGAGATGAAAAACATTTCAATTGCAATGGTGATCGCCTCGGCTCTGCTCTTCTTACCGCAGAAATCAAATGGTCAGGAATTATCATTCCAGGTATTTTACCATTCACTATCTCCCTACGGAGAATGGGTAACTGTCGGAGATTACGGTATGTGCTGGAGGCCGGTCGGGGTTCCTATCGGCTGGCGTCCCTACGTTGACGGGCACTGGATTTGGACTGAATATGGCTGGACATGGGTTTCCGATTACGACTGGGGGTGGGCGCCGTTCCACTATGGCAGGTGGACTTTCGATCCAGAATATGGATGGGTCTGGATACCCGGTTATGTCTGGGCCCCTGCGTGGGTCGAATGGCGATGGGGTGGAGGTTATGCCGGTTGGGCACCGATGCCGCCGGGATTTCATTATAGAGTGGACGTCGTGGTCGGTCCGGATTATAATGACTTCGGTGTTGGAATAGCCAGCTGGAATTTTATCCGCGCAGAGGAAATAGGAAGACCTCGATATGGATATATAGAAAGAGAAGCTGTGCCGCGACTCATAGGTACCACGCGGAATGTGACCCGATATAGATTCACTTCCAACGGCGTTTACAATACCGGTATGCCGAAGGGACAGGTTGAACATGTAGTGCGTCATCGAATTGAGACTGTAGATATTGTTCACACCACTGATCCCGGCAGGACACGCGTGGAAGGAAACCATATCCTCGTTTATTCTCCTGCACCGGTCGTGCCGCGAGTAAGAAATGAGGGACCAGTAGTTCGACGAGAGATTCAGCCGAGAAATGTTCACCAGTATCCGCCGCATTCTCGGAACAATCCGCGGCCTGAGTCTCGGCCGAGAGTCCGAAGCGAAAGAGTACCTCCCGCGTATCACCCTGACAGGCCGGTGCGGAACGAAAACCGGCCCAACACCCAGCCAAGACAAAAAGAAAAGGACAACAATAGCGGTCGACAGAGAGACAGCGGCCGGGCAAGACCACGTTAGACCGATATCATCGAAAGACTTGCTAATGTTTTCAGCCCGTTCTCCATGATGGACGGGCTTTTTTATCCATCTGACTTTGTACAGCTTTATTTTGTAAATTAAGTCGCTATGAACATGCTTGTGATCGAAGACGAAAGAAAAGTTTCCCGATTTCTTAAACTCGGTCTTGAAGGAGAAAATCATATCGTGGATACGGCTTATGACGGCGAGACCGGAGAAAAACTTGCACTTGACGGCAAGTATGACGTCATAGTCCTCGACTTGATGCTTCCTAAGAAATCCGGGATCGATGTTTTGAGATCCCTCCGAGTCAACGGCGTCTCTACCCCGATATTAATCCTCACCGCAAAAGGGAGTTTAGAGGATAAAGTGGAAGGGCTCGACAAGGGGGCTGACGATTACTTGGTGAAGCCATTCGCATTTGCCGAGTTCATGGCGAGAGTCAGATCCCTCGGAAGAAGAAGCGGAGCCGAGAAGACGACGACACTCAAAGCGGCAGACCTCGAGCTTGACACCATCACGCGAAAAGCCCGGCGCGGCGGAAACGAAATAGAACTCACCAACCGGGAATTCGCGCTGCTCGAATATTTTATACGCAATGCCAACAGAGTTTTGACCCGAACAGTTATCTCCGAACATATCTGGGAATATGATTTCGATACGGGAACCAACATCGTGGAAGTTTACGTCAATAAACTGCGCAATAAAGTCGATTCCAAGTCCGAAAAGAAACTGATACAAACGATCAGGGGTGCGGGGTATATGCTGAAGGTCGACTGATGTTCAAATCCATAAGACTGAAGCTGACATTCTGGTACTCGATCGTTCTCGTTATTGCACTTTCTGCTTTTGGAGTGACGGCTTATTTTTACACAGGCGAAGATCTTACCCGTAATTTAGATATCTCTCTCAGAAGCGAGGCTGAATGGCTTCAAGAAATCCTGGAAGGGAGGCTTGAAAAAGAACACGCCGATGCAAGAAGCCTGCGTCAGGAATTTCTCAAATCCCAAGCTGAAGCAGACACCGGTTCTCAGGGCGAAGAACAAGGCGAGTCGGCCGAGGATTACGAAGTATGGAATAAAATCTACGAGCATTCGCTTTTGAATTCAAAAAAACAATTCATTTACATTTTCGATAGACGCGGAAGAACTTTCTATAAATCTTACAATCTAGGCCGTGACACCCTGCCTTCTCCTGAAAACCTTAGCCCTTATCACGTGTTGATTTCCGAGTTTAATTTAGGTGATCGCGCGGTTCGATTAGCCTCTCTAAACACAAAGTTCTACAGAATAAGAGTTGCTTATCCTGAAGACGAAATTACGGATGTCCTCCAAAATCTATTCTCGATATTCTTGCTCCTGATTCCCATAGTGTTTCTGATTTCCATAGTCGGCGGCTACTTTCTCGCCAAACAATCTTTGAAGCCAGTCGATGAGATCACCCAGACTGCAAGAAAAATTACGGCGACGAACCTCCAGGAACGCATTCACGTCATTAACCCACGCGACGAGATCGGCAGGCTAACAGAAACCCTCAACGACATGATTGAAAGACTGGGAGCCTCATTTGAAAAAGTTGCTCAATTCTCGATGGACGCTTCACATGAACTACGGACTCCTCTCACAATCATGCGAGGCGAAATAGAATTGGCCCTCCGTGAAATCCAGACGACAAATTCATACAGGGAAACACTCGCGAGTTTGCTCGAAGAGGTCGTCCGAATGACGAGTATTATCGACGGTCTTATTCTTATCGCAAAAGCGGACGCCGGCAATGTAAAACTGGAAAAGAAGCCCATAAGGCTCGATGTCTTAGTGAATGAGATAAAGGAAGATGCCGAGGTGCTCGCCGAAAGGAAACGAATTCGAATCTCGATTTCTAAGTTGGATGAGACAACAGTTCTCGGAGATGAGATAAGGCTTCGCCAATTAATGTTGAACTTGGTTGACAATGCGATCAAATACACTCCTCAAGGCGGCAAAGTTACGCTGTCTCTTGAACGAAGCAACGGTAGCGCCAGCTTCACGGTTGAGGATACCGGAGTGGGAATTTCTCCAGATGATTTAGCCAAAATCTTCGACAGATTCTACCGGGTGGATAAAAGCCGAAGCAGACTTCCTGACGGTCTCGGATTAGGATTATCTATTTCGAAATGGGTTGCCGAGACTCACGGTGGGAAACTGTCTGCGGAAAGCAAAATCGGGATCGGGAGCAAGTTCACCGTAATGCTTCCCGCGATGATTCCCGGCGCGGCGGACAGACCGGCACTCAACGGTTGACGCGTCAGCGCGCGACACAAGCAACCGCTGCTGAGGACAATTAAAGTTTTTTAATCGCGATTTAATTGCTTAGACACAATTCCGGGGATAAGTTTATTCAAAACAATAAACAACAAGGAGGATATATAAAATGAAAAAGCTCGTTGTGATGATTCTTATCGTTTCCTTTGCGGCTTTTGGCACAATTGCCATTGCCGGTGAAATCCCGACGAAAACAAAGAGCGATTCGACGATGACCAAAAAGATGACGGAAAAAAACTCTAAGAAGTCATCGAACAAAGGAAAGTGGTCAAAATCGAAAAAGATGACCGGGAAGAAAAAAACATCTGCAAAAAAAGACAACAATACGAGCGAACCGAAAGAGAAGTAACTTTTCTATAAAGGGAGCTACGGATGCCGAGCACCGGAGGGTGGAAGCGGCATCGAAAGCAGACTTTTTCTTTCAAAAGTCTCCGTCTTACGCGGAGACTTTTTTATTTATCGACGCAACTCGATCACGTCTTCGGCGCAACCATCACATCCAGACTATCAGTGCCTTCCGACCTCGGTTAATTTGTACGGATCCAAAATTTCGCCGAGAAGTTTTTCATCCAGAACTTTTTTCTCTACAAGGACGGCGCGAATGCTTTTGCCTTTCGCAACCGCTTCCTTCACGACTTCAGCAGCTTTAAGATAGCCGATATGCGGGGTGAGCGCTGTGACAATGCTGACGCTTTTCTCCGCGAATTCCCTGCAGACGGTCTCATCCGCTTCTATACCGTCGATACATTTCACGCGCAAAATATGCAAAGCGTTCCTGTAAATCTCGAGCGCGAATGTCAAATTAAACCCGATGACCGGCATCATCACGTTGAGCTCCAGCTGACCGGCTTGAGCCGCATATGCTACGGTTGTATCCAAGCCGATCACCTGATACGAAACCATGTTCACCATTTCGAGAATGCTCGGGTTCACTTTGCCCGGCATGATGGATGATCCGGGTTGAACCGCCGGGAGTTTTAGTTCGGCAAATCCCGTTCGAGGTCCGCTGCCGAGCAAGCGGAGATCGTTGGCAATTCTCGTGATATCGAGCGCGAGATTACGCAATGTCCCGCTTAACAAAACTGCTCCTGCCATGCTCTGCATCGCTTCGAAATAATTCTTAGCCGCCTTGAAATCAATTTCCGTCAACGAAGATAATTCCTTCACCATCATTTCTCGATATCCTGGATCAGCATTAACGCCCGTTCCGACAGCAGTCCCGCCGATACCTAGACAAGTCAAATCTTCTCTGCATGATTTGATCCTGTCGAAGTGTCCGCGAACGCACGCTGCATATCCTGAAAATTCCTGTCCGAGCCTGATCGGCGTAGCATCCTGGAGATGCGTTCTTCCCGACTTGATCACGTGATCAAACTCTTTCGTTTTCCTATCAAAGGCTTTTGCAAGTTCGTCCAGCACCGGCAAGAATTTGTCGATCAACAAAGTGGACGAGATTCTAATGACTGCGGGTATCACGTCGTTCGTTGACTGGGCCATATTTACGTCGTCGTTTGCACTCACGACGGAATAGTCCCCGCGTTTACCTCCGAGAATCTCTATAGCGCGATTGGCTATAACTTCATTAGCGTTCATGTTGTGCGATGTGCCTGCGCCGGCCTGATAGACATCGACGACAAATTGATCCAAATTCTTACCGTCCAAAATCTCGTCACAAGCTTGAATGATGGCATCAGCTTTTCTTTTGTCGAGCAGATTCAATTTATTGTTCACGATCGCCGCTCCTTTTTTGACAAGAACGGTCGCCTTGATCCAATCGGGATGCGGCTTGATTCCGCTTACCGGAAAATTCTCAACTGCGCGCTGCGTCTGGACGCCGTAGTATGCATTGACCGGAACTCTCAACTCCCCCAAAGAGTCTTTTTCGATTCTATAATCCATATTTGTCCTCAATAATTCTTAATTCATTGCCGATACCATTTGCAGTTATTCTCTGCAATGGGCCATGATTAATTTAACCAAAGTATCTAAGCGGCTCAACTTCACCACGGAATATGTTTGTAGCTTGGTTATTGAACAGTCCGCCGTTATATTTCTAAAGCAAGAGCAAAATGGTGTGGGAATGTGATTGCAGAATTATCATTGACCGGGAAATTTTTGTCTGTGATATTTTGATAAGATCACTTAAATATGCTGGATCTCAAATAGGTTAGTAGATCTGTGGTAATGTTAAACGACGATATTAACAATCGAGGAGAATCATCATGGCTGACTGCGAATGTCTTGCGGGCTGTCCATTTTTTAATGATAAGATGGCGGACATGCCCGGGCTGACTACTCTGTATAAAAGGTCATACTGCCAGGGCGGCGAGTTCGCGCAATGTGCTAGATACATGGTTTTCAAAGCTCTCGGTAAGCCGTCCGTGCCGGCAGATTTGTTTCCAAACCAAGTTGAAAGAGCAAAAGCGTTAATCGGCAATCGGTGATGGATTGAAGAATCTGCTAAGAGAATCTACTCTCTTTACGCTGTTTTCATAAGTAAGATTGCTTGCGCGTTGATAGAATAAAACGCGGCGGGTGAAATTTTTTAATTGGACAATAGCCATCACCAGGAGGCATTTACAAAATCATGGATGTCCCAACGTACATGCCTGCAGCAGGAATCAACGTCCCACAGATGCAGCGCCTTTACCGTTGGCTCGTGTACAAGCGGTTTACGATTGTTATCTACGGGCTCAGTTTTTGGGCCGGCCCGATTATTGTCGCTGTAGTCTTAGCTATGCTGGCGATCTTGTTTGCGCCATATGTGCTTTTTGTACTTTACAAAAACGGAAAACGCGGCTGGCTTTTATCATTTGCCATTATCGCCGGCATTCCCATTGCGCTGACATTTGTTCCCACACAAAGTTCATTAATCCATGTTTTCCTTCTTTATCAACCTCTCCTAGCGTTTTATTTCTATTGCTTCGTGTTGCGTTATTCGGTGGCCGACTGGATCAGCGATGCCGTGCCTGAGGGCGAGACATGGGTCGAAACCAAAGATAAAATAAATGAACCCGAGAAGATCTCCGGTAGGTGGATTTCCGGCGGTCAAGAAAACCTGTAGAACCTATCGGCCCTGGCGGTCCCGTCTTCCCCCTGCAGCTAAACACTCCGAACGAACTCAATTTGACATTTGATGGAACAGCTGTTACGCTTCGATCAAATCTGTGGACAAAGCGGAAAACGCAGAACAACTATTGCAGGCATCAGTTGATTGCATGTCACAATCAAAATCAATAACTTTTATGGAGATAGGTATACACATTCAATTAATTCTGTCTAGGAGGCCGAGATGAATTGCCCTAGCTGTGGCTCTCAAAATGAATCGTCTGCAAAATTTTGCGGCATCTGTGGGAAACCGTTAGAAACTCCAATTGAAGAGAAGAAAGAGAAAACTCCGCCTCGAATGAACCCCCTGCCAGTTCAAGAACAGGGAAGGGGTGAGCTCGTCCTTGCTCTCGGCATACTCAGCATACTGCTTTTTGGTCCGGTCCTAGGCATTCCAGCGTGGGTCATGGGACAGCATGATCTGAAGAAAATAAAGACCGGCGCCATTGCCATTTCTCAGAGAGGTTTGACGCGATCAGGAATGATCTTAGGGATCATCGGCACTTTTGTTAGCGTCTTAACTATCATAGTTGTTGGAATGGCCATATCGACAGGAATTTCCATGTTCAAATCCAATGCGATGATTACAAACCGTGATGATATGTTAAACGATCTGAACAACCTTGCTGCTAAGGCTCAACAATATTACCGAAAGCCTGCGTCGATGGGGGGTGGCGGAGGAACATTTCAGGGATTCGTCTTGTCCCAGATGGACGCCGAGAACGGCAACGGAGTATACTGGTACGATGCATCCGCACCAAAAATATATGAAAATCCGCCGCTCACCGATCGTCCCTTTCCTTATGAACAACGTGTTATTTACATCGTAGGGAGAGGGAACGAAACTGGCCGAGATGGGGTAGACAAAGTGGAAGCATATGTTGAGGTCTCTCCCAATCGCGTCACAGCCCGTGTGCTTAATTAGCCGCGGATGGTTGCGCGCCTGAAAAAAGTGAACTCTATTTTTTTTCTTTCGTCTTAAACGCCTCTTCCAGCGTGTGCCATGAAAGCGTGGCACATTTGACACGCACTGGAAATTTAGAGACGCCCCTCAAGGCCACCGCATCCCCCAGTTCTTCCACATCCGATTCATTTCCGTTTTCAGACTGAGCCCCCTTTACCATCGCATAAAATTTTTCGGCAATCCGTCTGACCTCGTCTAACGATTTACCCTTCACAAGGTCGGTCATGATCGAAGCTGACGCCTGGCTGATCGAGCATCCTGCGCCGGAAAACTTCGCGTCTTCTACTATCCCGTTCTTAACAAGAACGGTGATCTCGATATCATCACCGCATGATTCGTTGTAGCCTCTCGAATTCTGCGTCGCGTCTTCGATAACGCCATGGTTGTGAGGATGCTGGTAGTGGTCGAGAATTATTTCAGTGAAGAGATCACTTAGCGACATGTGCTCTTTCTCTTGGTTTGAAAATTGCGGCCGCTTTCTCCAGCCCACTGGCGAGTGCTTCAACATCGGACTCATTGTTATAAACATAAAAACTTGCTCGAGCTGTCGCCTGCACGTGAAGCGTCCGCATGAGAGGCTGTGCGCAATGGTGACCGGCACGAATTGCAATGCCTTCCGAATCCAGAATGCTCGAGATATCGTGCGGATGAGCACCGTCAATGGTCAACGATATGACCCCGGTGCCGTTTTCCTGATGCCTGTGAATGTGAATTCCGTCGATTTCACTGAGCCGGCGCACGGCAAGATTGCCAAGCCTAGCCTCGTGTTCTTGAATGTTTTTCATACCGACGCTCTCAAGATATTCGACTGCGGCCTTAAGGCCGACGGCTCCTGCTATATTCGGCGTTCCTGCTTCGAATTTGTGAGGCGGCTTCGCATAGCTGGAAGTCGCAGGAAATACTTCGTTAATCATCTCACCGCCGCCTAAGAAGGGTTCCATTTTCTCCAGAATCTCGTGACGACCATACAAGCACCCGATGCCGGTTGGACCGCACATTTTGTGTCCACTGAAAGCATAAAAGTCGCAGTCTATTTCTTTGACGTCAATGGGCATGTGAGGAACTCCCTGCGCACCGTCGATAATGCAAATTGCCCCCGCTTCGTGTGCGAGCCGCGTAATTTCCGTTACAGGATTTACCGTGCCGAGTACGTTTGAGATATGAACGACTGAAACAACCTTTGTCCTAGAGCTCAGATTCCGCTTCAGCGAATCCAAGTCCAACTGGAAATCATCTCTCAACCTGATAAATTTCAGAATGGAGCCCGTATGTCTCGAAATAATGTGCCATGGCACAAGGTTGCTGTGATGTTCCATCTCGGTTAGAATTATCTCATCGCCCCTATGAAGGTTGTTTAACCCCCAAGCGTATGCAACTAAGTTTATGGATTCCGTTGCATTTCTCGTGAAGACCAGCGATTCGGGTTTCGGTGCGTTGACAAAACCAGCGATTTTTGTCCTCGATCCCTCATACATATCGGTCGCGATTTGACTGAGCTCATAAGCACCTCGATGGACATTCGCGTTGAAGTTTGAATAGTACCCGTCAAGAGCATCGATCACGCACCGAGGTTTCTGAGTGGTTGCCGCACTGTCAAGATAAATGAGCGGCTTGCCTTTTGAAGCCCAGTACGAAAATATCGGAAAATCCTGCTTTATATTATCGAACGTCATAACTTGTTTCCTCTTCTCCTCAGTAAGGCCAACAAATCCCGCGAGGAAAAGATTCAGTACAAAGTGTAAGCATCAATTTTACCTCTCGCTTTAGAAAGAATGGCGATATCCTCAGCATAAAATAGCATGCCCACGCAACGAATTCAATGTGTTTTGAGAACAAGGATCAAAGTGCCGACGCCTGAGAGAACCAATGCAACATCACGAAAGAGAGAGAAAATTTCTTGCAACGCAGTAAATGTAGATCCCGGTACAATGATAGTGTCTCCCGGCAAAAGCAAAGGACTTTTCTGGCCGGTTCGCTCGAACTCTCGCAGATCAATCGGTATCACATCAGTTTTGTAGGTGGAATCGGGCTGCAAAATTTGACGCACGATCCTCACACCCTCCAGCTGAGCGTGTTCCAATGGCCCACCCCCGAGCGAGATAAGCTGCACTAAGTCAGTAGAGCCCGGGACTTCATATCGGCCGGGATTCCTGACAAAACCCCAAAGATTAACCACGATCGTTAGTCCTTCCTTCCCGCCCAAATAGTAATATGACGGTGCATTTGAGCCGACGGGAGGTATTTGGTTTTCAAAAATTCCTTGAGCGTTGGCGGTATCTATTCCCAGTGCCGATAATAGTATGAACATAGTAACAAGAAAGTTGATGCGCATTTGGTCTACCTTTCTAATTAGCTGTGAAAGTCTGCCAGATTGATTTCGCTTGCCCGTCAGTGTTGAGATCGATCCTGTCGACACGCCACTGATAGGAATCTCCTGATTTCAACGGTCTAAACGCGGTGCTGTCGAAATTGAATTGCGCACTTATCGTGGACCCTCCGTAAATAAGAGTATCCCTGCTTATCCAAACATAAACAGAGGGTATAACAGAAATATCTTTGAGCCGGATAACAGTGGACCCTCCGTTAGTGTTGTCTTTCCACACAAATGAAAGATTATTCGCGCTTACCGTCGCATTTCTTCCCGGGTAGTTAAGGGTTGGTCTATCCAGCAACGTAATATGGGCCGTATCTGATGGATTACTCATGCTCCCATCAGAGGCGTAAGCTTTGACAAAGTAGAAATATCTCACGTTAGTCCTCACAGAATTAACGTCCACATACGAGGTGTCTTTCACCGCCGGCGTCGATTTCAAATCAACAACGAGTTCAAACCCGGCGGGGATCCCGTTTGCATCGGTTGTATCGGTGCGATAAACCTTATATCCGGCGGCTCCCGATGCTGCAAACCATTGAATGAAAATGTCCCCGGTGTTTGGATCCTGTCCGATCCCGGTTTCGATTGAATCCCGGGGCTGAGATTGAGGTACGAAATGCGGAGTGCTGAGCGTGAAAATCGGAGTCCCCTTCGGAGCACAACCCACGAAACAAAGTGAAAGCACGCCGATGGCACATATGACTAACCTGCCCTGCAACCCCTGCGACTTTTCGATAGCTAGGAGAATGTAGTTATATAGAATTTTCACTTGAAAATTTTGTCCATGTAAAATGATGCACTCACTCTGTTTACATTTCCGAGGTCTTGGGCAAGAAATGCGTAATCCACGCGTATGAAGTTTAGATTGATTCCTGCTCCGGCCGTGATATTAGAAGCATCGGATCCGACTCTAACTGACAGCAGATTTTTATAAACATACTCACCTCCTATGAGAAAATCACCGTATCGTGAATCGCGATTGACTGTAACCACAACATCTCCACCGATCACATCGATAGGCGCGTCGTAAGAAACTCCCCAAACGAGACTCCGCTGAATCGATTCGTTCGTCTGGGTGTCCCATGCCATACGAGTGTTTGTGACGTCCCGGACGTTCATCCCGAAAGAAAACGTTCCAAGGTTTTTCTCACCACTCTCCTCTTCGAAAGGAAGTCTCAACATGAAACCGCCGTCAATGCCGACCCCCGATGCCGTCCTCCCGTAAAGCGACCTATGTATGATCTTGAAGTTGATTCCGACGGGGAACTGCACTGGAATTCTGAAGAGCGACCAACCGAAATCGATATCAAATTTGAACATGCGTGCTATGTTTAAGTAAATCGCATCGTCTGCGCTGCTGAACGACCCGGTATTCGCCAATCCGCTTTTGATAGAATCCTCCCTCAGTGCAGGTGACTCAACTTCCGTCAGGTCCAGCGTGGAAGGTATATCATCGACGCTCAACCTCACCCAGTCCACCGAGACGTTCAAGTCCTGAAGCTTCTGCGCATAACCTAGAAAGAAGAAATTCGACAACGGAGAAAATAATGAACCATACTGCGAAGAATACATCATGGATAATATTTTCGAGTCTATCAAGGCGGTCCCCGAAGGGTTGTAATGAAATGCAGTGCCATCATCCGCCAGCGAAACAAAAGCGTCGCCCATTCCGAGTGCCTCGGCTCCGACCGGAATCTCAAGAAAGCTGGCGGCATATTTGGTCTGTGCCAGAGAGACGGAATAAAACACAACAAATATAGTCAGGGCTTTTCTCATCTTTTTATCTAAGCCTCGCCATCTTGCCGATATCTTCAAGCGTTTTTCCACCGCTGCTCACACTTACCTTGTAAAAATATACGCCGTTAGCAACCTGGTTGCCGTAACTATCGGTGCAGTCCCACCACGCCTCATGATAGCCTACCGCGGTCGGAGAACCTGTACCGCCTTGCAAGAGTCCAACGGTCTCCTCCGGATTATTACTCGGATAACGAATCGTTCTCACAAGCCTTCCGCTTACAGTATAAATTTTGACCTCGACTGCATCAATCGGATTTGCCGATGTTACTTCAAATGCAATAAGAGTCTGAGAAACGAATGGATCCGGATAAGCACCGTAGACTTTCAAGCTAAAATCCGATCTTACAACAAAGTCTATTGATGCCGGGTTTGAAACGTTTCCGTTCGCATCCTTCGCCATGACTTGAAGGTTATGGGAACCATCTTTTATGGGAAGCTGCACCGTCGCCGCTACGGATGTCGGATTCGTAACGGTGTCGGGGAGTATGACGGATGCCGTGTCGACTTTCTTGCCATCGACCTCGACGTCAATATCGTTTTTATTCAGATCGATGCCGTCTTCATCATGCAGAAGGAAAGAGAATCGTGGATTTGGTGGAACATAATCTCCGCTCGAGAAAAATTGGTCCCCGACAGAAATCGTAACCTGCGGAGAAGTATGATCCGTCGAGAAAGCCGCGGAAAAAATTCCAAGCGAACTAACATTTGCCGTCACCGCTCCGTTAGCGTAATTCCCGCCCACCAGGTTCAGCGTCTGGCTACGAGGATTGTAGATATATAAATGAAGACCGGACAGGTTGGCGTTGGTTGCTGAGTCGGGGTCGGAAATTTTCAAAGCGACAGCATAGTTTTCGCCGTTTGAATATTTGACCGGAGTAAACTGGAAATATTGTAAACCTGCGCTTTTGCTTTTAGCCTGAAATATGGAAGGCTGCGGATAGAGAGGCGGGAATACTCTTTGTGCTTGAAAGATTTCCCCCGGCGAAGCTCCTGACAACACCGCCGCTGAATCGAGAGCGACCATTCCGGAAAGATTGGCGACAAAGAAATTTACTAAAATATTGTTATACGCGTAATTATTTCCCGGATGCAAATCATAGCCGATCGTGAGACTGTCAAAAACGATATAGATATAAATCGTATGACCTCCTCCCGACAAAGTTGCCGGAATTGAAACAACCTTCTGAGAAGTCGTATCCATGTTCACTCTTGCGCTTCCGAGGAAATTCCCGGACATGCGCGACCCATCATAGAAATCGACGCGGAGATTCTCTACAGGAACCCGGTTCAAATCATACACTTGCGCCTCAAGCTTCACAACGGTGTCTGCAGTAACCATGATTGTGGAGTTGATATTCACAAATCCCTGCGGCGAGAAAGCAGATAAGTCTGCTGCACCGGGCACAGGATAAGATGCCTGTTGACCTCCCACGACGCTTCCGTCTGAAAGTGTCGCCTGCAAATTTCCCGTTATGATCTCGCCTGGTTTAAGAGTGTCCGAGCTAATGTAACCGGCGCCGAAATATTTATTCTGTGATAAAGCGAGCGGAATGCTTAATGATGCCACCGGATTATTCGCGCCTGAACTCGCCGACGAATAAATTTTGCCGACGAATCTGAGAGTGGCTATATTCGAGCTCGAGGTTGCATAGGCCGTGACCGATACTTGAAAGCTGCCGGTACTCTGAGTTATTCCGAAATTGGCTATCTGCACGAAAGAATTTCCGGTTGAGTAATCTATGCTTGACGAGCTCTGCAGAGAGCTATTGTAAGTGTACACCTTGACATGACCTGTCCCCGAGAATCCGCCGGAGAATGGAACACTGAAACTACCCGCACCCGTGTTATCCAAGCTGACATTTGCCTCAGCCAGCATGTCGCTCTCGTTATTCGTCAGCTGAACTATGCCGGAACCTCCGGGGGGCCCGTTTGAGACATTTCCTGAAACGTTTTGGCCTGAAGAAACGGTATAAGAGTTTAATTGCACCGTGGAGTTGTTTTGCGGGAGCTGGATAACCAGCGCGGGATCACCAATCAAGTTGTACTGATTCACCATTGTCGTGGGAGTAACAGGCGGCTCCACCCAAGATGCATAATATAGTGATTTGGCGACCATGAGATCAGAACCGATACTCGAACCTGATGTGGTTGAATCAAAAATCAGGGGGAGAAGCTTGCTGATCATAAGGAAATCGTTATCTCTCCAGCCCAATCCGGCAGAAGCTAGAACTCCAATCGCTCCTTTATTTTCCCCAAACAAGAGTGTCGATGACAGAGGTAACCCTTCTTGACCGTCAAACGCTCCGGAGAAGCATGTCATGCTTGTAATAAAAGGATATTTGTCTTTGTTCGACATGCCTGAAATTTCGTCGTTTGTCAAAATTCCGTTGTCAGCCCAAATGGCGCCGCCGCCGTGCCCCATGAAATTCACAAGAGCCAGTCCTTGATTGAAATAACCCAGCAGGTCCTGCGTTGTACCATAATATTTCGTATCGACTTGAGGATCTTGAATGCTTGTATAAAGCCGTTTTATAAAAAAGTTGGAGGGAATCATCGAATTTACGATCGACTCGGTTTGAGTATGAAATACGTTCTCTTCTCCTCCGATAAGCAGAGCGGCATTTTGCCAGCCAAACGATTTGTTTGAATAATAACTCAAGATCTTGTCAACGACTGTGTTCAGTTGATCGATGGTGGCTGCCGGTATTCTTCCCACGGCGATATCCGGAAGCGGATCGTCGCCGTCAACACATGCATAAAAATTATCGGCGGCTGTAGCTCCGAAAGTAGACGTTTGCATCATCATCACCGGGATCAAATTTTGGGCGTCATTGCCATTCTTCGTATTCCATGTCCCGATCCCCACCAACAAAACATACTTCGGAATATTGGACCAGTTGTGATAGGCATAGGAGATAAATGACTTTATTCCGTAAGGGCTCTTTATCCCATAACTGAATTCGTCATAAATTTCATCTGCGTCCACGACGATGGTTTTTGTTCCATGCGAATTGTACCATGATGCTAACCGACTTATCGGATTATTCGGATCCGTATTCTTGACGACGTCATCAAGCTGCCTGTTGACGATCATGATATAATCCGCTGAATAATCATATGATGACAGGCCGACATTGGGAATCTGCTCGATTTGAACCGGCTTCAGCTTTCCGTCGTCGCTGACCGCGATAAACTGATCTCCTGTCGACTGGACGTAAGCCTGAAACAATGCGCCGTATCCCCTGGTTGAACCCTGACTGCTCAGAGACTGAATGGTAACGTCGGTTATTCTCGAGACATTCAATCTGTAGACTGAAACGGAGGAATTGTGGAAATTCTGAATCGTGAAGTTATAAAATCCCGGCAGGGCATTATCGGGGATGGTAAATCTTATGTAGTCCTTGTCCGCCACGTAAAGCCTCTGATACTTCAACTCGACCCAATTGAACGCAAAAGTCGTCACTGCAATGGTTCCAGGATTGGCATCGTAAACCTGAAAATTATTTGTTCCGTGATGCAGCACGCTTTGCGGGATATTAGCATCGGCGCCGACCTGGGCTATTTGCATGGTCTGGCCGTTCCAGGTCGTGTTCAGAACGTGGCTCTGGTTTATAAAGAGTTCAGCTTGATGTTCGTTCGGCACGTTTGGTGAGCCATTCTGGCCATCAAGATGAGTCACGCCATGAAAAGCTGCAGTGATGAGAAGCGGTTGAATGGAAGTCGTGTCAGGGTAAGACAGATAAAACGGCACAGTCACCATCTGGTTGCTCGATACCTCTGTCCAGTACCAATGATCTCTCTTGTCGTAAGTTTGATCGGGATCGACCGCGTCGAGGCGAAGAAACTGTCCGTCTTTTTCTAGATGAGCAATCTGAGTAAAGGAATATCCTGAGAGGTCGGTGGCATTGCTGACGCGGTTCAACGCTCCAGACTCGGTGACGAGGTGCTGGGCAGGCGCTGTAGAATCCTTTGTCAAAAAGTACACGTTATTGTCAGTGAACGGATCGAGATACATATCCGGTCTGCCGCCGGAATAATTGATAAGGTTCGGTGTTCCATAAAACTCGAAATAACTGTCCTTCGTAAATTGACCTCCGCTGGTGGTGTAAACATAAATTGGTATTTGTTTCCCGTGATTCCATAAGGTCATGTTCTCTGAAGTGATGCCGGATATGTTGACTCCGGCCGTATCGAGATCATATCCGGTTATATGATAAATCCCCTCTCGATTAACCACAATTCTTATGTACGATCCGGACGGAAGTTGCTGAGCGCTTGCCTTGCGAAGGTTGACAGGCTCCGACGATCCCGTCAGTGTCTTTTGCGCTTTCGCAAGATTGTCAAAATCCGGAGGGAACGATCGGTCTGAAGTCAGACTCACATTGACGGTTCGATAGTAAGTCAATTTCCCGGCGCCCGAATTATAATCGTAAGGGCAGACAATGAGTGAAAAGACTTTTTTCCCCCTCATTATCCCGACCTGCTTGAGCGAGACAACATTTGCCGGATTTCGAGAATCCTTTGAGGTAATTACAGAATTTCCTTCCGCGGTATCGACCATGGCAGGTACTTTATTATTGAAGGCAATGGTCTCAGGATCTCGCCTCTGAACCGTGTAACTGACGTTTCCATCGGCAACAAATGGGAAAGCAATGTATGGAGAACTGCTGCGGATCAAGAAGGCTGATGCGCTTCCCGAATCGGATGAAAACGTCAAGATTTTTTGTGTGGGTGAAATTGACTGGACTTTAACCGGCAGATGTCGGGATAAATTTCCATTGGAGGCGACTGCTCCCGGAGGTAAAAGCGCCGGAGTCAAAAGAAAACCTATCGACAATGCAAAAAATGAAAACTGCTTCGTCACTTCCCGTGGCAGTTCTTATATTTCTTTCCGCTTCCGCAGGGACACGGATCGTTCCGCCCGACTTTTTCCGCAACCCTGATCGGCCGTCGTTTGATCTGGCCCTGCGCTGCCGGTTCCCTATTCGCCTGCATCCCGAGTCCAACAGCGGAATCATGCTGAAGCTGCATTTGATCCCTTCTCGGCATTTTCGCCGCGCGACGCTGCGGGATTTCTTCCGGCACGGCCGGAAAGGCCCGAAACACTATCTGCAAAACTTCCTTATTGATCGTTCCTAACATGACCACGAACATGTCGAATGCTTCGCGCTTGTACTCTACGAGCGGATCCTTCTGTCCATAAGCTCGCAGATTTATTCCCTCTTTGAGATCGTCCATCTCGCGGAGGTGCTCCTTCCACTTTTCATCTATCACTTGAAGCATCGCCATACGCTCGAGCCTGCTCATTATCTCAACGCCAAGCTCCTGTTCCTTACGATTATAAAATTCGACCGCGGCAGTGTGAGCCCGTTCCACGACGCCGTCTTTGCCGAGGCGGCGGAATTCATCCGGCGTAAAGTTGACATCGATAAGGAAAGTCCGTCTCAGTTCATCGACGAGTCCGGCGATGTCGCCGCCGTCGTAGTAATTTTCTACAGTCTCATTCAAATGCTCACGAAGCATATCGAAAATCTCGTCCTTGAGACGTTCACCTACGAGCGCATGCCTCCTGCGGTCATAGACAACTTCGCGCTGCTGGTTCATCACATTGTCATATTCGAGCAGCCTCTTACGTATCGCGAAATTATTCTCTTCGACTTTCTTTTGTGCCCGTTCAACACTGCGAGTAATCATCGGGTGCTGGATCACGTCGCCTTCTTTCATTCCGAATCTATCCATGACCCTTGCAATCCTGTCGCTTCCGAATAACCGCATCAGATCATCTTCGAGCGAAAGGAAAAATTTCGATGACCCCGGATCGCCCTGTCTGCCGGAGCGGCCTCTAAGCTGCCGATCGATCCGGCGTGCTTCGTGTCTTTCAGTGCCGACGATGCGGAGTCCGCCCTTCTCGACGACACCCGGACCCAACTTAATATCTGTGCCACGACCCGCCATATTGGTTGCAATAGTAACCGCGCCCGGCATTCCAGCACGCGAGACAATTTCAGCTTCGCGCTGGTGCTGTTTCGCGTTCAGGACTTCATGGCCGATTCCGCGCCGCTTCAACATCCGGCTCAGTGTTTCACTGACTTCAACGCTGGTCGTCCCGACAAGGACGGGCTGCGACTGCTTCTTCATTTCTTCAAGTTCACTTATGACAGCATTGTACTTTTCTCGCTTAGTTCTGTAAATCACGTCGTCCATGTCGTCGCGAACCATCGGCTTGTTCGTCGGAATAACCACGACATCCAATTTGTAAATGTCATAAAACTCTGCCGCCTCCGTCTCCGCTGTTCCGGTCATGCCGGCCAATTTCTTGTAAAGCCTGAAATAATTCTGCAGAGTGATGGTCGCAAGCGTTTGAGTGTCACGCTCGACTTTCACACCTTCCTTTGCTTCAATTGCCTGGTGAAGACCTTCGGAGTAGCGGCGTCCCTGCAAAATCCTGCCGGTGAACTCATCGACGATCAAGACTTTCCCGTCTTGAACGACATACTCGACATCTTTTTCATAAAGTGAATACGCTCTCAGAAGCTGCGACACGGTGTGGATCCGGTCGCTCCTTTCAGCGTAGAGTTTATACAACTCCTCTTTCTTCCGCTGAACCTGAGATGGAGTCAGGAATTTGTCGTTCTCAATAGCAGCGACTTCGGTTCCGATATCCGGCAAAACGAACATATCTTTGTCCGCCTCGGAAGATGCAAGATATTCGCGTCCCTTCTCCGTGAGGTCGATGACGTGGGTTTTCTCATCGATGGAATAGTAAAGCTCGTCATCTATCTCGTGCATCCGCGAGCCTTGGTCCTTCAGGTACTCAAGCTCGGTTTCCTGCATCAGGCGTTTGTTTGACGGCTCGGTGAGGAGCTTTGTCAATCTCTTGTGTTTTGGAAAACCATGGTACGATCTAAGTATTAAAACGCCCGCTTCCTTTTCTTTTTCTTCTGACAACAATTTTTCGGCATCTGCAACGATCCGGCCGATGAACCGGACCTGTTCGTTGACAAGCCTCTCGATGCGGGGCTTCATATTGTCGAACGAATGCTCTGTCGATCCGACCGGCCCGCTGATGATGAGCGGCGTTCTCGCTTCATCGATCAGAACGGAATCCACTTCGTCGACGATCGCATAATAATGTTCCCGTTGGACGATATCTTCCGGGCCGACGCCCATATTGTCGCGGAGATAATCGAAGCCGAATTCATTATTGGTTCCGTAAGTAATGTCACACTCGTACATTCTCCTCCGCTGCGTCGAATCCATGTCCGCCTGGATGCAGCCGATGGTGAGTCCTAGAAACTCAAAGACCTTTCCCATCCACTCGCTGTCGCGTTTGGCGAGATAATCGTTGACTGTGACAAGATGTGTGCCTCGCCCCGGAAGGGCATTGAGATAAAGCGGCATCACGGCTACGAGAGTTTTCCCTTCGCCGGTCGCCATCTCCGCAATCTTTCCTTGGTGCAAGACAAGTGCGCCCATAAGCTGGACGTCAAATGGAACCATGTCCCAGACTATTTTGTGTCCCGTTACGTCCCAGCTTTTCCCGACGAGCCGGTGGCAGGCCTCTTTGGCGACTGCAAAAGCTTCCGGAAGAATTTCATCCAGAATATCTGCAATGACATTATCCCGCTCTTCTTCCAATTCGTCCAGCCGTTGATAGATTCCCTTCCGATCCTCACCCTGGACGTCTTCTTTGAGTTTTTCCTTCAGCTCATCGATTTCTTTTTCATACTCCGCGGCCTCTTCTTTGATCCTTGAACGAAATTCCTCAGTCTTATGCCGGAGTTCATCGTCGGACAAGCTCTGAAGTTTCGCGAAAGCTTCGTTCACTTCTTCCACTATAGGTACAAGTTTTTTGGCGTCGCGCTCATGTTTTGAGCCGAAAATCTTTTTTATTATGGAGACAGGCATCTTTTCTCGTTAAATATGATAAAAAATATAGGGAGGCAGATACAGGTAATCAAGGTAAAGAGAAAATGGCTTCATTGGTGCGCGAAGCGAAACAAGGACGGAGGAAAGCGATTATACTGGAGGTTATTACTCAAGATTCGAAATAGAAGTCACCCGAAACTATCCAAGCCAGTGCCAGACGTCTCCTCAACTTCATGGAGAAATTTCTTACGGAACCTCCATAATAGATTTCTCATCGCCGTGCTCCGTCGAGATAACAGTTTGGGAGGCGAAAAGGAAGCTATAATTGAATTGGCTCGTCGGACCTAATTCCAAGCCAACACGCCGCGGCGAACAGATAGAAAAAGGCCACGGTCAACAGCGGAATGTTCCACGAATGACCCCAGTCGAGATAGAAGCCGACCAGCATCGGACCGACGGCGCCGCCGAGGTTTCCGAAAGTGTTCATCGTCCCTGTGACGACCCCTGCATGTGAGCCGCCGATGTCGAGGCATGCTGCCCAGGCCGGCGCAACGCCAAAGGTGGCCAACCCGGCGGCTGTGGCAAAGAGAAACGCCGAGACTCTCGCGTCGGCGGTTTCGATAGCCGTCACGAGAATCACGGCGGCAAGCGGCAGTCCAATGACTCCGGGAATGCGCCTGCCCCAGCGCCGGCCGATGCGCAGAACCAAACGATCACTTGTCCATCCGGCCAATGCGACGCCCGCCGCCATGCAAAGCAACGGCAGCATAGCGAGCCAGCCGACGGTTTTCAGGTCAAAGCCTCGCGCACTGAGTAAATATTTCGGCATCCACGTCAGAAAAAAATACCAGCCGTAAATCACACCGAAGTACATACCGCATAAGAGTGTCAGAGAACGATTCCGGAACAATTGTTTCCACGGCGTGCGCTCCCGCTCGGTGGAGCGGGCGGATTCCGGAGAGATGATTTTCAATTCTGATTGATTCACACCGTGATGGCTTTGCGGCTCGTCTCGAAACCACCAAAACCACAAAACGGACCATGCCACTCCAGCAAGCGCGTACACGAAAAAAATCGTGCGCCAATGCCAGCGGGTCAGGAGTTCGGCGGTGAGCCATTGCGTCACAGCGCCGCCAAGCAGTGCGGACATGATGACGAGGCCGAAGGCGTTGCCCCGCCAGTTTTTTGGAAACCATCTTGAGAACGCGCGCGAAAGTCCCGGAAACATGCCGGCTTCGCCGACCCCAAACAAAAGTCTCACGAGCAAAAGCGAGACAAATCCGTAGGCGAGGCCCGTTGCGGCAGTCATGAGCGACCACCATACCACGACTCGCGTCAACATCAAACGCGGGCCAAAACGGTCGGCAAGCCATCCTCCTGGAATCTCAAATGCCGCATATGCAAAAGTAAACACGCTGAAGACCAATCCCAATTGTAAGTCGCTCAAGTGCAAATCTCTTTCCACAAACGGTGCGGCCATAGAGATGCAAACGCGATCAAGGTAGGAAATAGCAGTGATGGCGAGTGCAAAGATTAGAACGCCGTAACGCGCGCGGCTCGCCTGAATGGCGGTGGTGTCCGGAGAAATTGTCATCGATAACTATTCAAACAATTTCCCCCTGACTCCAGCTGTATCCTGATGTTCTTGATTTTCCGTCACACTCCTCAGTCTGCGCACGTCCAGCCGTTCTCGAAGCGGTCGACAGCTTCGTTGGCGGCGCTTGCCAGCTCTTTCTCGATATCTGTGGACGTACCGTCGCTGGAGAAGCGGCACAGGTGGCCTGCACCCCATCCATGCATACAAACGTAAATGCGGTATGTATCATCTTCGCGATGGTAAACGTCGAGGAACAATGTGAAATTGTAAGTGCTCGGGTCATCATTCCAATCGGCGCCTTCGAACCGTACATTGTAACTCATGTCCCCTGAGTAGTCATTCATTAAAGAAACCATGGCAGGGACTAAGTTCTTTTTGACCGTTTCTATATCTTCTGCAGTGTAGTGCGTCGTTATATAGAATCGGATTCGCATCGCGCCATTCTTACCAGAACCGTCTTTATCTTTGAAGCCATCCGAGTAAGTTCGATTGCACGGATCATTGTCGTACCACTGTGCTTTGATTGGAACCGACAACGTCAGAGCCGAAACCAACACCAAGAAAGATAGAGCCAATTTACTCATTTCATGTCTCCTTCTTTTTAAAACCACGTTGAAATATGTCCTGCCGATGAAACGGAAGCAAGTCAAACTCTCCCAGGTGTGATTTCTTTTACATGTATGTTCCGAGAGTTCCTACTTTCTCGCCCAGGTGTTATTATCCGCATTCACGTCCGGCAGAATTTTATCCGGATCAACCACCACCGAGTCGATCAGGCCCGTCGAATTATACCTGAACGTGAACAAGCCGCGGCGTTCCCAAACTTCGACAGGGAAATTCATTCTGCCGGATTTCCCATTCGACTCCTTAACCTCAACCGTCACCGGCATAACCATCCGGTCTTTGTTCTCAATCGTGATCAGTGAACCTTTCGCAGGATCACCATCGACATATTTCACGCTGTCAACTGCCTGATCTAGTTTATAGTTTTTCACAAACCATCCTTTCCAGAACCAGTTCAGGTTTTCGCCCGAGGCGTCGTTCATCGTTCTGAAAAAATCTGCCGGCATGGGATGTTTGTACGCCCACCTCTTTATGTAAGTCCGAAATGCATAGTCGAATCTGTCATGTCCGAGAACGTTCTCGCGAAGCATATAGAGTCCGAGTGCCGTTTTGTAGTATTCAAGCAGATGAGAATACTTTCCGGGAATTGCGTCCGCAAAAGAGACGATTGGCTGCGATTCCGGATTCATCAAATACGATACTATATCACGGGCGGGATTTTTTCCTTCCGGGTCGAACTCATTGTCCCGCTTCGGTGCGTACTCTCCATGATTAAATTCATCAGACGCATAAATGTCTATGAATGTATTGAATCCTTCATCCATCCATGCGTTTGCACGCTCGTTCGATCCGACGATCATCGGGAACCAGTTGTGTCCGAGCTCATGTGCGGTAACATACCACATCACTTTGTTTTTCATCTGCCACCAGTCGAACACTATCCCGGGGTATTCCATGCCACCGACCGGGCCTCCAACATCTATGGCACAGGGATACGGATATTCGAACCAATCTTTCGAAAAAATTTCTATGCTCGCTTTGGTGTATTCGGCCGAACGTCCCCACATTGAATCCGATGCGCTTTCGATCGGGTATACCGACATGGCGAGTGATTTTTTTCTGCTTGGAAGATTTATTCTCGCGGCGTCCCAGATAAATGCACGCGAACAAGCCCAGACAGCATCGCGCGAGTTTTTCATTTTGAAATGCCATTTCAGCATTCCACTTTCTCTCGGACGTGTCTGAGGGTTTCCGATCTCGTCCGGACTAATGACATAAACCCTATTGTCGCTCTTGCGCGCCTTATCCAGCCGGCCGACTTCATTTTTCGTAAGAACATCTTTGGGATCGACGAGTTCTCCGGAACCGACAACGATCATGTCCGACGGAACTGTCACGGTGTAATCGAAGTCGCCGTACTCGCAGTAAAATTCTCCTTCACCAAGAAACGGCAAGCTGTTCCATCCGTTCACATCGTCATACACTTCCATGCGCGGATACCATTGTGCAACATCATAGATCGCGCCATTTTTCGTGTACATCCAGCCTGTCCTGCCCAATCCGCCGGGCGGAATCACGAAGGAATATTCAATCGCGATTTTTATTCTGCCTCCACCCGATTTAATTGAGTGAGGCAAACGTATTTGCATTCGCGTGTCACTGATCAGGTAATTCGCCTTAGAAGTTTTACCTTCCCCTTCGACAATCACAGAAGCGATGCTGTCCCCGCCGTAAAAATTTCTTGATGGGTTTCCTGAGACTGACACGCCGCGCGAATTTTCGCCGAGCTGGTTCTGCTCAAGCTGGAGCCATACGTAAGGAAGCTCATCCGGGCTGGAGTTAGTATAAGCGATTTCAACTTTCCCTTTTATGGTTTTTGTCGCCGTGTCGAGACTCGCTTCAATCTTATAGTCGGCACGATTTTGCCAGTAACGCGGTCCCGGAGCGCCGCTTGCGCTGCGATAAGCGTTCCCGCCATGGCCGTCAAAATTTGGATCGAATATCTCATTCGGATCATAACCGTGTTTCTCCTGAGAGTTAGCTACAGTTAATAGAAAAAACAGCAAAAAAAATATCGGAACGCATGGCAAAATTCTTTTCATCTTGACGACTTTCTATTGTTTCATGATTTATTTTACGAGTAAAACTGATCGAGGCAGCAACTTTTTTCCGCAGAAACGTAGGCTTAAATGTGAATTCTACTGTTCCGGTTTATTCAGTATTAAGAATATACTTGCGCGGCACTGTAAAGGCAAAACAGAAGCTTGCCTCGATGCCTCCGGGTTTTCATTTGTAATCTTGTATCATCAATACTAAATTCTCTGAAAGATGAAACTCTTAAAATCGCCAGCCTTCCTCTGTTTGACAGCCGTCATCGGCCTCGCAGTTTTTATTTACCTGCTTCCATCCTATTCGACGCTCCGCTCGATCGACAGCAGGCTGACCCGTTCTCAAGTCCGGCAAGATTCAAGGGATGTTGCAAGCCGGATCGGCTTAAGTTTACCAAACGGCTTGATGGAAAGAACCACTTTTGGAACAGATAATGTTGCAATTACATTCCTTCAGAGCAGGGCCGGCATACCTCAGATAAATAAGTTGGTCAGAGATGACTCCATAGCGGTGAACCGCTGGACGGTCGTTTGGTTTGATGGTTCCCAACAAACGGATGAGAGCAGGAGGTTTGAAGTTTCTTTCTCTCAGGCAGGGAAACTGGTATCTTATAGAATTGCGATTCCGGATTCCACGGGCGGAAAATATTTGCGGGAAAATGAGGCGAGAAATGTTCTCGATTCCTGCTGGCAGAATCGCCACCTAGACGTCATCACCGGTATAAATCTGTCAGACTGGAGTTTAAGAACCTCTGAGCCTATACGGTTAGAACGACGACAGGATTGGACATTCACTTTCGTGCGCAAGAACGAAAATGTTTTCGGGCTGACCGAACAGATTTCCGTTCGAACCAGCGGGGACCGGATAATCTCCTACGAAAGATCCTATCAGGTTCCGTCTGAATTCAGTCTTGAGTACAATTCAAGAAGTGCCCCGTTTGTCTTTATTGTTTTTTCGTCATGGGTAATCATATTCATTCTCTTTGCGGCAGGTTTGGTGATTTTTCTAAAGCGATACAACGAAGGTGAGGCGGGAGTCGGATCATCGCTGCAAGTGAGTTCGACATATTACATCATGGCTGCAATATCGATCGTCCTGAGTCTGCCTAATATTTCAAGAGCCGTGCAGATAAGTTCACTAAATTTATTTTATCAGACCATAGTGGTTGCAGTAGCAATGCTCCTTCTATGGATCCCCCTTCAGGCCATCCTTACTTTCTCGGCATGGGGGATCGGGGAATCGTCGGCACGGGCGCAGTGGCCTGAAAAACTTTTTACGTTTGATGCGGCTACACATCTAAGATTCCTCAACGAAAAAGTCGGGGTTTCAATACTTCGCGGGTTCGCATTCAGCGGAATTTTGCTCGGAGTCTATGCCGTCGCACATCCGCTGCTCCACATTTATGCGGTGGATGTAAACATGAGTACCCCGTTAGATACCTATTCACCGACGATTCAATCGATCGCCGATTCATTTGCTGTTGGATTATTCTGTGAGACCCTCTACAGATTCGGGGTGCTTTCGTTTTTTGGAAGAAGGCGGCTCACTACCGGGATGATAGTTTCCGCGGCTCTGTTCATACCATCGGTATTCTATGAGCTTCCCTACGGTGAATACCAGATTTCTACCAGAATATTACTTTCTATCGCATTGTCGGCCGTCATGATTTTATTGTTCTTGAAATACGACTTCCTGACCGTCCTCGTTGTGAGCGTACTCTTCAATTTGGCCCACAACCTGATTCCGATTTTCGGATCGAAAGCATCATACTTCGAGTGGAACTCCGTGATTGCCGCCGCCGTCTTAGTCTTACCGATCATAATTTCATTTGTCGCTCTATGGAAGAAGCAGCATTTCGAATTGACGGTCGATCTTATGCCGAAACACATTCGAAGAATAAGCGAGCGAGAGCGGATGGCGAGGGAATTGGAGATCGCAAAGAACGTACAAATCAACCTTCTGCCGCGAAATAGTCCGTCGGTTCCGCAGTTCGAATTCGGAGGAATCTGCATTCCGGCGCTTGAGGTCGGGGGAGATTACTACGACTTCGTTCGAATGAACAACGGAATGATCGGAGCTACGATTGCGGATGTATCCGGCAAGGGTTTACCTGCGGCGATATACATGACTCTCACGAAAGGGGCCCTCCAGGCCTACGGCGAGGAAGAGCCATCACCCAGAAAAGTATTAAACAGGATTAACTCGATAATTTTCCGATCGGTTGCGCGCGGCATTTTTATCAGCATGATTTATGCTGTGATCGATACCAAAGCCAAGAAGGTTCTCTTCGCAAGAGCAGGACATAATCCGCTGGTATATTTTTCCACTGAAAAAAATGACGTGAGACTTTTATCTCCATCCGGCCTCGCGCTCGGACTGGATAACGGCGATAAATTCGAATCAAGCCTCGAGGAGATGGAAATAGTCTTAAAACCCGGTGATTCCCTTATCTTCTACACGGACGGATTCAGCGAAGCGATGGATCCCAGAGCAAACGAATTCGGCGAAGACAGATTGATGCGGCTTATCGAGTCGACGAGAAGCCTGTCAGTAAAGGAGATGCTGACGAAGATCGAAGACGAGGTAAGGAAATTTGTGAGTGGTGCGCCGCAGCACGACGATATGACAATGCTCGTGGTAAAAGTAAAGCCGGACTAAAATTTCTTGGGAGGAGATCGCTTCTAAAGCTGCGAGAGCTTTCTCAGAATCGCTTCGTGTATGTAAGGATTTGCCGCAACTCCGGTTCGTCCGTAAACCGTGGAGTTCCCCTCAAAGTCCGTAAAAATTCCCCCGGCCTCCTCAACTATGATTTTTATCGCGGCCACATCCCACGGACTGACGATCGGGTCAAGCATGGCCTCCGCTGAACCTTCGACAACGAACGTATAACCGAAGCAGTCGCCGAACCCGCGATCATGGTACGCAGACTTTATGATTTCGTTAAATCCGCTATCGTACTTCGTTCCGAGAAAATAACTCAACCCGCCGAAAATGATCGCCGACCTTTCCAATTCCTTGACCTTGCTGACTCTTATCCTCTCGCGGTTTCTGTATGCTCCGTGTCCCTTGGAAGCATAGTAAATCGTTTTCAGTGCGGGGAGTGCCATGATCCCTGCAACTATTTCTCCTTCGCATTCGAGTCCACAGAGTGTACCCCAATAGGGAATTCCACGTGTAAAATTTCTAGTGCCGTCTACAGGATCGATTATCCACCGCATGGACGTCTCACGGCTCATGCCTTCGCCAAATTCCTCGCCAAAGAAACCATGGGCCGGAAATTTCTTAGACAACTCACCGACAAGGAATTTTTCGCACAACTTATCGGCAACCGTGACCGGGCTTTTGTCGGATTTGTAGCTTACTTTGAGGCGGGAATTAAAATATTTCAGCGTGATGCGCTCCGAATCCTTCACAACCTTCAGAGCGTATTCTAATTCTTTTCCGAATGGATCCCTTCTGGAGAGGTGAGATTTCAATAGCTTCTTATTGAGCGGCTGCTTTTGCTTTGCCCGCCTGAGAACGTCTTGCTTTTATCTTTGCTTTAATTTTCTTTACTTTGCGATGATGTTTTCTTACTGCTGCTTTTGTCTTCTTGTTCATTTTTTTCCTGTAATTTGTCTCTGCTTAACTCATACCAATTTTAACAAAGCCTGGGAGAAAAAACAATCCTGACTATTTACGTCGCAGGATCGAAAGCCCCAAAACAAAAAGCGCTGACAGCCTTTTCAGCCATCAGCGCTGTTATACCTTTTGAAGACGCCCGATCTAGTTGGTACTCACATCGGAAAGATTCGGGTCTTTCGTTTCGGTTTCCGCTTTGAGCTCCGAGAATTTCAATTCGCCGCTCCGCTTGTCGGTCTTTACCCGTACCACCATGCCTTCGACGAAAGTGCCTTTGAGCATTTCTTCGGCAAGCGGGTCTTCCAGATATCGCTGGATCGCGCGGCGAAGCGGTCTAGCTCCAAATGCCGGATCAAATCCTTTCTCTGCGAGGAATTCTTTCGCAGGTTTCGTAAGCTCCAGCTTCACTCCGAGACTTCCGAGCCTGTTCCGCAAACTTTCCGTGTGAATGTCGATTATCTCCTTGATATCCTCGGTCGTAAGCGGCCGGAAAATTATCACATCATCGATCCTGTTCATAAATTCCGGATTAAAGAGTCTCTTCATCGCCTCTTCTATCACATTTTTCATCGAAGTGTATCTATCCTCCGTGCTCGATTGTCCGAATCCGAACGTGCCTGCAGCCTTGATATCCCGCGTGCCGATGTTTGTCGTCATTATCAAAATGACATTCTTGAAATCGACACGTCTTCCCAGGCTGTCAGTTAATATTCCATCATCGAGAACCTGCAGCAAGATGTTGAACACATCGGGATGTGCCTTCTCAATTTCGTCGAGCAAAACGACGCTGTACGGCTTGCGGCGAACTTTCTCCGTGAGCTGTCCGCCTTCTTCATAGCCGACATACCCCGGAGGAGCGCCCACAAGACGGCTGACGTTAAACTTCTCCATGTATTCAGACATATCGATTCTCACGAGGGCGTCTTCCGAGTCGAACAAATATTTTGCGAGCGCCTTCGCGAGCTCGGTTTTTCCAACGCCGGTGGGACCCGCGAAAATAAATGAGCCGATAGGCCTCTTAGGATCTTTCAATCCCGCACGTGCTCGTCTGATCGACTTGGTAAGTTTTTCAACCGCCTCTTTCTGTCCGACGACGACTTTATTCAATTCGTCCGTCATCTTCAGCAGTTTCACCGATTCGCTCTCGGCAATCTTGTTGACCGGGATCCCGGTCATCATCGCGACGACGTCCGCAACGTGGTCCGCAGTTACCTCATGCACCGTTGTTTCGGCCTTCAACTCCCACTCGCGCTTTGCAATCTCTAGATCTGAGAGGTATTTCTTTTCGAGGTCTCTCAGTCGAGCGGCTTCCTCAAAGTCCTGCGTCTTCACAACTTTGTTCTTCTGCTGTTTTATCTTCTCAATTTCTTCTTCGAGCTCGACTATTTCTTTCGGAGCAATAATGTTTGCAAGATGAATTCTAGATCCAGCTTCGTCCATGACATCGATCGCTTTGTCGGGCAGGAATCTATCGGTCATGTAACGATCGCTCAGCTTCACTGCTGCCTCTATCGCGGCATCGGCGTACCGAACGTTATGATGCTCCTCATATTTCTGTTTAATGTTGTTCAAAATCTGCATGGTTTCCAGAACCGTGGTGGGTTCCACCATGATTTTCTGGAACCGGCGGTCGAGCGCACCATCTTTCTCTATATACTGCCTGTAATCGTCGAGAGTCGTGGCACCGATGCATTGTATCTCGCCTCTTGCCAGTGCGGGCTTGAACATGTTCGACGCGTCCAGCGAGCCCGACGCGCCTCCCGCCCCGACTATCGTATGGAGTTCATCTATAAATAGAATTACGTCTTTTGCCTTCTCAAGTTCATTGAGGACCGCTTTCATTCTTTCCTCGAACTGCCCGCGATATTTTGTTCCCGCAACAAGCGCCGCCAAGTCGAGCGTAACGACACGCTTGTTGTGTAGAACACGCGAAACCTTTTTCTGTACGATCCGGAGTGCAAGGCCTTCCGCAATCGCAGTCTTGCCGACGCCGGGTTCGCCGATTAAAACCGGGTTATTCTTTTTTCTTCTTGCAAGAACCTGCGCGACGCGCTCGATTTCTTTTTCGCGGCCTATGATCGGATCAAGTTTATCTTCCACGGCAAGTTTCGTCAGATCTCTCCCAAAATTATCGAGAACGGGTGTCTTCGATTTTTCAGCCTTTCGTCCTTCGGTTCCCGGTCCATGCTGTGCTGCCTGCGCCGCCGGCTGGGATGGTCTGCCGTTGATAATGTTGTCCAGCTCCTGGCGAACACTGTCGTAAGTAACGTTAAACTGATGGAGAATCTGCGAGGCGACATTGTCATCGTCTCTCAACAAAGACAAGAGCAAATGCTCGGTTCCAATCACGTCGGACTTGTAAAGCTTCGCTTCCAAGTATGTGATCTTCAAAACTTTTTCCGCCTGCTTTGTCAGAGGAATGTTTCCGATGGTCAGCGTACCCCCCGAAGTGCGGACCGTGTCCTCAACTGCTTTCTTCAGCTTATACAAATCGACCCCGAGGTTCCTGAGGATCTTGACGGCTATGCCTTCGCCTTCGCGTATGATGCCGAGGAGAAGATGTTCCGTTCCGATAAAGTCGTGCCCCAGTCGCAGCGCCTCTTCACGGCTTAGCCTGATAACATCCTGCACTCGATTAGAAAAATTGCCTTCCATTTCAAACCTGGTATTTTAGTTCCATATTAACTTTAACACTTTCGTATCCCGGCGAGTTTCAAGCCGCGTTTCAAGACGGCGCCAATCACACATATAATTTAAAGTAGCATCAACCTATTATCAATGAATCAGAAAAATGCTCAATTGCAATTTCGTTACTCTTTTAATTTCGGAATATGGCTGACAAAATCAAGTCAGCTATCTTAACAATTCCCTCCAGGACAAATTTGAGGCCCTCGCCGATTTACACCGGCTTCCGGAAGAAAACAGACACTCCCATTCTAGCCTAAATAGGCTCAATTAGAAGAATTGATTCCTTTGAATATTCGGCAGACACAATTAAATTTCAACGCTTCGAATCCCCGTCCCAACGGTATCCCCCGGGACAGACTCTTGGGACACTCACGAGGATAAATTAAATCTTTGAACGGTGACATATAAGTGAAAATTGACAGGCTAATTCAAATTCTCCTACCTCACGACGAAAAATTTTACAGGTTGTTTGAGGAATCGACAAGATTATTGCTCAAAGCGTCGATCGCATTGAAGAAATTATCGGACGCTGATGCAGCAACAACCCAAGCTCTGGTTAAAGAAATCGAAAACCTTGAACATCAGGCAGACGAAGTCACGCACGAAATCTTCGGCGAGTTAAACGCGACATTCGTTACTCCGTTTGACCGCGAAGATATCCACGAGCTGGCATCGTCGCTCGACGATATCATGGACTTCATAAATGGCAGTGCATCCCGCCTGACCTTATACAATGTGAAAGTCGATTCGCAATACATGCGCAAGCTGATGGAAATTATTCAGGAGCAGGTCGAGGTCATCGGAAAAGGAATTCCGTTTCTCAGGGATTTTAAAGACTCGGACTCGCTTCAAGAGATTTTAAGAAAAGTAAACGAATATGAGAACGAAGCCGATTCGGTATTCGAGCTTGCGGTGGCCGACCTCTTTGAAAATGAGAAGAACGTCATCGAGCTTATAAAGAAGAAGGAGATACTGGTAGGATTGGAGACCGCAACCGATAAATGCGAAGACGTCGCCAACGTCCTAGAGTCCATCTTGATAAAACATGCCTGATTCCATTTTCGCCTGATGCTCCTTCTCGTCACTTCCATAATACTGGTCGCACTTGTTTTCGATTTCCTGAATGGCTTTCACGATTCCGCAAATTCAATAGCGACCGTAGTTTCGACCCGCGTGCTCTCACCGCGAAAAGCCGTGGCGTGGGCGGCATTCTTTAATTTCGTGGCTGCATTCATGTTTACATTGAAAGTTGCAGGCACGCTTGGCAAGGGGCTCGTCCAATTGAACGACGTCACCGTTTATGTCATACTTGGTGGGCTGTGCGGCGCCATTATATGGGATCTGATAACATGGTACTACGGCCTGCCGACAAGCTCATCGCACGCTCTGATGGGAGGATATGCCGGTGCCGCAATCGCGAAAGCCGGTTTCTCCGCAATAATTCCTCATGGATGGATTCCTACACTGATATTTATAGTGGTCGCCCCCGTGATGGGTCTTGTGGTGGCTTTTCTTCTGATGGCCATTGTAATGTGGCTTTTCCACAAAAGGTCCTCTACCAAAGTAAACAGAGGCTTCCGAAGACTGCAGCTACTTTCGGCGGCATTTCTCAGCTTGGGCCATGGTACAAACGACGCGCAGAAAACCATGGGAATCATAACTGGGCTTCTCGTCACCTCAGGCTATCTCACCACTTTCCATGTGCCAATCTGGGTCGTGCTCACCTGCCATTTTGCAATTGCCATGGGCACGCTATTGGGTGGATGGAGGATCGTGAAGACGATGGGACAGAAGATCACGAAACTCCGGCCCGTCGATGGCTTTTGCGCTGAGACTGCAGGTGGAATCACTCTTCTAATTGGAACATTTCTCGGCATTCCAATTAGCACGACGCACACAATTAACGGTGGAATAATGGGAGTCGGTGCAACGAACCGCCTCTCCGCTGTGCGATGGGGAGTCGCTGGCAATATAATTATTGCATGGCTCCTTACGATCCCAATGTCGGCGCTGATCGGTGCCGGTACTTACAAAGTCATATCGCTTTTCATAAAATAGAGGAACTCAGGCCAACCGGTATCCTCAAAATCTGTCCCTTGTGCTCAACGTGAAATTGTCCTGCCCGTCCCGGTGTTCCCGATTCAACGAACTAACCGCTTCGTGCCCTCATATTGATTTCGATCTTCTCAACTGAGCATTTTTATTTTTCCCCCGCGTTACACGATGCTTTGTCACGAGCTCAGAAAATTCTCTTACCGCTGCTTCGCCGTAGACCGGCTGAACGTATTGCGAATGTTTCGGAAACGCCTTGGCTGATCTGAACCCGGCGATCTTTAACAAACTTCTGATTTCCATCAGCTCTCTTCTGTTCGCCGCGACGAGGCGGACTTCGTAACCTTTCTTATATTTTTGCCTCAATTTTTTGCGACGCTCTTTATCCGGAAGACGGAAATAGCCGTTGCGCAAAAAATATTTCAAAAGTTCGGTCTCGGCTTTCATTGTCCCGTCAGTGCGCATCCAGCCAGTTCGGTCCCGTGCCGACCTCGACATCAACAGGCACACTCAGCTTCATTGCAGTTTTCATCCTGTCGGTTACAAGCTTTTCCAGTTCCTTCACTTCGCTCTTTGGCGACTCGAAAACCAATTCGTCATGCACTTGCAGTAACATCCGCGATTTCATGTCCTTCTTCTTCATCTCGTGGTGGATTGCGATCATGGCAAGCTTGATCATGTCTGCGGCGGTTCCCTGTATCGGCATGTTGATCGCCTGTCTCTCTTCAGCCATTCTCACGGCAGAATTTTTGCTGTTGATGTTGGCGAGGTACCGGCGTCTTCCGAGAAGCGTCTCGACGTATCCATGCTTGCGCGCAAATTCAAGCGTACTGTTTATATATTCACGAACCCGCGGGAATCTCCGAAAATATGTATCGATCACGTCCTTGGCTTCACCCTGCGAAATTCCCAGACGAATTTTTAATCCATACGGACCGATCCCGTACAGCAGCCCGAAGTTTACTTCCTTCGCTTTGCGGCGCATATCGGAAGTGACCTCGTCGGTGGGAACGCCGAACACTTTTGAAGCTGTAGTCCGGTGGATATCTTCGTGCTTATTGAACGCGTCGATCAAGCCTTCGTCTTTGCAGATGTGTGCCATGATACGAAGCTCGATCTGCGAATAGTCAGCAGAAACCATCACCCACCCCTTTTCACCCGGCACAAACGCTTTCCTGATTTCCTTTCCCATCTCACCCCGAATGGGAATGTTTTGCAGGTTTGGATCTGCGGAGCTGAGTCTTCCGGTAGCCGCCACCGTTTGATTGAACGAAGTGTGGACTCTTCCGGTCCGCGGATTTATCAAAGTCGGAAGCACATCTACGTATGTCGATTTCAGCTTCGTCACTTTTCTATAGGTGAGAATTTTCTCCGCAATCGGATGCTCTGCGCCCAACTCTTCGAGCACGAAAACGTCTGTCGAATATCCTGTTTTTGTTTTCTTAGTAGGGGCTATCTTCATCTTCTTGAACAAGATTTCTCCGAGCTGCTTTGGAGAATTAATGTTGAATTCTTCGCCGGCAAGTTTGTAGACCTCGTCACCAAGGTTTTCGATCATTCGTTCCAGCTCTTTCGAAATTTGCCCGAGTATCTCCGTATCGATCTTCACGCCGGTTCTCTCCACCTCCGCAAGAACCTCGATCAGTGGAAATTCCACCTTTTCGCACAGGCCAAGCAGATTTGATTTCTCCAATTTCTTCTGGAGAACATCTCTCAGCTGCAATGCAACATCGGCATCTTCGCCCGAATATTCCGCGACCACTTCCGGCGAAACCTCGCTCATGTTTATTTGATTTTTCCCTTTGCCGATCAGCTCCTCGATCGCTATCGGCTTGTATCCCAGATATTCTTTCGCGAGCGCGTCGAGGTTGTGCTGTCCGTCCGGACTAACGACATATGCTGCAACCATGGAATCGAAAGCAACTCCCTGAGTCGTGACGCCATAGTTGGAAAGTATCAGCATATCGTATTTCAAATTCTGTCCGACCTTTTTGATCTTTGACGATTCAAAAATTGGCTTCAATAATTTGACAGCATCTTTGACGCTGACACCACGTCTGGCCTCACCGCCCGAGAAGAGATCCCCGCCGTCGGAGGCTACGCTGACATAATATGCCTCGCGCGGCTTTACCGACAAAGAAATCCCCACCAAATCGGCAAGAAGAGCGTTCGTCCCTGTCGTCTCCGTATCCATCGAGACGAACTCCGACTTCTTCAATTTCTCCACCAACTTTTGAAGATCGGATAAATCGGTTATGAGCTTGTATGAATGCTTGACACTTGATACATCTTTATAATTTCCATCCTCGAACCGGACTTCAGTAACTGAAGGTTCACCTGCGGTTTCCTTTTCCTCCTCTGCCGGTTCTTTTGTCTTCTCCGACGGTGCAGGAATCATTTGCTGTGCCCTCTTGATGAGCGAGCGAAATTCCAGCTCATTGAAAATCTTTGTGACCTCAGCACCGTCGGTATTTTTTTCTTTTAGCGAATGAAAATCGACGCCGAGCGGCACGTCCGTTTTTATCGTGACCAATTTCTTCGAGAGAAGTGCCATATTCTTTCCTTGCTTCAACTTTTCCTGAAGAGCCGGCTTTTCAATCTTGTCTGCACTCGCCAGTAATTTCTCCAGCGTGCCATATTGTTGAATCAAGGGAATTGCCGTCTTATCGCCGATCCCTTTGATGCCGGGGACATTGTCCACCGCGTCGCCCGTCAACGCCATAACATCGATCACCTGCGACGGCTTCACTCCGAATTTTTTCTCGACACCCTTTTCATCGACTATCTCGACCTCCATCCCGCTCTTTCCCGGCTTATACATTTTTATTCTCGGAGTTACAAGCTGCATAAAGTCTTTGTCACCCGTCACCATGAAGACATCGATGTTTTCCTTTGCGGCAAGCTGTGCAAGCGTTCCGATGAGGTCGTCGGCTTCATAGCCTGCCTTTTCAAGTGTCGGCACACCGAAAGCGTTCAGCATTCTCTTTATATGCGCCAACTGGCCGATCATCTCTTCAGGCATCTTTTCTCGAGTGGCTTTGTATTCCGGATATTCTTTGTGGCGGAACGTCGGTTCGCCCGTATCGAAGACGGCCACCAGGTAATCCGGCTTTTCATCGCCTATAATTTTCATCAGATAATTTGCAAAGCCGAACGCCGCGCTCGTGTTCTGGCCTTTCGAATTGATGAGGGGGTGGCTGATCATCGCGAAATATGCGCGATAAGCGAGTGCTGTTCCGTCGAGTATAAAAAATCTTTTTGCGGCCACTGGAAACTCCTGTTTTCAGCCAAAGGCTGATGCGCCTCTGGCGCAGAATCAATTTAGCAAAGATTGCGATTCAGTGGAAGCCAAGCACAGTTTGAACTTAACACAACTCTAATCTATCTTAAAACAAAAAAGGAGGACTGATGTCAGAACAAACTGGTACTTCGGATCATTCCCAGGCTAATCAACCTGATGGCCAAGAGAAATTATCCTTTATGGATAAAGCAGCAGGAGTCTTTTACGAGCCGTCGAGAGTCTTTCAGGCTTTGAAAACCTCTCCCGTAAAGGTCGCAGATTGGCTTGTCCCGGTGGCGCTTCTGGCAATCGTCATCGGTGTCTCGACTTATGTGAGGTTTAGCTCGCCCGATCTCCGTTTCCAGATGGCACAACAGCAAGAACAGCGGTTTGACAAGATGGTGAATGAAGGGAAAATGACTGCCGACCAGGCAGAGCAGGCCAAGGAAAGGATGGAAAACGGATCATCCGCGTTCATGGGAATCGGGATATTCGGAGCAGTTGTCGCAACGTTTATAATTTTCTTTGCTGCTGCAGGAGTATGGGTCCTTATCGGAAAGATAATCTTGAAGGGAGACGTGAATTATTCCCAGATGATGGGAGTTGCTGGCCTTGCAAGCTGGATCTCGGTAGTGGGCGTAATATTGTCGATAGTCATTACCGTCGTTCTCTCCAGACTCGACGGAGGTTTGCATCTGGGAATGTTCATGCAGATGTCTTCCGACAAGACTTATTCACTCTTGAGAAGTGCCGACCTCTTTGCGATCTGGAATCTCGCTGCATCTTCGATTGGGATTGGAACTCTTTCGGGCAAAAAAGGATTTTTGCCCGCTGCTTGGGTATTTGGAATATGGATCGTGATAGTTTTGATTGCCGTATTTGTATTCGGCGGCATGTACGGAGGTTGAGCCCTGTCGATAGTTTTAGAGAACCAAAAGGCAGAAGAAAAAACTTCTGCCTTTTTCTCACTCAATCTCTTATCAAGCCCTTGAGAGAATCCGGCGCGAACTTTTTCTTCGACGTTATCAGCTCACGGGCGGTATCGACCATTCCCCAGGTGTTCCACAATAGTACGCCTCTGACGACTCCGTCCTTGCCGTAATAAATGACGCCTTTGCGAAATTCTTCTTCCCAATCTTCAAATATCTCAAGCCGGGAATCAGGCTCTCCGACAGCTTCGTATCCAAGCTCGAATAAGTCCGAATAGAAAAATGGAAGATGATGGTACGGCTCGGACGAACCGGCCATGTTATGACCTGCAATTTTGCCCATTGTGTTTGCATTGTCTTCATGCTCGACTCTCATGCGCTTGTCCAAGGCAAGGCTGAAAAAATTTGCGACGTCGCCGGCAGCATAAATATCATGGTTGCTCGTCCTCAAAAACTCATCCACAATAATCCCATTGTCGGCAGCGAGTCCGCCCGACTTTGCAAGTTCGTCGTTTGGAATTATTCCAAGACCGGCGACTACGGCGTCCGCCGAAATTCCTCCGCCTTTATTCGATTTCACCAAAAGTCTGCCATCTTTATTGTCGATGTTCATCACGGATGCGCCGGATATAACGTTGACTCCTTTTTCTTTATAAAATGAATTCAAAAATAAGGATAGACCGCGCGGATAAGATCTCGATCCGATTCCTTCTTCCGGAAAGATCATCGTGACGTTTTTTTCGTTCATCGCGAGAGCGGCGGCGATTTCTGAACCTATGAAGCCTCCTCCGATCACGACGAAATCCATGGCATGCCCCGAAAGATCGCGAAGCGTCTCATAATCATCGAAAGTCCGAAAATAAATGATGTCGTCCCCGCCGAACGGAAGTTTTCTCGGTCTCCCTCCGGTTGCCAGAAGAAGTTTCTCATAGTGGTACATTCCGCCATCGGTAATCTTCACGGTATTCTTAGTGACATCCAGCGACATGACAGCGGTGGATTTGAAAAAATCGACGTTATCATCTTCAATTTTTCTCCAAATTGAATCGATAGGGTCGCCTTTCCAAAGGGCTTTCGATAACGGCGGACGATTATAAGGCAGATTTTTTTCCTCGCTGAAAACCGCAATGGTTCCCGATTTGTCAACCTCTCTTATTCCTTTTATTGCAGATTCAGCTGCCATTCCGCCGCCGACAATCACATATTTATAGTCAGTCATTGCTCTCCATCGTTGCAGTATTATGGTATGATTAATACTCAAAACATTAAAGGGAGCGATAAGTTCCATGACGATGAAAGCCATGGCAAGTCAATCAGCCTCCTGAAAATTTCAACGTAGGCAGTCGGCGGAGGCTCAGCCGAAGTGATTGAAATCTCCAACAAGCTTCATGGAAACAAGTTACTTTGTGGTTTTGAATACAGCTTCAAATGGAAATGGCTCGCTGCGTGGCTCGCGGGAATCTTGCAATTTCGCCGGCTGGACTTTAAACTTAATCGTTTCTTATGAAGCCGGAACTACTCGAACGTGCCAATCGAATTGCAGCCGACAACATTTCAAGCCAGCAGCAAATTTTGAAAGACATGCTGGATTTGCTCATGAATTTTTCGGCCCAGGATGCCTACGCTCTGAATTTCATTCAAGATCTGAAATTGTTGTCCACAGCAATTGCCAATGCGCAATTACAGATGTCTGCTTTGTCCAACATGTGCCGGCTTATTGTCTCCGCCTCCGACAAACTGAAACCCGGCGACATCAACACCTATCTGAAGAACCTTTGGGACAAGATTGAGAATTCGTCATCCATTGCAGCCTCTAAAGCTTCGAAGCTGATTTCGGACGGAAAAAGCTATGCGACCATAAGTCAAAGTGAGTTTGTCACAAAAACGTTTGAGCGGGCGTCATCCGAGAACAAACATGTCACGATTTTTGTCATGGAATCACGCCCGCTGTTTGAGGGAAGGCAGACGGCGCGAGCGCTCACTAAGATGGGTCACCGTGTTATACTCCTTTCGGACGCGTCGATAGGATTTTTCATTAACGAGATTGATTCCGCCTTCGTCGGCGCCGACTCAATCCTCTCAGACGGCACGCTCATCAACAAAATCGGGTCTTATCCCCTGGCGGTATGCTGTGCCGATGCCAAAAAGAAATTCTACGCTGTGACAAGCGTATTGAAATACGATTCCGAAAAAACATCCGATGACTTCGTCAACAAAGAAGAAAGCGCCGACGAGATTTGTGCCAACCCGGAATTCTCGGAAGGGACTTGCGGCGAAGTTAGAAATTTCTATTTCGATAAGATCAAGCCTGAACTCGTCACCGCAATTATAACGGAGACCGGAAGCATTTTTCCTTCTTCGGAGCTTGCCGACTTGAATTCCGCAATGCGGGAAATTTACGGCTAATCATTTAAGGTGTTAGAAATTTCACGGGATCAGACAGGCCAAATTAAGAGCCGGCGTCACCCACCATACACAGGGCAACACCGGCTCGAGGGGGCGAAAGCGAAGTTTTCCTAGGATAGTCGTTGGGATGTGTCGGCTCTATTCAAAGATGCCTCCTCGGGATCCTTGACGTTCGGTAATTTATACTCAGGTAAATATACCACCACGGTTGTCCCGACTCCTTGAGTGCTGTCTACCCAGATGGCACCGCCGTGAAGTTCCACGAACTTTTTGGTCAGAGCGAGTCCAAGCCCGGTTCCGCCATTGTCGCCGCCTAGTTGAACGAAAGGTTTGAACAATTTGTCAAGATCATCTCTTTTAATCCCGATTCCATTATCTATAACCTTTATCTCTATCCCGTCGGCAGATTTCACCGCCTCAAGTTTTACGATATCATTTTCGCAGCTGAAGGTGATCGCATTGTTTAAAAGGTTATAAAGTATCTGCTTGAATTTTACCTGGTCCGCGACGAGCGTACTCAGCCCTTCTTCAAGTTTTACCTCCAGTTGAATTTGCTTCCTGTCGAGCATCGGCTTTAAAATTCTCCTGATGCTTTCTACAACCTCGGAAATGGAAAACTCCTGCGGATCCAGCTTCATTTTGCCCGTTTCGACCTTTGCAAGATCAAGAATGTCGTTTATCAGACTCAACAAGTGATCTCCTGCGGTCACAATGTTGCCACTGAATTCATTAAGAAGTTCATGTGAAAGTTCCGGCGACTCGTCGTGGATGATATTTGCAAAACCGATAATTGAATTGAGCGGCGTCCGTATTTCATGGCTCATGTTCGCCAGGAATTCCGATTTGGAGCGATTCGCTTTGTCCGCCCGTTCCGCTTCCGACGCTACTTTTGCTATCTGAAAACGAATGTCGTTGACTTCTCTCTTAATCAACTCGTGGGCTTCCAATATTTTTGTTCCGGCAATAATAAGTTCGACCTCCTCCTCGCTCGGTCGCAGAGCAATGAGTGCCCCGGTGACCGCATCCTGATGCCTCATCGGAATAACCAAGTAACCCTGATAGTTTATGAGGTCGCGAGACGGCAAATCTTCAAAAATAAGCTGCGGAATATTTATGACAAACCCGGCCCTCTCCGTCAAATGGAAGGAGGATGAATCCTCATTTTTCTTTGCTAATGTTATCCCGTCGGATCGGGTTGCATCTCTTAATTCTTTGAGGTACGAGCGCATGTCGCCGGTTTTGAAAAGACGTTCCGCCGCGTTGATCAATTGACGATAAGACCAGATCAAGAGTTGAGAATTTTCCACCGGTTCGAAAACGATCACAAGTGAATTCTCTTCGGCCTTCACGACAGTTAACTTTGCGCGCACTTTGATTCCGTCACGCCTCATGTAAAAGAAATCAGCCATGGAATGGAACGGCGGTGCAGGAGAGTCTTTCGCTCCGTCGGTTCTCAATGCCGTTGATAGAATCTCGTCGACTTCCTCCGACTGAGCATTTGAGCCGGCAAGGCCGAAAATCCTGTAGAAAGCTTTGTTGACAGTCGTAATCCTGAATTCCCTGTCGTGCTTATGATCATCTTTTTCTAAAACCACAACTCCAAGGTTGAGATCGTCGATGGCGCGGAAAAGAAGATTCTCCAGCTTCCCGTTTGTCGTGGAGACAATTTGATCAACCTCATTTGTAGAAAACAATGAGAATAATCCCTCGCCTATTTTCTGAATAACAACCCTCCGTAGTCTTTTCCCGTCATCTCCGTTCGGAAAAGTCTGAGAAATACTGTCTCTCTTCGATTCGATTAACTCAGAAACACTCTTGACCAATTCCGTCCCGGCCAACGTCTGAAAATCAAAGTCGAAGTTTTCATTCTTGAGAATTATTTTCCCTTTCTCATCAATAATGGCACACGGAATATCAGCACACTGGAAAGCGGTCTTTACAGTCTTACTCACCTTGTCGAGCAGGCATCTCGAAATCTTGTCCCGGACCAATTCCTGGATTTGCCAATGTTCGCTGTGTGACAGTGAAAAGTTTGTATGAAGTTCGACCCTGCACGAGAAGTCTTCATCATCCACCACGAATGCAAACGGTACGTCACTCTTATCAGTTTCGATTCCATCCCCATCTATCGTGGATGAAAAATCGCCGAAGATTTTCCCGTGTAATTCTATCTTTCCCTTTTTTGCATAATAAGCACTTGCCAATGAGGCCAAAATCTCATTCAAGGCTGTTTGGATAGGCAACCCGTTTATGATTCTAAGGCCGGCTACCGCTTTGATCCTTCTCGCGGCTTCTAATTCCGATTCAATCTTACTCTGTCTCTTGACATATCCGTAGACGAACGTGAGCAAGAGTGAAAGAGCGACGGAAATCAATAGAATTTCGTACATGTTTCGCCTCCTCTACGCCAAAGGCACATCTGCCCTCGGCTAAATGTTCAGTTCAACTGGAGTACTCAAGCGCGTCTATGATCCAGTTGAAATAATTCTTGCGCAGGAGTTTCTCCGCGGCTATTCTGACTTTTTCCGATTCCACGTTTGGTTCGCTCTCTTCACCGCACGCCGACAACTTCGTATTCCCGATTTGAATATATTCAGGATCAATGACCAGGGTTGGCAAATGATGTCTCACCGTCGCAACCCTCTTATCGTTTAAGAACTGTGAATCCACGACAAGCAGATCGATATGATTTGTGAACGGGATTGTTTCATTTAAGCTGCCAACAAATTCGAGTTCGTACTTTGGACGCTGAAATGCTTCAGAGACAATTCTCACTGTCTCCGGATTTTCAACGAATGCGAGTGTTCTACATACAAATGACATGTTTCTCCTTTGTATCCAACCCTTGCAAAAGTGTGCCACATTATAGCGATCTCCGGATGTGCCGGACAACCATTTAACTCACTGGAAATGTGAGAGTTACATTTGCAGCCAGAGTACGAAGGGATTTGAAAATCTTAGAAGGGTTGTAAAGTTGACGGGAAGTCTGAAAAAATTACCACGACTGGACCATGATCTACTTCATGGCTCGGGGTCTCAGAAAAGATCAAGTCAAAGCGGAATACCCGGCTTGACGAAAATCACCTCTTCGCGGTCCAGCAAGACTGCGCCGGGCTGACCTTTTGCTTTCTTCACAAATTTTCTCATAGTGTATGCGACCGGCACGATTCCGCTTGTCCTTGCTTTACTGTAATGCGCAGCGATGCTTGCGGCAAACTGCAAAATCGGCTTTTGTGGAAACTCACGCGATGGATTTCTTATTATGACATGCGATCCTGAAACGCCGCGAGCGTGAAGGAAAACGTCGTTGGGCTTTGCAAATCCGAAGGTAAGTTCGTCGTTATTCTTTGCATCTTTCCCGACGTAAATTCTGTACCCGCTTCGTTCGAATTCACGAAATGGAGAGTGCTTTTCATATCCGACCGCCTTTTCCTCTCTCAGCGAGCTCAGAGAATCGACGTCGTCCTGATGCACCACCTCGTCCAACAGAGTTTCAGCCTCACGCAGTTCTTCGGCTATAACTTTTTTTCTCTCCTTCGCTTGTCGCAAAGACTCACGGGCGCGTTTGGCTTTATCGAAATAGTTCTGTGCATTCCGGACAGGTTTCAACGAGGGATCGAGCTTGATCTCCTCTTCATTTTCTTCGATAAAGACCGATGTATCTCCTTTTTTGATATCGGCAACATGGCACATGACGTATTCTCCGAAAGCCTGATATCTTGCGGCGCGATCATCTGCCAAATCCGATTCGATCTTCGCCAGAGTTCGTTTGAGGGAACTGATTTTCCGGCTCAACTTTCCAAGCACTTCGGTCTTGATATCGGCGATCTTTTTGCTCTTGCCTGCACGAATTACGAAGTTGCGTATACATTCATTCACCGAATTGTATTCTTCAAACTTTTGTGCTTGCAGGTGTCTCAGCTCGATAAGTCCGAATGCGCTTCCGATCTGCCCGGAAAAATATATGCGAGGCGAAGGGGTTAAGAGTTCTCTGTGAATGCCGGAAAGTATCCTATCGAGAATTTCAAAATCGATTTGAGCATTCGGCCGTCTAAGATCACGCCTCCCCGAATCGTCAATTGTGCCCCCCACCGACAAATCATACCTATACAGAATTTCGCGCGCAAGCATTGAATCGACGGTCGGGATGCATTGGGACAGCTGTTGAAGAGCGTTGCCCGTTACACTCATGAATCTTGAACGCAAGTCGATGACATCTCCCGGAAAACCGATTGAATTGACCTCGAAAGGAAGTTTCTTTCCGACCTTAGTAGATGGTTTCAAAAAGGAATTGATAATAACTCTGTCTAGATCAGCATGATAAATATTTGCCGCCGCGCCGAACAAATTGACCTGGAGGAAATTGCCATCATCAAATTCAAAACGGAGTTGTCTCTCGTTGGAAATTGCTTTGATTGCAATCACCACATTTCCGAGGACTTCAGGAAGGACATTGGCACCCTTTAGTTTTCCGCCGGCGGAACCTTCCATATAAATGAAATTCATTTGCGGTTGACAGGAGATTACCAGTCCGGCGGCGTTGCCATGTTGCGTTTCCAAAAGAATATCGAGGGTACGATCTGAGCGAGTCGAAGCTTGCAGGATCCTGGCTCCCGATAATGAGCTGCCGAATTCCTTCGAAAGATGAAACAGTGTATAATAGTTGTTAAGCATCGTGTCAAATACAATTATAAATCTTCAATTTTACGAATGCTTCGGGCCAGGTCCCGCCAAGAGTATTTCACATTCGGGATCACGCCAGGTAGTGATCGCATATTTAATATATTAACAATTCAGCGGTAAATTCTAAATTGCAGGAGGAATCAAAAGTTTCCCTATGAATGCTTCTGGAGCAGCAAGAACGATCAGACAATTTTTTAGCAGCCTTCACCTTATCTTGCCCAATGACTGATACAGAAAAGAGTCTTTACCAAATAATCTATGAAACGGTGAAAAGGATACCGAAAGGGAAAGTGGCAACTTACGGCCAAATTGCCCGCTTGTGCGGATTGCGCGAACACGCCAGACTTGTGGGATATGCTCTTCACAACCTTAGGCCGAATTCCGGCGTTCCATGGCAACGCGTCATCAATTCCAAAGGGATGATTTCGCTGCGAAGAGACACCGGTGCTTACGAGCACCAGAAGAGAATTCTTGAAAAGGAAGGCGTGAAATTCAAGAATGAGAAAATTGACCTGGCAAAGTACGGGATCATGGCTTCAGAGAAAATAAAAACGCGGCCCGGAGGAGGTGGGCCGCGTTAAGGAGGAGCAGTCGATTTCCCGTTCCGACAGATCAGAACAGGAGGCTGATCGTCACATGGCGTGAATATGATCAGCCCTCAGGGAGGAGGATCGTGCTCTGTGTGCAAATCATTTCACAAAACATATTTTACGCCGCCTCAAGCTCCGCTGCAGCTTTCGCAACGGTTTGAAAAAAAGTTTCAAGCGGACACCCAAAACTGTCTACCGCATAGCAATAACCGGATTCATTTTTCTCACCGCACACGGGGCATACTTCGGTTCTCAGCGAGACCAAATAATCATTCACACTCGCACCGCGAGCAGTCTCAAGCGCCTTCGCTACTTGAGGTAGATAGCGCTCAAGCACACACTCCGTTCCAGGAGAAGCGATGCATTTCCCATTTGCGTCGCTCTTTGAACATTCTTTGCAAACCTTCAGCCGGATATCGTCGATGAATTGGAAATCAATTTTCGACATTCTCCACCTCAACTTCCTTCGAACCCATCTCTTCGATCGTCAAAATAGTTTCGGATCTCTTCGCAACATTGTGAAGATTTTGGTCCCGCATCGGGATACCGGAAACCGAACGCGGGATTTTCCCCTCGGCGAAACGCCTGTACATCGAAATCGCAAGCCCGACAAAGAGAAGAATCGTACCAGCCCATAAGAAACCGATAAGAGGTTTCTTGCTCACTTCTACGGTCAAAACAGGCAGACTTACACTCTGTACCATGTCAACTGAATGAACAGCCAGCCTCACACTAGCCGTGCCGTTAGCCCCGCCCATACCGACGTTCATATCCATGACGATCAGCATGTTACCAAAAGCCTGTGCGGGGACGGCATTCTCTTTCCCGTTTACAAAATTCAATTCAGGAGAGATCTCGATTGTCTTTCCATTCTTTGATGCATCAATGAGTGACGCAACCATGAAATTGCCGCCCTGCTGCATTGCGTCATGGCCAGCCGAGTTCATGTCAAACCGCACGAGAATAAGCTGCGTGCCATCATCAAGTTTTACCTGCTTGCCCTTTTGGAGCACTACGATCTTCACGGCGCCAGTACTTGTTGAAGCGGCACCTCCATTGTCAACCGCCAACGGACTGACATATAAATCATAACCGAAATAGCTTTTTATGTCCGGTTCACGCATCGTCCCTTGGCTGTAATAGCTGTAGTACATCGCAGGCTTTAAGTTCGCCTCGGTGCTTCCGTTCCGAAGGTGTACCATGAAAGCGTCCTTGCCTTCGACTTTTGCATTATGGGCATATGTTATCTCATTGCCAAAGACGCTCACGGGCTTTCCCTGCTGAAGCTGGACAGTCGTTTTCGATTCAAGAGCGGTTGAAGCGATGATGCCGATGAACATGAGCGCTAGGCCAGCATGCGTTACAGGTCCCCCGATGTATTTAGGATTCCCGCGAACTATTCTCACCGCGGCAGCGAAGTGCGCCACGAAGGCGAATGCTGCGGCGCTCATTATGAGAATGACAGTCGCGTCCTTCACTGAAAGCGACAGCGCCGCAATCGCCGTGAGTGTTGCTGCGGCAACAGGCAAAGTAAGGTTTTTTAGGAAAACTTTTCTATCGGAATGGTCCCACCAGACAAGCTGGGCAAATCCGATCAATGCAATTATAAGGAGCCCGAGCGGGAGGCTTGTCGTCACGTAGTATGAGGAATTAACCGCAGTTGGTTTTCCCTGGAGCAGTCCAGTGATTATGGGAGAGGAGGTTCCTACGAGGGCGAAAAGCGACAGCACAGAGAGGGAAGCTGCGCCTACGAACATTGCGATTTCTCGTGACAACAAATTGTGGCTTACCCCCGCGCCCGGGATTGAAACTCTGTTCCTGAAGAACGGAATCAGGCCGAGCAGCAGAAATACACCTATCAAAACTAAAAGAATTGCGTAAACACTTTTTCCCGGATCGACGAATGCATGAACCGAGGTATCTCCAAGCACTCCGCTGCGAGTCAAGAAAGTGCTGTAGAGGACCAAAATGAAACTTATGATTGTTAATGAGAAACTTGTCTTAATAAAACTATTTGTTCTCTTCCCCACGATGATCGTGTGAAGAGCAGCGGAGGAAAACAGCCATGGTATCAGCGAAGAATTCTCAACCGGGTCCCATCCCCAGAATCCTCCCCAGCCGAGCGTCACGTATGCCCAGTAACCGCCTATGATTATCCCGGCCCCGAGCGTCAACACATTGAAAAGCAACCACGGCCGCAAGTAAGTCATCCAGTTGACATAATCTTTCCTGATTAATCCGGTCACCGCAAAAGCGAACGGAATGATCGCCGATGCAAACCCAAGAAACAAAATCGGTGGATGAATCACTATCCAGAAATTTTGCAGAAGCGGATTCAATCCTCGGCCATCCTGCGGCATCATCCCAAACTGAACGTCGGAATAAGATTCCCAGACTTTCGCAAATGGACTCTTCAGGGTCAAGATTGCCAAAACAAAAATCTCGAAGAGAAGAATAATCGGGATGACAATCGATTCATACCGACCTCTTCTCTGCGCAATATCCGCATCGACTCTTAGCTGAGAATACCTCAGGACGAAAACGCTGATCACCGCGCTATAGAAGATCCAGAGGATAAAACTTCCCTCCTGTCCGGCATAAGACGCCGAGAGCAAAAGTGGAATCGAGAGATCGTTCGAACTATAACTCCAGACATAAGTATATTGATACTGATGCGACAAAATCAGGAAAATGAAATAACAGTATAGAACCATAATCGAAAGGACGTTGACATAGAAAAACAAACGTGCCGGTCGAAGAAAGTTCTGCGATTTCTCAGACAGTCGATAATAAACAATGCTTGCGACTGCGGCGAGCAGCGGTATAATTGTTATGTACTGTTCCATCACATTTCAAATCTATTTAAAAACTGCCTCATACGATTTGTATTGATTCAACGGCTGTGCCAACAGCCGGTCATGTAAAATGCCGCTTTTGAGCTATCTTGTGCAAAATCGAATAAAACCAGAGGCAAATAGGAACAAAACACAGGTTAAATTGCCACGCCGTACAAGCATCGAGGCAAGTCGATACGTTTTCACTCGGCTGTAACGGGCACTCGAAAATTTCAGTGCCAGATATTAGATTCAAGCTGTCTTCCCCGTCCGGACAAGCAAGACTTTGTCAGGACGGACGGGGTCTTGTCCAAAAGGTGAGACCCTTCAACGAAAGCGTAGACTTCATTCGACGAAGTCTTTATGAAATGATACACCAAAATTTCATGGCAATAAGCTCATCATGGCACAAACAGATGGTGAGAGAAAAGGAGTTTTCTAAAAGTGGGAATCTCGAGAAACATTTTGCTGTGGGCATCTGAAAATCCATATTTACTCAATCATGTTCCGAAATATCGATTCGTCCAAAAGGCATTGAAGCGTTTCATGCCCGGCGAAAATCTGGAGGATGCGATAGGTGCGGCAAGGATCTTCCGCAGCGATGGAATCCCAACGGTCTTTACGTATCTCGGTGAAAGCATCAAAGATTTGGATGAAGCAAGACAAGTGAGAGACCATTACAGCGATCTTCTGGAAAAGATAGCGGGCGAAAATTTAAATATCGAAGTATCGGTCAAGCTGACACAGCTCGGGTTGGACCTGTCGCAGGAAAATACCTTCGAGAACATAAGGTCGCTTGCCGAAAAGGCCGAGCAACTTAACAACGTCGTCTGGATCGACATGGAACATTCGAACTACGTTGACATGACAATTGATCTGTACAAGAGAGTAAAACAGGATTATTCAAATATCGGAATTTGTCTTCAATCTTACCTTCGCCGCACCAGACGAGACTTAGAGGAACTGTTGAAGATTTCTCCCTACATCCGATTGGTCAAAGGAGCTTACAACGAGCCGAAAGAAATTGCGTTCCCGGAAAAAAGCGTGGTGGATTCGAACTACCTTGAGCTTTCCATGCTGCTTTTGAGAGGCATCGCGGAGAACGGGGTGAGGGCTGCTTTCGGCACCCACGATGTAAAATTGCTTGAACGTATTATTGACGCCGCCGGGAAAACTGGTATATCAAAAAAGAATATCGAGATACAGATGCTGTATGGAATCAGAACAAGCGAACAAAAACGGTTTGCAAGCGAGGGATACAATTTGCGTGTCCTCATCAGCTACGGCAAAGCTTGGTACAAATGGTACGTTCGCCGTCTCGCCGAGAGACCAGCGAATATCGGATTTGTGTTGAAAAATATTTTTACGAGTTGAATCGAGTTTGTCCTTATATCTAGCTGCTGAAAAATGATAAGAGGAATATTTCCACCTGTCACGACTCCGTTCCAAGGCGGTGAAGTGGCATATAGTAAGCTGGCGCAGAATATCATAAGATGGAACAAAACCGGGTTGAGCGGCTATGTCGTTTTAGGTTCCAACGGCGAAAGCGTTTTCCTGACAAGAGAAGAGAAACTGAAACTAGTCGAAGCGGCAAAGAAGAATGCCGATTCCGGTAAATTACTGATTGCGGGAACCGGCTCCGATTCCATCAGAGAAACAATTTCATTATCTAATGAGGCTGGAGGTCTCGGGGCCGACTATGCGCTTGTTCTTACACCTTCCTTTTACAAGGATCAGATGAAAAGTGCGACATTCATCCGATACTTTACGGAAGTCGCCGATGGGATCAAAATCCCGCTGATCATATATAATGTTCCGAAGTTCACGGGCGTGAACATAGAAGCAGATGCGGTTGGAAAGCTTGCTGAGCACAAGAACATTGTCGGACTAAAAGATAGCTCCGAGAACGTTGCGCACACCGCGGAAATTATCGGAAGTGTACCTGACGATTTTTCAATCCTCGCCGGCACGGCTTCGGTCCTCTACCCGGCTCTCGCCGCGGGGGCAGCAGGCGGAATACTCGCGCTCGCAAACATAGCCCCCGCCGAATGCATTGAGGTTCAGAGATTGTTTGAAGCTGGAAGGCATAATGAGGCGTCAGGACTCCAAACAAAATTGATTCCGCTCAATAAAGCCGTGACCTCAAAATACGGAGTTCCCGGTTTGAAAGCCGCGATGGATATCCTCGGCTATTTCGGAGGCGAACCACGAAGCCCACTCGCACGACTCAACGAACACGAGCTGGATGATTTGAAGAAAACACTGAGAACGGCGGGACTTACTGATTAGTCATGATAACGAAATCGCAAGTCCAGATAACAAACTCCAGACGCTTTCCGTACTGTTCCGGCATTGTTCATTTAATGATACACAATATCCTGGAGGTACCGATTTGAGATTCGATCCTTGGTGTTTAGAGACAACTCGTCCTAAAGCAGAAGGGAAAAAATGAAAAAGTACTTTTTCCGTCCTCCAAACAGAATTCTTATGGGACCGGGTCCCTCAAACGTGCATCCTCAGGTGCTGGAAGCTATGGCTTCACCAACGATCGGCCATCTCGATCCATCGTTTATAGATTTGATGGACGATATAAAATCACAGCTGAGAGACACTTTCCTTACTGAGAACGATGTGACATTTCCAGTCTCCGGTCCTGGTTCGGCTGGAATGGAAACTGCGGTAGTGAATATGGTCGAGCCCGGAATGAAAGTCATTGTCTGTGTTAACGGTGCGTTTGGTGCCCGCATAAAAGAAATGGTCGAACGACACGGCGGCACGGCCATTGTTGTGGATGCGCCGTGGGGAACGCCGGTCGATCCTCGAAAACTTGAAAATACCCTCGCACAAAACAGGGATGCGAAACTTGTCGCCTTTGTGCACGCCGAGACCTCCACGGGTGCTCGCTCAGACGTTAGAGAACTTGCGAGGATTTCACATAAATATGATTGCCTCACCATTGTAGACACTGTTACTTCTCTTGGTGGAATCCCCGTCAAGGTTGACGAATGGGAACTGGACGTCGTTTATTCCGGAAGCCAGAAATGTCTTTCATGCCCGCCGGGGCTTTCGCCGATCACTTTTAATGATCGTGCAATTGAGGCCGTAAAGAATCGGAAGACGAAAGTTCAAAGCTGGTTCATGGATGTCGGACTCATATTGAGTTATTGGAGCGGGGCAAACAGAACGTACCACCATACTGCTCCGGTGAATGCATTGTATGGACTTCATGAAGCGCTCGGGCTTTTACACAAAGAGGGACTGGACAAAGCCTGGGAGCGCCATGAAAGGAACTCGGAAATCTTTCGTGCCGGACTGGAAAAGCTGGGACTAAAGACGCTTGTTAACGATGCTGCAAGTCTACCGGAACTTATTGCGGTCGTTGTACCGGATGGCGTGGATGAGGCAGCTGTGAGGAACCATTTGCTTGACAATTACGATATTGAGATTGGTGCTGGGCTTGGACAGCTTGCCGGGAAGATATGGCGTATAGGCTTGATGGGATACACATCAAACGAAAAGAATGTTGGACTATGTCTCAAGGCACTCGAAGATGCTCTTTCTAAGTCTTAAAAAGCTCCGGATGAAGAACAAGATAGAAGAATTTGCCTGAAAGCGGAATTTGAAGATTTCCTGAAGTAAGTATTCCAAATATTAATTTGTACAGAGTTAAACAAGGAGAGGAGGATTGACATGGCTAACGCAAAATTTGAAATCCCGATTCCACCCAATGAACCTATAAAGAGTTATCTTCCCGGTTCGCCGGAGAGGACTTCATTGAAAACAAAATTGGATGAGATGCAGAGCAAGCAGATAGAAATTCCTCTCATCATAGGCGGTGAAGAAATCAAGACGGGCAAAACCGGAAAATGTATTCTTCCTCACGACCACAAGACTGTTATCGCGACGTACCATCAGGCTGGCGAAAAGGAAGTCGGCATGGCAATTCAAGCTGCACTCGTTGCCCGCAAGGCATGGGCAGCGCTGGATTGGGAAGAACGACTTTCAATCTTCATGAAGGCGGCAGCGCTGCTTGCAGGTCCATGGCGCGACACACTCAACGCAGCAACGATGCTCGGACAAAGTAAAAATGTTTTTCAGGCTGAAATCGATTCCGCGTGCGAGCTGACGGACTTTTTCAGATTCAATGCATTTTATGCGATGCAGATCTTCGAGATGCAGCCCCCTCATTCGCCGATGGATGTCAGAAACAAGTTAGAATACCGTCCACTTGAGGGTTTTGTATTTGCAGTCTCGCCGTTCAACTTTACGTCCATCGCAGGAAATTTGCCGACGGCGCCGGCGATGGTAGGAAATGTCGTGCTCGCGAAACCTGCATCGAGCGCGGTTTATTCGGCTTACCATATTATGAGACTCCTTGAGGAGGCCGGGGTGCCGCCAGGAGTAATCAACTTTGTTCCGGGCTCCGGCAGCGCGGTCGGTCAACCAGCGATGGCTTCTCCTCATCTGGCCGGCATTCATTTCACCGGTAGCACTGCAGTGTTCCAGGATATGTGGAGATGCGTCGGAGAAAATATAAGCGGATATAGATCGTATCCTCGTATTGTCGGCGAAACCGGCGGCAAAGATTTTATTTTTGCACATAAGAGTGCGGACATCGAAGAGACTGGAGTCGCCATCATTCGCGGTGCGTTCGAATATCAGGGACAAAAATGCTCCGCTGCATCGCGTGCGTACGTACCGAAGTCAATGTGGGCAAATCTGAAAGATTATCTGGTCAGCGAACTGAGAACGGTAAAGATGGGCGACGTGCGAGACTTCAGCAATTTCATGAATGCCGTAATTGATAAGAATGCGTTCTCGTCGATCATCGGATACATCGAGTATGCGAAGAAATCAAATGAAGCCGAAATCGTTTTCGGGGGCAGCCATGATGATTCGAAAGGTTATTTCATCGAGCCGACCATTATCCTGGCGAAGAATCCACATTTCAAAACGATGGAGGAAGAAATCTTCGGACCGGTCATGTCCATTTACATTTATGACGACGATAAATATGAAGAGACCCTGCATATCTGCGATGAAACCTCGCCATACAGTCTCACCGGATCTATCTTTGCCCGCGATCGTTACGCAGTCTCGACCGCGAACCGCATTCTCGTTAACGCTTCGGGCAATTTCTATATAAATGATAAGCCGACCGGAGCTGTCGTCGGTCAACAGCCCTTTGGCGGCGCAAGGGCCAGCGGAACAAACGACAAAGCCGGAAGTTTCCTCAATATGGTACGGTGGCTTTCACCGCGAACCACCAAGGAGAATTTTATCCCTCCAAAAAATTATCGCTACCCATTTATGAGTGAAAAATTGAATTAACTATTATATATTGTATCTGTGAGTATGCATCAAAATGGTCACCCGACTTGGTGTGCATTTCCGCAAAGCAAGGGAAGCGAGTATTTCAAACTGGGCTGGATCATCACTCATCGAAACAACTAAACCTTAATAAGAAATGAGAGGTAGGAAATCATGCGTAAAATATTTCTTCTATTAACCGCATTAACGATTTTGGGCGTTTCTAACGCACAATCTCAAACTGCCAATGTCCCCTCAGCGGGGAACAAAGCAATCCTCTTCAATTTTACCGGCCTGGGTACAATTAGCCTGACCAATTACGTTGCTCAGTACGGAATCGGCATGAAATATTTTATGTCCGACGCAATGGCGCTTCGCGGCATGCTTTTGTTCGGATACCAAGATCAGATCACCAATGGGACTCCGGGATTTAAGGACGCGACACTGATCACCACTAATTTGGGACTCGGCGGGGCCCTTGAGTACCACCTTCCCGTTTCATCTAAAGTGAGTCCTTATCTTGGCGTTGGAGCGTTCTTCATGACCGGCATCACTACATCCACTCCCTCTGTGCCCGTCGGGGCTACAGCCACCTCGAACAAATCGACCTCGACGACCGTCGGGGCGGCAGGACTCCTTGGCGTCGAATACTTTTTCAACCAAAACATAAGTCTTGGCGCAGAATATCAGCTAGGGCTCGCAATCAATAATAACACTCCGAATCCGCCAGGCCCTGAGGTTATCTCAATTGGCATCCAGACATTTGGTTTGACACTGGGAGTATATTTCTGACGGGATGTTGAACAGGTAAGTTAGACAGGAAGATTACAATACCGGGGCGGAGCCCAGCCGCCCCTTCTCTTCTTAAAAAACAGGCGGAGAAAATAATTTCATTTTCTCCGCCCACTTGAAGCTTCACTTATCGATTAAGTTTTCAGAACGGCAGATCGTCTTTTTCTTCCGAGACAGCAGGCGGCGCACCCGGAGCGCCTTCTTCGCCCTGACCCTGCTGACGCTGGCCTCCTAACATAACAAGATCATTAACGACGATCTCAGTGACATAACGCTTGTTCCCGTCTTTGGTTTCATAGTCCCGGTATTGAACCCGGCCTTCAACATAAACTTTGTGGCCTTTCTTCAAATATTCTGCGGCAATTTCTGCTAGCTTTCCCCACACGATTATGTTGTGCCATGATGTTCTCTCCTGCGGATTCCCTTCCTGATCTTTCCATTGTTCGCTGGTAGCAAGGCTGAAGGAGGCTACCGCCGATCCGCTCGGAGCATACCGCAATTCCGGATCCTTTCCCAGGTTACCGATAAGAGTAACTTTGTTTACGCTGCGAGCCATTTTTTCTCCTTTCCTGAATCATTTGATGGCTAATTCCCTATACGGGGTCCTGTTGACAAAATAATAGCAGAGTCCGTTTGTATCAACGGTTCTTGATGCTGCCGTCACGTTTGAAGTGTTTGCTTCAGGTAGTTGACGGCAACTTATCAATCACAAATTAATACCGAACTCAGGTGCCACCTGCTTCATCGCTTCGTAGATCGCCTTAAAATGATCCGAGAAGACCATTATTCTCTGCTTGTCAAATTTGCCCTCGGTATTCTTCTTGCTTTCGGTGAAAACAAGATACTTATTGCCGTTTTTGGCTTCCTTGACATCGATAAAGTAGGTTCTTTGACCCGCTGGGATTGTTATCCCCTTCTCATTTTCCTTTCCCATTAGATTCCTCCTTAGTTTTGAGATGTTTGAATGCACATGATGGGAATATTTCCAAGATAATATGCCACACCGCGAAAACTGCTCGCTTAGTGCGACTGCCAGCAACACGACTCCCAAAGTCAAGCATTCACGATATGAATGTAAGAAAGATGATTTGTAAAGTCAAATAAAAAAGGGGATAAGCTTCAAAAACACTGCCGCCATGGTGAGCTCCATGGAGCCTGATGCAACAGGTTTGCTTTTGCAGCCTTGCGCGATCGAGCATCATTCAATAATTTCATGGTGAGAGCGGGATATCGATTCTTGCCGCTCGCTGCTGAGATGGAATATGCCTGCTGCCGTCTTCGTTTGCCGCCACGCCGTATCACCAATGTAATAACGTCAAACCGGCAAAGGCGGTGTTTGCACAATGTTAAATGGACAAGTACAATGTCTAGCATTCAATGAATCAAAAGGAGGTTCTCTAAAGTGTTCATCGGACATTATGGAGTTGCTTTAGCAGGGAAAAAAGTTGATAGTCGTCCTTCGCTCGGGACGCTTTTTCTTGCGGCACAATTTCTCGACGTACTCTGGCCTGTCTTCATACTTCTCGGCTGGGAACAAGTTGAGATCGATTCCGTGCCGAGGAAATTCTTGACCCTGCACTTTACGTCGTATCCTTTTTCACACAGCCTGGCAGCAGCTTTGCTGTGGTCCGTTGTGTTCGGCGTTATCTATTACTTGATCAGGAAAAATCTCAAAGTGTCCGTCCTGCTCGGTGCACTTGTATTCAGTCATTGGTTTTTGGATTGGATAGCTCATGTACCCGATCTGCAATTATTTCCCGGAAGCAATACGAGAGTTGGATTGGGACTATGGAACTCGACCATGTTGACAATAATAGTTGAGGGATTGATATTCATAACAGGAATATTTTTATATGTTAAATCGACAAACGCGAAAAACATTCGCGGAAGGATTGCCTTCTGGAGTCTGGCGGTATTCATCGCGCTTGCATACGTTATGAATTTGACGAGCCCGCCCCCACCGTCAGTCAAGGCTCTCGGCATTGTCGGCTTGTCTCAGTGGCTGATCATCGCCTGGGCTTATTGGGCTGATAGGAACACGAAGGGCGCGAAAGAAGTACAAACCAGTTGAGTTCGTGGAAGGTCGCATCATGGAACACAAAGCTATAAGCCTCCAAGAAAAGTTCGGCAAGTTCTCGGATCAATGGGCGCCGAAGATCATCGCTCAGTTGAATAACTACCATATCAAACTCGTGCGTGTCAAAGGAGATTTTACCTGGCATGACCACAAAGATACAGACGAGGTGTTCCTGGTCATCGACGGTGAATTGCGGATAGATTTCAGAGACGGCAACGTTGTCCTGAGGGAAGGCGAGCTGTTTGTCGTTCCGAAAGGTGTCGAGCATAAACCGTTTGCCGAAAAGGAATGCAAGATGTTGCTTGTCGAACCGGCCGGTACGGTAAATACCGGCGATGCCGGTGGAGATCGGACCGCTCCGAACGATGTCTGGATATAAGAACCTGCAAGATATCCACGCATTCGCTTTTCTTGAGTTACACTCCCTCTTTTGATATATTGATTAGGACACGATTTAAGATTTCGAAATGAAAATCCACGAATACCAGTCGAAAGATATATTAAAAAAGTTCAACGTCGCGATTCCGAAAGGGAAAGTGGCGTTCAACGTTGACGAAGCCGTCCGGGATGCCGTCGAAATCGGAGGTGCGCTCTGGGTCGTCAAAGCACAGATACATGCCGGCGGCCGCGGCAAGGGCGGTGGAGTCAAGCTCGCAAGAACTATTGACGAAGTCAGAACGCTTGCATCTCAAATGCTCGGGATGACTCTCATCACCCACCAGACCGGTCCAGGAGGAAAGGTCGTCAAGCGGCTCTTGATCGAGCAGGGAATCAATATTGCGAGAGAGCTTTATGCAGGAATAGTTCTAGACAGGTCGACCTCGAAAAATGTTTTCATGGTCTCCACCGAAGGCGGCGTCGAAATAGAAAAAGTTGCTGCGGAATCTCCGGAAAAAATTTTGAAAGAGACGATCGATCCCGGACTTGGATTGATGCCGTTCCAGGCAAGGAAGCTTGCATTTGGCTTGGGACTCGAAGGCGAAGCGTTCAAAAATGGCGTGAGATTTCTGACTGCTTTGTACAAAGCCTATGAGGCCACCGATGCGAGCCTCGCAGAGATAAATCCTCTCGTGCTCTCCAAAGAAGGTTTCGTCATGGCGCTCGACGCAAAGATGAATTTTGACGACAACGCCCTATATCGCCATCCGGAAATCGTAGAGCTGCGCGACCTCGATGAGGAATCACCGTTGGAAGTTGAGGCGTCGAAGTCTCACTTGAATTACATCAAGCTTGACGGAAACGTCGGCTGCATGGTGAACGGCGCCGGACTCGCAATGGCGACGATGGACATCATCAAGCTTACGGGCGGTGAGCCTGCAAACTTCCTCGACGTTGGCGGCGGAGCGAATGTGGAAACAGTCTCGAACGGTTTCAAAATAATCCTCTCCGACCCGAACGTGAAAGCAATTCTGATAAATATTTTCGGCGGAATTGTGAGATGCGACCGCGTCGCTCAGGGAGTAATAGAGGCGGCGCAGAGAGTCTCCGTTAATCTTCCGGTCGTCGTACGCCTCGAAGGCACGAACGCGAAAGAAGGCGCCGAGCTCTTGCAAAATTCCGGACTTAATTTCGCTGTTGCCTCCGGTTTGAAAGACGCAGCGGAAAAAGTCGCGGCAGCACTGAGGAACTAAAGGAACTCTTGATCTCCAACTGGTCATTCAAAATTCAACGCTTAGAATTCACGAAGTGAAACTTGGATTGGAATAAATACGAAGTCGTAATCGGTCTCGAAGTTCACGCGCAGATGCTTACTGAGACGAAGACGTTCTGCGGGTGTTCGAACAAATTTGGAGATTCTCCGAACTCGAACGTCTGCCCGGTGTGCCTCGGAATGCCGGGTGTGCTTCCGGTTTTGAACAAGAAGCTCATCGAGTTCGCGATAAAAATGGGCCTCGCGACCAACTGCCGCATTGCGCCCTATTCGATTTTCGCACGCAAAAATTACTTTTATCCGGACCTTCCGAAGGGTTATCAGATTTCGCAGTTCGAGGAGCCAATCTGCGTCGACGGCTATATAGAGATCGAGAAGAGCGATGGCACGAAAAAGAAAATCGGCCTGATCAGGATCCACATGGAAGAAGACGCGGGCAAGCTCATCCATGATCAGGATGTCGATACGCTCGTCGACGTGAACAGGTGCGGCACTCCGCTTCTCGAGATCGTCAGCCAGCCTGACATCCGCTCCGCCGAAGAAGCGTATCTTTATCTCATCCGGATAAAACAGATCATCACCTACCTGGGAATCTGCGACGGCAATATGGAAGAGGGTTCCTTGCGCTGTGATGCGAACGTCTCACTTAGACTTTGCGGCGCAGCTCAATTCGGCACGAAGGTGGAAATCAAAAACATGAATTCCTTCCGCAACGTCGAACGGGCGCTTGACGTCGAGATCGAAAGACAATATGCCATTCTCGAACACGGCGGAACGATTCTGCAGGAAACACTCCTCTACAACGCCGACACCAACAGCGTCAGACCGATGCGATCGAAGGAAGAGGCAAACGATTACCGCTACTTCCCCGATCCCGACCTGGTTCCTGTTCTAATAGATGAACCATGGATCGAAAAGATCAAAGCCGCTCAGCCCGAGCTCCCGGCGAGACGCCGTGAAAGGTACATGCAGGAATTTTCTCTGCCGAAGTACGATGCCGAGATTCTGACGGGAGACAAAGCTATCGCGGATTACTACGAGAGTATCACTACAAATCTGAGATTGAAATCCAAGGACGCCTACAAGCAGGCGAGCAACTACGTGATGACCGACGTACTCCGAGTTGTCGGCGAAGAACACGTTGGGATAAATCAGTTTCCAATCGAGGGGAAGAATCTTGCACGGATGATCGACCTTATAAATGAAGGAGTGATCTCGACGAAACTCGCCAAAGATGTTTTCGAGGAGATGCTGAAATCAGGCCAGGCGCCTGACTCGATCGTCGAGAAAAAAGGTTTGCGCCAGGTTTCCGATCAAGCCGAAATAGACAAAGTTGTGGAAGAAGTTCTCCAGTCGAACCCTGAAGAAGTTCAGCGGTATATCGGCGGCAAAGATAAGGTATTCGGATTCTTCGTCGGCGAGGTGATGAAGAAAACCCGCGGCAAGGCGAACCCGAAAGTCTTGAACGACCTCCTAAGGCAGAAACTGGAGAGGCTGAAAAACTGATGTGCTTGCAAGGAGCTTGGTGACCGCTTAAATCACGATGCGGGACGAAGGATATCGAACAAAGCGATAAATGCAGATCTTTGCGATGTTTGCGGTTAATTTTTTTATGCCCATTACTCTTCAATCAAAAACCATTTAACTTTAACTTCATTAACATTGACTAACTGCGCCGGAGGCGCATCAGCCTCTGGCAGAGAGGAAACATGAGAAAGAAAATTATAGCAGCAAATTGGAAAATGAACAAAGATGTCAACGAAACATCCGAATTTTTTTCAGCGCTTCAAAAAGAACTGGATGGCTATAGTGGCACAGCGGAGATCGTGGTCTGTCCGCCGTTTACCGCCCTTCAGACTGCAGTCAAGGCTTCGCAGGGGACTTCATTTAAGGTTGGCGCACAAAATCTTCATTACGAAAACGACGGTGCATATACCGGCGAGATTTCAGCACGCATGATAAAATCGCTCGGAATTCCCTATGTCATCATCGGCCACTCCGAGCGCCGGCAGTACTTCGGCGAGACCGACGAAATCGTGGCAAAGAAAGTGAAGAAGGCCTTGAGCGAAGGTCTGAAAGTGATTCTTTGTGTTGGTGAGACGCTCAGCGAACGCGATGGAAACGTCACTGAAAAAGTTTTGGACCGGCAGGTGAAAGCGGCGCTCGACGGTTTGACCGCGGAGCAGTTGAAGTCGATCGTGATCGCATACGAGCCGGTCTGGGCGATTGGAACAGGACGCAACGCGACGCCGCAACAAGCTCAAGAAGCCCATGCTTTCATCAGGAACCTCGTGTCAAAGCTGTTCGGCAACGGCGCCGCCCAGGATTTGACTATCCAATATGGTGGAAGCATGAAGCCGGAGAACTCCGGGGAGCTCTTATCCCAGGCGGATGTCGATGGCGGTCTCATCGGTGGTGCGAGCCTTAAAGCCGACTCATTCTCGAAGATCGTTAAGAGCGCGCCGCCCGCAAAATAGTCTGAGGCCACCGCTGCACCATTGACACGATGTCAAATGTCAAGTTCGCTCTAATTTTCCTAATTTGCTTCGCAGCGACATATCAGATATTCTCACCTGAAAATTCCTGTGCACAGGAGACGTATAATTCCGTCGTTGTCAAAAACCTTTCTCCCGACACGCTGGTCCAGCTGCCGCAAAAATTTATTCTCCGAAATTCCGAACTCGTAGTCTGTGATTCCGTGACGCTAATGCGGAACACGGACTACGTAATAAATTATACCGCCGGGACAATCCGCTTTCAAAGAAGCGGCAGCTTCTTTTCACATAAACAAGATTCAACTTATTCCATAAAAATCACCTATCGCAATTTTCCTTTCACCCTTCCGCTTGAATACGAGCACAATGTCGAGATCGTAAAGTACGATACCGCCGCGAAGAAAAGTGTCACGTTGATCGAACAAAATGCTCCTCTCACCACGTCGGAATTCTTTGGAAACAATATGCAAAAGAGCGGGAGCATCGTCCGGGGATTTACAATCGGCTCAAATCAGGACCTGACTTTGAATTCCGGCTTCAGAATGCAGCTTGCGGGAAATCTTACGAACGATGTAAATGTAACTGCCGCTCTCACAGATGAATCGAGTCCGATTCAGCCGGAAGGGAACACCAAAACTCTTCAGGAATTCGATAAGGTCTTCGTAACGATAAAATCGCCGCATATTGCCGGAACTCTCGGCGACTTCGAGATGTCCGAACAGGGAACGGAATTCGGCGTCGTGAACAGGAAACTTCAAGGCGCGATGGGAAATGCGAACTATGGTGAAACGTCCGTCATGCTGAGCGGTGCGGTGAGCCGAGGAAAATTCCGAACGCAGGAAATAGCGCCGATCGATGGGAGCGAAGGTCCATATCAGCTGGTCGGGACAGATGGCAGCGCTGACATCATCGTGATCGCCGGGACCGAGAGAGTATACCTCGACGGGGCGCAGATGGTTCGCGGCGAGACCAACGATTACGTCATAGACTATTCAAACGCGCAGGTTACGTTTACCGCAAAACATTTGATCACAAACCTGAGCAGAATATTTGTCGACTTCGAATATTCGGACGGACAATTCCAGAGAACGTTCTTCGGCGGCAACGCGCAGACTTCCGTCGTTGATGACAAAATCGACGTGGGAGTTTCTTATTATCAGGAAAGCGATGATCCGAACAGCGCATTCGGCGTATCGCTCTCCGATTCCGATAAAGCTCTTCTCGGCAATGCGGGCAAGAACAGGCTTGCGGCATCGAAGGGCGGAGCCGTCTACGTCGGCCGCGATTCGATCTCCGGAATTGGAAAAGGCCAATACCGTCTCGATTCGATATTGGTATCGGGAAAATCATATTACATTTATCGGTTCGTGCTCCCGACCGACACTGCCAACTTAGTAAATGCCGTTTATATCGTTGCTTTTTCGGAAGTCGGCCAGGGAAATGGGGACTACCAATCGGTAGGATTCGGACAATTCAATTTTGTCGGAGTCAATCAGGGAGATTACGCGCCGATTGTTGTACTCCCGATGCCGCAATCGCAGCAGCTTGCCGACGTCGACACTCGTTATCATTTCGACAAAGAGGGATCGTTCAGTCTCGAATATGCGGCAAGCAGTTTCGATGCAAACAGATTGTCGTCGCTGCCAGGGGTGACGACAGACGGCTACGGTATGAAGTTCGGATTGGACTATGCGCCGAAACATCTGCGACTCGGAGATTCAGACATAGGCGCTTTGAACTTCAACGAGATGACGCGGTATGAAAATATGAACTTTAATCCGATGGACCGCACGAACGACGTCGAGTTCAATCGTGAATGGGGGATAGACACTTTGACTGCCGGAAACGAGCTTCTCAATCAGGCTCATATTGATTTCACTCCATCGATGAAGAAAACGCAATTCACCATCGGCGGAGATATCGGCAGGATCGCGCGCGGAAGTGATTTCAGCTCGGGGAGATATGCAGGCTTTATTACTCTCGGCTCGGACTCGAGCTGGATCCCATCGATAGATTATCATGCGACACTGGTCGACAGCAAAGACAACGCGTTCTCAAATTCCGGAACATGGTTCACGCAAGCGGGCCTCGCGCAAATCAGATTCGGGAAATTCACTCCGGGCTTCAGGATAGCGAGCGAAGACCGCAGGCTTGAGACTACCGGCACGGATTCTCTCTGGACGAATTCGTATCGCTACGTAGAGTACGGCCCGAATCTTTCCATCTCGCAAATTTTCGGAATCGACCTCTCGACCGATATGTACGTGCGAAATGAAAGCGGAATCATCGGCGGGGAGATGCTCCCTTCGTCCAGCTCGCTGACAAATGATCTCACCATGAAGCTCAATGCACCTAACAACTTCTCTTCCAATCTGACTTTGACATATCGGAGAAAGACTTACACGGAAGGTTTCCGAAATCTCGGGAATTCCGACAACGAATCTTTTCTATCGAAATGGGAATCGAATTACGCTCCTCTCGACCGCGGAGTCGAAACAAATTTGTTTTATCAGGTCACGACGGAGCGGGCGGCACGGCTCCAACAAATCTTTTGGAAGGTGCTTCCCGGCCAGGGACAATACATATGGATCGACTCAAAACATAATGGTCAGGTCGACATTACCGATCCGACTGAGTTTCAGCAGGTAAATTTCAACGGGGACTATACTCTGCTCACGCGGCCGACAACCACCCTCTATCCAGTCGTGAATCTTCAGACAAATGTCAGACTGGGATTGACGCCGGAGAAATTTATCAAAGACGACGGCAGTTTGACCAGCACGGTTTTGCGCGCGCTATCATCAGTAACTCTATGGCAGGTTGCAGAAAATAATCAGACAACGAACGTCAGCGATATCTATCTTCTTCACCTTTCAAAATTTCTGAACGACAGTCTTACAATCAATGGCTCGCAGCTTTTCCAGCAGGACTTCTACGTTCTTCAGAACAATCGCGATTTCTCGTTGAGGCTGAGATTCTTGCAGAACAAATCCCTGAACCAATATTCGTTCTCCACCGAGCGGGGCTACAAACGCGAACAGAGTATGAGGCTCCGGACAAAGCTCACCGAAACCTTCTACGAGGAGCTCGACCTTTCGCTCAGCGACGACGATGTTGCAACGACCTACACGGAACGTGCTCACACAATAAGGTCAAGCGGCGTTGGGTCCGAGCTCTCTTATAAACCGGACGCTAATGTCGAATCATCTTTCAGAGTTCAATTTTCAAAGGGAGTCGATGCATTCCGGTCCGACCTAACAAACTCCATGAACACGGAAATCTTAAAAGTGGCCTATTCCATCCTTTCGAGAGGACGATTGACTTCCCAATTGGAACGGGACGAAGTTGTCATTGAGAATCAGCAGCCTAATGTTTATTTGCCGTTCGAGCTCACTCAGGGTTTCCTGCCCGGCCAGACTTACATCGTTCAGCTTGGATTTGATTACCGGATAAATTCCTTCATACAAGCAACGGCGAACTACAGCGGGAGGAGTCAAGCCGGGGGAGCACCGATACACACAATGACTGCCGAGGTCAGAGCTTTCTTCTAAAGATCTCCCGGCAATGTGAATCCTCCGTTTGCCCTAAAAGCAATTCTCCCACAATCCATCTTACTCAAGTTATTTAAGTAGTTTTAAAATTCTGGAACTATTTAACTTCCGCACTTGTTGCCATATGTGACAATCCCAGAAGACTAGATGAAAACGATTTTCGATAAACGAGCTGTTAAAGTCTTCAAGGCGCTTGGCGATCCGAACAGGTACAGCATACTGAGACTTCTTATTGAAAAAGGCGAGCTTTCTTGTGCAGACTTTGACGGCAAGTTCAAACTTTCAAAACCGGCAATGTCTCATCATTACAGGATCCTGGAGAATGCAGGATTGATCGAAGTGAGAAAGGAAGGTCTTCATTTCTTCATGAAGGCAAACTCGGCAGTACTCGATCAATTCGTGCCAGACTTCATCAAGACACATATTAAACGCTAAGAAAGGAGGTAATTATGGAAATTATTTATTTAATCGGCAGAATCTTGTTCGCGGCGGTTTTCGTAAGCGGCGGATACGGCCATTTGACTAAATCAAAACAGATGGGCGGGTACGCGAAAAGCATGGGTGTTCCTGCATCGGAATTCATGACAATACTGACCGGGATCATGATCCTTGTAGGCGGAGTACTGGTAGTTTTCGATTTCTATATCTTCTACGGTGCGCTCCTCATATTTCTTTTTCTGATTCCAACTTCATTCATGATGCACGCCTTCTGGAAACTGAGAGACCCCGGAATGAAGCAGGTGCAGCAAATAATGTTCATGAAGAATATGTCAATGGCCGGAGCTGCGCTGATGATAATGTGCTTCACTTATGGCGTACGCTAAAATTACGACAGTCAAACTTCCACTTCCTCCGAAGGAAATCTTGGCGGATGTATTTGCTTTTCCGCCAAATCCCGACAGCTTCGGAGGAATCTCGTATCTAATAAAAGGAGAAAGTCAAAACTTCATGGTGGATGTGCCGGAGCATATAGAGAATAACGTCTCCTTTATCTCAAAGCACGGTGTTCCTCAGTTTATTTTTCTTACCCACAGAGACGACGTTGCTGATGCTGAAATGTTTAGGAAAAAGTTTGGAGCAAGGCTGATCATTCATGAATCTGAAAAGTACGCAGTCGGAAAACCCGATATAACTTTTCGCAGCTTCTATGAGATCGGAGACGCGGTGATAATTCATACCCCGGGTCATTCGCCGGGTTCATCGAGTCTGTTCTATTCGAAAGAGAAAGTAATGTTTACCGGCGACCACGTCACGGCAGACCGCGGAAAGCCGGTGGCGGAAAATTTCTCATGGACATATGATTATGAGCTCCAAATCGAAAGCGCCCGAAGGCTTCTCGATTTCGATTTTGAATATATACTAGCAGGTCATGGCGGCCGATGGCTTATCTCGAACGCTAAAAACGAATTGAAAGGATTTTTGGAGAGAAATGGGTAAGATAGTTTTCACATCATACATTTCTCACGGCGCCCCGACCTCGCTCATCGAAAGAACGAAGATTCATGACATTTACGAAAACCTCGGCACGATGTTGAAGGAACATGGAGTCGATACGGTGATAATTTCGTCGCCGCACTATTTCTCAGGCGAAATATTTGAAGTGGAGTCGAGGGAACACATTCCCTGTATTCAGGATTACATGGGTTTTCCTGAAGAGTTGTACAAATTTTCTTATGATGCAAAAAATAACCTACGCCTGGTTTCGAAAATAATAGCGCAGTCGAAATCGGTAAGCCTGAACGTGAAGGAGTCTAAATTGTGGGGATTAGACCATGGCGCATGGCTTCCGTTGTATTTCATGTTTCCCGAACGCAACGCGAAGATCATTCCGGTGTCAATTACGAGCGCAAGTCCGGAAGATCACTTTAGGTTCGGCTCCGCAATAAAATCAGCTGCCGAAAAGACCGAAGGCACGATAGCAGTTATTGGCACGGGATCGCCGATGCATAGACTCGATCTGATTCGGTACGGATATCATGGAGAGGAACGGTTCGAACCCGGCGGCAAGTTTGGCGAAAAACTAATTGAAGTGGTCGCGAGCCGCGACTTCGACAAAATCCTGAATATTCAAAGGGAATATTCCTCTCTCTTTCACGCAGCCGCACCGGAAGGAAAATTGAATCCTTTGTACATCGCACTCGGAGCTTCCGAGAAAAATCAATTTGTCGGAAAAACTATCTTGCATGAATTCATGTATTATGGGGTTTCTCTTGTCGCGATGATCCTTAGCGCAGAAGAAGGAATGCAGAAGGCATTGGGAGAGATAGAATCGGAGGAAACGGCAGCTTAGCTGCTTTGCAAAGGCTTGAAACATTCTCGATGAGCTAGTGTTGAAACTTCCATAAAGTTGCACCAAGATAAGCTTCTCCCCATCAAGAAAATCACCTACCCCAAATTTATAAACACATAACCCGACGCAGACTTCCCACATCAAATTCAAAAGGATTGGTTCAGTTTCCCTGAAGCCCAACCTCATTCCGCGATAGAATCCGCGTTCTGATCTCGACCGAGATCGTGCCGAAAAACTTCGTGATGGTACGAGTGGAATTGGAAACAGCAGGGACAGTGTGATCGATCTTCACATTTCCGTCGAAAGTGCCGGCGTCGTGATTTGAATGGAGATTTTGATTTGAATTTCAGTTAACTTTAATTGTGACTGACCATTTCGTGTCAGGAAGAAAAGGACGAGCGTGGATATGCAAATCAAAGAAGTAAAAACCCGGCGTCAACTCAGGCAGTTTATAGCGTTTCAATATTCATTATATAACGGGAATGAATATTGGGTGCCTCCGCTTCGCAGCGATGAGATGAAATCGTTGAAGAAAGGCAAGAATCCTGCGTTTGATTTCTGCGATGTAAAATATTGGCTCGCAGTCAAAGACGCGAAAATAGTTGGACGAATTGCGGGCATAATCAATAAGAAGTACAATGAAAAATGGCAGGCAAAGGCGGCACGGTTCGGCTGGTTTGATTTTGTCGACGACAAGGAAGTATCATCATCCCTCCTGGATGCCATCGAGAACTGGGCTATAGAAAACGGAATGACCTCCGTCCATGGACCTTTAGGGTTTACCGATATGGACGGCGAAGGGGCACTCGTCGAAGGCTTCGATGAAGTAAGCACTCTTGGCGCGCTTTATAATTATCCTTACTACGCAGAGCACATCGAGAATGCTGGTTATAAAAAAGATGCGGACTGGGTCGAGTATCAAGTGACAATGCACTCGGAGATAAATGAGAAGATTAGAAGAATAGCAGAAATTGCATTGAAAAGGAATAACCTGAGAGTATTGAGAGTCAAAAAAGCAAAGGATATGCTTCCGTACGCCAAGGAAGTGTTTTGTGTGCTCAATGACGCATACAAAGATCTGTACGGTTTTGTGGAATTGTCGGATAAACAAATCGATATGTATGTCAGCCAGTACTTCGGCTATATCATCCCGGACTTTGTGCCCGTGGTTCTGGATTGTAAGGATAGGGTTGTAGCATTCGGAATTACCATGCCTTCTTTGTCGCGGGCACTCCAAAAAAACAAAGGTAGACTTTTCCCATTCGGGTTTGTTCCGATGTTGAAGGCGATGAGGCACAATAAACATGCCGACCTTTATCTCACTGCCGTACGCCCTGACATGCAGAACAGAGGAATAAATGCAATTCTGATGAATGAAGTGAACAAAGTTTTCGTGAGAAACGGGATTGAAAAAGTCGAGACGAACCGCGAGCTGGAAGGGAACTCCAAGGTACAGGCGCAATGGAAATTTTTTGACAGGCGCCTGCATAAGAGAAGAAGGTGTTACAAAAAGGAATTAGTTGCGCAACCGGTGAATATCTGACCATACGCGCGGATAAGGGACCAATTGTGTCTAATCCGTCGCGAAAAAACGCATCACGTGAACCAACAGTTGGTACTGGCTCAATTTCATTCTCGTGGTCATTCGGCGAAAGCCGGAAACCAGTCTTTAGCTCTGGATGCCAGCTTTCGCCGGCATGACAGTCGTTGTTTTGTTCGTGACTTTCAAACTGAGCCAGCACCCAACAGTTTGATAATTTCGATATCAGGCGATAAATTATTTGCGATCAATTTTGATCCTGTAGGCTGGTTAAAAATCTCAGGGAACTCAAACAAAATCTCTGTAAAGCAAAAATGCACGACTACTTGAAGTCTCATACACAGGGAGCAATAACATGAAGGCTATCGTTCTATCAACTATTATTTTTTTAATACCCATTCAGATTTTGAAATCACAAGTTTTGAAGACGGACACGACAAAATACGAATATCTTCATGAGGTGGTGGTCTCAGCCCCGAGGATAGACTTGCCTCTCAAAGCAACTCCGTTCTCGGTCAGTCTTGTTGATTCGGAGGAGTTAGGTGTTCTTCCACGCGCCGTCGCGATCGACGAGGCTTTGAAACTCGTGCCGGGTGTGAAAGTGGACAATCAGGCAAATGGAGAAAGAGTTCATCTTTCGATCAGAGGCCAGGGAATACTTACCGAGACCGGCATTCGTTCTATTAAATTTTTATTGGACGGGCTGCCGATCAATGACCCGACAGGCTTTGCGCCGGACCTCTTCGATGTCGATTTCGATAACGTAGCTAGGATCGAAGTCTTGCGGGGACCGGCGGCGTCCTTTTACGGCGGAGGCGCTGCGGGCGGAATAATAAATATCGGGACACAGAACGCTCCCAACTCACCCTTATTCGGAGAAGTCTCCACGACGGGAGGCTCGAATAATTTCTGGAAGGGATTCGGCCGGTTTGGTGGCGACGTCAACGAGGTGAACTACGACATGTCCTTTTCGAGAACGGGTGGCGACGGGTATAGAGTGCACACGCACTTCTGGGAAAATAATATCTACGCGAAAGCCACGTATACTCCAACCTCATCATTCCAGGTAACCCCGATCTTGGAATGGTCCGATACCTATCATGAAAACCCCGAAGGTCTCAGCCTTGCACAATACTTGCAAGACCCGAAACTACCGAACGACGATGCGGTTCCGTACAACGAGCATATGGAAATGAACCGGACGACCGAAGGGTTGACAGGGGTTTATCGATTCCTAGACAATCAGGAAATAAGATTCAACGGCTACGTCAAACACTCTCAGTACATCGAAGCGAATAACGCGGTGTTCGACCATCAGCTGCTCACGACTCCGGGCACATCGCTGCAGTATACTCTGACATCCAGTTTGCCTGGCGGATCGTCGAGGAATGAGTTCAGCATCGGAACCGATCTGCAGTGGCAAACCAACAATGAATACCTCGATCCAAACTATCACTCCATTGAAGGTGACACTGTGCTCGGCCGGCAGCGAATCTGGCAATGGGGAACGGGAGTCTTCCTGATCGACATGGTGGACCTTGGCAGCGATTGGAGTTTCATGGGCAGCGTGCGATATGATAAGATTCACAACGAGCTCACCGACCTGCTGAACCCCGATTCTACCAGCAATTCCGGCAAAGCTGATTTTGGCAACTTCACCGGACGACTCGGCGCGACCTATTCTTTGACTCGAGACCTGACTTTCTACGGCAGCTGGGGACAGGGCTTCATACCTCCATCCACCGAGGAGCTGGACAGAAACCCCAACGCTTACAGTGGGTTCAATTCAGACCTTGTCCCCGCAACGTCCAACTCATTTGAAATTGGGGCAAGGGGAATCGTCGCTCCGGTGCTTACATACGACGTCACCGGTTTCTACCTTCTCACCAAGAATGATTTCAACCGGTACAGAGTTCCCGGCCGGGGAAACGGGGAAGAGGGAACATTCTACAACAATGTCGGGGCGAGCAAAAGGTTTGGACTCGAGTTGTCCGCGACCTGTGAGCCGGCGAAAGCTCTCGTGATTCGGCTGGCATACACATACTCCCACTTCAAATACGATATCGCTTCTCCCATCCCGATCTTGATGGATGATACGACAATACACAAGTTCATCGAGAATGGAAACTGGCTGCCCAATTCTCCGCAGCACCAACTGATGGTCGACGTGAATTATGAAATCCTTCCGGAAGTTTCAATCGGCTTGACGTCGGAGACTCTCAGTAAGACATATATCGATGGAGCCAATATCGAATCCGAAGCCGCAGCGGGATATACGTTGTTAGGCGGCCGGATTGTTTACCGCTGGCGTGCCGAAGGTCTCACCGGCGATCTCATGGTCGACGCGCGCAATGTTACGGACAAGACATATGTTGCTTTCACCGAGCCCGACACAGGCGGCAATTCGTACCAGCCGGGTGCAGGAAGAGAATTTTTCGTCACCGTAAAGATTCTTCTCTGATTACGAGATCCCTTGCGCGGTGAACTGTTCTTGAGGTAATCAGGCCGGCAGTTTTTTCCAGAATGATACGAGCTCGGCTGTTGTAACAAGAGGCAGAATGCTCTTCATGTTTTCAAGAGAGCGAGAGTGCCCTTCCTGGCTGCGCGATGAAACTGCATCGGATATGACGATCGGGAAGAATCCCTTGGTGCTTGCTTCTCTAGCGCTCGACTCGATTCCGAATTCCGTCGATATTCCGGTAAACAAAATCGTCGAGAGGCCCGCATTCCTTATCATGAGCTCGAAATTCGTGCCGACAAAAATGCTTGCGGTGTTTTTGTTAAGCACGATGTCGTCGGTTTCAGGATTGAGAACCAGCGTGTATGCATCCGGTCCCGGCTTAAATCCCTGAGCACGTCTCCTCATCATGAAGCGGCTTCCGGGAGACTGGAACCTTTCGGGAAGAGGAGTGATCTTGGTAAGAAATACTGGAACAAGTTTTTCTCTGGCCGATGCCGCTAGCGTTTCGACTTTTCCCAGAAACTCTTCCCTGTTGAAAATACTCTCCACAAGCATCTTCTGAATATCCCAAAGAACCAGTGCCGTCCTTGCAGGCTGTAGAAATTCAGCTATCTCATTAATGTTGTCCATGATATCTGGTTGCCTCCATTTGATTAGATTCCTTCAAATAGACGTGCCTGCAAACCCGAGGTTCAATCACATAGTCTTTAGGACTTCGCCGAAGCGCAAAGAGATCAGAAATTGAAAGGGGGAGCGGACACAATTATTCCTCTTCTTGAATAAAACTCCACCTCCTTTTATATTCGTTCATGGAGACTGTTCACCTTTCGAGGACCGGTGAGGATATCTTGGTTCCGAAGATTTTTTGTCTCGGAAAAAATTATGCAAAACATGCCGCCGAGATGAAATCCGATGTACCCAAAATACCGATTGTTTTCATGAAACCATCGAGTGCAATCGTTCACGACGGAGCGAAAATAAAGATTCCGTTAATGACGAACGACCTTCACCACGAGACGGAGATTTTTTTTCTTATCGGCAGAGAAGGAAAAAATATTCGAAAGGAAAACGCCAGATCGTTTGTGTCGGGAATGGGTATCGGGCTTGACCTGACTCTTCGTGACGTTCAGACCAAACTGAGAAATGACGGAAGTCCCTGGCTTATCTCGAAAGGCTTCGATGGTTCCGCGCCGATTTCTAACGCGGCTCCCGTTGACGGCGTGGATTTCAATTCTCTGGAGTTAACGCTTTCGGTAAACGACAGGATCCGACAGCAAGGAAGTTACAGAAACACCATTTTCAAAATTGAAGAGGTAGTTGCTTTTATTTCGCAGTTGTTCACGCTTGAGCGAGGAGATTTGATTTTTACGGGGACCCCGGAGGGCGTGGCGCAGCTCGCAGCTGGCGATAAGCTCCATGCCGAACTAGTCGGCCACGTTTCACTTGACGTGGAGATAATATAACTGTGCGAGTCATCTCCATCGCGATCCCAAAGGGGGGGGAAGGAAAAACAACAACCGCAGTCAATCTCGCCGCGAGTCTTGCAGCGGCCGAGAAGAAGACTCTTCTGATTGATGCCGATACTCTCGGCGCGAGCGGAATTTCTCTCGGCTACACAGCCGACCAGGTCAAAAGCGGACTGTACGACGTTTTCAACTATACTCACTCCCTTAACCGAGTGATTTATAAAACGGAATTGACCTATCTCGATTTCATTCCTTCGAACATTTCGACTGTCCAGATGGAAGAGCGCCTCCTCCGCCTGAGTGAGAACAGGACAATAATGCGGATTGCACTGCGAGATGTGGAAAAAAAATACGATTACGTGATAATAGACTGCCCCCCGACTCTCCGGGGAATTACGACCAACGCTCTATGCGCGTCCAACTCAGTCATCGTTCCAATGCGCGCCAGTCATTTCTCGCTCGATGCAGTGATGAGACTGATGCGCTACATGAAGTGGATCCGGGAAGTCGCAAACCCAAAAATTTATGTCGAAGGAATTATTCTCACGATGTACGAGCCGAACACCAAGATTTCTGAAATTACGGGCAGGGAACTTCGTTCGCGTTATTCTAAGTTCCTTTTCAAGATTGTTATTCCAAAAAACTCAACCCTTGCGGAAGCCGCGTTCTACGGGAGGCCGGTGCTGTTGTACAACATAAACTCGAAAGGTGCTCAAGCCTATTTCGAGCTCGCAACCGAAATAATATCCCGTGAGCATGCCTTCAACGAGATGATGGGTGAAGCAGGCGTCTCCTCCGCGTCGGACTCATCGCAGGCCGATACCAACGGTTCATTGCCACAGGACTCTCCAGCAAAGGGAGATAGTGGAGCCTCATTTGAAGGTTCGGTGAAGTGAGAGTTCTGCTGAATTTTTCTCTTGCACTTTTATTTCCTCTGATTCTTTGTTTTGGTAGAGTAAATACCGGCAACTCGAAGTCGTCTTCCAACGACACTTATCTTTTCCCGACTGATGCTTCGCACAGAATAAATTCAGGCTTTGCAGACTACCGCTCTTCCCATTTTCACGGTGGGATGGACATCTCAACGAACGGGAAAATCGGCTACCAGGTTTTCGCCGCTAAATCGGGATATGTCTATCGAGTTTCCGTTTCACCGTTCGGTTATGGAAAGATGCTCATACTGAAACATGACGACTCGACATTCACTTTGTACGGACATCTCTCCGTATTTTCGGAAAAAATCGAGGAGATGGTTGGGGCGGCGCAGCGACAGGAGCATAAATACGGTGTGGAATTAAGGTTTAAGCCCGATGAAATCCGGGTCGATCGCGGTGAGGTTGTAGCATATACGGGGGCGACCGGCGTCGGCGGTCCGCACCTTCATTTTGAGGTTCGCGACAAAAATTTTGCGTTCATCGATCCACTGGTCTTCGGTTCGCTCGACGTTCCTGACTACAGAACTCCGAGAATCTTCAACATCGCCGTCCGCGGGTTCCTATCCGGCGAAGCCAAGGTATGCAGCATGAAAAAGTCCGGCGATTCATATTCTGCAAAACAGATTTTTCGTATGTCGGAGCCGTTCTATTTCGTGCTCCATGGTGCTGATTCATACGGGGGAAAATTCAAGCGACCGCCCAAATATATTCGGCTGAAGATAGACGGCAATGATTTTATCTCGTTGAACCTGACTCATTTCGATGCCGATGATTATCTGGACGTCGCGTCCCTTGTCGATCTCGGTCTATCGAGGAGACTAAAAACATATTATATCCTTTGCGTGAATCGTGCTATTCCCTTTTCGGTTTTTACACCGGACACCCCGCTGAGCGGGCTAATAGGTGAGAACTTCCCTAACGGGACTCATTCCTACGAAATTTCCATCGAAGATGAAGACGGAAACGGCGCCTCTGCTAGCGGGAAATTTGTTCTGAATCTTCCTCGATCTTCAAACAGCTCCTCGGATGCAACCGCAGGGCTGTCGATATCTCCATTTAAAGAAAAAGTCTTCAACCTATCTCCGTCGCTGACGCTGCGATTTCCCGAAAACAGTTTTGCAAAGGAGATCGATATTGACGCGAGACTTCTTTCTCAGAATAGTCTTGAAATAGAATCCGAAAATGAGATGCTCAGAAAGAAAGTGGAGCTGACCTGGAGGGTGAACGATCCGACATTGAGACTCTACAGACGTTTGAGGAGACGCTGGAGTTACATCGAATGCAGCAATGATGGAAGCTTCTTGAGGGCTAAGATCGGCTACAGAACGGGAGTGTTCGCTCTATTACACGACGAGATGCCTCCAATTGTCGGAAAAATTAGGTTTTCAAATAAGAATCCATTTTACAGGTCGGCCGCACCGAAGGACTTTAAAAGAGATTTTGTATATTTTAAGGTATCGGACCGATTATCCGGAGTAAATACGGACAACATTTTTCTGAAAGTGGGAGATGAAAAGCTCTTTTGCGAGTACGACTCTAAAAAACATTCCGCAGTTTGCCAGGTCGATGCGGATAAGTTGAGAGACGAGAGGAAAGTGGAAATCATCGTCAGCGATAATGCCGGGAACGAGAGAAGAGTTGTTTCGAGAATCAGATTTTAATGAAACGTTTTTGGAAAACTTCCCGGATGAATCTCTTCGGGAAAAGGAGCGGAATAAATTTAAACTTGATCCCGCTCGTGTGGGTACTCACAAGTCTGGTGGTGGGCGGATCAATCTTAGTGTACCTGGCGGAAGGTCAACACGGGAATATCCACTCTTTATGGGATGCAGTATGGTGGACAGTCGTTACCATGACAACCGTCGGTTATGGAGATGTTGTCCCCACGACGGTTCTCGGACGGGTCGTCGGGATGTTCGTCATGCTGTCCGGAATCTCCGTCATCTCTTTATTGACCGCGACCATTTCGTCGATCTTCGTAGCACAAAAAATAAGAGAGAGCCAGGGTTTGCAACAGATTAAGCTGAAGGGACATACAATAATTTGCGGCTGGAATCAGAAGCTCGACGGCCTCCTGGAGACTCTGAACAGATTTTCCTCGGAGCGTCCAGAGACGGCGGTTGCCAGACAGAAGGAGGGCGTGGTCCTAGTAAACGAAATGCCACCCGCCAGGATGGAAGACACGCTGTCGAGCTATGAGAATCTAAATCTGAAGTATGTCAGCGGCGACTACACAAAGGAACCGACACTTGCGCGCGCAAATTTGAAAGACGCGCTGTCTGTTATAATCTTACCAGATATGTCGCTGACATCTGAGCCTCGTGACGACAAAACGCTTCCTGCTGCACTCGCGATAAAATCTATGAAGCGTGATATAAAGGTCTACGCCCACGTAATCGACAAGGAAAATCTCTCGCACTTGAAAAGGGCAGATGTCGACGACGTCATTATCAGTGACGAACACGTCGGCTATCTGCTTGCATCGGATATTTCTTCGCCGGGAATCGCACAGGCAGTCCAGACGCTCTTGGATCCAGAGAAGGGTGTATCCTTCAAAAGAGTAAAGATGCCATCGGACTTCGTCGGAAAAAAATTCCAAGAGATTCATGAATACTTCAAAAGCCAGCGAAATAGCATCGTGATTGGATTTGTATCACAGGATGAATCCGTGAAGATAACGGACATTCTTTCTTCCGATTACACGGCAATAGATTCATTTATAGAACGAAAATTTAAAGCAGCGGGTCTCGATTTTCGGGAAAAGGGCGGACTCCGTCTGAATCTGAATCCACCTCTCGATTATATTGCTCAAGAAAAAGAAGATGTGATTATAATAGGATGAAACCCTCGGCCCTCGATATCGATCTCAGCCGCACGGCAATTTTCGCGGGAATCCCGGAAGAAAAAATTGCGAAGCTTGCGGCTCTCGTTAAGGTGCAAAATTTTCCGGCAGATCAACTGATCATGAAAGAAGGCGAAAGCGGAAGCTGCCTTTGTATCCTGTTGGGCGGCGAAGTTGAAGTTAGCAAATCGTTGGTCTTTCGTTCAGGCGCCGCGTCACTTGATCCTTTAGACAAATCACTGATGCGACTTACATCGAAGAATTTCCCTTTTTTCGGGGAGATGTCTCTCTTTGAGAAAAACAGTGCGCGCAACGCGACGGTGCGCACAATCTCACCGTGCAGGTTTGCCATTATCGAACTGGCAGATCTAGTGAGACTTTCA
>Ga0335081_10000364_pt1 | contig 83227 bp, 73 predicted proteins | sample Lox_Sample_35_FD_206713 | JGI IMG/M metagenome (GOLD analysis project Ga0335081, IMG submission 206713) | Soil microbial communities from Loxahatchee National Wildlife Refuge, Florida, United States - Lox_Sample_3.5 | ecosystem: Environmental > Terrestrial > Soil > Wetlands | place: USA... | reverse complement strand
CCAGGGTCGTCGAAGATCGTGAGATGAAGAACAGCGTGGTGACGGAGTTGACGCGGGATTACTATGCCATCGATTCCGCTACCAACGACGTGTACTATTTCGGCGAAGATGTGGATGTCTACAAGAACGGCAAAGTAGTCGGCCACGAGGGCGCCTGGCTGTCCGGCGTCAAAGGCGCGAAGTTCGGCTTGATGATGCCCGGCAGTCCGAAACAGGGGCAGAAGTTCTACCAGGAGCAGGCGCCGGGTGTCGGCATGGACAGGGCGGAAATCCTTTCAACGGATGAGAAGGTGACGACTCCGGCCGGCGCATTCGATCACTGCGTCCACGTGGTCGAAACCAGCGCTCTGGAGAAAGGCCTCAAAGACCACAAGTGGTACGTAGCCGGCGTTGGGCAGGTCAAAGACGGAAAACTGGAGTTGGTTGCGTACGCGGGCCGCTAGTCCAAAAAAGGGCTGTCCATCAAAACGGCTGTTCGGTCTCCATCGCTTGCCACGCGCGGGCGACACGCTCGGTCGGCAGCCACGCCGTAGGGTAATTCGGTGCGCCATGTTCCCCCACGGCTTGGAACGTCTTCGCTTTGAGGTCTCCCAGGAATCCGGATTTTTCAGTTAGGGCCCGCAGCGATTTGTCGCTCATCCGCAACGCCAAAACGTCTTCGAAGAAGATTGTCGCGACGTCGCGGGACCGCCCCACCACGTGCGCCACGCCAGGCTCTTCCGCCAGGGCCCACAGCGCCCCCGCGCGGCGATTCACGGCGAATAGCCCCACGATGGTGTTCGTGCGGAACTCCAGGTCCTTGCCGCCGACGAACAACATCCCGGGCACGTCGCGCGCCGCGCGCGGCGCCAGGGCCGTGTAATAGATGCCTCCTTTGTTAACGACAAACGCAACCACGCGCTCCGGCTTCCAGGCCACAAACTCGTAGTTGAACTCCCCGCCTGCCGACATGCCCCACAGAAGCAGCGGAGCCGTGGCGAGCTCCGGATGTCCCGCTCGGCCGGCGAGCTTCGCGAGCGAATCCAACAACGCTTGCCCGCTTCCTTGCGACGCCGCCGCGTACTCCTCGATGAAGTTCTGTTGGTGCGGCTTGTCCGTGAAGTGGCAGCCCACCAGCGCCAGCTTATGCTTTACGGCAAAATCCTGCCACACAGGATCTTCGGCTTCTGGCCGGCCATCCCCATTCGACCCGGGCACGAGCACGAGGGTCGCCCGCAGCGTTCCGGCATCGGCTGGATACCACAAGCGGAACTCCGCCTTGGCGTAATTCTGGCCGGGCGCCGCGGCTTCGTCCAATGTGGAACTGTTACGGCCTTGAGCTTGCGCCGCCGAGAAGGCCACTCCCAGCCCGGCAATCGTCAGAACGGTTCGGCGTGATCGTTTCAATGTCATGTCTGCCTTCTTGAAAGCGGGGCGGCTCCGTGGTCTTGCAGCCGGCCCCCTGGCCGGCTTTATTGCTGTTTGGCGATGACCAATCCGGCCGCGCCCACGATTCCTGATTTGTCCGCAACCCGCTGCTCGACCAGCGGCACTTCCCGGCCCAGCAGGCCGCGCGACCGGGCCCACACTTCCTCCCGCAGCGGGTCGAGCAGGTCTGCCCCGGCATCCACTACGTGGCCGCCCAGGATCACAACCTCCGGGTCAAATATGTGAAGCAGTCCCGCAATGGCCGCGGCCAGGCCGTGAATCGCTTTGGCCACGATACTCTTGGAAAGCTCGTCGCCTTCGTTGGCGGCTTGAAATATGGTGCGGCAGGTGGCCAACTGCGGACGCTCGCGAAAGAGCCTCGTGAGTGTGGAACGGCACCCGCGGTGCACCGCCGACCAAGCCTCCCCTTCAATCGCGCGCGCGGAAAAAACCGTTTCCAGGCAGCCGCGATTCCCACAGGCGCATACCGAGCCATGTGGATCGACGGTCATGTGGCCCAGGTGCCCGGCCACGCCCGCTGAGCCGCGCAACAATCGGCCGTTGGCGACCACCGCCCCACCCACGCCCATTCCGAGCGTCAGCATCACCACGTTCTCGCGCCCTTGGGCGGCGCCCCACACCATCTCGCCCGCCAGCGCCACGCGCGCATCGTTGTCGGCCATCACGGGCACGTCCGGCGGCAGCCCGACCACGTCGCTCAGCCGCAGGCCCTCCAGATAGTGCAGCGTGCCGGGCAGGGTCTCCACCAGCGTGCTGTCCGGGTTGATGATGCCCTTGCACCCCACGCCGGCTCCCGCGGGTTCTTCAGTCGCTTCCGTCAGCCATCGAATGGCGCTGTGAAGGGAAGTCAGGAGTTCGTCCAGGTCGGGGGGAGTGTCGATGGTTCGCGAGGCGAGGATCGCACCCGCTTCATCCACCATCCCCGCCTTGATTTGCGTGCCGCCAATGTCAATTCCGAGAACCACCATCGGTTTCCACCCCCGCGTCGCAGCCGTGTATCTTCTCACTGTAGCAGCAGCGGTGTGGCGGGCTGCCCGCAAATCACCACAGCCCGGGCACCAGTCTGTAACGCACCCGTCCGGCGTATTCCTGGTAGCCCTCCAATTCGGCGCGGAGCGTGCGGTCCTCGAGAGCGGTGCGAAGTATGAACAGAAGGGCGGCTATCGCGGCCGGAATCAGCGCTAGCCAGGAGCCCAGCGCCACCGGTGAAGCAATGTTGAACAGAATGATCCCGGTGTACCCGGGATGCCGGACATACCCGTATGGCCCGGAATCCACCACACGGTGGCCGCGTTCGGTCTGAATCCGAACCGTGGTGACGAAGAACCGGTTTGCCAGCATGGCCCGGAGGGTAAATACGCAGCTGATCACGCTGAGTGCGAATGCGGCTGCACTCCAGGCCCAGGGCACTAGCGGAGGCCAGTGAAAGCGGACGTCCCAGCCGGCCAGGCCCAACATAACCAGCGGCGCAACCGCGGCGGCGGCCGGCTCGATGAACCGGTCCCAGGTCTTGGTGCCCTTCCGGATCCGCATCCGCTCCGCCAGTAGATCCGGACTATGGCGGGAGAGCTGCACAAACCCCAGCATCTGGAACAGGAGGATGAACGCGATGTAGGCCCATCCGCGTATCCAATCCACGCGTCCGGAAGACAGCCACACGATGGCGGCCAGGACCACGCCTTCGGCGAAGATCCTCATCAGGACGTTGGGAAGCGAGATCGATTCGCTGGTTGGAGCCTGGGGGGCCACTTGGCGGCCTCCTCCGTGTAAGGAACCAATGTATCTCGAAAGTCCGGCTCGCACCTCTTGACACCAGGTGCGGTCTTCGTGAATACTAAACCAAATGGTTAACTATTCGCTCGACGCCACCTTCGGGGCGTTGGCCAACTTCACCCGGCGGGCCATCCTCTCCCGCCTGGCGGGAGGCGAGGCTACGGTCAGCGAGCTCGCCGCGCCGTTCGATATGTCCCTGCCGGCGATCCTGAAGCACCTGGACGTCTTGGAAGGCGCCGGGCTGGTTGCCCTCAAGAAAGAGGGACGGGTCCAGCACTGCCGGCTCTCCGCCCGCCCCATGCGGGAGGCTAGCGCCTGGATGAATCGTTACTCCACGTTCTGGGAGACGCAGTTTGACAACCTCGATCGTTATCTTTCCGCTTCCAAATCCAAGGAGACCAAGAAATGATGCCTTCTCAACCCGCACCGGAACTGCGGCTCGAAGTGCGCCGCACCTTCCCAGCCTCCATCGAGCGCGTGTATGACGCGTGGACCCGCCGGGAGCAATTGGAGCAGTGGATGTGCCGCGACGCGCCCACACACATCAACCGCTACCTGGAGCTCAACGTGAGCCCCGGCGGCCGGTTCATCATCCACATCACCACACCCGAGGGCGACATCTACCAGCAGCACGGCGAATTCGTGGAGGTGGTTCCGCAACGCCGGCTGGTGTTCAAGTGGTTCTACGAAAAGATCCAATCCCGCGGCGCGCCCGCGCAATTCCGCAGTCCCAACACCCTGGTCACCGTGGAATTCAGCGCGAAGGGGAACGCCACAGAAGTCGTGCTCACGCATGCGCGGTTCACGACAGTCGAGGAACGCGACGGCACCGATAAAGGCTGGAACGGCTGCTTCGATGCGCTAGCCGCGGTCTTGGGCTAGTCCCACATCTTGACCCTCGGCCATATCTCGCTCAGCGGGTGCTTCAATCCCTGGCAGTAGAACACGTCGCCGTGCTGGTGCGGCATGGAGTAACGGTGATACACGCGCGCGACCTTCTTCACGGCCGCGAAGTTCGCTTCCAGGTCCTCCTGATCGCCGCCGATCACAATCATGCTCTCTCCCGTGTAGTCTCTCGGCCCCCAGAAATAGTAGGTCTGGTGGCCGCAGATGGCTTTGGGAAGGCCGTACTTCGGCCCGAAGAAATCGATCGCGCCCGCCGAGCCGTAGTTGTACGCGAAAATCGCGGTCTTGGGACGCACGTCCGCCGGCAGGCTGTTGTACACACCTGCCACCGTCGCCACCAGCTCCGGCCATCCGAACTGGTCGGCGAACAATTGCGGCAGCGGGCCGAGCCGCTGGTTCTCGATCCGCGGCTGCTCCAGGTGCGTGGCTTTCGCATAGCGGATGTAAGTCTCCGGCGGCAGCAGCGGGAGTAACGTCGGAGCCAGCGCCGCACCCATCAGCGCCATGAGCCCAACATAAACGGGCTTAACCCATTGCGCCCGCGCGCCGCTCAGCCAGCGCTCCCACATCACGCCGCCGCCGGCGAACAGCAGCGGAAACGCGGGAAACAGATAATAGATCCGCGGGCTGAGCGCCATGATCACTCCGGCGGTGATCACGAAAGCCCATCCCAGAACGCGGAATGGCTTGCGCTCCCCATCGAAGAAAAAGCACCACAGACCCGCCAGCCAGATCGGGACGCTGAGCGGCATCATGGCCAAAGCCTCCTGGCCGAAAAACGCCAGAGGCGACAGCGCTACATCCCGCCCGCTTCGCCGGATGTTTTGCTGCAGCTCCAGAAATGGAAAGTGATGCTGCACGTTCCACAGCAAGTTGGGCAGGAAAATCAGAAAGGCCACCAAGCCCGCGGTCCAGAACCACGGTGATCGCAGCAGGCGCCGCTCCTTGGTCAGCAGCAATCCTGCTACGATTCCAAAGCCGAAAATCAGCACCGAGTGCTTGTTCTCTAGCCCGATGCCCGCCAGCAGTCCGAACCACACCCAGAGCCGCTGATTCCCCGTCCGGATGACGCGGATCACCACGTACGCGCAGCCCATCCAGATCAGGGGCTCGAACGCGTTCATGGTCATGAAGTGGTCGAGTGCGAGAAAACCGGGGGCCAGCAGGATGCACAGCGCCGCCAGCCCCTGCGCAAACCTCCCGCCGCCCAGTTCCCGCGCGATCATGCCCGTGAGCAGCACCTTCCCCGCGCCGGCAACCGCGGGCAAGAAGCGGATCGCGGAGAGCGAATCGCCCAGCACCGCCAGCTCGATCCTGGCAAGTACGGCGATGAGCGGCGGCTGGTCGACATAGCCCCATGCCAGATGCCGGGCGCAAGCCAGGTAGTAAAGCTCATCCACGAAGAAGCCGTAGTGGCGTCCGGCAAACAGGTGGAGCACCAGCTTGACAACAGCAATCCCAGCCACCACCAGGCCGGCGCCCAGCAGCCACGGCTTTGAGGCTTGTTCGGTCGGCAAATTCGCAGCGGATCCGTTCAAGCGTTCATTGTAGCCGCCCGGCGAAGGCCGGCGGCGCCGGCCCACGGGTCCGGCACTGGCCTGGAATTAGAAGTACAGCTTCGCGCCAAACTGAATCACGCGCGGGTCGCGCACCACGGTGACCGTACCGTAAGTGGACGCTCCCAGCGTGGAGCCGATGCTCGCGAAATTGGTGTGATTCAGCGTATTGAACGACTCCGCGCGGAACTGCAGGTAGGTGCTGCGAGAATCGTTGAAGTAGAAGTTCTTGAAAAGCGACAGATCCCACTTCTGGTAGCCGGGCCCACGAATGGTGTTGCGGCCGGCGTTGCCGGGACGAACCTGGCCGGCAGGCACGTCGGCGAAACAGGCGGTGTTGAACCACTGGAAGAACGTGTGGGGCGCATTGGCGTTGGGATCGCAGACCTGATCCGCGCGCGGACCGGCCTGGCTGGAGCCGAGGATTCCCAACCCTCCAGGGTCCGTTCCCAGCGAGCTGTCCGAGGCGTTGAAGGGCAAGCCGCTGGCGATCGACCAGATCCCGGAAAGCTGCCAGCCGGCCAGGGAATACTTGAGCGCGCCCTTGCTCGTCTTGAAGACCGGCAGCACGTAGCTCCAGTTGGCGTTGAAAACCTGCTTGCGGTCGTAGGGCGAAAGACCGTAATCGGCAACCCGATTGTAGAAGTTCATCGGTGCCGCAACGTCGGTACCCGAATCGGTGAGGGTCTTACCCCAAGTGTAGTTGGCCGCCACGAATCCGTTCTCGCCGAAATCCTTGCGCACTTGCACCTGCAGGGAATGGTATCGCGAGTTGAACCAGGTCTCGATATTGTTGATCGCGTTGTATCCGCGGTACGGCCGAATCGCGTTCAGCTTGGGGTCTGTGGTGCGGTTAAACGCAACTCCCGGCGGAGTCAGCCCCGCCGCCGCGCCTGCGCCAACGGGGATTTCATTGATGTCGGGCTCGCCGATCAGGTGAGTGCCCTTCGACCCGTCATAACCCACCTCGAGCATCACCTTGCGCGGCAGTTCGCGCTGCACGAACAGGCTCCATTGCTGCGTGTACGGTGTGGAATAGGGCAGGGGCGCGCCGGCCAGGGCGGGTGGCGCAACCGAACTGAACGCGGTGCCCCCGCTGACGTTCTGCGTAGTGGTGTTGTTGATGGTAATGGTCTGGACCGACGACGGGTTGCCGGTGATCATGCTTTCGTAGACATTGCTCACCTGGATGGAGTCGAAGACGATACCGTAGCCGCCACGGATGGAGGTCTTCCCGCTGCCCCACGGATCCCATGCGAACCCCACGCGCGGCCCGAAATTGTGGTTGTTCTCGTTGGTGATCTTGCTCCCGTACGGCGAGTTCTTGTTGTTGATGATGAGCCCGTTCAAGGGGTCGCCGGTTCCGGGCACCAGGTTACCGTTCGCATCGATCTGGGGCGCCTTCGCCGGATCGTAGAACGCGGGGTCGAAGTTATTCAGGTAGCCGAAACCGTCCGTCGGCTGGCGGAAGATCGAGTACCGCACGCCGTAGTTTAGGGTGAGGTTGCTTCGCGCGCGAAAGTCGTCTTGCACGAATATCTCGGCCTGGTTTTCGTGGAGGTCCGGCGTGATGTCTCGTGCCGTCTGGGTGAACGTCGTCACCCGGCCGAGCAGGAAATTGGCCCACGACTGGTCCAGCAGCGAAGTGCCCGACCCGGACGGAACGAGCGATGTGGAAGTCGTATAGCTGAACGTGCCGGCGTTGTTGGTAGCGGCGTTCTCCTGCTTGTTGTACTTGTAGATGTCGACGCCCGCCTTAATGGTGTGCCGCCCCTTGATCTTGGTGACATTGTCGAACCACTCGTGGTTGCGGTTGTAATCGCGATAAGGTCCGTACCCCACCACGCCGCTCAACGTCGAGAACGACACGCTCGGAACGCGCCCGAGCGTTACCGGGTACGGCAGTTTTGCCTGGATGTCCGGCGAGAGGCTCGAATTGACCAGGCCGGTCGGATCGCTCAGAACGGCGCCGTAGGAGTACGTATAGCCGCCCTCGTTGACCAGCGTGGGTGAGATGCTTCCGGTGATCCGCGCCACCACACTCTTGCCCGGCGCGTTGGTATCGGTGACCGAAACGCCCGGCAGCGATCCTCCCAGGCTAAACACGCCGCGCGGCTCTTCGGTCGGAATCGAGTCCTGCAAATACCGTCCCGACGCCGACCACTTCGCATTGAACACCTGGTCCACCCTGATCAACTCCTGGCGGGAGTTGTAGATGTTCTTCAACGCTTCCGGCACAAGGTGATTGGCGGGCGCATCCGGCAGCTTGGAGAAGATGTCCTTGATGTACGCGGCCGCCAGCGGATCGATGTTCGTGATCTGGGTCGCCGTTGTGCTGCAGGTCGATCCCGTGTAACTCGTGCAAACCGGCGTCGGGAAGATGCCTTGCTTCTCGGCGGCGGTCGGAAGTGTGCCGGTGATGTTGGTGTAGTTGAGTACCCGGCGGAACTCCTGGGAAAAGAAGAAGAACGTTTTGTTCTTGCCGTTGTAGACCTTGGGAATCCAGACCGGGCCGCCGATGGTGTAGCCGAAATTGTTGTAACGCAGCGGCGGGCGCGCGATCTTGTTTAGGTTATTGAAGAATGTGTTGGCCGCCAGCACATCGTTGCGGAAGAACTCGTATCCGTCGCCGTGAAACGCATTCGTGCCGCTCTTGGTGACCACGTTAATCATGGCGCCGGCGGCGCGGCCGAATTCGGCGCTGTAGGTGCCGCGGAGCACGCGGAACTCGGCGATCGCATCCACGCTGGGATAGTTCAGCAAGGTCAGGTTGGCGCCGCGGTCGACGTTGTCAGCGCCGTCGACAGTCCAGCCGTTGGCGCTGGTGCGCGCTCCGTTGACGGCGAACAGCACCTGGTTGGACGCGCCGTTGAAGGGATTCGAAACGCCGACGTAGATCTGGTCGTTCGTTCCGGTGAACACCACCCCTGGCATCAGCCCTACTAACTGCTCGTAGTTCCGGGCATTGAGCGACAGCTCGGTGATCTGTCTGCCGGAAATCAGGCTCCCGACGGAAGCCGACTGCAAGTCCACCTGCACGGGATTCGCCTCGACATTCACCAACTCTTTGACGTCGCCGACATCGAGTTTGAAGTTCACCGTGAGATTGTCGTTGACGTTGAGCGGAATATCGTTTCGTACCGACTTCTTAAATCCGGCAGCCTCCACGCTCACGGAGTAGTGCCCGATCGGCAGCAAGGGTGCGCTGTAGTTGCCGTCGCTTGCGGTAAAGATCGACCGGACGATGGCGCTTCGATCCGTGTTGGTGATCGTAACCTTCGCCGCTGGCACCGCCGAGCCCGTCGAATCGGTAACCGTTCCAACGATGGACCCGGTAACATCCTGGGCCTGCACAAGAAGAGACGCCGCGACAAAAATAAGTAGCCCGCTGACACAAATTGTTGCTTTCATATTTCCCCCCGAATGAAGAAGTCCCGTCCGCATCAGACGGATCGCTGGGGGATATAATACCGCGAAACTGTCACGGAATCGAGCGGAATCTGTCGCCGCCTCGTAACATTTGGGCGGCGACGGCGGGAACTGAATGCTGCTTTAGTGGACCGCTTCCACCGGCACAAAAGGGCTGATCAGGTTGCCCGCGCGATCGAAATCGAAATCGACGGCGCCTTCGATCTCGATCAGCGGGTTTTTCTCCACCGCGCCGCGTAGGTTCTCACTCACCGCCAGCCGGCCCAGTTCCATGCTGTTGCGGATCCACCCAAAAGTGACCTCGTCGAGATCCACTTTTCCCACAGTCGGCGCAATACGCTCCAGGCACTCGCGATCGGTGGGGAAGTGGATCGGCGTGCGGATCGCCGCGGGCGTGTTGGCGGTCAGCGAGTTGATCCAGGTCGGCTCCCAGTCGATGCGATCCACCAGCCGGTCGGTCACCACGTCTGCCATTCCCAGGCCCACCGCGCTGTTGTACGTGAGCTCACTCAGGTTGCGCACGAAAATGCGCTCGATGCGCGGCGTATCGGGCCACGGGTTGTACTCGCCGAAGACGCTGCGGTTCACCACCTTGGTGTCCATCCCTGCGCCGCTGATATTCTTGCCGATCTCATCCAGGATGAGGATGTCGAGATCGGCCGGAATCTTGGCCATCCACGACTTCACCAGCGCCAGGTTTTCTTCCTCGCGCCGTTCCATCTCTTCCACCGCGACGCCATCGATTTTCGCCGTGTTATGGTTCGCGTCTTCCAGAATCGCCAGCCCGCCCAGGATCTTCCCGCACTGGAGCACCTGCCGCCCCACCGTGCGGATGACGTGCTCCAGGCCGAGCCGGTACGCGTACGCGTGATACCGCTGGGCGCCCGCAAACTTGCCCAGCCCGATGGCCATCATCTTAAATAAGCCGCTTTCAATCTTGCCCGCGAAATCCGTATGCCACTTGACGCGGCCCACCAGCATGACACCGTCGGACTCGTAGGCCATCTTGTCCATGAAGGCCTCGATTCCGTCGGCCGTCTTGCCGAGCGAGACCACATCCAACTGGCTCACGAGCGGGCAGCCCATGGCGGATTCGGTGATGCCGTAATGCGCCAGCACATCCGCCTGTCCCTCGGCGGACGCCGCGCCATGGCTTCCCATGGCGGGGAAGAGAAAGGGCCGCATTCCCTGTTCCTGCCAGAACCGCACCGCGCTGCACACGATGGCGGCGTAGTTGTGGATCCCCCGGCTGCCGACCCCGATGGCGATCCGCGCCCCCGGCTTCACGCGCGAGGCGAAGCCAGACCGCGCGAGTTGCTGGCCGACCTCAGCCGGCACATCCTTAAGACGGCGGTCCGGAAACCTCTGGTGAACCATCAACAGGCGGGGAAATCGCATGACGATTCTATTTTATCGTGGCCAAAAGACCTTAGTACCTGTCCTCATGCACATGCTCGCTATGTAGGGCGGCCTGCCAAGCCGCGTGCCGATTGGCAATCGGCACGCGCGGCGGTTTGCAACCGCCGCGCAGGATGCCATCCTGCCTTACAGCGCCCCGGCACTGGTCAGAATGAAAGCCGCGCGCTCAACTGCAATTCCCTGCCAGGTGTCGATGCTTCGGTGATGGTGCCAAATTGCGGGGTGTTGACAGAGCGATTGGGCGTCCCGAGATTCGAATGGTTCAGAGAATTGAACCCCTCGGCGCGCACTGCCGCCGGCGCGGCAAACGCGGAGGGGTTGAACCACTGCATGGTGTTGCGCGTGCCGGGCCGAATACCGGCTGGCTGGTGTAGTTGGCTCTCACCGGGTTCTCGCCGAGCACGCCGTGATAGCCGGCCTCGATCGTCGTGTCGTGGCCCAGGCCCTTCTGCAGCGACGCGCTCCACTGCTGGATGTACTGCGCCGTGGCGTATGGTCGAAGGCGGCAAAACTAGTTACGGTTTGCCCCAGGACGGGTTGCGGGAAATTGAATCCGATGGCTCTTCAACATGCTCATTGAGGCACCAAGCGCCGTCACAAACTCGCTCCGATCTTACTTCGCCCCGCTCTCGCATCTCGGGGCCACCACCTTCCTGAGCTCCTGCTCGATGTCCCGTTCGTTGCCCAAGCCGAGCAGGCTCGAGAGCGTGTAGCGGTTCCTTGACACAACCGCGAACGCCTCGCGAGCCAGCAGCACGAGCAATGGGCTGGTCAGCCTCACCGCCAGGTCGCGGTACCCTTGCAGCGCCCACAGGCAAACGATCCACGCGCGATTGCCGAGCCACACCTCTCCCGTGTCGGCCACTACCGCCAGTTCACCAGCAGGAACCTGCGGGAATCTTCTCCGCGCTTCCGATGAGCCCGCCGCCACGAACCCAATCCGCACCATTGGAGCCTGTTCGCCAACCCAATCCTTCAGGCGTGTGCAGAGGCCGCAATCCGCATCATAGACAATCGTGAGGCTGGTGACCGGCGGCATTACGGCTCCGGCGCAATCGGAACCCGCGCGTTGGCTGGGAGCGGCGGCCTCAGGTCGGCCTGTCCTCTTCTCCTCAGCCGGTTGAATACATACAGGTTGAAGAAGTGCATGACTCCCAGCACGATCAGCACCAGGCCAAGCTTGTCGCACACCAGTTCTATGGCGCTCCTCACAGTTGGCACCTCGGCGCCGGTGCGCAGGGCGAGTGCGACATACCCGACATTGATGAGGTAGAAGCCAACCACCAGCAGGTGATTCACGGAATCAGCCAGCTCGCGATTGCCGTGAAACGCATCGATCAGGAAACTGCGGCCGTTGCCCCGCAGCGTCTGGGCCACCCAGATCGTTACCGCCAGGCTGATGGCGAGGTACGCGCAGTAACAGATGACGATGTTCATCCCACTCCTCCCGCTCTGAACGCGTCCACAAATCTGAACGTGTTCAATTTCGATGCTACCGCCGAAGCGCAGTCGTTGTCAAGCAAAATCTGAACGCGTTCAAATCTGCCGTCCGGCCGCTCCGGCGCGGTAACCTGATCGAGTGCTGTTCGACCAGTCCGAATACGATTTGCGGTGCGAATGGGGCTTACAGGGGCTGCACACTCTCCTGCCGGTGAGCGACGCGGTGATCGTTGTAGACGTTCTGTCGTTCTCCACCGCGGTCGACGTTGTGGCTGCTCGGGGAGCTTTCGTTCTGCCCTATCGGTGGAAAGACGATTCCGCGGCCCGTTTTGCAGAGGAGAAACATGCGCACCTGGCCTCCGATCGCCGTTCGGAAGCCGCGTATTCTCTTTCGCCCGCTTCTGTTCGGGCGATCCCGGCCGGCGCCGCTCTGGTTCTGCCGTCTCCCAACGGAAGCACCCTCTGCCTCAGCGCCAGGAATGTTCCAACCTTCACCGCGTGTCTTCGCAATGCACCCGCCGTTGCGGCGCACGTGGCGGGAATTGGCGCGCGCGTCGCCGTGATCCCGGCGGGCGAGCGTTGGGGTGACGGCACACTCCGTCCGTGCTTGGAGGATTGGATCGGCGCCGGGGCTGTCTTGTCGTCGCTCACGGGCAGGCGGTCGCCGGAAGCGGAGCTGGCAGTTGCGGGCTTCGAGCGCTTTCGCGGCGATCTGGCGGGTGTGCTGTCCCGCTGCGGGTCGGGCAAGGAACTTGTGGAGAGGGGTTTCCACTGCGATATCGAGCTAGCTTCTGAATATGCGGTCAGTTCAGCGGTCCCGCTGCTAGCAGGAGACCGGTTCGTCAACGGTGCCTCTTAAGTCCGGCGATCGGATGCGATCCCTTGCCGGCGGGCAGATTCGATGCGATCGCTGGACGGGGTCATTGTTCGAGAAAAACATGAACACGTTCAAATCCAGCGTCCGGCCGCCCTCGCGTTCATGTCATCGAACGTAGAAGGCCGCGCCGCCGGCCTGCCCGGACTTCAGCTCCATGGTCGGGCTTTCTGTTAAGTAAGTACTCTCTACATGTGCGTCTCCCGTCGCCAAATGGAGCTTGTAAAGCCCGGGTGGCCCATGTGCGTCGTAAACGCCGTCGGCGTCGGTAACGGAGATGATGCTCCCGTTTGGACCCGCAATATTGACCGCGATTCCAGCAAGCGGCGCCCGTGAAGAACCATTCGTCAAATAACCGCCCTTGTACAACCGCCCGATCACACGCACGCCGGATTTCGGCGGTCCGTCGCGAAGGATTCGGATTGCGACCACAGCGTCTTTGACTGGAGCAGTGTGCCCGCACTGCAGAGGCTCGATAACCGGAAGAAAGTGGGTCAGCGCGGCGTGGCTACGCCAACCCTCAACGAAGTGCCTTGTGGATCTGTCGCCGGGCTTGAAGAATCCCCGGAGAATCACCGTGTCCGGAGTCCACCACGTTCTTCCAGAAAAGCGCTCCTCAACTCGGACGACCGACCAAAGTGACCATCCCTGATAGGTTGCGGGCCCAACGAAAAGAATTTTCGCGGTGAAATCGATTCCAACAGGCGTCCCACGATCGTCAAAGAGGGAAGCACCGGCGCAATCGCCTACCAAAGGCCACCAAGGCATGCCCAACGACCAGAAGAACGCGACCACTAGAGCCGTGCACGAAAGACCGCAAACCCATAGAGGTGAAAGCCGGCGGCTGTGGCTGAGGTCTGAATTACCGAGAAGGCTAGGCCAGTTGCGCTTGGCCGCCGCCCTCCAGAACAAGCCGGGGACGACGACGAGGCACAAGTAGATTACAGCCGCTACCACAGGGCCCCCGAGGGCCCGAACAAACAGTAGACCCAAAAAAAACACGAATGGAGCAACCCACAAGTAGATCCTGGCAGCAACTCGCTGGTTATAAGGTGCCAACAACGACGCGAGGAGTGGCAATACCCCCGCAACGGCGGTCACAAGGATCGCCGTGGGCATTGGCAGCCAATTGTAGATCTCGCCGCCCACAACTGCGATCACATGTATGCCAAACAGGAAGCCTCCCAGGACTAGCAGCCATCCCACTACGTTCAGTGTGCCGCGCACAGGTCTCCATTATTCATAGACACCGATGGGAACGTTTCGTTCCCCGAGCCGCATGTTCGTGCCGCCGGCGGCTGACGTGGCGCAGCCTCTCAGGCTGCCGTGTCGGCACTCATGCCGACACGTTTTTGTGCCGCTTGAGCCCCTGGTCGCAAACACCCCGAGTGCCACACCAGCCAGCTTTGTGCAAATTCCTCAGCGTCCCCTACTCCTCCGCGCCCCACTGCGATTCCAACAACCTCGAATACTCCCCCGAAGCATAAAGCCCGAAATGGAAGTTGCGCGGCTCCACGATGCGGTGCGGCTCCATTTCCATATAGCAGCGGTACAGAAAGTCGGCGTAGCGGTGATAGTTGCGAAGGAATTCATCGGCCAGCAGGTCGAAAGCGGGCGGAGCGGTGAACAGGGTGTTCAGTCCGATGGCGCGTGAAAAAATGGAGACGTAGTCCGTCACCCCCCAGCGAACCAACTTCTCCTTCACCGGTTCGGGTGTGCCGTGCGTGAGCAGGTTGGCAAAGCTCTGCGGGCGGACTTGAGCATCGCACAGTTGCGGCACCCGCGATGCCCAATCCATGCACTGATCGAGCCAGCGCAAGACGTCCTTGCCCAGGAAGAACAGCATGCGGACTTCGGCGTACCGGCCGGCCAGCACGCGGCGATTCAGCTCGTCCGGATCTGAACCATCACTTGGGATTAGCCCCGATAACATCAAGGCTGCCTTGGAGTTATCCAGCAGCGTGGAGGGCGGAACCCGCTCGTTAAACGGGTGCAGGATGAGGGGTGGCAGGTCCCATACGGTCTCGCCAAGGGTCGTACCGGGCGGCGGCATTTTGCTCCAAATACCTTATCGGCTCTAGTGTCCCAAAACTTGACAGCGTTCAGTCCTGGCAGTCCGTTTTCCGGACAAAAGTTAGTCATCTAAAGACATACTATTTCCGTCAAGTGCACCACTCCTACAATGTTCTCAGGGTCTCAAGACCGTGTTTCAGGCAATCCTGCGTTTCATACGGAAAGAAAATCAAGGGGCGGACCTCGCGGAGTACTGCCTCATCACCGCGCTCATCGCTCTGGTCTCGCTGGGCATCCTGTGGCATGTGACGGGCGGCGTCCAAGGCATGTGGAACAACGCCAACACCACCCTGGTCGGGGGAACCAGTTCCTCCGCCTCCAGCGGCAGCGATACCCATTCGGCGGGACAATAGACATCGCGGCGGACGATCCGCTGCCTCACTCCACGTCTAGCCCCAGGAAATTCCTGGCATTCTCATAACAGATGCGCCGGATCATCGGTCCCACCAACCCCTCATCGTCGGGGATCAGCCCGGCTTCGACATCCGCGCCGAACATCTCGCACAACACCCGCCGGAAATACTCGTGCCGGGGATAGGAGAGAAACGACCGCGAGTCCGTCAGCATTCCGATGAAACGCGAAAGCAACCCGCAGTTGGAAAGCGCGTTGAGTTGCCAGCGCATGGCTTCCTGCTGATCCAGGAACCACCAGCCGCTCCCGAATTGGATCTTGCCGGCGACGGCGCCGTCCTGAAAATTGCCCGCCATCGTGGCCACCATGTAGTTGTCGGCCGGGTTCACGTTGTAGATCACCATTTTTGGCAGCGCTTGTTCCTGATCCAGCCGGTCGAGGTACGCGCCCAGCCTGTCGGCCTGCGGCCAGTCGCCGATGGAGTCGTAGCCGGCGTCCGCGCCCAGCTCGCGAAACCGCCGGGTGTTGCTGTTGCGTCTCGCGCCCAGGTGCAGTTGCTTGGTCCAGCCCTTTTCGGCATCCAATCGGCCGAAGACCAGCATCAGGTAGCTGGCGAAGCGGGTGTGCTCAACCGGAGTGGCGGCATGGCCCGCACGCGCTCTCTCAAACACCACCGCCGCTTCACGCTCGCCGCCAAAGTCGGCATAGCAGGAGGTCAGGCCGTGATCGGAGAGCCGCCCGCCCATCTGGTGGAAGAAATCGTGCCGCCGGCGCAGCGCTTCCACCAGGTCGGCCAGCGTCCCGATGCTGACGTTCGCGGCCGCTTCCAGCCGGTCCACCCACGGATTGAATCTCTCCGGCAGGTGAACGTTGAGGGCCTGGTCGGGGCGGAATGTCGGGAAGACTCGAGTCCCAAGACCGGAGGCCGCGATGGCGCGATGGTACCCCAGGTCGTCGGTGGGATCGTCGGTGGTGCAGACGGCTTTCACGCGGAACCGCGCCAGGATTCCGTGCGCCCGCAGGCCGTCGCACGACAGCATGGCATTGGCCTGTTCCCAGATCCGCGGCGCGCTGCTCTCATCCAATAGCTCGTCGATGCCGAAATAGCGTTTCAGCTCGAGGTGCGTCCAGTGATACAGCGGATTGCGCAGCGTGTGCGGCACCGTGCGCGCCCAGGCCAGGAATTTTTCGTACGGCGGCGCGTCGCCAGTCGCGTAGCGCTCATCGATGCCGTTGGCCCGCATCGCGCGCCACTTGTAGTGGTCGCCCTCCAGCCAGATTTCGAAAAGGTTCTGAAAGCGCCGGTTCTCGGCCACGGCGCGCGGCGGGAGATGGCAGTGGTAATCCAGAATGGGTTCGCCTTCCGCGTACTCATGAAAGAGGCGCCGCGCGGTTTTGGTGGTCAGCAGGAAATCTTCATGAATAAAGGCCATGCCAACCAATAGGATAATGTCCTTTGCTCCTAAAGTGCCTGCGCTGGCTGGAATCCGGTGAGCGGACCCCCGAGGATCTGCTCGCCCTTTGCCTGCGGCGCATCGCCGAAACCGATGGAGAAGTGCACGCCTGGGCCGCGGTGTGCCCCGACCCGCATGGCGGAGACGGTTTGCTGCATGGCATCCCCTTCGGCGCCAAAGATGTTTTCGAAACGCGCGGCCTGCCCACCGAATATGGCTCCCCGCTCTACGCCGGGCGGAAAGGCGACCGCGATGCCGCCGTGATCACCCAGTTGCGCCGCGGCGGCGCCGTGCTGCTGGGCAAGACTCACACCGCCGCCTTCGCCTCTTTCGACCCCGCCCCGACCCGCAACCCGCGCCTGCCCGGTCACACCCCCGGCGGCAGTTCCTCGGGCTCGGCCGCGGCGGTGGCTGCCGGCATGGTTCCATTCGCCATCGGCACCCAGACGCTCGGCTCCGTGCTGCGGCCGGCTTCTTATTGCGGCGTCTGCGGCTTCAAGCCCAGTTTCGGCTTGATCCCCATCGACGGCGCTCTACCCTTCGCGCGCTCGTTAGACACCGTGGGCTTCTTCGCCGCCAGCGCCGCCGACATGGCGTGTCTCTGGTCGCGCGGTTTCGGAGGCCGCCCCGCCGCCGACCCGCACCGCGCCGTGCGCTTCCGCGTGAACTCTGAGGAAAGCATGGGCCGCGCCATCGCTGATGCCGCCGCCCGCCTGCGTGCGATTGGCATGCAGATCGAGGAAGCCGATCCACCCGCCGGCTGGGAGCGTCTGCAAATCGCCGCCTGTACGATCAACGACTACGAAGGCGCCCGCACCCACGCCGCGCGCTACCAGGAATTCGGCGAGCGGATCGGCACGCGCCTGGCCGAGTTGGTCCGCCGCGGGCTCGCGATTCCTGACGATGACTATCGATCGGCGCTCGAACACGTGGTGCGTATGCGTAGCGAGATCTCAGCCGTCTTGTGGGAATACCCCGCTATCCTCACCCCGGCAGCCAACGGTCCCGCGCCGGCCGGCCTCGATTCCACCGGCGACCCCGCACCCAACGCTCCCTGGACGGCTCTGGGCCTCCCGGCTATCTCCGTGCCGCTTCCCGTCTCTGGCGCACCGTTAGGCTTGCAGATCGCCGCCGGCTGGGGCCGTGACGATGCGCTGATCTCCATCGCCGAACAAGCGGAAGAGCACCTGCTGGCCGCTAAAATATAAGGCCATGCCCCTGCGTTCCCGCCTGGAGCATTATTTCGACTTCGCGTCGCTCGGCGCCAACTGGCGCACCGAAATCCTCGCCGGCTTCACCACTTTCATGACGATGGCCTACATCGTCTTCGTCAACCCCGCCATCCTGCACGAGACCGGCATGCCCCTTGCCGCGGTCACGGCCGCCACGTGCCTTTCGGCGGCGGTGGGCAGCTTCCTCATGGGCGCCTTCGCGCGATACCCCATCGCGCTGGCGCCGGGCATGGGCCTGAATGCGTACTTCACCTACTCGGTGGTGAAGGGCATGGGCGTTCCCTGGCAGGCCGCTCTGGGCGCGGTCTTCATTTCGGGCGTGGCCTTCTTTGTCTTGACCCTTCTGGGCGTGCGCCAGCTCATCATTTCGACCATTCCGTTCGAGCTGTACTCCGCCGTGGCGGCTGGCGTGGGCCTGTTCATCGCGCTCATCGGGTTCCGCAATTCGGGGATCATCGTTCCGAACGCAGCCACCACTGTGACCCTCGGCAATCTGAACGACAAAAGCACCGCCTTGGCCATCTTCGGCCTGCTCCTGATCGCCGCCCTGATGGCGTGGCGCGTGCGCGCCGCCATGCTGATCGGCATCCTCGCGACGACCGCGATCGGCCTGCTCACCGGCGTGGCCCATTGGACGCCGCAGTCCTACGGCCTCCGCGACCTCTCCGCCACGGCCCTGAAACTCGACATCCCAGCCACGCTGCGCATCGGCTTCATCGAGATCGTCTTCGTGTTTCTCTTCATCGACCTGTTCGACAACATCGGCACGCTGGTCGCGGTGGGCAAAAAGGCCGGCCTGTTCGACCACGCGCACCAGATCCCGCGCGTCAATCGCATTCTGCTCTCCGACGCCACCGCCACCATGGTCGGCTCGCTCACCGGCACGTCGACGGTGGTCAGCTACATCGAAAGCGCCGCCGGGGTTGCCGCCGGAGGCCGCACTGGAATCCCCGCTATTGTCACCGGGATCCTTTTTGTGGCCGCTTTGTTCCTCGCTCCTGCTGTAGGTGCGATTCCCGCTGCCGCCACCGCTCCGGCGCTGATCGTGGTCGGCAGCCTGATGATGTCGGTAGTGGCCGAGATCAAGTGGACCGATCCCGAGGTAGCCATTCCTGCGTTCCTCACCATGATGGCGATCCCGCTCACGTTCAGCATCGCCAACGGCCTGGCGTTTGGCTTCACGGCCTACACAATGCTGAAGATTCTGCGCGGCAAGTTCGGGCAGGTGAGCTGGTTCGTCTACATTCTGACCGCGCTATTCATCGCCAGGTTTGTCTACCTCTCAGCGCACTAATCCGCCGACGCCATCGCCTCCGGCACTACCTTGTTCTCGCCCTGCAGCCACTCCTGGAAGCGCTCCAGGTACAGGTAGATCACCGGCGTGATGTACAACGTCAGGAACTGGCTCACCACCAGGCCGCCCACTACCGCCAGGCCGAGCGGCTGCCGCGCGTCGGCGCCCTCGCCGTAGCCCAGCGCAATCGGCAACGTGCCGAACAGCGCCGCCACCGTGGTCATCATGATCGGGCGGAAACGCAGCATGCAACCTTGCCAGATGGATTCGTGCGCCGATTTCCCCTGGTTGCGGGCATCAATCGCGAAGTCTACCATCATGATCGCGTTCTTCTTCACCACGCCGAACAACATGATGATGCCCACAAACCCGTACAGGTCCAGTTCCTTGTGGAACAGCACCAGCGTGAGCAGCGCTCCGAACACCGCCGAAGGCAGACCCGAGAGAATCGTGATGGGGTGAATGAAGCTCTCGTACAGCACGCCCAGCACGATATAGATCACCAGGATCGCCACAATCAGCAATACCGAAAGGTTCTTGAACGAGTTCTGAAACTCCTTCACCGTTCCCTGGAACTTGGTGGAGATCTCCGAGGGCATGCGCAGCTCGCGGATGGCGTTGTCCACCTGATCCGCCGCTTGCCCCAGCGAGTAACCCGGCTTCAGATTAAAGTTGATGGTAGTCGCCGGCAGTTGCCCGAAGTGGCTGATGCTCAGCGGCCCGACCTGCCGCTTCAACTTGACTACGGTGTCGAGCGGCACCAGCGAACCCGCCGACGACCGTACATACAGCTTCGAAAGCCCCTCCGGCGTCTTCTGGTATTGCTTTTCGACCTCCATGATCACCGAGTACTGGTCGGCGGGAGCATAGATCACCGATACCTGCCGCGTGCCGTAGGCGCTGTACAGCGCGTCCTGCACCTGTTGCGGCGTCAGCCCCAGGGATTCGGCGCGGTCGCGGTCGATCTCGACCATCAATTGCGGATTCGCAACCTGCAGGTCGTTGTCATTGACGTCCACAAAACCGTCCAGCCGTTGCATCTTGGCCATCAGTTGCGGACCCCAGGTGTAGATATCTTCGAGCTTGGAGCTTTGCAGCGTGAGCTGGTAGATGCTGGTTCCGAACTGCCCGCTCACCGTGATGGGCGGGGGATTCTGCATAAAGGTAAACACGCCGGGGACGAAGAACAGCTTGGGCCGCAGTTCCTCGATGGCCTGGTCCACGGAGAGCGGCCGCTGGTCGCGCGGTTTGAAGCCAGTGAAGACGAACGCCTGGTTGCTTTGCAGGCCGGTAAATCCGCCCATAGCGCCGACGGTGCGAATGTTGGGATCCATTCGCAGAACGTTCGCCACCCGCGTCAGATGCTGCGCCATGGACTCGGACGAAATGCCCTGCGGCCCGATCACCACACCGAAAGCGAAACCGCTGTCCTGGCTGGGAATGAATCCGGTGGGCATGGTGAAGAATAAATAGCCGGTTCCCACCAGCATCAGCACCGCGACCGCCAGCGTCACCAGGCGAAACCGCATGGCCACCCCGAGCGTCACCTCGTACCACCGGGCCAGCTGGTTGAATCCGCCCTCCAGCAGGTGGTAGAACCACCCGTGGCGCGTCTCGTGTTCCGATTTCAGGAACCGGCTCCCCAGCATCGGCGTCAGCGTCAGCGAGACGAACCCGGAAATCAGAATGGCCACCACGATGGTCACGGAAAACTCGTGCAGCAGCCGTCCCACAATCCCGCTCAGGAACAACACCGGAATGAAGACCGCCACCAGCGAGAGCGTCATGGAGATAATGGTGAATCCGATCTCCCGCGAAGCCACCAGCGCCGCGATGCGCCTGGGCTTGCCCGACTCCATGTGGCGCACGATGTTCTCCAGCATCACGATGGCGTCGTCCACCACGAAGCCCACCGAGAGCGTCAGCGCCATCAGCGAGAGATTGTTGACGCTGTAGCCGAGCAGGTACATCACCGCGAACGTACCGATGATGGAGAACGGGACGGCGGCGCCTGGAATCATGGTCGCCGACATGTTCCGCAGAAAGAGAAAGATCACCATCACCACGATGCACACCGTCAGCAGCAGCGTGAACTCGACGTCGCGAATGGAATGGCGGATCGATTCCGAGGCGTCGAAGGCCACTTCCAATTGCGCCGAAGGCGGGATCTCGTGGCGGAACTCGGGCATCAATCGACGCACGTTGTCTACGACTTCCACCGTGTTGGTGCCCGGTTGCCGGTTGATCGCCAGGATCACGCTGTGGCGGCCGTCCATCAGCGCGACGACCTTATCGTTTTCCACGCCGTCGAGCACGCTCCCCAGCTGCGCCAGCCGCACCGGTACGCCGTTGCGCCAGGCCACGATGATCGGCCGGTATTGCGGGGCCCGTTCCAATCCTCCGCTCGACTCGATCGTGAACAGCCGCTTGTCGCCGTCGAGCTGTCCCGTGGGCAGGTTGGTGTTGCTGGCGGCGATGGCCCTCTGCACTTCGTCGATTCCGATGTTGTATGCCGCCAGCCGGTCGGGATCTACTTGAACTCGCACGGCGTACTTCTGTTCGCCGAACACTTGTACGCGCGAGACGCCGCCCACCATGGAGATCCGCTGCGCCAGCAGCAGGTCGGCAAACTCGCTCACCTTGTACGGCGGCAGAGTCTCCGAGCTCAGCGCGAGGTACAACACGGCCTGGTCTGCGGGATTCGTCTTCTGGTAGGTCGGCGGGCGCGGCATGGTGGAGGGCAGCAAGCCGCCCGCCGCGGAGATGGCCGCCTGGATATCCTGCGCCGCCGCGTCGATATTGCGGCTCAAATCGAACTGCACCGTAATCGCGCTGACTCCCTGCGAGTTCACCGAACTCATCTGCTGGATGCCGGCGATGGTGGAGAACTGGCGCTCGAGCGGCGTGGCTACCGTCGAAGCCATGGTCTCGGGACTGGCGCCCGGCAGCACCGCGCTCACCGAGATCGTAGGATAATCCACGCTCGGCAGCGCCGCCACCGGCAGCACGCGGAACGCCACCACGCCGAACAGTACGATGCTGAAGCACACCAGCACCGTCATGATCGGCCGTTCGATGAAGAGTTGTGAGATGTTCACTGCGGCCCTCCGGCGCCCCCCGGTTTGGGCGCTTCCAGCGCGTGTACGTGGACACCCGGGAACAGCATCATCTGACCATCCGTGACAACGGTCTCGCCGGCAGACACTCCCTTCTCGATCACCATCTTTCCGCCGACGGCCACGCCGGTCACCACCGGGCGAATATCCACTGACGTATCCGGCTTCACCACGAAAACGATTTGTCCCCTCTGGCCCATCTGCACGGCTTCGCTGGGAACCACGGTGGCGTCCCTCACCGTGTCCAGGGTCATCGCGACATCGACGAACTGTCCCGGCCACAGCACGGCATCGTGATTCGGGAAGACTGCTTTCAGATGGATGGTGCCAGTGGTGGAATCGACGGTGTTGTCGATCACCGCCAGCTCGCCCATGGCGCCGCGGTTGGACCCGTCCTGCAACGTGGCCCGCACTGTCAGTTTGTGCGCCGCGTTCAGCCGCCGGATGGCGCCCAGGTTGTCTTCGGGAACTCCGAAATTGACGAAGATCGGCTCGACCTGGTGGATCACCACCAGGGGAACGTCATTTTCCTTCACCAGGTTGCCCGCCTGCACCAGCAGGTTGCCGGTGCGTCCGGAAATGGGCGCATGGATCTCGCAATAGCTCAGGTCGAGCCGGGCCTTATCGACGGCCGCCTGGTCGGCGCGCAGCGTGGCCCGCGCCGTGTTCACCGCCGCCTCATCGGCGCGAGCGGCCGCGCGATTCATGTCGAGCGTCGTCCGGGCTTGGTCGCCGGTCATCTTGGATGCCAGGCCTTCCTGGTTCAACTGCTCCTGCCGCGCCGCGTCGGTTTCCGCGAATTTCACCTGCGCGGCGTCGCGCGCCAATGTCGCCTCGGCTTGGGTTACCTGCGCGGCGTCGCGCTGCACCGCGGCTTCCGCTTGCCGCAACGCTTCTTCGTACGGCCGCGGATCGATCTGGAAGAGCAGCTCGCCTTTCTGAACGTTCTGGCCCTCCGTGAAGCTGACCTTTAAAAGAGGTCCCGCGATCTGCGACTTGACCTGCACCACTGCGGACGCCTGCACTGTTCCGACCACGCGCAGTTCGGTAGGCACCGACTCCTTCGTGGCCTTGGCCACCGTCACCGGCATGACGGGTGGCCCCGTGGGTCCCTTTTGTTGCGCCTGTTGTTGTTTCTGGCAGCCGCACAGCAGAAGGCACCCGCATAAAGTTGTTAATAGGAAATAGCGCAAAAAGAATACCCCGATCCTAAAAGTCTACCAGAGAAGGTGATTTGACAGTCGTCGGACACGCAGCCGAGACCCTGTTTTCGGCGAGATGAGGGTGCGGGCCCAGTGCTGCGACTGTGAGTACCAGGACTTAAAGGTCCGATACTCTGCTAGACTACGCGCCTCGGTTTGCCGATGTGCTCTGCGAGGGGTGCGGCCAAGCCTGCGCCCAGGATAACGGCGTGCAGATCCTCAAAGAGATCCAGTTGCCAAGCCCGAATGCGGTGGACCTGTCAAGGCACCGCCACCAAACCCTGCAACGGGTTCGCAGCCTGCCGCCTTTCCCGGCGACCGCCGTACGGCTGCTTGCGATTTCCACGGGAAGCGACACCGCGATGCGCGACTTCGAGGCAGTATTCAAGGCGGACCCCGCTCTTGCCACCGAATTGCTGCGCGCAGCCAACTCGGCGGAATTCGGCTTCCGTGCGAAGATCGCGAGCATCCGCCATGCCCTGGCGCTAATGGGTCTCGAAGCCGTTCGATCCCTCGCGTTCCGGCTGTCCCTGCACGCCTACGCAGGCCGGAGCCCGCATAGTGTCGCGATCCAGTCGATCTGGGCCCACAGCCTGGCCACGGCGGCGATCGCAGAGCGGCTGGGGCGGGTCGCCAACTCGCAGGTTCCGCTTCTTTACACCGCCAGCCTGTTGCACGACATCGGCCGGCTCGGTCTGATCTTGGGTGTCGGACAGCCGTACACTCTCGCCATGCAGCGGGAGTACGAAACGCTCGCCGAAGCCAATGAAATGGAGCGGTTGGTGTTCGGAGTCACGCACGCCGAGGCCGGGGCCGTTCTGGCCGAGCATTGGGCGCTGCCGGAAATCCTGGCAGATTGTATCCGGAATCATCACATACGGCCGGCGGTCGGGCCTTTGGGCATCCTGGAACTCGTTCAGGTCGCATGCCAACTGGCGGATACCGTGGGATTCCCGGAATTGCTCAAAGCGCCGGCGCTCGATGACTCCGACGTTCGCAAAGGATGGCCCGGATACCTGACGGATCACCCTGAGCTGGCGCCGGGCCGGCTGAAACGGCTGGCGGCCGAGAACATATCCGATGTGTTCGCGTGCCCTCGTTTGGTAAATTAGCACTTGGCACCGCGCGCTCAAACCGGCCAATATGGCCGGTTTCCATTGCATAACTCATTTGTTATCAATAAAACCGTCGGCATTTTCCGGACATATTAGCCGGTCTCCGCATTCAGAACCGAGTGGAACTTCGGTACTACTAACTTTTTTCAGTCTTGATCCTGTCGAAAAACAGCAAACAATCCGATTAGAGGGGTAGGTATACTTTCGCCCTGGAGCGTCGGTACATGATCGCCACCATGTTCGACTTTCTGTTTGGTTGCCGCCACAAGCGGACCACTCGACCGATCACGCCGCTGCATAAACCCGGCACGCAAGCCGACACGTACGTCGCCTGTCTGGATTGCGGAAAGCGGTTCCACTACGATGTGACTACGATGAGCATCGGGACGGTGATCGCCTGTCCTCCCCCCGCTTATCGCCCGGCGACGGGCTCATTCCAAACACAGTATTGAGGTAGGGTTGGGGTGGGTGGTGGGGTTCGAACCCACGGCCACTGGAACCACAATCCAGCGCTCTACCAGCTGAGCTACACCCACCGTGGAGGGATCGAGTACCAGTGTACCAGCTCCGGATCGTGAGGGGCAAATGGCTGCCCGACTCCCCCACCAGGGGCACGTTGATGCTCGTGATGTTCATGTGCTAGCATCATGATGTGCGAACTACTTTGACCTTGGATGACGATGTCCGCGCCAAACTGGAACAGGAGATGCGCCGCAGCGGGAAGCCGTTCAAAGAACTGGTCAACTACTACCTGCGCCTGGGGCTGGTCACGCGTCAAACCGCCAAGCCAAGGAAGAAGTTTGTGGTGCGGGCTCAGCCCATGGGGTTGCGGCCAGGACTTTCTTTGGAAAGCATACCCACTCTGCTTGAACAACTGGAAGGCCCCGCGCATCGATGATCCTGGTCGATGCGAATATTCTGCTCTACGCCTACGACTCGGATGCGCCTCAACACGAAACAGCCAGCCGTTGGTTGACGGCCGCGTTCGAAGGGGCGGACCCCGTTCTCCTGCCCTGGATGACGGTTCTCGCATTTCTCCGTATTTCGACTAACGCTCGCGCGTGGCGTCGACCCCTCTCCATTTCGGAAGCAGTCAGTATTGTCGATGAATGGCTGTCCTTTCCTAACGTCGTCGTGCCGGAACCCACCGAGCATCACTGGCCCATACTGAAGAGGATCTTGCCGCAGTCGCAGTGCCGTGGTCCGCTGGTGATGGATGCACACATCGCGGCGTTGGCTATCGAGCACGGCGCCAACCTATGCACCAACGATCGGGACTTCGCGCGCTTCACAGAGTTGCGTCTTCTCAATCCCCTCGAATGACGTTCGCCCTCATAACCCGGAGCGCTTCCACAACTCGTCGACCCGCGCCTTCACTTCGGGGGACATCCGGATCACTCCGGGCCAGGGCCTCGTGAAGCCTTCCGCGGGCCATTTGCGCGTGGCGTCGATCCCCATCTTCGAACCGTAGTTCGGCAAGCGGCTGGAATGATCGAGCGAATCCACGGGGCCCAGGACGAATTGGATGTCGCGCTCGGGGTCGATGTTGTTCAGCGCTTTCCACGCCACTTCGCGCACATTCTGCACGTCCACGTCTTCGTCCACCACCACAATGCACTTCGAGAACATCGCCTGACCCGTTCCCCAGATGGAGTGCATCACTTTGCGCGCGTGGCCGGGGTACGACTTGCGGATCGAGACCAGCATCAGGTTGTGGAAGATGCCTTCGGCCGGCATGGCGATATCGCGCACTTCGGGCAATTGCAGGCGCATCAGCGGCAGAAAAATGCGCTCGATGGCCTTGCCCATGAAGTAGTCCTCCATGAGAGGCGGACCGACGATAGTCGCCGTGTAGATCGGATCCTGCCGCTGGGTGATGCACGTCACGTGGAAGACCGGATACTCGTCCGCCAGCGAATAGAAGCCGGTGTGATCGCCGAACGGGCCTTCGGTGCGCAGTTCGCCCAGTTCCACGTAACCTTCCAGGACAATTTCGGCTTGCGCCGGCACTTCCAGATCGCAGGTCTGGCATTTCACCATCTCGACCGGGCTTTGCCGCAGAAAACCGGCAATCACCATTTCGTCCATGTCGGGCGGCAACGGAAGAATGGAGGAGTACATGGTGGCCGGGTCGGCGCCGATCGCCACCGCAACGTCCATGCGCCTTTGGCCGTAGTGCTGCATGCGGCGATAGTGCTCGGCGCCCTGCTTGTGGGTCTGCCAGTGCATGCCCGCCGTGCGTTCGTCGTAGATCTGCATCCGGTACATGCCGCAGTTGCGCTTGCCGGTGTCGGGGTTCTTCGAGAACACCAGCGGCAGCGTGATGAACCGGCCGCCGTCCTCGGGCCAGCATTGCAGTACAGGATAGTCGAAGAGAGAAAACCGGTCGGCGCGCACCACTTCCTGACATGGTCCTTTGGAAACGGTTTTGGGGAAGAACGCGCCCATTTCGGCGAGCTTAGGCAGCATTTTGAGCTTGCCGATCAGGCCCTCGGGTACGCGCGTTTCGAGGAATTCCACGATGCGCTGCGCGATCTCATCCACCGACGACACTTCGAGAGCGATTTCCATCTTGCGCATGGAAGCGAAGGCGTTGATCAGCACGGGGATGGCGGAGCCTTTGGGTTTTTCGAAGAGCAACGCGGGACCGCCCTGCTTGACGGCGCGGTCGGCGAATTCCGTGATCTCGAGGATGGGGTCGACTTCGATACCGATGCGCTTCAGTTCGCCTTTCTCTTCCAGCGCGCGGATGAATTCGCGCAGATCGCGGTATGCCATGGTTAGGAGTATGGTAGCAGGGCACGGCGGCGAGGTAAGCGGGAAACGCCTCCGCTCACTTACGGTCGCGGCTCAGAGCTGTGATTTCGCGGTTCTGAGGGGCGATTTCGAAGGGGATGGCGGGAAGGGCGCCTAACGAGATGCGCTGGCGCGCTGGGGCCTGCTGCTTGGCGTTGGCGGGCGGCGTTCTTTCACCGGTGATGTTGATGATCAGGTTCCCTTTCAGGCCGGGCTTGATCTTGGCGGCGTCACATGCGATCACGATCTCCGTGCCATCTTGAACCGGCGACGATTCCTTCAGTTCGATGCCCGGCGGCGGATCACTCAGCTCAAACTGCACTTTCTGGATTGGGCTGTTCGGTGGAAGGGGAACCTGCGCGCGCAGGCGGATTGTCGCGCCGCTCGAAATCTTGAGCGGTTGCGGCGCGCTCACTCGCACCGGCGTTCGGAACATCACGCTCCGGCGGAACGCGATCTTCAGATCGCTCTCGGGCACCAAGTGCCAGTAGAAGAACGCCTGCATCATGTTTTCCGCGGGAACAGCGGCGCGCACGATCTCATGTCCCTGGATGAGTGCTCGGCCCTCGAGGTTCAGGCTTATCGGTTCCCGCTGGGGCTGCGGCGGAACGGTCAGGGTGAGCCGTACCTCGTCCATACCGGCCGGAACGGCGGCGCCGGTCAAGGCGAAGCCTCGCGGTCCATCCTTCAGCGACAGGGCGATCTCGCCGGAGAACCCGTCTTTGCGCAACACGGTCACGGTGATGGGAACCGTCATACCGCCAGCAACGTTGATTTCCGAGGGCGAAGCGCGCAATTCGAAATCGGGGCGCGGCTCGCTGATGCGTAGCCGGTAGGCGTACTCTGGACCGCCTTTCTGCTGGGCGTCGCCTATATAAAGGTAGTAAGTTCCGTTGGCCGGCAAGGTGGTCAGGATGCGGGAATCGGCGTGGTGCGTTTCCAATCCGGCGCCCTTGTCCTCGAAATCGTCGTTGAAGGCCAGTTGCTTGCCTGTGCGGTCGGTCAGCTTGAGGACGGAGTCGAGCGGGGAATCGAGCCGCCGCGCGTACGCTTCAGCGACGATGGCCTGGCCGGCGCGTCCCGAGAAGCTGAATACGTCCCAATCGCCAGGCCGGTCGATTCGCCCATTCACGATGATGGGGAGCTTGACCTTTTGAGCGTTGGCCTGGGTGTTATTGGGCTCTTTTTCGAGGGCCTCGGGCAGCGTGTCGACCATGAACGGCACGGTGTTCGAGAGCCGTTGCCGGTCGTGAGCTGTGAGCGGATAGATGCCCGGCTTCTTGTCCTTGCCATCCATGGTGATCTTGTTGGCCGGGAGGTTCCAGCCCGTGAGCTCGACCTTGGTTTTGCTGTGCGCCGCGCCGCCGAGCGGAAACGTGCCGGTGATGAATGGCAGCTCGCCGATGGCAATGCGATAAACGAAGTCCTCGCGGCCACGATAGAGGGCGTCCTTGATCTCGACCGTGTATTCGCCGTCTTTGGGAACCAGGTAATGGATCACTGGATCGGGATGGAAACGGTAGTCGTCGTCGTATGCGACTTCGTTGCCACCGGAGTCGTAGAGCGTAAGGACGGCCTGGAACCAGCCGGGGACGGCATCCGCCAGGTAGGGAATCAATTCCCGCGCGTTGGCTGCGATGACCAGGTGCTGGCCTTGGCGCGCCTGAAAACGGTAGCGGTCGGCTTCGCCCGGCATGTACGGCTGGCCGGAACGGTTCGAACCCTGCGGCTGGACCAAGCCTGGCTTGATGCGGCCATTGACGATGGCCGGCAGCGTGACAGCCATGTCCGTGAGGGACTGGCTGACCCGCACCTGGTTGATGTTTTGCTGGTTGGGGGGCTGGACGATGTTGAGGGTTTCCTTCTCCATGAATTCCGGCAGTTGGCCTACGCAGAACACCAGCGGGTTGGACAAACCCTGCGGGGTGGCTACGCGAAGCTCGCGCTTGCCGGGCGCGGCATCCGGGGAGATGGTGACGTCGAGCGTCACGGTCTCGGCCAGGACGGGGCTGCTGAGCCGGCCGGTATTGAAGGTCAGGAGCTTGACCCGGATATCGAGCATCTGCTGAAAGACCGCGGGGCTCATCGGCTGCTTCTGTAACTCCTGCATCTTGTCGCGCAGATCTGTGGCCTGCTGGCCGTTCATGGGCCGTGCGTAGTTCTTTACCGTGGCTGAGACGCCCTTGCCGGAGACGAACACGTCGGTGACGTTGGGCAGGAACTGGCCTCCCAGCGTGACCTGGAATGAGGCGCCCTGCTGGCCACCGGCGGGAAGGGCGTAGGCGAGATGGGGGATGTTTTGGGAAAAGAGGCTCGGAGCGGTCACAGCGAGACAAAGAGCGAAGCGCCAGGCGTCGAGGCGATTCTCGACGCGGCACGCACGAGTGCGTACGCCACGGTCTGTCACATGATCTCCTTCAGGCGGCCTGCGGTGGGGACGCCGTCTCCGGCGCCGGGTGTCACGCGCAGGTCGAGGCCGAGCGGATTGGGCAGCGCGCCATCGGGGTCGATACCCATCAGCTGGTAGATGCTGCCGATCACATCCGCCGGATACACGGGGCGATCCTTGACGTGCTCGCCGGTGGCGTCCGACGCTCCGACTACATGCCCGCCTTTGAATCCGCCGCCGGCCACCAGGGCGCAGAAGCAATCGCCCCAGTGATTGCGCCCGCCGTTCCACGGCGCCTCCCACATCACCCGGGGCGTGCGGCCGAATTCGCCGCTCCACCAGATGACGGTGCTCGAAAGCAGACCGCGGTCTGAAAGGTCCTGCAGCAACGTGGCCAAGCCTTTGTCCATTTGCGGCAGCTTCTGACGCATCACCTGAAAATTCTGGCGGTGGGTGTCCCAGCCCTGATAGTTGATGGTGATGTACGGCACACCGCGCTCCACCAGCCGCCGCGCGGCCAAACAGGATTGCCCGAACGTGTTGCGGCCATAGCGGTCGCGCATTTCGTCTTTTTCCTGCGCCAAGTCGAAGACCTTGCCGGCATCGCCCAGGATCAGCTCGTAGGCCTGCTTCTCGGTTTCGTCCAGCGCCTTCAGCGCGGCGTTGTCCTGCATGGCTTTTTCCAGCGTGTTGAGCTGGTGGAGCAGGTCGCGGCGGCTCTGCTGCCGCTGGTCGGTGATGCCTTGGGCCACTACGCCTTCCACGGCGAAGCGGGCTTGCGCCGGATCGCCTCCAGTGGCGAAGGGCCGGTAGCGTTCCCCGAGGAATCCGTTTTCGGAAAACCGGCCTTGAGGCTGGGTCAGAACAATGTAAGGGGGTATCAGCCCGCCGGATAAGGCGTCGCGCTCTTTGAAGAGAGAAACGACCGCGCCCGCGCATGGATACACCAGCCGCTCGCCAGGTTTCCGGCCGGTTTGCACCGAGTAAGAGGCCGTCTCGTGTGCGTAGATGCCGTGCGTCATGCTGCGGATGAGCGAGTACTTGTCGGCTTGTTTCGCCAATTCGGGAAGCAGTTCGTTGATCTGAACGCCAGGTACGTTGGTCGCGATCGGCTTGTCGAACGGACCGCAGTAGTCGTAGCCGGCGCCGGGCTTGGGATCGAAAGTATCGACGTGTGACGGGCCGCCCCACATCCAGATTTGAATTACCGACCTGGCCTTTGCCGGCTGCGTACTGGCGCGCAGCGGGAGCGCCGCGGCCAATCCGCTCGCGCCGAGGAGTCGCAGCGCATCGCGCCGGGAGAATTCGAATGGCTTCGCGTTCTGCATACTGTCCTGACTAATGTCTATAGAGAAACTCCGCGCTGTTGATCAGCGCCCAGGTGAGATCCACCGCGGCCGGCCAGCGGTTGGCTTGCGCCGGCTGAAAATACGCTGCCACGGTTTTCATTTCGTCGTCGGTCGGGTAGCGCGAGAGCACCGCGAGGTAAAGCTTGTCGATGGGTTCGCGCGGCTTGCCGGTGGGCTGCAGCAGGGTCCTGAGCTTGGCGCTCTGTTGAATCTTGAGTTGAATGTGGCTGGAATTCAGCAGGTGCAGGCGCTGCTCGGCGGTGGGTTGCAGGTTGCGCTCCGATTCCAGGCCGGTATCGCGCGGCGGGCGGCCGAACATTTCCAGAAACGCGCTGCTGATGCTGCCGTCCGGCAGGGAGATGGCCCGTTGGTTTTCGGGCAAGAAAGTAAAAGGCTCCGGAATGGGGCTGGAATATTCCTCCCCGGCGCCGGTAATCTGGCACACGGCGTCGATCAGCACTTCGGCGTCGAGGCGGCGCAGCGGATAGTAGGCAAAGTTAGCGGCGGCTTCGGGACTGGCGGGGCGGGGAATCGACGAGAGCTGGTAGACCTGCGAATTCAGAATCAGCCGGTAGATATGCTTGAGGTCGTAGTGCGCGGAGACCAGTTCGTGCTCCAGATGCGCAAGCAATTCGGGGTTGAGCGGCGGGTTGTCGGGCCGGATGTCTTCCGGTTCGTGGACGATGCCGCGGCCCAGCAACCAATACCAGATTCGGTTGACAGCGTTGCGCGCAAACCAGGGATTGTCGGGAGCGACGAGCCAGTTGGCGAAGACCTCGCGAGGATCCTGGTTCGGGCCTATGCGAGCGGGTTTGCCGTCCGGGAAAACGGCGGGCAGCGCCCTCTTGGACTGATCCCAGTAAACGATCTCCTCTTTCCATTCCGATGTGGACTTGTAGCCGACTTGCGAGAAAAAGGCCGCCATGCCGTCAAGGCGCGCCCTGGGCCACTTGTCCGCGCGCGTTCCCATAAACGTGAGGGCGACAGCTTGCGCGATTGCAGATGGTTCCTTGCTCTGCACGGCGCGATAGAAGTTGACCTCGGCCACGCGGAAATTGCTGCCGCTCGAAACCAGCATTTCGCGGACGAACCGGTCGTACGGCACATTGTCGCGGATCGAAGTGTGAATCCAGCGGTAATACGCCTGCACGGCGTTGGGCCAGAGGTTGATCGGGAACTCGGATTTGACGCGCAGGAGGTCGCTCCACTTCATGGCCCAGTAGTCGGCGAATTCGCTGCGCCGGAGCAGGCGGTCGATCAGGGCTGGGCGTTTGCCGGGGTCCTGGTCGGCTAGGAACTGCGACGCCTCTTCGGGTGTGGGCAGAGTGCCGATGACATCCAGGTATGCGCGGCGGAGGAACACTGCGTCGGAACAGGGGTTCGCGGGCTGAATGCCCAACTGTTTCCATTGGGCGAAGACCAGGTCGTCGATTTCGCCGTGCGAGATTAACTCGGCCCCGGTTTCGAAAGGAGGGGTGAAGGGTTTGTCGGCGGCGGCGCTCAGAGCCGCGAGGGCAAGCACCGCCAAAATGGTGTTTCTGGCCTGAAAATCCATTTCTATTCTTATTGTAGGAACCCAAGACCTGGATTGGAGTCGCGGAAATGCTTCGCGCGCCCGGGCCGATTGACAATCGGACGCAGGTTAACAACCTGCCCCACCGGGCGTTTCTTTACAGGCACTTACAGCTATCGGTTATGATTGAGATTCAAACCGCTACCTCCCGAGGAGCAAGCATGTTTAATCGAGTTGCGTTCGTTACGGGCGCGAGCCGCGGAATCGGCCGGGCCATCGCCCTGAGCCTGTGCCGCACGGGGTTCGACATCGTCGTGGCGTCGCCCGAAATCGAAAACAACGAACTGGTCGCCGAAGAGATCCGCGCCTGCAGCGGAGAAGCTATGACCCTGAACCTGGACGTGGCTTCCCCGGAATCGGTCAAAGAAGGATTCGCCAAGACGCTCAAGGACAAAACGCGCATCGACGTGCTCGTCAACAACGCCGGCATCACGCGCGACGGCCTGGCCATGCGGATGAAGCAGGCCGACTGGGACCTGGTGTTCAAGATCAATCTTGATGGGGCGTTTCTCTGCTCGCAGCAGGTGCTCCCCGGCATGCTGCGGAACCGCTGGGGGCGGATCATCAACATCACTTCGGTGGTCGGGCAAGCCGGCGCCGTCGGGCAGGCGAATTATGCGGCGTCGAAAGCGGGGTTGATCGGGCTGACCAAGGCGCTGGCGCAGGAAATGGCCTCGCGCAACATCACCGTCAACGCGATTGCCCCGGGCTACATCGCGACAGACATGACCAAGGTCTTGCCGGATGAGGTGAAGCAGAAGATTCTGGCTGCCGTGCCGCTCGGACGCATGGGCTCGCCCGAAGATGTGGCTGCGGCGGTGAAGTTCCTGGCCAGCGAAGATGCGTCGTACATCACCGGCCAGGTGATCGCCGTCAACGGCGGGATGTACATGTAGCCGCCGCGTGTTAACTCTAGGCGCCGGGCTAATGAAACCGGACGGGCTGCGTAATATGGTGTGGAGGACGAAACATGCCACGACCTACACACTTTGAAATTCCCGCGGAAAATGTCCAACGCGCCATCGCTTTTTATGAAAAAGTGCTTGGCTGGAAGTTCCAGAAATGGGAGGGTCCCATGGAGTATTGGCTGGTCACAACAGGACCCGACAGCGAACCCGGTATCAACGGGGGCCTGATGCCCCGCCGTGATCCGGCCCAGCCCTGTGTCAATACGGTTACGGTCGCGAACATCGACGCTACTCTTGGCACTGTGGCTGCCAGCGGCGGCCAGTGCGTGGTTCCGAAGATGCCGGTGCCCGGAGTGGGCTGGCTGGCTTACTGCAAAGACACCGAGGGCCACATCTTCGGGATCATGCAAATGGACGCCTCGGCCCATTAATGGCCGGTGTACGGGATGGTGTATATTGAGCCACGGAACCGAGCTGTGGCCTACGAACCCGACACCGCCATGGGCGGCGCGCACCATCCCTTCCCTACCACCCGATCCTCGCTGATTCAATCCGCGGCGGGAACCGGAGCGCCGGCGAGTGAAGCGCTCGAGGCCATTCTGGCGGTGTACTGGAAGCCGGCGTATAAGCACGTCCGCATCCGGTGGAAACGGTCCAACGAGGGGGCCAAGGACCTCGTGCAGGGATTCTTCACAGCTCTGATCGAGCAGGAAATTCTGGCCGGCTTCGACCCTTCGAAGGGCCGCTTTCGAACCTATTTGAAGGCCTGCCTGGACCACTTCGTGATGAAGCAGGACGAATCCGCCAAACGGTTCAAGCGCGGCGGGGACCTGACACCCGTGTTCGACTTCGACGCCGCCGAGCGCGAGCTGGCGGCATCGCCTTCGGTGGAGGATGTTTTCTTCCGCGAATGGCAGCGGGAGATGTTCTCACTCGGGCTGCGGGATTTGCGCGAATACTGCCAGACTAATGGAAAGCAGCTCCAGTTGGCGGTTTTCGAAGAGTACGACCTGGCTGAGGAAAGCCAGCCCTCCTATGCGGAACTGGCCGCGCGGCACGGAATCCCGGTGACAACCGTGACCAACTACCTGGCATGGGCCCGGCGGGAACTGCGCCGGCTGGTGATGGCGCGGCTCAGTGCCGTCACCTCTGGGGATCCCGAATGCCGGGCCGAAGGGCGGGCGCTGTTCGGAAAGTAAAATGGGCTTCCTGCCGGATCGGACGCTCGACCATCTCCGCGAGGTGACGGAAGCGCCGGATCTTTCCGGGACGCGATACGAAGTCGAGGAAGAGATCGGGCGGGGCGGCATGGGGATCGTGTATCGCGCGCGCGATACACAACTGGACCGCGCGGTGGCTCTCAAGGTGATGGACTCGCGAGGTGTCACCGCGGAGGAAGCCAAGGTGCTGGCACTGCTGGAGCATCCCGGTCTGGTCCCGGTTTACGATTCGGGCACGCTGCCGGACGGCCGCTCCTACTACGCCATGCGCCTCGTGCGCGGAAAGCGATTGGATGAGTTTGTGGCCCGCGAAGCTTCATTGCCGGCGCGGCTGCGCGTGTTCGAGAAGATCTGCGAGGCGGTTGCGTTCGCCCATGACCGCGGCGTGATCCACTGCGACCTCAAACCCCAAAACGTGATGGTCGGCAGCTTCGGCGAGGTCTTTGTGATGGATTGGGGCGTGGCCTGCGTGAGAGGAAGCGGCGCGGCCCCGGGCGCCGGTACGCCGGCCTACATGGCGCCAGAGCAGGCGCGTGAGGGCCACCAACCCGTCGACTGCCGGGCCGATGTGTTTGCGCTGGGCCGGATTCTCGTCGACCTGATGCCTCCCGAGCGTCCGCGTCCGCTCGCCGCCATCAGCCGGAAGGCATCGGCGACGGATCCCGCCGATCGATACACCACCGTGGAGCAGTTTGCCGCCGACGTCACACGATTCCTCGATGGCCAGCCCGTGACGGCGTACCGCGAGTCTCCACTGGAACGGCTGGGCCGCTACTACAGGCGCAACCAACTCCTGCTGCTTCTGCTGGGCGTCTACTTCGCCGTAAAATTGATCTTGTTCTTCCTGGCGCGGCATTAAAGAAAGTGCGGGGAGCGGGTAATCAGGGGATGGAGGTTGCAAACGATGAATAAGCCGCTGGTAGGAGTTCTGGTGGGAGCGGTTTTGGGAGTGGTGGATGGTTCCAGCGCGTGGTTCTATCCCCAGGCGCGTTCGGAGATGGCTGGGATCCTCATGGGTTCGACACTGAAGGGAATGCTGGTGGGCGTGCTTTGCGGCGTGGTGGCGCGGAAGGTGCAATCCAATAAGGTCGGAATCGCGCTGGGGGCCGGCCTGGGTTTGCTGTTTGCGTTTCTTGTGGCGGCGATGCCCCAGCCGAACATTGGTCATCCTTACCTGGAAATCATGACGCCTGGCTTTGTGCTCGGCGCGCTCACCGGGTTTCTGACGCAGCGGTGGGGAGTTGCGCCGGCGAAGGTGGAGCGGTCGTAGCGGGGCAGGCAATTCTGCCTGCAGCCGGCTTTGAGCCGGCTGCCCCACTATTGGATCCTTGTGCCGGGATATACGGCCACCGTCGAGCCTTCGGCCATGAAAGACGAATCGGGCTCGCGCGCCAGGCAGCGAGCAAATTCAGCGCCGTAGAGACCTTCGGCATCGCCCTCGAACTTCGCTCGCGATGCCTGCCACACGCGCCAGGGGTCGTGCTCCACGTGGTATTCCAACGCGGCGCCGTCCGGTTGTGCGGTATAGCCCCAGTAATGCTCAGTGATGAACTGTTCCAAGGAGCCATCAGGCGGCTTGACAGGACGGCCGGCGCATTCTACGCGCAGCGAATTCCACTTCCGGCCGTGCCGCCAGCGATACTCGGCCTGAACGCGGCCGCCTTCGGAGGTGGGTTCTACGACCTTGTGTTGCATGGGCAGGGAAACATACTTTTCGCGGAAGGTGAGCTGCGCGACTTTGGCGATGGCCCACCGGGGCACTACCTCGCGCACGAAAACTACGCCGTGGCGAGGAGGCCGATCCTGCTTCCGTTTCACGTAGAAGCGAAGGTTGACTTCGTCGAAATCGGAATGAAACGGAATCCACAACCCGCGTAGCCGGGTTCGCTCGAACCGGAACCCGACCAGGCTGATGTAGGTCCGGCCGCGGAACTGGTCCAACTCCGTGCCGGAGGGTACCAACTGCGCCACCAGAGAAGGATCGACCGCATAGTTCAAGATGATCAGGTAGCGCCATTCGGCGGTGAGGAACGGGCGTGAGGGTTTATCGACAGGCATCCGGCACCTTTGTTCATGGTAGAGGATGCGGGCCCAGACGGCGGTTACGTCACCAGCGCGGCGCTGACCGGTCTCTCGCCGACCGGAATCAGGGTGAACAGAGGCGCCGTTTTGTACCGCCGGAACCCTCCGTTCGGAGTGGTGGACAGCGCCAGGGTGCGGATCACCGCCAGGTCGCCTGATCGCTCATTGAGCACCAGAGCGTACTGCTCGTGCGGCGTCAGCAGGATCTGTCCAGGCCCCTGGCCCACCTGCACCAGCGCGACCAGGGTGTAGTACACGTAATCCAACACGGTGACGCTGTTGGTCTCCGGGTTCGACACCATCAGGTAAGAGACCTTGCTGGTGTCGGGGTCGGTGACGGCCATGGCGCCGGGTGTGCGGCCCGCGAGGATGGTTTGGTAGACCTCGGTGCTGTATGGGAAGACCACGGTCACGGCGTCCATGCCGTCGCCGGTGATGAAGAGCTGGCCGCCATCGGGCGTGGTGCAGAACTGGCGCGGGGCCATCGGCAGCGGCAAACGAACCACGGTCTTCCCGGTGGCGGTGTCGAAGATGGTGGCGCTGCGCCCGCGCCAGCTTCCGGCGATCAGTTGGGCGCCATCGGCCTGGAAGCGAACCAGCGATGGCTCGTCGGCTGCGACGACGGTTCGATCGACGGAGCCTTTGCTGAGCGAGGCCAGCACGATAGTGTGGTCCTCGCGGCTGGCGATGGCGGCGATGGGAACCTGGCGGTTGTTGTGGAGCACGAGGTCGAAGCTTTCGGCGGGCGCTGCGAGGCGGATGCGCCGGCCGGGTTTCAGCGAATCGAGCGGCAGTTCCACTAGGGCCGCGGGCTCGCGGGACAGCACCCAAAGCGCGTCGTTCGCCGGGGCGAGCTGCATGCTTACGGCTTGGCCGCCGGCGCGCGCGTGCCGGCTGACGGAAAACGTCGCGGCGTCGATTTCGTGGACGGTTCCGTTGTCGGGGGTCAGGACGAGGACCTTGGGCTCGCGGGGATGCGGCACGACCATGGCCGGTGCGGCATCGAGCGCGATGTGCCGCGTGGTGCGGAAGCGCTCCAGGCTGACGACGGCCACGGACCGGCTCCCCTGGTTAGCCACGAAGCAGTAGCCGGACATGCGTGGCGCCTTTTTCCGGGCGCAGCCGATGGCTGCCGCGGAGGACAGCAGGAGAGCCCGGCGAGAGATGGGCGGACGCGTCACCGATCCTTATTCTACTTCGATGTCCGAAACCAGCGCGGTTAGCGCATGTTATCCTGATGGGAGATTTCGAGCAACTTGTGAGACCGCAAGCTGCCACTTTCCCCCGACCGGAGAGATGGCCGAGTGGTTGAAGGCGCACGCTTGGAAAGCGTGTATAGGGGAAACTCTATCGAGGGTTCGAATCCCTCTCTCTCCGCCATTTTAAAATCAATAGCTTAGAGGGCTCTACGCCATTAATGGGGGCAGACCCCGCCCCTGACTGATTCACGAACACATTAGGCTCTACGCCATTAATGGGGGCAGACCCTAGCGTGCAATGGCGTGCAGAGCTGTGATATGATTTAGGCCTCAACAATGGGTCTTATTCTCTATCGCCGCCATCGCAAAGAATGCGAAGCTGGCTAACTTCCACCGGAATCAACACCGCAGGGTTTACGCCCCATACCCGCCCGTTGGGCCCCTGAAGGCCGTGAGCGCTTTCGACAACAGTGCGGTCCCTCGCTGCGGGTCAGCATCCGATCAGGTGTCGGCCGAAACGTTTGGCCAAGCCCGTTCAGTACTCCACAATGCCCGACCCTCGGCGTGACTTCAACCGGGCGCGTGATACCGGCACCGAGAATTCAAACGGCAGTTTTGCCATATTGTTCGTGGCGACTTCACTCCTGTCTTAGCGAAGCACTCGAAGTCGTTCTCCTTGCTCGACTCAATCTCGGTCGGAATTGATCGGATGCAGCGCAATTTCGAGCCGATGCGAAAGCAGGTGGAAACGTGGCGTAGCTCCGAGCTAACGACCGTCGCTGCCAAGATGATCATCTACGAGGCCTTCATCGAGAGCGAATTGGAAGTCCCGAAACACCTGGCTCGAAACGTCCACGATCACTACTTCTTATAGAAAACGCCAGTAGAAGAATTTACTTGTAAGTATTTGGCAACGCGCGTACGCTCTGAGTGGCGACATTCCATAGAGAAAATGTTCTGGTGGTCCGCCTTCCCGGCTGCTGGGGAAGAGGAGGGATCTCCAAGATTCTGTCGATATCGAGCAGCATCATTTCGTTTGTTGTTGTCGGCTTCCGCATCATCCCCTCAGGGCTGGCGGGGCACGTCGCCAAGATGAGGCGCCTTGCTGAAATTGCTGTCAACTCCGTCGTCGATGTATCGCTACCAGGTCGTTCGTGCCGATGGCCTTCCTGACGTTGAGCTGACGTTGTTCGCGGATGAGCAGATGAAGGCGCTGTCGCCATCGTCGGTGCCGGTTTATCTTCGGGAGATTCTCTCATTCATCAACTGGTCGGAATCTGATCCAATTGTCACGGGGAATAGCTGGAGCCTGGCTGGCCCGCCCTCGGAAGTACGCAACATCATCCGGCAATACCTGACGGTCGCCGCGCGATGCATGGTGGTTGTAAGGCCCGATATGGCAGGGCTGAAGGCGACATTTGTGAATAATACGAGCGCTACTCGCATCAACATCCGTGTGCTCCTGACCGCGCTGAAGCGTTTCTATGAACACCTTATTCTCAGGCATGCATACTGCCACGCCAACCCACTCATCCACGAGTCCTCGGCAGGCATGGCGGCCGCACTCCGCAATGGCTATCGGCGGGCAGTCCAGGAGATGGAAGGCCGGGGCCCCATGCCCGCGGTCAGCGGCGTAGATCCTCCATCGGGAATACGCTTGTCGCAGAACTTTTTCCGGTGCGTGCAGAAAGAATGGGTGCCACAGACCATCGATGACCCATACTTTCCGGGTCTGATTTATCAAGCCGGGAAAAGCTGGGGTTGGGGTCTGCGGGAGATGTGTATCGTCAGGACCCTGTTCGAATCCGGCGCTCGGATCAGCGAAATCGTGGACCTGACAGCGCCGGACTGGGCGGTGAGCCATTTCTTGAACCGGTTCCGGGCGCGTAATAAGGGCAGCTTCGGCGAGAGAACAAAGCATCTCGTCGTTTCCCAGGCGACTGCTAAACTGTACAGACGCTATTTCGATCACGCGGCTGCCGGTCGCCGCGCCTGCGATCCGGATCAGATGACGGTAAACGAGATGGAGAAGCTGCTCGCCAGGGACCCCAGTCGCCTTGAACAGATCCCAATATTCCTCACGAATCGGGGGACGAAGATGACAGGGAAGCTGTTCCGCGATTGGTATTGGAAACCCGCGCTCCGCGCCGCAGGCTTCCACGCCCATCCGCATCAGGGCCGCCACTGGTTCGTTACCAGCGCGCTCCGGAACATCGAGGAGGCCTCGAAGAATGGTGGGGACCGGGAACGGCGCAAACAGGAACTGATCAAGTACATGAGCTGGAAGACGGGTGAAAAGACGCTCAAAGCATATGAACACCTCCGGCGCGAGGAGGAATTCGTCACGAATACGCTGCCGGCGATCCACGCGGCCATGAAGCGGCGTGAACAAGAATCCGCGAAAAGACCGCTGTCGGATTCTGCGCGCGAACCGGCGGCGGCTGGCCATTCTATTCCGTATGACGAAGAGTTCGCCACGCTAACCGGATGCTTCGATGAACATTGAAGAGATCGCCGCACGCATTCAGTCGGAGTTCTGCTTGGAGCGCTCGCCGGCAAGGCCGCTCTGCGTCTGGCACGATCAACCGGGCGGCCTGCCTTTACACTGGCAAGGATCATCGGGCAACTGGCTGAGCGCGAAAGTATCGAAAGCGCCTTGCACGAGCCTACTAGGCTGGATGCACCTAACGCGGCAAACTTCTCGGAGCGGCTAAAGTCACTCACAAAGATCGACGACCGGACCCTCGTCGTGCTGGACGAAGCCAGTATGATCGACCTGCCAACGTTGCATGCGATCCTCCGGCACATGCCGGAGGGGGCACGACTGCTGCTGACGGGTGACGCAGCGCAGCTTCCACCAATTGGCTTTGGCCTCGTCTATCACGCTCTCGTGAGTGATGCGCAGATCACCGCGAATCTTACGGTAATTCATCGGCAGGCGCCGGAAAGTGGGATTCCCACGGTCAGTGCCGCAATCCGTGAACGCCGAATGCCGCTGTTCACCGACTACCAGGGCGTTGCAGATGGCGTCTCTTTTGTGCCCTGCGAATCAGGCCTGATCGGCGATGTAGTGGAGCGCATCGTGCTTCAACTCGGCGGGTACTCCAACGGAGTGTTGGTTGTTTCACCCACGAAGAAAGGCCCAGGGGGAGTTGATGCCCTGAATGCGCGCCTGCACGAGCAGTTTCGCCCTTCCGGCGCCCCGGCGCACGACATCAAGGGTTTCAACGCACAGTACTACACCATCGGAGATCCCGTGATGTGGCTGCGCAACGACTACTCACGGGGGTTGTTCAACGGCCAGATTGGCCAGGTTAAGTCGATTCCAGAGAGTTCCGGGGAACGATGGCTGGAAGTTCTCTTCGACGGCGAATCATCGCCTCGTACACTTCAACTGGAAGACCTCATGGACCTCACACTGGCTCATGCGATCACCTGCCACAAGCTGCAGGGCAGTCAGGCCGCGCGCGTAGTGGTGCCGATCTACGAATCCCGGCTGCTGGATCCGTCTTGGGTGTACACGGCCATTACGCGAGCTGAACGCCAGGTCATTCTCGTGGGCGACTTGGCAGTGCTGCGCCAAGCTCTCAAAAGGCCCTGGACTTCCGAAAATCGGCAAGTTGGATTCGCATGGCCTCTCGGTATTCACAGCGATGAAGACCTAACCGCCGGATGTTGTTCTGGCTCCTGATGCGGGCTGCAAGATTGGCGGGGGACGAGCATGAGCAAACGCGAAACCTCTTGCTCGCCACTTCTTTCATCTTCCTGAAACCGGTTCCTCCATGAGCGGGCCGACACATCCGTCGCGAAGCTGGCGCGGCTAGGCACCTTTTCGGCCTCGCCTAACCCAGGGAAGGTCCTGACGCAGATGCCGGGACACCGGGTCGTCCAGGTAGGCCTATCGAGAATGCGGACCCAAGCCCCAGCGAAAGTCCGACATAGCGTTTTAACCGGCCAACTCTCCGTAGTCTCGCCCTATTCGTGACGGAGGGCTGTGTTGGGGTCCACCTTGGCGGCCCGGCGGGACGGAATCCAGCAGGCCAGAAACGTGACGCCCCCCAGGAAGAGCGGAACCAGCGTGAACGTGGCCGCGTCGTGGGCCGGCACCCCGTAAAGGAAGCTGGTGAAGAGTTTCGCCAGGCCCCATGCGGCGGCAAGGCCGGGGACCAAGGCCACTACGGCGAGCGTCATTCCTTGTCGGATGATCAGGCGTTGAACTTCGCCGATCCTCGCTCCGATTGCCAGACGGATCCCGATCTCCCGAGTCCGCCGGCTGACCCAGTAGCTGATCACGCCATACAGTCCCACTGCCGCCAGCGAGAGCCCGAGCAAGCCGAAGATGCCGAATAGCGTTCCTGCCAGTCGGGGAAGGAACAGGGCGTCGCTGAGGTGTTCTTCCATCGTGGCGCTGTCAAAGATGGCAAGCGCGGGGTCCAGCGCGTGGATTTGCGCGCGGACGGCCTTCGCGAGCGCGCCCGGTTCACCCGCGAATCGGACCAGCAACGAGTAACCGCTCATGGATGGATCGGCGGCGATGTCCTGCGCAAGCGAGCGGTAGAGAACCGGTCGGAGGTCCTCGCCCAGCGTGCGTGACTTCGTGTTTTTTACCACGCCGATGATCTCGTAGATGCGATTGCCGTCGCGGACGCGCTGGCCGATTGGGTTCTCATTACCGAAGAACCGCTGTACGAACAGTTCATTGACGACGGCGGTCCTCGACGAGGTTGCGGTTTCATTCTCGAAATCACGTCCGGCGATCCGCGAGATACCCATGGTATCGAAATATCCGGAACTCGCCATATAGAGATCGACACTTGTATTTCCAGACGGAGCCGGTCTGCCTTGCACCTCGAAGCCGTCGCTCCGGTGGCCGCCGGAGAGCGGCACGGCATCGGTACATGCCGCTGAGATCACGCCGGGAAGGGTGGCTATGCGCTGGCGGACAGTGGTGAGTAGTTGAACCGAGCGCTCGGGGCTGTAGCCATGGAGCCGCGGATCGACCGACATCATCAGAACGCCCTTCGAGCGGAATCCGATATCGATGCGGGAAGCGTTGCCGAGGCTGCGCAAAAAGAGTCCGGTAGCAGAGAGCAGAACCGGCGACATCGAGATCTGGGACACGACCAGGAGATTCCTCAAACTCCACGCGCGGTCCGGGCGACCGAGTACGTCCTCACCCTTGAGGGCGCTGACGATGACAGGGCGCGCCACCGACCACGCCGGAGCAAGGCCGAACAGAATGCCCGCCCCTACGCTCAGCACGAACGCATAGAGAAGGACTGCGCTGTTCACGCTCACCGAGAGATCGAGAGGCACGGGCACTGCCAGACGGAACGCCGCGGGCGCATTCGTGGCCCACAGCGAGAGCGCGACACCGAAGATGCCGCCCGCCAGCGACAACAGGACGCTTTCGGTCAGCACTTGGCCCAGGAGATGACCGCGCGTGGCGCCCAAGGCGAGGCGCACAGCCATCTCGCGTCGCCGGCCAGTCGCTTGAGCCAGCGAGAGGTTCGCCACGTTTGCGCAGGCAATGCACAAAACCAAGAGCGCCACCGCGGACAGACCGGCGAAGAACATCATTGCGGCGGACCGGTCGCGCGGCGGTAACGAACCGGCCGTCTCCATGAGAAAGCCAGTGTCTCTAGATGCGGCGGCCACGGTTTCGGGGAAGGCTTTGGCGAAACGCTGCCCGAGAACTTCGAGTTCGGCGGCGGCTTGCGCCTGCGTCACGCCGGAAGCCAGGTGGCCGACCACAGCAAACCAGTGATAATTGCGATCGGTACGATTGTCGGTCTTGGGCAGCAGGTGATCGATATTGTCGAGAGGCACCCAGAATTGAGCATCGAGGATAATATCAAGGCCGCGGAAGCCCGACGGCGCGACACCGACCACGGTGTACGGCCGCCCGGAAAGCCGGACGGACCTGCCCGCAATGGCGGGATCCGCACCGAAACGGCGCTGCCACAACCGGTGGCCGAGCACGACAGCCGGCAGGTGTTCTTCGTCCTGCGTGAAGCCTCGGCCCACCGTCATGGGCAGGCGCGCGACATCGAAGAAATTCGCGGTTACCGCTTGTCCCCAGACGCGTTCCGGTTCGCCGCTGCCATCGATGGAGGCGGGGAGCAAATCGTAGTACGCGGTCACGCCGGAGAACGATTTGGCCTGCTCCCGTAGTTCGCTGTAGAGCGGCCAACTGAAGTTGTTGCAGCACTGGCCGCCGCCTTGGGTGGTGTGCAGCGCCATCAGCCTGGCAGCGTCGCCAACGGGAGGGTGGCGTAGGACGAATCGGCTGACGACTGAGAAGATAGTAGTATTAGCGCCAATCCCAACTCCCAACGTGAGAATCGTGACACAGGCGAAGAGGGGCGCCTTTCTCATGGTGCGGAGTGCATAGCTCGCGGTACGCATCGTGGAAGCGAGCGCAGCCCCGGTTCTCGAGTCACGAACTTCTTCCTTCACGTTTTCGGGATGACCGAATTTCATCCGTGCCAAGCGACGGGCTTCCTGCTCGGGAACTCCTCGCTCCATGTAGCGGTCCACCTTGGTCTGGTAGAACGCCTGAACCTCGGCGTCGAGTTCCGTCTCGACCGCGTCGCCGTGAAACAGGAGGTCGAAGACTTGACGGAGCCGATGGAGGAGGATCACTTAGTTAGCCCTCCTCGGCGAGCGCGCGGTTCATGGCGGTGAAGACGTTCTTCCAGTTGCGCTTCTCTTTGGCCAATTGAGCGCGCCCGGAAGCGGTCAATGTGTACACCTTCACGCGGCGCTTCGTTTCCGATTCCGTCCATTCACCATCGAGCCAGCCTTTTTCCGTGAGGCGGTGAAGCGCGGGGAAAAGCGATCCCGGACCAATGAGAAAGGCGCCGCGAGTGACCTGTTCAATACGGTCGGCGATGCCGACGCCGTGTAGTGGGCCGAGTTCCAGGGTCCTGAGAATCAGCAGGTCGAGGGTGCCCGGCAGGATATCGGTTGGTTTGGCCACCAATCAATGATATCGATAGGTGATATCGATTGTCAATGTCTATTCGGCCCAAAGCTTGGATCACCGCGAACTGGACCTCGGAGTCCTGAGTTCAATTGCACCGATAACGCCCGACACTGACCTTTAACGGTCGGTTTGATTCCTCGCTGACGCAGCAGCGTCCGCAGCAGACGTAGGAACGGGGAGACGCACCGTACCAGACGGACAGCGCACGCTGTCCAACTTGAACCACCACATCGCTTGGTTGATGACGACTACTACTAATAACAATAGGGAGGACTCTGTGAAGGTCGACGCATTGGAGCGGGAATTTCGTTATCACGGCGGACTGCGTTTGCCCGATCCGAATCCGAATTTAGCCGTGGGGGATGTGATCAACCTATACGCCACCACTTATCCTGAGATCACGACCGCGGCCATCGAGGGTCCGGAGGTTATAGGAAACAAGCTGGTGTACCGACTGACTCGTGCGATTGGGACTAAGGGCTAGGTTTATCAGCCCTTCGGTCGCAGGCTTCCGAACCCGTGGTTGACGATCCGAGACTTGCTCGGCCCCATATTTCCATTAGCCCATAGCGCGAAAGGATCGCCAGTCGACTCCGCAGCGCCGCTCCGCCATTTTTAGGTGGCGTGGCAGGCTAACCCAGGAGGCGGCCCGAAGGCCGCCATCCACTCCGGGCTTGAGTCGGCGCTCGGGCCGCATCCCTGCGTTGCCCTATCCTCCTATCAAGCCCCTCCATTTTACGGCAATCGCGGATCCACCCCAAACAAAAATCATCCACTCTGGCAAAAAACTGCGATAAATCCTGGGGGGTTTGGGGGGCAAAGCCCCTCAAGGAACTGCCACCAGAAATGCGGGGCCTTCCACACAGATTCCGCCGGAGACAGAAAATTCAATAGAACCGGGTGACCGCGCAACTCCGCGAGGTGAACTCGTTCACCATCGATGGTTTTCAGGTCGAAATCGGGCGCCGGCTGGTTCAGAAGGAACGAACCGGTCTGGCCCGGAATCGGCAGTGCGTCGACCAGTTGCGTTTTCTTCGGAGGATCGAATTCAAAGACGGAGTCGGGTAGGCTTTCGCCCAGGCGGAAACGGTTGAATTGAAAGATCACCCGGACGAAGTTCTTCTCGCCATTTCGGATGCTGATGCGCCCCATGAGGACGCGGCCGATGGCGAATGAATCGGGGTCGAGCGTCACCTGCGTGACATTACGCGAGCCGTCGCGATCGGCCTTCGATACCATTCGGAGGACCGGCCAGTTCTGTTTCTTGCCCTCATACTTCACCTCCTCCGTGCCGTGAATGTCGGCCGATTCAGTGGTCTCCACCAACCTGGCCAGCTCAGGGACGAGACTCCGCGTGAAGGTTTCGGTGGGGTCGCGTTCATCTTCGACGGGGGTCCTCGCGATCGTCGACCGATTCGGCGCTGCCTGCTGCTTCTGTTTCGGTGTATTTCTTGAGCGACGGCACGTACGCCCAGCTCTTCTGCCCGTTGCTGACCAGCACGTATGCGTCTTTATTCATCGGTTCGAGGCGCAGAGAATACTGGCCTTCCGGACCTCCGCAGAAACTCGTTTTTCCGCCCGCAACCAGGCGCGGCTGGCCGCCGCTCTTCCAGGCCTCGACCTGCAATTGAGCGTCGAAGCTGTACCCCTGCGTGGCGGCGCACCGATCGACGAGTTCGTGAATCAGCTTGGATGCGTTCAGGCTCTGGCTGGAAGAATTACGGACGGCGCCGAAAACAAGCAGACCAGAAAGAAGAAGGACACGACACGACATATGAGGTCGCCTCCGGCAAACCAGGATTCTAACAGGCAGCCTCTCATATCTCCAGCCCTCCAGTACTGACTCGACTCACTCCCCGCAGCCTCCGGCGGTGAGTCCCGATTCCGCGAGTCTCCGCAAAGCAGTTGCCCCGCGGTTGGGATAGACTAAATCAACATGAAACGCTTTCTGCTGGCGAGCATTCTTTCGGTCTCCGCGGCTGCTGCGGCGACCTTTACGCTGGAGCAGGTTCTTTCCGCGCCCTTCCCGTCGGAACTGGTGGCGGCGCCCACTGGCGGCAGGGTCGCCTGGTTGCTGAACGAGCGCGGGGCCCGCAACATCTGGATCGCCTCGCCCCCCGATTACAAGGGCGTCCGCCTAACCTCTTACGCCGAGGATGACGGTCAGGACATCGGTCAACTGCAATGGACGCCGGATGGGCGTGCGGTAGTTTACGTCCGCGGCGGCGATCTCGAATTCCTCGGCCGGCCTGACCCCAACCCCACGGCCAACGCGGCCGGCGTGGAGCAGGCGATCTGGATCGCAGCTCCCGGCGAGACGCCGCGTAAGATCGCCCTGGGTCATTCGCCAGCCATTTCCCCCAAGGGCGACATCTTTGTTTTTCTGCGCGGAGGCCAGATTTATTCTGCCCCCCTGTCAGGATCGCTCGGCGGGGGCGGGCTGTTCGTGGCCGGGCAAGGCCGAGGGGACGAGCCAGGCGCTGCACCTTCGTCCGGTTCCGGCAGAGGGGGTGGGCTCTACATGTCCAACGCCCGCGGAGAAGCGCCGTTGATCCGGGCGCGCCAGGGTGTCACGGCGCGCGATCTTCGGTGGTCGCCCGACGGCTCCAAGCTGGCTTACGTCAGCGACCGCGCGAACCACAGCTTCATCGGGGTATACGACATGGCGGCGAAGTCGCTCCTCTATCTCGAGCCCACCGTGGACCGCGACACCAATCCCGTGTGGTCGCCGGACGGCAAGCAGATCGCTTTCATGCGCACCCTGGTCACGACCCGCGGGGGCCGCGGCGGAGGAGGAAGGCGCGCGGGCGAGCCCTGGACCATTCGTGTGGCTTCGGTGGCCGACGGTACCGGCCGCCAGATCTGGAAGGCCGACGAAGGCCCGGGCAGCCTGTTTCACCCCATGGAGTCGGAGAGCCAGCTCTACTGGGCGGCCGGCGACCGCATTGTCTTCCCGTGGGAAAAAACCGGCTGGCAGCATTTGTACTCCGTGGCCGTCGAAGGCGGCCCAGCCACGCTCTTGACGCCCGGCGAGTTCGAAGTGGAGCATGTCTCTTTTTCCGAAGACCGCAAGGAGCTGGTCTTCGATTCCAACCAGGGCGATATCGATCGGCGCCACATCTGGCGCGTCTCCGCGACGGCCGGGCCGCCCCGGGCGGTGACCAGCGGCGACGGCCTCGAATGGTCGCCGAACCTGGTGAACGGCGCAGTCGCTTTCCTGCACTCCGATGCAAGGCAGCCGGCCCGGGCAGCCATCCAGACCGGCGGAGCGGTGAAGGATTTCGCGCCGGATTCTGTGCCCGCAGATTTTCCCGCCGCTTCCCTGGTGGCGCCGCAGCAGGTGATCTACACGGCTTCGGATGGCATGACGATTCACGGCCAACTGTTTCTGCCGCCCGACAGCCGGCCCGGCCAGCGCCATCCAGCTCTGGTCTTTATGCACGGAGGATCGCGCCGCCAGATGCTGCTGGGCTGGCACTACATGGACTATTACAACAATGCCTACGGCATGAACCAATACCTGGCGAGTCAGGGCTACGTAGTGTTGTCGATCAATTACCGCAGCGGTATCGGATACGGTCTTAATTTCCGCGAAGCCATCGATTACGGCTCCTCCGGCGGGAGTGAGTACCACGATGTCGAAGGCGCCGCCCTGTACCTGCGCGGCCGCGCCGATGTCGACGCGGCGCACATCGGGCTATGGGGTGGATCGTACGGCGGCTACCTGACGGCGATGGGCCTCGCGCGCGGCTCCGATCTGTTTGCCGCCGGCGTCGATTTCCATGGCGTGCACGACTGGAGCGCACGTGCCGGCGGCAACCCCAATGCCGCGCCCGCTGCTCCGCCTGCCGAGGCCGCGGTCGAAGGAGCGCGCCAGGACGCGGCTCGCCTGGCTTTTGAATCGTCACCGATAGCGTCGGTCAAGAACTGGCGCTCGCCGGTCCTGTTGATTCACGGCGACGACGACCGCAACGTGAACTTTTCTGAAACCGTGAACCTGGTGGCCGCCTTGCGCCAGCAGGGCGTTTACTTCGAGCAACTGATCATTCCTGATGAGATCCACGGGTTCCTGCGGCACGCCTCCTGGTTGCGGGCGTACCACGCCGCCGCGGATTTCTTCAAGCGGAAACTGTAAGCACGACTGTCTAATTCGCGTCTATTCGCCTTCATTTGCGGCCGCAAACGATCCTCTGAATCTCGGCCACCGTGAAGTCCAATTCATCGTCGCGGGTATAGAAATGCGGCGCCACGCGAATTCCTGCTGCCGGACGGTAATCCACCAGGATCTCCCGTCTCGCCAACTCGCGCGTCACGTCCTGGCCGTTCGGCACATCCAGCGTCACCACGCCGCCGCGTCTCTCCGCGTCCCGGCAGGTGTTCACCCGGAAGCCCGCCTCATCGGCCAGCGCGATGAGCCGCGCCGTTTGCCGCATCGATTTCTCGCGAATTGCCGCTACGCCGATCTCGTTGATGATCTCGTACCCCGATCGGGCGGAATAGAGCGCCGGAACGTTGGGAGTGCCGTTCAGAAAGCGGTAGCCGTTCTCCGCGTACCGGATGGGTCCGGCTTCGAAACCGAACGGCTGCTCGTGCGCCATCCAACCGGTAGCCGCGGGATTCAACCGGCTCCAGAGATCGCGGCGCACGTACAGGTATCCGGCTCCCGGACCGCCGCAGAGCCACTTTACCGATCCCCCGGTCGCGAAGTCCACGTTCAGTTCGCGCACATTCACCGGCACGGTGCCCGCCGACTGGTAAAGATCCGCGATCACCATTGCCCCCACCGTATGCGCCCGCTCGACGATCGCCGCCACGTCCTGCACATACGAGCTGCGAAACGCCACGTGCGAAACCGAGACAAGCTGCGTCTCTTCGTCGATCGCGTCCAGCACCAGATCTACCGGGAGCGTGAAGCCATCGGGCGATGGCACAGTCACTACTCCCGCGCCTTGCCGCGACAGCCCGTGATAGACGTAGTCGTTCGAAGGGAAGTTCAGCCCGTCGGTGACCAGCTTGTTGCGCCGTCCCGACCAGTCGAAACAGGATGTCACCACCGACTGGCAGATGGAAACATTCTGGTGCATCACTGTTTCGCCCTCGCCGGCGCCGATAATGCTTCCCACCAGGTTGCCCACCGTGACGGGCATCTCCCACCACCCCTCTTCCCACGCCCGGATGCCGCGGCTGGCCCACGTGTCAGTGAACTCCTGCACGCGCTTGGCAGCCCGCGCGGGCATGGCCCCCAAGGAGTGGCTGATCATGTAGGTGGTGTGGCTCAGAATCGGAAATTCGTCGCGCCACGCGAGCAGAGCATCCATAGGCTTATATGGTAACCGCGGGGAAGGTGTCATCCACAAAGCGATCAGCACTCGGGCGTTTAGCGCTCAGCTAAACCTCGTCTTTGCTGAGCGATCGCTGAAAGCTGAGAGCTTGTTCCGTCAGACCTGTTTCTTCCGCCGCTTCGGAAACGCCTTTTCCAGGTCAATCACCCGCATTTCCTGGATGCTCACTTTAGGGATGTGAAGGCGCCAGCGGCCCGGTTGCACCGAGTCGTCCTCGTTGAGCTCCATGCCGATCACCACAGCCTCGTCGGTTTCGTCCAGCAGAAAGCCAACTTCCTGGAGCTCGACCAGCCCTGCTCGCGCCGGATGCGGCACGGCCGCGGAGGCCTCCTCGGACACAGCGTCCTTCCAGCGTATGTATGCCAGCTTCATGTCTTGGCCAGGACCGTCCCAACTTTTCTCGGATAAATGAACTGCGCCGGCCTCCAAGCCGCTGCAAGTTGGAACGGCGCTAGGCTTATCCTACCGCGTCACGGTACCATCCGGCGAGGCCGCCTGGCAAGGCGGCGCGGCGCGGAATTGATACCATCTATGGGAACAAAGGAGGTCTTCGTGCGGTTACTCCGCTGGTTTCTCTGCGGCGCTCTCCTGGCCCCGATAGCGACGTCCTTGCTCGCGCAATCCAAGCCTCAATATGAGGTCTACGCCATTCGCTACGCCACCCTAGCGGATTTTAGCGTTTCCGGCCTGCTCGCCGGCGCGGACCGCTCCCGCAAAATGGACATCGCCATGATGGTCTGGCTGGTGAAAGGGAACGGTCACAACGTCCTGGTGGACTCCGGCTTCTACCGCGAGCAGTACCTGCGCCAGTGGCATCCCAAAGACTTTGTGAAACCGTCGGAAGTTGTGGCCCGTGTGGGACTCAAACCAGAGGACATCACCGATGTAGTGATCACCCACATGCACTGGGACCACGCTGGCGGCGCGGACCTGTTCCCCAAGGCCCGGCTCTGGATTCAGAAAGACGAACTGGAATACTACGCCGGTACTGCGTGGCAGGCGCGAAACACGCACGGCGGGATCGACCCGGAAGACGTGCTGGCAGTGGTGAAACTGAACACTGAGGGCCGCGTCGGCCTGGTAAACGGCGACGCCCAGGAGATCCTCCCAGGCATCACCTGCTACCTCGGCGGCAAGCACACCTACGCTTCGCAATTCCTGGGCGTGAACACCGCTGCTGGAACCGTGGTGCTGGCCAGCGACAATATGTACCTCTACGAGAACCTTGAGAAACACGTGCCGATCGCCCAGACGCTCGACGCCCAATCGAACCTGCGCGCGCAGGACCGCATGAAGCAACTCGCCGCGAAACCGGAATTGATCGTCCCGGGACACGATCCGGCCGTGATGGCGAAGTTTCCAAATCCCCAGCAGGGCGTTGCGAAGATCCAGTGAAAATGCGATTCCTGGCTGGGAAGGTCGGCACGGTGTTGGGCGGGGTGGTTCTGGCCGTGGCGGCAATCCCTCTGGTGCAATATGTGCGCGCCGACCAGGAGAAGCTAACCCTCGACGAGACTGCGCGGCGGAACGCGACTGGGAGTTTCGTGCGCTTGCCCGCCGGCGTGACCCATTACCAACTGGCCGGACCACCAGGCGCTGTCACCGTCCTACTCATTCCCGGATTCTCGGTGACGTACACAGTGTGGGACCCAACCTTCGATGCCCTCGTACAGGCAGGTTTCCGGGTGCTCCGCTTCGATCTCTTTGGCCGAGGCTATTCCGACCGGCCAGACGCCGCATACGACGGCCCTTTCTATGATCGCCAGATCGTCGATTTGCTGGACGCGCTCAATATCCAAACGCCTGTGGATGTGGCCGGCCTGTCCATGGGCGGGCCGATCGCCGCAACCTTCGCGGTCATCCATCCGGACCGTGTGCGGCGCGTGGTGTTGGAAGACCCGGCATATTCCACCGGATATCCGCCCCCTTTTGACCTGCGGACGCCGCTCTTGGGTGAGTACATCATGGCGGTGAGAATCGCGCCCGGTTTACCCGAATCCCAATGGGCCGATTTCGTCCACCCGGAGCGCTTCCCGCATTATCTCGATCCCTATCGCGAACAGATGCGGTATCACGGCTTCCGCCGGGCGCTGTTGGCGACCGTGCGAAACTACCTGTCGCAGGACGTGACGGACTATTTCCGGCGGCTGGGAGGCAGCGGCAAGCAGGTTCTGTTAATCTGGGGCCGGGCTGATCAGGATGTGCCTTTTGAGACCAGCGGCAAAGTGCGCCAAGCGGTCCCGCAGGCTGAATTCCTCCCCGTGGATGCCGCCGCCCACATCCCAGCGTACGAGCATCCCGAGGTCGTCAATCCTGTGCTGATCCGATTCCTACAGAAGTAAAGACAGTTGCTTCTTACAGCCCGCCACCGCTGCCGTTGCCCCCGCCACCGCTTCCACTGCCGCCGTCGCGGCGCTTCAGGGTCGGACGCTCATCCTGGTCGGTCTTAGGCTTGGTGCCATCCGGGTTGTCGTCCACGGGTCCGGTGCCGCTGCCGGGCGCACGGCGCAAACGCGGACGGTTCGGGTCGTCCGTTGTCACCTTGCGGCGATTGTGCAGGATACTCAGGCGCTCCTTCACGTCGTTGAATTCCGACGTGTTCACCACGTACTCGGGCCGCGGCGCCAGGATCGTCTGAATCTCGTCCTGCGACTTCTTGATGCGGTCATCCGTCATGGGGTGCGTATTGAAGACCTTGGAAATACTTCCGGGTTTCCTCTTCTCCAGGGTTTCCAGCTTCTCGAAGAAGTCCACAAATGCCGTCGGATCGTAGCCGGCCTTATACATGTACTGCAGACCGAGATAATCCGCTTCGGCCTCCATCGAGCGGGTGAACTGCAGGAACCCCAGCGGGATCGCCAGCCCCATGCCCTGCCGGATGGCGTAGCCCGTCCAGCCGTAGCCGGTAAAGATGGAAGCAGCGATCATGCCGATTTGCGCGATGTCCCCGCGAGTTGCTTGCCGGGTGCCGTGCCGGGCTGCCACGTGCGCGATCTCGTGCGCCATGACGCCCGCCAATTCCGATTCGGACTCTGCTTTTAGGATCAAACCGGAATTCACGAAGAAGAAGCCGCCGGGCAGCGCAAAGGCGTTGACTTCTTCCGTGTCAAGCACTTTGATGGTGAACGGAACCTTGGCGTCCGAGTTCCGCACCAGGTTCTGGCCCACGCGGTTCACATACTCCGCGATGATCGGGTCGTCCACAATCTTGGCCTGGCGCTCCACTTCCTGTGCCAATTGTTTGCCGAGCGCGATCTCCCTTTCCAGCGAGTAGAAGTTGACGCCCTTGCCCACATCGCGGTCGCCGATCGCGTCGGGATCCTTCTTCTTGTCGCTCGGAGAAGGCTCCTTCTTCTTCTTGTCGGTCTTCTTGGCGTCGGCGGTGCTGTTGTTTTTGTCGGCAGTATTGTCCTGGGCCAGAACATTGAGAGGCAGCAAACTCAATGCGGCCATGAGCGCCACGGAAATCTTCCCTCGAAGCTTCATGGAAAGGAACTCCTGTCTACTTACACTATACTCCCGTTCTCGATCCGGCGTATTCCCTACCTATTAAACGCTCCGGAATAGGCTTAGGTTTCAGACTCTTAACGAAAATCGGCACTTTGGCGTAAAAACTCCAGCCACCATACCTAGGGTGGCTGGTTCGGCCGGCGCGCCTATTTAAAACGGAGGCTGATACGGTTCTCCTTACCCCCGTAATTCAGTTCCAGATCCCTCAGTTTCTGCTTCTCCAGAGGGAAGTACAGCAGGCCGCTCGCTGGCTTGTCGGTTTTCTTTTCTGTGAGGATCTTGTCCGCTAGCACTTTTTCCAGGGGATTCTCCTTTGCCGTCGCCGCGTTTTGCATCGTGACCTTGGGGTCGCCCTGGTTATCCCCGGCACCTGCCCCCACGCCGCCTCCCAGGCCCCCGATGCTGATGCCCGGGCGGTGCGAGACTTTCGCGCCCTCCGAGGGAGTGACGATCAGCGCTTCTCGCCCGGCGATCTGGCTCGCGACGAAGGGCTTGGCCCTTTCGCCGTCCTTGTCGGTGCGCATCACGAAATCGTCCCGGTCGATGCTGATCTCCTTGCCGTATTTCGGTTCCACCTTCACATCCGCCACAATGAAGTGTCCACCGAGGGTATCGCCGAGCAACTCCTTGATATCCTCTGGGTCGACGTACACCGTGGCTGTGAGCACCAGGTCCTCGTTCTCACCGCGTCCCGAACCGATGGTTCTCTTGGCAGCCGAAAGCAGCATTGCCGCCAAAAGCGCGCCCGCAAGTATCCGAACCGCCATAAACAGGGCCCCCAACAGCGATTATACCCGCGGGAAGGAGACTCAGCCGGGCGCTGCTACCGCGTTTTCTTGAGAATTCGCGGGCAAATCCGGCACTACAGTAGTGACGCTGCCATCCAGCGCCGCTGGTACAATAGGTTTTCAACCCACCCACAGGAGTGTTACCCATCATGGATGAGAAAGAGCGCGCGCGGGCGCTGGAGACTGCTCTCGGCCAAATCGAAAAACAGTTTGGCAAGGGCTCGATCCTGCGGCTGGGATCGAAGGACGCCATCGTGCCCGTTTCGACCATCTCCACCGGCTCGATCTCCCTCGATGCCGCGCTGGGGGTCGGCGGTTTCCCGCGTGGCCGCGTGAACGAGATTTTCGGACCGGAATCCTCCGGCAAGACCACCATCGCGCTGCAGGTGATCGCCGAGGCACAGAAAAAGGGCGGTATCGCCGCTTTCATCGACGTGGAGCACGCGCTCGACCCGGCCTACGCCAAGAAACTCGGGGTGGATATCGACAACCTCCTCGTATCCCAACCCGACTACGGCGAGCAGGCCCTGGAAATCACCAACACACTGACCAACTCGGGCCAGATCGACGTCCTGGTGGTCGATTCTGTGGCCGCACTCGTTCCCAAATCCGAGCTCGACGGCGAGATGGGCGACAGCCACATGGGCGTGCAGGCGAGGCTGATGTCCCAGGCTCTGCGCAAGCTCACGGGCATCGTTTCCAAATCGCGCACCTGCCTCATCTTCATCAACCAGATCCGCGAAAAAATCGGGGTGATGTTCGGCAACCCGGAAACCACCACGGGGGGGCGCGCCCTGAAGTTCTACGCGTCGGTGCGCTTGGATATCCGCCGCATCGCGGCTATCAAAGACGGCGAAACCGTGGTCGGGAACCGCACCAAGGTCAAGGTGGTGAAGAACAAGGTCGCCGCGCCATTCCGGGAAGCTGAGTTCGACATCATTTACGGCGAGGGCATTTCGCGGGAAGGCGATCTGCTGGATTTGGGCGTGGCGCAGAACCTGGTCGAAAAGAGCGGCTCCTGGTTCAGCTTCAAAGGCGAGCGAATCGGCCAGGGCCGCGAAAATGCGCGCCAGTTCCTGAAAGACAATCCTGACCTCCGCCAAGCGCTCGACACCGAGTTGCGCAAACAACTGGGCCTGATCAAGCCCGAACCGGCGCCCGCTCCGCAGCCGGAGGTCGCCAAGCCCGCTGCCGCCCGCAAATAGTAGAGTCCGCCGGCCCGTTCCATGGCCGAGGAAACACGCCAGCGCGCCATCCTGCTCAGACTTGCCCGCATGGGTGAACGTCAGCCGCCTGCGCCTATTTCCACCGGCTTCCTCGCGCTCGACCGGGCGCTCGCGGTCGGCGGCCTGCCGCGAGGTTCGATCGTCGAGATCTTCGGCCCGCCTTCTTGCGGAAAGACCGACTTGGCGCTGCAAATCGCCGGCTACGCTCAACAGAACGGCCTAACCTGCGCCTGGGTTGATGCCGAACAAGTGTTCGACCCAGCCCACGCAGCCAGCCTGCGCGTGGCAATTGAGCGGTTGCCGCTGGCGAGGCCTTCATGCGCCGAGGAAGCGCTCGCCCTGGCTTACAGCTTGGTCACATCCAACGCCGTGGACATGCTCGTGATCGATTCCGCCGCGGCCCTCGTCCCCAGGCTCGAACTCCAAACGGCCCTCGGAGAGGGAAGCCATGGTCTCCACAGCCGAGTTCTGGCCTCTGGCCTCCGAAAGCTCGCCCGGGCCGTGGCCAGGAGCGACAGCTCGGTTGTGTTTCTTAACCAGATCCGCTTCCGTACGAAGCCGTCCAGCGGCCAAACGAAGACCACCGCCGGCGGCCCTCCCCTGAAGCTCTACGCCGCCCTGCGCATTGAGCTCGACGAGCCCGCGGGCCGGCGCATGCGCTTTCGAGTGCTGAAAAACAGGGCTGCGGCGGCCTTCCGGGAGGGCCAACTGGAATGCCGGACGGGTGGAGGTTTCCTGGAAAGCCCGTAAAATGGGCCTTTCAGCTCCACAAACGCCAAAAAAACCGTGAAAAACCGGGCTTTTTTTGCGCAATTCCCTTTACAACCCCTGTCCGTTCCCTTATGATTGATATCGATTCGGGCGCGCGTTCATAAAACGCGAATGCCCGAAATTGTTCGATGGACAGACAACGGGAGAATCGAAAAGGAGAGTAAATGGCGAATCAGAGAATGACCCAGACGCAACTGGTGAAGGCGCTGGCTGCCCACAGCGAAGTCAGCAACAAGGTCGCAAAAGGCTTTTTGGATGGACTGGCCGGCATGGCGATCGCGGAAGTGAAGAAGAACGGCATGTTCGTGCTGCCTGGCATCGGCCGTCTGGTCCGCGTGGATCGCAAGGCGCGCACGGGGCGTAACCCCGCCACCGGCGAGACCATCAAGATCCCGGCCAAGAAGGTCGTGAAGTTCCGCGTGGCCAAGGCCGCCAAGGACGCGATCGTTCCGCCGAAGAAGAAATAGCAGTTCCCCTGAAAACTGAAACCCCGCGACGCCCATTCGGGGCCGCGGGGTTTTTCTTTTATGCGGGATGTCTTGAAGCCGAGCTGAACCCAGCCCTAGTTGCGGGCTGTTCTCGAAGCCTATTCCTTCTTCTTCTCTTCTTCCTCACCCTTCAAGGCAGTCTTGAAGTTGCGGATCCCTTCGCCCAGACCTTTCCCGAGTTCCCCGACCTTCTTGCCGCCAAACAATACGAGGGCAAGCACCATGATCGCTGCAACTTCGGGTCCGCCTAAACCGAACAATCCGGCTGCCTGGATGCCAGTGGGTTCCATACGGCCTCCTTTATCCGTCATTGTAGCGGATTATAGCCACTAGCGCGTTCGCCAATCTTGGGGCCGCCTATTTCTTCCCTGTCGCATATTCCACTTCGCGCATCACGCGCATGGTGTTCCCGCCCAGAATCTTCAAAATGTCGTCATCCGAGAATCCACGCTCCATCAAACCGCGAACCAGGTTCGGAATCTTGGAGATGTCCTCCATACCTTCCGGAAACATGTCGTCCGCGCCGTCGAAATCGGAACCCAGCCCAACGTGATCCACACCCGCCACTTTCGCCGCGTGTTCAAAATGGTCCAGCAAGCGGCTGAGTGGAATGCGCCCCAGCTTGGCGTTGCGCCGTGCGTTGATCGTGCGCACAGCCGGGCCGTTTTGGCTGCGGTCGCCGAATTTCGGCGTCCGGCTCTCCGCCGCGTCCTGCTCGGCCTGCTCGTCCTTAAGCGCGCTCTGCTTCTGCTGAAAACCCGCATCCAGGAAGCCTTCATAGTAGTTGATATGTACCACTCCGCCTTTGGCGCCGATGGCCCGCAGCATGTCGTCCGTCATGTTCCGCGGCACATCGGCGAGTGCGCGGCAGGAAGAATGCGACGCGATCACCGGCGCGGCCGATGTTTCCAGCGCGTCATAGAACGTCTTATCGGACACGTGAGAAATGTCCACCATCATCCCCAACCGGTTCATCTCGCGCACCACCTGCTTTCCAAAGTCCGTGAGGCCGTTGTGTTCGGGCGGTTTGCTGGAGGTATCGGCCCACGGCGTGTGATTGGTGTGTGTCAGTGTCAGGTATCGCACGCCGAGTTGGAAGTAGGTTCGCAAGACGGCCAGGTCGGAATCGATGGCATGGCCGCCTTCCAAGCCCATCAGCATGGCGATGTGCCCGCGTTTCCGTGCAGCCAGGATCTCGTCCGCCGTCGTGGCCATCTCCAGATCCGCAGGATGCCGTGCGACCTCGCGCCGCGCGGCGTCAATCTGTTGCAGGGTCCGCCGGATCGCCTCAGCCGGTGTGTATCGGTCGGTGTCCGTCCAGATCGAGAGAAACAGCCCGGAAACATGGCCGGCGCGCATGCGCGGGATGTCCACCTGACCGTAGTCGTGCTTCTCGCCCAGGTTGTAGCCCTCGTCGACGATCATCTGGGTGGTGTCGTCATGCAGGTCGATCACAACTGCGCGTTCGAGCAGGCGCGTGACGCGGGCGGGATCGACCGCGGTTTGCGCCAGTGCCGAACAGGCCAGGAGAAAAAAGAGAGCCGGCTTGATCATGATCCCAGGATTATAGCTGAGGCCCGAACGGGGCTGCGGGGCTGCGGCCGGTTCCTGTGCGATTGGCTGCTAAGATAAAAATATGGAGAAACCCCTAGCTAGCGGTCCGCCCGAGTTGTTTGCGCGTATCGACAATTACGCGGTCGATCACGCTGCTCTGGCCGCATCCGAGGGGATCGTGCTGACCAAGCTCGACCAGGCGGTGAATTGGGCGCGCAAGAACTCCATCTGGCCCATGAGCTTCGGATTGGCTTGCTGCGCGATCGAAATGATGTCGATGGGCGCGTCGCGGTACGATATCGCCCGCTTTGGCGCTGAGGTCTTCCGCGGGTCTCCTCGTCAATCCGATCTGATGATTATTGCAGGCCGGGTGTCCAACAAGATGGCGCCGGTGATTCGCCGCCTGTATCAGCAGATGCCGGAACCGAAGTGGGCCATTTCCATGGGCGCCTGCGCCACTTCCACAGGAGTATTCAACAACTACGCGCTGGTGCCGGTGAACCAGGTGATTCCGATCGACGTGTTCGTCCCCGGCTGCCCGCCGCGCCCCGAGCAGCTCATTTACGCGCTCATGCTGCTGCAGCAGAAGATCCAGGACCAAAGCGGCACGGTCAAGCAGATCCTGAACCTGGCGTAGGCACAAGCTCGGCTTGGGCCATCGAACAAGCGGCCGCCACCCGCTCGTTAGAATAGTCTTTTCATGTTCTCAAGACTCCTTCTCACCCCGCTCTTTCTAGCTGCGCTTAGCCCCGCGCAGGCGCAGCAGAATGTCCCATTCCCTGGCGCCATCGAAATCGAACAGTCCCTTCACAAATTGAACCAGCTCGGCACCGTCCTGATGGTCGCCGCCCATCCCGACGACGAGCGCACGTCCGTGCTCGCCTACTTCGCGCGCGGCCGCCACATGCGAACAGCCTATCTTTCCCTAACGCGCGGCGAAGGCGGCCAGAACCTCATCGGATCGGAACAAGGCCTGCAACTGGGGATCATTCGCACGCAGGAACTGCTGGCCGCGCGGAAAATCGATGGCGCCGAGCAGTTCTTCACGCGCGCGATCGACTTCGGCTTCAGCAAGACCGCCTCCGAAACCCTGGAGAAATGGGGTCATGATCGCATCCTTTCGGACATTGTCTGGGTAGTGCGGCGGTATCGGCCCGACGTCATCATCCTGGTCTTCACCGGCACCACCTGGGACGGCCACGGGCAGCACCAGGTCTCGGCGATTCTTGCGAAGGAGGCGTTCGAAGTTTCCGGCGACCCCAAACGCTTCCCTGAACAGTTGCAGTACGTGCAGCCGTGGCACGCCCGTCGGCTGTTACATGCCAGCTTCCCTGCCGCCTTTTTGCGTGCCCTATCGATTCCCGAACCTCCCCGGTTGCCAGAATCCGGTGTGACCGATACCGGCGCGTTCAATCCGATTCTCGGTTATTCCTACGAGGAACTGGCCACCATGAGCCGGAGCATGCACCACAGCCAGGGCACCGGCGCGATGCGGCCGTTGCAGCCGATGGAACCGACCGCGTACGGGTTGGTGGCAGGCGAGCCTGCATCCAAGGACCCGTTCGACGGCATTGACACCACCTGGAACCGGCTGCCCGGCGGCGCCGCGGTGGGAGCGATCCTCGACGAAGCCATCCGCAGCTTCGAGCCGGCCCATCCCGAAAAGACCGTTCCCCCGCTCGCCAAAGCCCGGCCGCTCGTCGCCGCCATCGACGATCCGCTGGCGAGGGTCAAGCTCGCGGAACTGGACGAGACCATGGCCCAATGCGCCGGCCTGTTTGTAGAGGCGCAGGCCAGGCAGGCGGGGGTCACACCCGGCGCACAACTCAGCGTCACCACCACGATATTCAACCGGTCAAAAGCTCAGGTGACCCTGGAGAGCGGCGCGGTGGAAGGCATCTGGAACGAGTCGCTGAACATCAAGCCGGCCGCGATTGCGTACGACCAGGCCACGACCGTGCCATTCGAGCATACGGTGCCGGTCAACCAGCCGTACTCCCGCCCCTACTGGCTCGTGAAGCCGCCGGCCGGCGACGTCTACGACGTCGGGGACCAGCGATTGATTGGCCTCGCCGACACGCCGCCGGTGCTTCAGATTCGCCTGCACCTGACGGTGGAGGGCGCTCCCATCGAACTGGTGCGGCCGGTCCACTACCGCTATGCGGCAAGTTCTGAGGGTGAGCGGGTGCGGCCGCTGGTCATCGTGCCGGCCGTAGCCGTGAATTTGCCCGATTCGGTCGCCGTGTTTCCCGCGGCGGAGTCTCGCAAGGTGTACGTCGATGTCCAGGCCAACGCCGCCAATGCAGCCGGCCAACTGAGGCTTGATATGCCGGCCGGTTGGAAAACCGTGCCTGCAGCGCAGCCATTCCAGATCGCGGCGGCGGGTGAACAGCAGGAAGTGACCTTCGAACTCACTCCGCCGCCCGGGGAGACCACCGCTACCATGCACGCCGTGGCCACGGTCAACGGTCGCGACATCGCTGCAACAATGCAGGTCATCTCCTACCCCCACTTCCCTGTGCAGACCCTGTTCCCGCCCTCGGACGTCAAACTGGTGAGATCCGACATTCGCGTGGCCGCCCACAAGGTCGGGTACATTATGGGCGCTGGCGACGAGATGCCCGGCGCCCTCCGCCAGCTTGGCGTGGAAGTGACACTGCTGAGCCGGCCGGATCTGGAGCAGGGCGACCTTTCGCGATTCGACGCGATCGTAGCCGGCGTGCGCGCATACAACGTGCGGCCGGACCTGCGCGCTAACCAGGCGCGCTTGTTGAACTATGTGAAGAACGGCGGGACCTACGTGGTCCAGTACCAGAGTGGCGAGCCCACGTTGAACATGGGTCCATATCCAATTACGGTTCCCGGCGGCACGCGCTACCGCGTGACTGTGGAGGAAGCGCCGGTCGCTTTTCCGCACCCGGACTGTCCGCTGCTGCAATATCCGAACCGCATCACCCCCAAAGACTTCGAGGGGTGGGTGCAGGAGCGGGGTCTCAATTTCGCCACGAAGTGGGACGGGCAGTACGAGACCGTGCTCTCCTCGCACGACCCCGGTGAGGACCCGATGGAAGGTGGCGAGTTGTGGACGCGCTACGGGAAGGGCGTCTTCATCTTTACGGCGTATGCGTGGTTCCGGCAGTTGCCCGCGGGCGTGCCCGGCGCGTACCGTCTGTTCGCCAATATACTCAGCGCTAAGTAAGCCAAGGAACGTAGGGCGGCTCCTCCGAGCCGCGCGGGACACCGTCGTCCCGCACTCTGGTAGCACTCATTGATACCGCAGCGCCACCACCGGGTCCACTCGCAAAGCGCGCCGCGCCGGGATGTAACTCGCCAGGAACGCAACCACGCCCAGAACTAAGGCCACGGCCGAGAACACGGTTGGATCCGTCGGCTTCACCTGGAAGAGCAGAGTAGCCATCAGGCGTGTGAGCCCATAGGCGGCGCCGATGCCCACGGCGATCCCAACGGCGGCCAGCGCCATCGCCTGCCGCACAACCATGTTGCGCAGCCGGGGCGAATCGGCGCCCAGCGCCAGGCGGATACCGAATTCGACCGTCCGCTGCGCCACCGAATACGCCATCAAACCATACAGCCCGATTGCCGCCAATAGCAGCGCAAGTGACGCGAAGATGCCGAGCAGCAGGGTGTTGAAACGCGTGTCGGCAGTGGAGTGAACCACGATCTGGTCCATGCTGCGAACATGAGCAACCGGCAGATCGGCGGCATCCTGAAAGGCCTTTTGAATCGGCGGCGCCAGCGAGAAGGGCGCCACCCTGGTTCGAACCAGCCAGCTCAGGGGCATAAACCGGTTGTTGAGCGCCATGTAGGAATCGCTCACCTGGGAGAGCGGCACAAAGGTGGCCGGGAAGGGGTCGTTGTTAAGGCCGCCGTCGCGCGTGTCGCCCACGATGCCGACAATCTCCCGCGGCGGTTGCGTGAAATCCGGACCCATCCCCCCGCCGATGATGAGCCGGTGCCCGATGGGATCGTCATTCTTCCAGTATTGCCGCGCCATGGCCTCGTTGATGAGAACCACCGGCGGCGAGCCGGCCTCATCGCGTTCCGTAAAGCCGCGGCCCCGGACGATCGGAATCTTGAAGACGTCGAAGAACCGCCATGTGACGTAGTTCCACGCAGCGCCACCGTGCGCCGGTCCGTTGGTGAGAGGACGTCCTTCGATCACGAAGCCCAGCCCGAGTCCGCTGTCGAGCGGCAGGTAGGAGCTGGCGGCTGCCGCTTCCACCCCTGGTATGGCGTGAACGCGATCGAGCACCTGGCGCGCCACCTCGGAGATGGCGGCGCTGTGATCGAAGCGCGTCCCCGTGAGCGATGTTTCCATGGTGATCACATTGTGCGCGTCGAAACCGGGAACCACGCTCTGCAACCCAGCGAACGTGCGGATCAGCAACCCGGCGCCCGCGAGCAACACCATGGCCAGAGCCATCTCGGTGACGACCAGAAGGCTGCGCGCCTTGTTCTGGCGCAGCCCGGAGCCGGAGCGCGACGCGCTTTCCTTGAGCGTCGAGCTGAGATCAGCCCGCGAGGCATGCAGGGCCGGAACCAGGCCGAAAAGAAGTCCGGTGAGAAGGGAAAGCGCCAGAGTGAATCCGAGAACCGTCCAATCCAGCGAGATACCGGCGCCCTCCGGACCGATCCGAGGGATGTTGCCCGGGTTGCCCGCCAGCAGGGCCCGCACGCCCAAAACGCCGATGGCGATGCCCAACAGTCCGCCTATGCCGGAGAGCAGCAGACTCTCGGTCAGGAGTTGGCGGATAATTCGTCCACGCCCGGCGCCGATGGCAGCGCGGATGGCGATTTCGCGGGAGCGCGAAGTAGCCCGGGCCAGCAGCAGGTTTGCGACATTCGCGCAGGCGATCAGGAGCACGCACCCGACCGCCCCGAGCAGCACATAGAGGGCCCGGCGCACGTTGCGTACAACCAGCTCCTGCATGCTCGCCACCCCGAAGCTGCCCTTGGGGCCAAGCGCTCCCGGATACAAGCGCTCGAACTCCTTTCCGGCCAGGGTGAGAGCGGCATTGGCAGCGCTCAAAGTCACGCCAGGTCTGAGGCGCGCGGCTACACGGAAGTAATGGCCCTGGTTCGTGCTGTTGGGGTCGGCCTGGAACGGCAGGTACAGGTCGGCTGGCGGATCGAAGCTGAAATTGGGGGCGATCACGCCCAGGATGGTGTAAGATTCGCCGCCGAGGGAGATGCCCTTGCCCACGATGCCGGGGTCCGAGCCGAAGCGGCGTTGCCACAGGCCGTTCGACAGAACTACCAGCCGGCCGCCGCGCGGGCGGTCTTCGTCGGCGGTGAACGTGCGTCCCAGCACGGTTTGTGCGCCAAAGAGACGGAAGAACTCATGCGAGACGTGAATGCCCTTAAGTTGCTCGGGCCGGTCCCCTCCGCTTACGTTGAGGCCCGGCCCTCCGGTATCGTACGCACTGATGTCTTCGAGTACCTGCGTCTGCCGGCGCCACACATTGTATTTGGGCACGGACGCCGCCGGGAATGTCCCCTGTGGCGACGTGTTCATCAACGCCACGATTCGGCCTGGCTGGGGGTAGGGTAACGGCTGCAGAAGCACCGTGTTGATCACCGAGAAGATGGCAGTATTGGCGCCGATGCCCAGCGCCAGCACAGAGACTGCCGTTGCAGTAAAGCCCGGGCTTTGGCGGAGCAGGCGAAGGGAATGCTTCAGATCGGTTGCGAACGTTCCCATGGGATCGGTCCCCTTTCATTCAGGCTGGAGGCTGGTTGCAAGAATTAGACGGCCCGACCGGTTGGAAGTTCCGCCGTTTCCGACTGGAATTAGTGTGTTGACGCCACCAGCGTTCCCAGGTAATTCCCATATCCGACGATCAGCGTGGAGGCTACCAGAACCGCGAGGGCCAGCGTCAGCCAGCTCCTGGTCCGCTGGCTGGTGCCGCGCCATTCGTGCAAGCCGATGCCCCATAGGCTGCTGAAGATGATGATGCTGGCCATGTGCAGCGTCCAGCTGGAGAACTTGTACCGACCCATCTGCGTTTCGCCCATGGTGTAGAAGAAGAACTGGAAGTACCACGTGGTCCCGGCCAGCGCGGAAAAAAAGTAGTTCCAGCTCATGGGCACCGCCTCGGATTGGTGTCCGCCCCGGAAATATTGGTGGCCCGTCTTGTTCCGAACGTTAAGGATCAGGCACCAGATGCAATTCGTCGTGAATCCGCCCAGCAGCACCACCACCAGCACCGGCAGGCCTTGCCACAGCGTGGTGGTTCCGTGGCGCAAGGTGAGCGCCTTGATGGGGTCGCCGGCGCGCAGGCCGTAGCTGAAACAGGCGCTCATCACCCCGGAAAATGTGGCTACCAGTACGCCCTTCTTGAGGTTGAACTCCTTGATCACCTTTTGCTTGTCCTCGGTGGATAGTTCCTTCTCCTTGGACATGCCCGCCTTGCCCGCGAACGCAATGCCTCCCAGGCAAACCGCCACTCCAAACAGAATCACGCGCCCCGACATGGTGCCCAGCACGCTGCTGACGAAGATGCCGTCGAACACCGGAGGCATCAGAGTTCCGAACGCCGCACAGTACCCCAGCACCATCGCCATGCCCAGAGACATGCCCAGGTAGCGCATGGTGAGACCGAACGTCAGGCCGCCGAATCCCCAGAGCAGACCCCAAAAATAACACCAGAAGATGGTGCTGCCCGGCGTGGCGCGGATGACCGCAGGCAAGTCCTTGGTCATGATCGTCCCCAGGGTCCACGGGGCGATGATCCAACTGAAAACGCCTCCCACCAGCCAATAGGTCTCCCAACTCCACCGCTTGACGCCGCGGAACGGGACGTAAAAGCTGCCGGAGGCGAGCCCGCCCATCCAGTGGAAGAATACGCCGAGCGGAGGGTTCGGTGTCATAGCGTGGCCATAAGCACGAAGTTCGTATTGTAAGCTGGTGCGTGCGCGTGCCGCCAGTGCCGTTCCAACTTAAATCGCCTACGCACTACAAATACGTTCTGTACAGCAAAAAAAGACAGCGAATGAGTTGGAAAGGCGTTAGCCGAGAAAAGTTGGAACGGCACCAGGAGCTTCGGCGGAATATCACCGTCTGAACCAACCCGGCCCCACGATCAGATGATGGCTGATCGAATCGGGAACGACCAGGAAAAGCAGGAATCCCACGGCGGCGTGCGCCATCCCCAGGAAATAAAGGTTCCGGTAGCGCCTGTAAACCAGCGTGGAACAGTAGCCGAGCAGAAGCGTGACGATCATCAGAAACCAGTTCGGCGCGTGCGCGCAGGCGAACAGCATCGCCGTCACGACCGGCGCTGCGCGCCGCGATAGCAGCGCGTCGAGCCGGTTCAAAAAATAGCCGTTCAACGCGTATTGCTGCGCCACGCCCCACGGCACATACAACGCCAGGGCTACGAACTCCCGGTCGAACCCGATCTGCCTGGTAGTACGCAGCAGGATTCCTCCGGCCAGCATCAATAGCGCCAACAGCGTCAGCGCCGGCGCCAGTTCGTGGACGCAATCGCGTAGGTTATGAAGGCCGAACCCCAACCTGGCCGGCGTCTCGCGCCGCAGCGCGTGAGACAGCAGCATCGCGGCCAAAATCAAGATCCATAGGTTGACGCTCACGAAGCGCAACTTCCAGATGTAGGCCATGATCATGGTGAAGACTACCATGGGTTCCAGGATGGCGATAGCTCGCGGCATGGTGGATCAAAAGAAGAAGTGCTTGGTCCAATCCACCAGCATGTGCAGGCCGGCCGACGAGAGCACGGTCGAGGCTTTTTGGAAAACCTTGCCGTAAGCCAGGCCGGCGATGGCCGCCAGGATCATGTAGCGCCAGTTCGGCAAGGGCTGCGGCCCGTTATCGAGATGCGCGCAGCCAAAAATGAAACTCGCGGCCAGCAGCGTGCGGGCGCTCTCACCGAACCGCTGCATCATCAGGTTCTGGATAAGCGCGCGGAAGAGAATCTCTTCCGGCAGTGCTGTCGCCACATAGATCAACCCGGCCATCCTGGCCATTCGGCCCACATCCGGCGCCGGCAGATGCGGAAACGGTATGAAGCCGAGCGCAATTCCCACAACAGCCAGTATCGGCGCCACCATCGCGAATCCGGCCAACGGCAGCCAGTAATCACCCGCGTGTCGCGGCACGTTGTATTTCAACCCGGGAAAGGACCGGAAGCCGAGGAACAGCACCAGCCCGAGGATAATGGCAATGCCATAGGCCACGCTGTGCAGGTACCCTTGCGCCGGGCGAGGGATGAGGCGCGCGCCCGCCCCGAATTCAATAGGCAGCCAAAGCAGCAGGACGGTGAGGAAATCGAGCGCTGTGGGGCGTGACCCGCCGGGCCCTTGCAAAAATGCGCACAAGACCGGCACGGACGTGTAGATCAGTATCAGAAGAAGCAAAGGAACACTGAGCACCGCGGGGATCAGCGCCGCGGCGCAGAATACGGTCGTGAGCAGCGGCGGGGCGATCCAGATCCAGGCCGGGCGCCGACGCAGAACGGACCGCAAGCCCTCTTGTAGCGCCGGCGCAAAAAACGCGAGCACGGCAGCGAGCAGCAGAGCCTGCGCCGTTGTTTGCCCCATAGGCCTATTGCACCACGGGCTTGTCCGCACTAGCTTGAGCTTGTGCCTGCTATTTGATGCTGCCGGGCCCTATGGAATCCGAGCCTTTGTTCGTCTGCTTTTGCTTCTGCACCATGGCGGCCACATCCGCCAGCAGCTTCTTGGCATCGTAGATGACGCCGTCTTTGATGGTGTACTTCACGCCGCCAATGCGCTCGACCTTGCCCGTCTGGTCGTTCAGTCGCAGCGCCCCTGTTCCATACAGCACCTTCAGGTTCGCCAGCGGATTATGATCGACGATCACCATGTCGGCCAACAAACCCGGACGAATCAGGCCGAACTCGATGGGCTTGTGCTGTGGTTCTACCAGCGCCTGCGCGGGATAGAGCGTCGCGGCTCGAATGATCTCGAGTGGCGAAAGCCCGGCCTCACGCAGCAGCTCCATCTCCTCGATGTAAGAGAACCCATAGAAGCTCCAGATGGAGAACGAGTCGGTACTGCAGGTGACGCGGCCGCCCATATCGTTGTAATCCTTCAAGAGATCCATCCACACGCGGAAGAAGTTCTTCCAGTGGTATTCGTCCTCCGAGGTCCAGTCGTAGAACCAGGTGGCATGATTGGTGCGGTTCGGCGTCGAGTACGCCCACATCGAAGGCAACGCGTACTTTTCGAGCCACTCCGCGGTACCGGCGCGCATGCGGTCGCGCAAGGCCACGTAGGCCGACATGGTGGGATCGAGCACGGTGCGATGCGCGAGGAAGAATTGCAGCAGTTCGTTCCACTGCTTGCTCCCTCGCGGATAGATCTGGTTCCATAGGCGCGCCTGCTCGCCGAAGCGCATTTGCTCGTCGTTGTAGTTCTGGTCCGCCGGAAACTGCTGCAAAGTGCGATCGCGCAGGAGCGCTTCGAACAGCCCGTAGTAGTGCGTCACGGTCCCAAGTCCTGCGGCGACCGCGTCTCGCGCGTTGAACCGCGCCACGTAGGTCTGCGACAAATGCGCGGTCGACCCCAGCCCGCGAATGTTGGCCTCCGACAGCACCGCGGCTTCGATCTCCGGGTCATCGCCAAACAGCTTGACGCCATCTACGCCTTTTTGCTTGGCCCAGCGCACCCAGTCGCGGGCCGTGTCCGGCGTGATTACGGCAGGGCTCTTCCAGCCTTCTCCTGTGAACGGGACGAAATAGGAATACATGCGCGGCGCGACAATCTCGTTCTTGGCGCTGCGCTCGCGCTCATGCAGGGTCCAGTCCATCGGACCGGAGGGAACGCCGCGTATGGTGGTGACGCCGTGCGCCATCCAGAGCTTGTACACATATTCGGCGTCCGGGGCTTTGGGTTCGCCGCCGGTGTGGGTGTGCAAGTCGACGAATCCGGGCATGAGGTACATACCGGTGGCGTCCAGTTCCTTCGTGCCCTTGGCCGGACGTCCTTTTTCGTCGATGGGCACATGCGGGACGCCCACGCTGCGCACCTCCAGAATCCGGTTCCTCTCGACCACGATGTCCATCGGCCCGCGCGGCTGCGCGCCCGTCCCATCGATGACGGTGACGCCGCGGATCACCAGGCGGTCGAACGGCCCTTCGCCTTCGCCCGGCCGGCGATCGGGAGCAGGATTGATGGGATCGACATGTTGAGCACAGGCGAGCGTCGCCGTGAGCAGAAGAATCGTGATAGCCGATGAAGTGGATCGCATGCTGCTTTTCTCCAGAATGGAACTGTACCATCCGTTACCATGAAAGTGCATGTTCGACTGGAACCAGGACCCGCACCGCCGCTACAATCCGTTGACTCGCGAATGGGTGCTGGTCTCCCCCCATCGCACGGGGAGGCCGTGGCAGGGGCAGGTAGAGACAGAAGCAGCGGTGCGCCCGGCGGAGTACGATCCGGAATGCTACCTGTGCCCCGGCAACGCCCGCGCCGGTGGCGTGCGCAACCCCCAGTACAGCTCGACCTTCGTCTTCGACAACGATTTCGCCGCGCTCAAGCCCTCCACGCCCGAAGACCGGTTCGAGCAGGACGGCCTGCTCGTCGCGGAGACCGAGCCGGGCGTGTGCCGCGTGGTTTGCTTTTCGCCGCGCCACGATCTGACCATCGCCAATATGCAAGCGGCGGACTTGCGAAAAGTCGTGGACGTATGGGTGGAGCAGTTCGCCGACCTTGGAGCCAAGCCGTTCATACGCTACGTGCAGATCTTCGAGAACCGCGGCGCCATGATGGGCGCCAGCAACCCGCATCCGCACTGCCAGATCTGGTCGAACCACGCGCTGCCGAACGAGATCGTCAAGGAGACTGCAGCGCAGCGATCCTGGCGCGAAGACCGAGGGACTTGTCTCTTGTGCGAATACGCCGCGCTGGAGCAGGCGCAAAACACGCGGGTGGTGGAGCAGAATGAGAGCTTCGTGACCGTGGTGCCGTTCTGGGCGGTGTGGCCCTTCGAGACGATGGTGATTTCCAAGCGCCATGTTACGGCGATCGACGGTCTTTCCGATGCGCAGCGCGACGGCCTGGCAGACATCCTGAAGCACCTTACGGCGCGGTACGACCGCCTGTTCCATGTGTCGTTCCCATACTCGATGGGTTTCCACCAGCGGCCCACCGACGGCGTCGCACATGAAGAGTGGCACCTGCATCTGCATTTTTTTCCGCCGCTGTTGCGGTCAGCGACGGTTCGCAAGTTTCTCGTGGGTTACGAAATGCTGGCGACCCCCCAGCGGGACATCACCGCCGAGGCGGCCGCGGAGCGGCTGAAGGGGGCGTGAGGCGCGCGGAAGCATTACCAGATGGCACTTGCGTAATGCTTCTGAATTCTCTCGTCCCTGGTGACCAGTGGCGCGCCGGCTGCCTTGGCGTTGGCGACAATCAAGCGGTCAAAGGGATCACGCGCCCAGTCTTCCTGAATCGCATGATCCACCACGGCGCGGAAGGGCAGATCGCAAATGCGAAGGCCGATGGCTGCTGCCAGGCCCGCCAATAGCGTGGCGGCGCTCGTCCGTAGCCGGCCGATCTCGTGGAGCAGTTCCAACTCCAGTACGGCGGCGGGTGAGATCAGCAGATCGTTACGATCGATGATCCGCCGGGCGGCCGCTCCCAATTTGCCGGTGTCACCCTGGGCCAGCCAGATGACAACGTGGGTATCCAGGTAGGCCGTCACTTCAGCTCAGTCCACCGTTTGGACCAGTCCATGCCGATGACATCCTCCACATCGCCCACGAACAGGTTCTTTCTCTTTTTCAACCGGGCGAGCTTGGAGGGCGGCTTATCGGGCACGATTCGCAAGACGATCCCTTTTCGGACGACCTCGATCGGTACGCCGGTTTCGATGGCTTCGTCCAGTATGCGGTAGACGTTTTCTCGCAGTTTGGAAGCCGTAATGGGCATTGGGATCCTCTGATTCATCTTATCATACGTACGACTATATGAGGCGTACGTGCGATCTACCGATGACCATGCCTCCGTATCCAGAGTCCGGCGAGTCCGATCGCAATAGCACCAAGGCAGAAGGGAAGCTCCGAACGCAAGATTGGGCCCGCCCGGTCGAAGAATCGCAACACGCCCAATGGGGAAACGTGAATGGGACGCCAGGGGAAAAAGTACCGTTGTGTGCTGAGCGGGAACAGAAGCATGACACCGCTGCCGCCATCGGTCATGGCGTCGAGCAGCGGGTGCGTGATCGCGCCGGCGGACCAGACAACGGCCAGCCACCCTACCGCTCGCGGGGCGCGCAAGCCGACCGTGAGAGCGGCAAGCGTGGTGCAGAACAGGATCAGAAAAAACGGGGAGTGCAAGACTCCGCGGTGCGCGAACAAGCTATGGCGTGGGATGGCCATGATGCGCATGGCGTAGGTATCCAGGTCCGGAGCCACGGCGATCAGACCCGTGGAGATCGGAATCGCCCAGGGCGACAGGACGCCGCGTAGCGATTGAGATTGAAGCGCCGGCAGCGCCAAGGACGCGCCGACCACGAAGTGAGTGACTGCAGAAGCCAAGCTAACGCGATTGTACTAAGGCGCCGTCGATGCCGTCGGTCTTGTCGTATTCGCTGTCCCAGAAGGACTGCGACTTCATGCTCTCCAAGTAGGCGTGGGAATAGCCAAAGTCGCGCCAGACTTCCTCCTTGGCGTCGAACAAGCGCTCCTTCTGCTCGCGCGGGCGCACGTCGAGAATTTCAGCCGGGTCCAACGCCCGGAACATCGCCTCGAAGTGATCAGCTGTGGCCGGGCCTTTGCGCTGCGCTAGGTTATCGAGAACAGAGGGGTACCGGTCGTAACCATCGGTAGCCACGGTGATGACGTTGTCATCAGGGCCTAAATGCAGAAATCGAGCCATGCGGATCGCGCCGATGATGTTACAGATGCCGGACACGCCGAACAGGCCGCCGAGAGTATCCAGGGCGCGTTCCTGCAGACCGAGCAAACGCTCCACGCCCGGGCGTCGGCGCTCCAACAAGTCCAGACCTACTACGCAATCCTCGTCGTGGATCAAAGCGACGTAGTCCGTAGTCAGGACGTTGTGAATGAGGGTCACCATCTTGTCGCCGATCCCTTCGATGCGATGGGTCCCGCGGCCGGCGTTGAACAGCGTTGAGCATTCCTTGGGCTCCAGCGCGCAGACGACCGATTCGGGGAAGCGGGCTTTGATCTCATCACCGGCGGCAAGGGTTCCCGCGGAACCAGGCGCGGCGACGAAGGCAGCCACCCGTCCATTGCCGTGGCGCGCCGCGGCCTCCAACGCGCTGCGGCCGGTGACGTAGCGGTGGAAGCGGTAGTTGGGGAGCAGTTCGAACTGGGCCAGGATCTTGTTCTTCGCATCCTTCTTGTACTGCTCGGTACGCTCCAGGACCAGGATGACGTCGCTTTCCGATCCGGGCGTGAGGTCCAGTTGGCCGCCGTATTGGCGGATGCGCTGGTAGCGCTCGGCGCTCATCTGCTCCGGCATGATGACGACGGCGGAATAGCCCTTAAGACGCGAAACGTACGCCGTGCCGATGCCGAAGTTGCCAGTCGACGGGCCGATGATCGTGCTGACTCCGGGTTCGATCTCCCCCGCCAGTTCGCCTTCCACGAGCGTGGAATAGGCCGGGCCGACCTTGTGACTTCCGGAAGGGAACCACCGGCCGGCAAGCACGAGAATGTTGGCATCCACGCCGGTCAAGGCTTTGGGCAACTCCACGTAGCGGATGTTGCCGGCCGAATCGCGCCAGGTGATGTTGAACAGGTTGGCCGGGTCCAACTCATTGCCGCGCGCCGCGGCGGCCCGTGCCCGGATGGCCTGCGGCAGTGTCTCGGGGTGCAGCATCTCGTGGTAGGTCGGGCCGGGAACGAAGGCTTTCATGGGTTTTCCTCGAATCGTTTCCAAAGAGCGCGCGCCTGGATGGCGGCCATTTCGGCGATGGCGTGTTCGTCTGCCGTCACGCATTTCCGGTCGCGGATGATGTAACGCCCGTTCACGATCAGCGAATCGATCGGGGCGTTGGAAATGCCGAACAGAAGGTGGCCGAACAGGTTGTCGGAATCGAGCGGCGTGGGCGGAAAATAGTCGATCAGCACGAGATCGGCGCTGGCGCCCGGTTTGATGCATCCGACGTTCATGCCGAACAGCTTTTTCACGATGGCTCGGTTGTTCCGGAAAGCGGCCGCGTAGGCTTCCGAGTAGCCCACTCGCGGATCGCGCGTGCGCAGTTTCTGAACGTGGAAGGCAGTCTTGAACTCATCCCACAGGCGCGGCGAGTAGCCGTCGGAGCCGAGTCCGACCAGCACGCCGCGGCGCATGAGTTCCGGCAGCTTGGCTGCGCCGACCGCGTTGTTGCAGTTAGACTGCGGATTGTGAACGACGTTGACCTGGCGGCGTGCGAGGGTGGCCATATCCGCCGCAGTGACATGGAGGCAATGGGCAGCCAGGGTGCGTTCGTCAAGGACGCCGAAATCGCGGAGGCGCTTGACGGCAGCCGCGTCGCAACGGCCTTCCGCCACGTGCACGTGGAAGCCCGCGCGCAACGACTGATTGGCTTCGACGCATTGGCGCAGCGTACGATCGTGCAGCGTGAACGAAGCGTGCAGGCCGAAGGCCGCGGCGATCATACCGTCGGAGTCTCGCGCCCGCTCCAGGTAGCGGATATTCTCACGCATCCCTTCCAGGGCTTGCCGCGGACCGTTACGGTCCGAGGTTTCATAGCACAACGCGCCGCGGAGACCGACTTCACGAAAAGCCTGCTCGACGCGGTCGAGGCTGCCGGGGCAGGCGTTGGGACTGGAGTGGTGATCGATCACCGTGCCCACGCCGGATTTCGCGGAATCGATCAGACCTACGAGAGCGCTGTAATAGATGTCGTCCGCATTCAGCGCGCGGTCCAAACGCCACCAGAGCTTCTTGAGGATTTCCGGAAAGGTCCTGGGGGCGCGTCCGGGCAACGAAATGCCGCGCACGAGCGTGGAATAAAGGTGGGTGTGGCAGTTGATCAGCGCCGGCATGAGGAGGCGGCCGCCGGCGTCCATGCGTTGTGGGGACCAGCTTAAGCTTGTCCCCACCCGGCCAATTGTGCCGTCGGGGAGAATTTCAACCGAGCCGGAATCGAGCACGCGGTTCGCCGAATCAAACGTAACGATACGTGCGTTGCTGAGAATCATGGGCGGACCCCGACAACGTGCGTGCCTGCCGAGCCTTCCACGGCGCGAGCGACATGCTCGGCCGAGGTAATGATGCACTCTTCGCCGCCGCGCGCGACGAAATCGATGGCTGCTTCCATCTTGGGACCCATGGAACCGGGTGGAAACTCGCCGGCGGCCAGGTAGCTGCGGACCTGGTCCACACCAATCGTGCCGAGCCACTCCTGATCGGGCTTGCCGAAGCGGATGGCGGCCTGTTCAACAGACGTTACGATGATCAGCTTCCGCGCTTGGATACGGCTCGCGAGCAGGCTGGAAGCCAGGTCCTTATCGACTACGCCCTCAATTCCGATGAGGTGCTCGCCTTGCCAGGCTACGGCGATGCCGCCGCCTCCGCAGGCGATCACCACGACACCGGAGTTTACTAGGCCGGCAATCGCCTCTTCCTCCAGGATGCTGATGGGATGCGGCGATGGCACGACGCGGCGGAAGCGCCCCGGCTCGATTTCGCGGATCAGCCAGTCGGGGTGTTCGGTCCGCAGGCTGGCGGCCTGTTCGCCCGTGTAGAAGGAACCGATGGGCTTGCTGGGATGGGGAAAATCGAGGTCGTCGGGCCTCACCAGCACTTGCGTGATGATGGTCGCGACATTGCGCTGGATGGCTTCGCGCCGGAACAGTTCGCAAGCCACGCGCTGGATCATGTAGCCCATGCCGCCTTGCGAATCGGAAACGCAGGTGTCCAGCGGAAGGCGGGGCACCCGGCGCTCGCCCTCCTCGCTGCGGATCAGGATGTTGCCGATCTGCGGACCGTTGCCGTGCGTGATCACCACGCCGCAGCCGCTGCGAAAAATCGGCAACAGGTGCTCCAGAGTCTCGGCGGTGTGGGCGAACTGTTGCGGGATCGTTCCGGGTTCGCCGGGGCGAGTGATGGCGTTGCCGCCGAGCGCGATGACGAGGGTGGACATTGGCGCCAAGCCTCCGCTCTCTATGGCCGCTCACAGTCGTACTGGATCGGCTGGTCGGACATCGTCAGTGCCATGATCGCCTTGGCGGTATGCAGCCTGTTTTCAGCTTCGGCGTAGACCACCGAGTTGGGGCCGTCGATGACTTCATCCGTGACCTCGTTGCCGCGGTCGGCGGGCAGGGGGTGCATGTAGAGCACATCGGGCTTGGCCAGGGCCATGCGCTGCGAATTACAGATCCAACCGGTGTATTGCTTGGCGATGCGCAGCGATTCGGCGGGGTTCGCGCCCATGGTGTCAAGGCATCCCCAGCTCTTGGGGATGACCACGTCCGCATCGCGGAAGGCTTCGTCCATATCACTGGCGACACGGAGCTTTCCGCCGCCGCGCTCCGCGTTTGAGCGGGCTGCAGCCAGGGTTTCAGGCATCAGGTTGTATTCCGGCGGATGAGCTAGCACCACGTCGATGCCGAAGCGCGGCATCAGCATGATGAGACCCTGGGGCACCGAAAGCGGCTTGGCGTAGCTGGGTGCGTAGGCCCAGGAGACGCCGAGCTTCAGGCCGCGCAGGCCGCGGCCGCGCTTGTCGCGGATGGTCATCAGGTCCGCCAGGGTCTGGCACGGATGATCCACGTCGCATTGCATGTTGATGACCGGGACTTCGGCCCACTTCGCAACCTCGCGCATGTAGGCGTTGCCTTCACCGGGTATCAGGTCGTGGCGGATAGCAATGGCGTGGCCGTAACTGGAAAGAATAATGCCGGTATCCTTGGCGCTCTCCCCGTGCGAGACCTGCATTACGTCGGCGGTGAGGAAATGAGCGTGTCCGCCGAGTTGCGTCATCCCGGCTTCGAACGAGTTGCGCGTGCGCGTGGATTTGTCGAAGAACATCAGGAAGATGGTTTGGTCCGGAAGGTAGCGGTGGGGGATGCGGCCCTTGAATCTCCGCTTGAGGTCGAAGGCGACGTCCAGCATAACGTCAAGCTCGTTGTCCGACCACTCCTGAGTGGTGATCCAGTCTCGACCCTTAAAAAGCGCCTTCTTCGTTTCCAATGGGAACCTCCTCGAGCCCGGCAACGTTGGCGAAATTCACGTGGCGCGGGTCGGCGACCGATTCGGTAAGGAGTTTGAGTTTGTAGTACGGAAGCATGTCCAGTCGCACTGGTTCGGCGGCGCCGGGTTGCAGTCGCCAGGAAAGCGGCTGGCTGTCGCTGAGGCGGATCTCTATTTCGGCGCTAGGCGTAGTAAACGTGGCGCGGTCCGCGACCCTGTCCAGAGCAAGAACGTACGCTGCGCCCGAAATGGTGCCGTGGATTGTAGGCACAAGCTTGAGCTTGTGCCGACTGAGAAAAAAACCATTGGCGCCTGCGTGTTTGCGGTAACTCTCCAGCGTGCCGAAGAAACGCGGCTTCTCGTTCTGCGGACCGCCGTCCTCGGGGCAGAAAATGTCGCAGTTGCCGCATTCGTTGCAAGCGTCGGCGTAGTTGGCGAGTTGGTGCGATTTCACTACTCGCAGCGTGCCGCCGGGTACGCAGCGGATCTGACCGGGCAGCAGCTCAAAGTTGTCGTACTCGATGACGCTGGCGGGAGCCTCGTAAACAAAGTTGGCATCGTTGGGGCAGACCGGGATGCACTTGTCGCAATTGATGCAGTCGTAGAGCCAAAGGCGGGAGCCGATCTTGCGGGGCACGCCCTTGTTGCGCTCCCAGCGGTAACGGGGGTTGGCGGTGGTAGCCGCGACGATGGCGTCTTCCTGGCCGGCGTTACGAGCGATGAAGTCGGGGATGTTGGTCACGCCAAGCTCCGTCATTTTCGCGGCGAGATTCTCGAGATAGCGAATCAGCCGCGCATAACCGCCCGGACGCAGCAGGTCCGTACACGTCGTGACAGGGATTAGGTTCAGTGCCAGAGTCGCGGCGATGTTGTGGGCATCAAGGCCACCCGAAAACGAAATGGGAATCGGGTCCCGAAGGCTTTGGCGGAATTTGTGGATCAGGTTCAGCGCCAGAACGTGAAGCGGCGGCCCGGATAAGTACATGAGGTCATCGGCGAACACTCCCTTGTGGTTCTTGACGACCAGCGTGTTGCTGAACTTGACCGACAGGCCCCTGCCATGGGCGCGCGCCATTCGCTGCAAGCGAGGGATCAGGGTAACGGCTTCGTCGAATTGCAGGTCCTTGTCAAAGGCTTCGCGGTGGAGCTGGATTTCCTGGTAGCCGAGGACGCCGTGAAGCAGATGGTCAACCTCGTGATAGCCAAGCAGTGTGGGGTTGAGCTTGACGCAGACATGAAGACCGAACTCTTCAATCAGGAAGCTGACAATGCCTTCGATTTCGCCGGCGGGGCACCCGTGGAACGTCGAGAGGCTGATGGTATCGCTGACGCGCGTGGGGAAGGGCAGATCTCTGTAGCGCGCGAAGGGGCCGGTCAACGACATCCGCAACTCATCAAGGATTGGGCCGGCGTTCATCATCGACGAAATCCACGATCTGACGCGCGCAGACCGAATGCCTTTCAGGTTGTACCCGGCGCTCATGTCGAAGACCGTGTCGGTCTGTGTGAAATCCCCGCCCAGAAGCCTGGAGGACTTCAGAATCTCCAGGAACATGGCTGCACCAACGTACTCGCGGAGGGACTGCTCTAGCTTCAGTTCCTGGGACCACTCCACGTTGTAGCCGACGTTGGCGATGTCAATGCACGGGCGTGGAATCTTGAGTTCGTCGAGCACCTGGATGGTCTTGAGCTCGATGATGCGGGAGCCGCCCAACCAGGAAAGCACGATATTCTGCGCCAGTTGGCCATGTGGTCCCGCGGCCGGACCAAGAGGAGTAGAAGCCCGGTGGCCGTGAAACGACACCGAGAAATCCAAGCCCGGGATGCCGCGGAAGAACTTGCTCTTCGGAAGATCGAAGATCTTGCCTTCCCGCTCATACTCGAGGAAAGCGCGCCGCAACAACAGCGGCAGCGGAACCGGAACCAGCTCAGACATGGTTTCCGTTTTGCTTCAAGGTGTCGAGATAAGTCAGCGGGAAGGCAGCATAGAATTGCGCCGCCTGCACCAGGTGTCGAATCGGAACGCGCTCCGTGACGCTGTGCGCCACCTCTTCTTCACCGGGGCCAAACCCGATCGTAGGCACGCCCATCAACCCCATGGAGCCGACGCCGTTGGTGCTGAACGTCCACTTGTCGACCACCGGAGGTAACTCGAAGATCGTTTCGTAAGTCGCGATGGCGGCCTGCGCCAGCGGATGAGATTCTTCCAGCACCCACGTGGGGTAGTACTTCTCCATCGGGTACCGAAGGCCGGTGTAGCTGGGAACTTCATAATTCAGGATTTCGACCTCGGCGTTTTCCGTGCCCGGCAACGCCTTGACCTCGGCCACCGCGCTTTCCTTGGTTTCACCCGCGGTGAGGCGGCGATCCAGATGAATCGAACAGGCGCCGGGCACGGCGCACAGCGAAGGGGACAGCGAACGAATCTCGGTGACGGCGATTGTGCCCTTTCCGAGGAACGGATCATCGCGGAGGCGCGTGTTCAGCTTCTCGACCTCCTGCACAAGTCGGGTCATCTTGTAGATCGGATTGTCGCCGCGCTCCGGAGCGCTGGCGTGGCAAGACCTGCCGCGGATGTGGACTTCGATTTCCATACGCCCGCGGTGTCCGCGGTAGATGCGCAGGCTGCTGGGCTCCGTGATCACCACGCAATCGGCGCGGATGCCGTCTTCCTTCAGGATGTAGAGCCACGGGAGGCCATCACAATCCTCTTCCTGCACCGAGCCCACCACCCAGAGTGTGTAATCGCCATGCATGCCAAGCTCGTGAATTAGCTTGCCGGCGTACACCATGCTGGCCATCCCGGCGCGCTGGTCGCACGAGCCGCGCCCATAAATGTACCCGTCCTCCACCTTGCCTTGGTACGGGTCCCACGCCCATTCCTTCGGATCGCCAACTCCGACGGTATCGGTGTGCGAATCCATCATGATGACCGTCTTGCCCGAACCGATGCGGCCCAGGATGTTCCCCATCGGGTCGATGCGGATTTCATCGAAGCCAACCTTCTCCATCTCCTCGCGGATGCGCTGGATGACCGGACCCTCATGGCAGCTCTCTGCGGGAATGGCGATCAGGTCGCGCAGGAATTGCACCATGTCCTTTTCGTACTCATTGGCGAGAGTCGCGAGGCGCTGGGTGTCGATGATGTGGGTGGGTGTCATTGGTTCTTGGCTTTGAGAGCTTCAAGCACGTCGGCGGGCCGGATGGGCAGCTTGCGGATCCGCACGCCGGCCGCGTTGTATATGGCGTTGGCTATGGCCGGGGCGGGGCCGTTGATGGGAACTTCGGAGATGGATTTGGCGCCGTAAGGACCCAGCGGCTCTTCGGTTTCCACCAGAATGGTGGTGAACCTGGGCATGTCCTTGGCGCTGAAAATCTTGTAGTCGAGGAAATTGGGGTTGAGGGGGCGTCCTTCTGGGTCGAGCAGCAGTTCCTCGACGAGCGCGAATCCCAGGCCTTGCGCAACCGCGCCTTCGACCTGACCTTCGGCCTGCATCGGGTTGATGGCCGTGCCGGGATCGACCGCCGTAGCCAGGTGCAACACCCGCACCTTGCCGGTCTCGTTATCGACTTCCACCTCGGCGAACGTGGCGCAGAACGGCGGCGGGCTATCCGTATTGAAATGGGATGCCCCGTCCATGATTTGGAACTTCTCCTTGTACAGCGCGTGAAGAGCGATGTCCGACATGCTCACCGACTTGCTGCACTCGCAGACGGTGGACACATGGTTCTCGCCGCAGGTCAGCTTTTCCACCGGCGTGTCGAGCATTCTGGAAGCTACCTGCAGCACCTGCTCGCGCACTTTCGCGGCAGCCTTGCGAACCGCGCCGCCGGAAATGATGGTGGTGCTGGACGCGTAAGCTCCCACGTCGAACGGAGTGATATCGGTGTCGCCGGAGGTGATAACAATCTGGTCGAGAGAGACGCCCAGAGTCTCGGCCGCAATCTGGGAGAGAACGGTATCGGCGCCGCCTCCCACGTCAGACGCGCCAACCTGCAGGTAGAATGAGCCGTCCTCGTTCATTTTGAGGAAAGCCGAGGCCCAGTCGATACCCGCAATACCGCTGCCTTGCATGCTGCAAGCCATGCCGACGCCGCGCCTGAGCGTTCCGCCGGCCGCGTGACCCGCGGCGCGTTTCTGACCCCAGCCGATGGCTTCAGCGCCGCGCTCCATGCATTGCGGCAGGCCGCAACTGCGGATGACGCGCGGGAGGCCTTCCTTGCCTTCGCCCAGTTGGGCGGAGAGCTTGTCGATATCGCCGAGGCGGATCGCGTTCTTCCGCCGGAATTCGAGGGGATCCATGCCGAGCTCATGAGCCAGCTCGTCCACCACGCCCTCTTGCGCGAAGAAGCCCTGCGGGCAGCCGTAGCCACGGAAAGCGCCTGCCACCGGAGCATTGGTGTAGACCACGTGGCATTCGAACCGCATGTGTTCTGCGCGGTAGAGCGGCAGAACCTTGCTGCCGGTGTTGCCCTGCACGGTGGTGGAATGGCTGCCATAGGCGCCGGTCGTGGCCAGCACGGTCATCTGGCTGGCGACAATCGTGCCGTCGCGCTTCGTGCCCATCTTCATGCGCAGGATCTGCGGGTGGCGGCTGCGCGCCATGTAAAACTCTTCTTCCCGCGTGTATTCGATCTTCACCGGCCGGCGCGCCGCGAGAACCAGCGCGCCGCAGATGTCTTCGAGCAGCATCTCCTGCTTCCCGCCGAAGCCGCCGCCGATCCGCGGCTTGATCACGCGTACGCGGCTGACCGGGAGTTGCAGGATCATCGCCACCTGCCGCCGCGCGTGGTACGGAACCTGGGTGCTGCTGCGAATCACCAGCCGGCCGTCGGGGTCGAGCCAACTGATGGTGATGTGCGGTTCGATTGGTGTGTGCTGCTGGCGCTGCGTTCGGAATTCGCGTTCGATGATGACGTCGGCTTCGCGGAACCCCTGCTCCACGTTGCCGATCTCGCGCAGGATGTATCCCGCGATGTTGTGTTCCGCGTCGTAGATCTTGGTGGAATCCGGTTCGTCATGGATGACCGGCGCCCCCGGAGCCATGGCCTGCTCCATGTCAAGGATTGCCGGCAGCACCTCGTACTCCACATCGATCAGTTGGATGGCCCGCTCGGCAATGGCGCGGGTCTCCGCGGCCACGGCGGCGACACGATCGCCCACAAATCGGACCTTGCTGTCCAGCAGGTAGGTGTCGTAAGGGGACGGCTCCGGCCAGGCTTGGCCCGCGGTAGTATGCGGCACCCTCGGCACGTCCCGATAGGTAAGCACCGCGTGGACACCCGGGAGCCTCCTGGCCTTGCTCGTGTCGATGCGCCTGATCCGCGCGTGCGCGTACGGGCTGGCCAGAATCTTGCCGTAAAGCAAACCGAGGAGGTCTATGTCGTCCGTGAACGCCGCCCCGCCAGTGACCAGTTTCACGCCGTCCACCTTGCGGAGATTGTGACCGACCACGGTGTTACTCATGGCGGCGCCTCCGGCCGGTCGGTTGGGCGTTGGCCACGGCCAGCACGGCTTCCACCGGCTTCAAGTACCCGGTGCAGCGGCAATAGTTGCCCGCCAGTCCTTCCCGCACCTCCTCTTCGGTCGGATGAGGATTGCGCGCCAGCAGGGCCTTCGCGGCGAGGATCATGCCGGGCGTGCAGTACCCGCACTGCACGGCGCCGTGCTCCAGGAAGGCGGACTGAATGGGGTCCAGGCTGCCCTCGTGAGCCAATCCTTCGATGGTCAGGACCTCCCGGCTCTCGGCTTGGGCCGCAAACATCAGGCACGAGTTGATCGGGTTGCCGTCGAGCAGTACCGTGCATGCGCCGCATTCTCCCTTTTCGCAGCCGCGCTTCACGCCGAAGTAGCCCTCGCGGCGCAGCACGTCGAGCAGGAGGTCACCCGGCGCAATCGTCCAGTGTCTGGCTTCGCCATTCACCGTCAGATCAATGGAGAGCGTCCTCATAGTTGGCGCCCCGCGTGTGACGCGCATTCCCGCAGCGCGCGCCGGGTTAGAACGCAGCTCATTTCCCGGCGGTATTCGGCCGAAGCGCGGACGTCGTCGATAGGGCTGACCTCGCGCCCGGCCGCTTCGCAGACTCGATCGATCAAAGCGAGGTCGAGCGCCTGTCCCGCCAGCAAGCCTTCGGCTTTCGTAAGGCGGATCGGCGTTGGCGCTACCGCACCCAGCGCGATTCGGGCCCACTTGCAGCGGCCTTTCGCGTCGAGTTGAATGCCGGCCGCCGCATTGACCAGGGAGATGTCGCTCTCCGTGCGCCCCAGTTTTTGGAAAGACCAGCCGGTGCGCCCGCCGCGCGGCGGAGCCGCAACGATGACTTCCACCAGCAGTGCTTTTCCGACCACCGTTTGACCCGGCCCGCGGAAGAACTCCGCCAACGGAATGCGTCGCCGGCCACCCTGCCCGGTGAGGACCACGACGGCGTCCAGAACCAGAAGCGGGGCAGCCATGTCGGCTGCCGGAGACGCGTTGGCGAGGTTCCCGCCCAGAGTGGCCATGTTGCGGATCTGCACCGATCCGCAGCCGGCAGCGGCCTTCGCCACAATCCCGCCCGCAAAATTGCGCATTGCGGTGCAGTCCTCGATGGCAGCGATGGTCGTCGTAGCCCCAATCCTCCACGACCCCGCGTCCCGGCGGATGTAGTTTAGGCCGAGACCCGTAATGTCCACCAGGGTGCGGATCGTCCGGTCAGCCCCGACGACCACGTCCGTGCCGCCCGCGACTACTCGTGCGCGGCTCCCTCCCGCGTGAAGCAACCGGATGGCATCCGGAATGCTGCGAGGTCGATGAAAGAACTCGACGTGGTCAAACATCGTTTCCAACCTCTAGTTAACCGGATTGTAACAGGCTTACAAGTGGTGAGGACCTTGTTATCTGCTTCCGTCGGGGCGAGCCATGGCCGCGCGATTTAATCGAGGCTTGACTGTTCGACCACCACATTCTCGCGCACGATCAGCCGATGGGCAGCCATTTCGCGGAGCTTGGGCAAGACTCTGTTGACATGCTCGTCGGTGTCCACGAAAGTCACCACCACGGGCAAGTCGCCACCCGCTTCCACCAGATGAGCCGTATGCACACTACCCCGTCCCTGGAATCCCGCCACGGAGTGGAACGCCACTGCGCCCGCGACGTTCTCTTCTCTCAAGTACTTGAGAATCTCGAGGTGCAGTGGACGATGCCGCCACGAATCGCCCTCGGTGAG